>Ga0114966_10002825_pt1 | contig 15421 bp, 14 predicted proteins | sample M_130207_XF_Meta_FD_87029 | JGI IMG/M metagenome (GOLD analysis project Ga0114966, IMG submission 87029) | Freshwater microbial communities from Lake Montjoie, Canada to study carbon cycling - M_130207_XF_MetaG | ecosystem: Environmental > Aquatic > Freshwater > Lake | place: Lake Montjoie... | reverse complement strand
ATAATACAATACTATATTTAAATGGATTTGAAAACATAGTAGATTTTTTAAAAAATAATATTATGTAAAATTGATATAAATGAATCGGCATTTATTGTAGTAACCAATGGGAACATATACTCTACAAGATTTTAATACCATTATCTTCAATGGGTTTAATTTTACATTGAGTGATGAAATCGTTCATAAAATCAACGAGTTGGCAACACAGGTCGGGTCGCCCACTTATATTAAAACCCCGGTTTTCCAAAAAAAAGATAGATCGGCTGAGTCTGCGTCTCCGGCATCAAACCCAAAACGCCGAAGAGATGCAACTAAGTATAACAATTATCCTAGCCACGATCACGATAAAATATTTAATGCGACTAAAATCGTACACAAGACTGGTTTGGCGGGCGATATTGATTTGATTCGTTCTTACTTGAACAAGATTACTGACCGGACCTTTGTAGATATGAAGACAAATATCATTGAATTATTAGACAAATTAATACAAGAAAATACTATCAGCCAACCAGATCTTATGCGAATCAGTTCCTATTTGTTTGAATTTGCTTCCACAAATAGATACTTTTCCAAATTATATGCTGATTTATATACTGAATTGGTAAATAAATATGAATGCATGAAGCAAACCATAGATGACAACTTTCGTTCTTTCTTGGAATTGTTTGCCAATATTGAGTATGTTGATCCAGATGTCAATTATGACGAGTTTTGCAGAATCAATAAGATTAATGAGAAGCGCAAGTCGTTGAGTACATTCTTTATGAATTTGGCAGCAAATAATATGTTGTCGCCCGATAAATTGGTTGAACTAACATATATTATGATCCAACGAGTTATTGAATATATCCCAATAGCGGATAAAAAGGCGCATGTGGACGAATATACTGAAAATATTGCAATCTTATTTAATAAAGAGACTTATGCCAATGTGCCAGATAAGTTGATTGATGGGAAAACTATTATGGAAACAATTAAAATGTTGGCGACAAGTAAGCCGAAGACATACCCTGGCTTATCTAGCAAGTGCATTTTTAAATATATGGATTTGATTGATATGTAAAAATCTAATAACTTGTTGTTTCGTCTCAGGTATTTGCGTAAATATGTAATATAACATTTCTTATAATTGTTATATTATGGCCGGCAAGATTGACAAAGTCTTTTATATAAACTTGGATCGCCGTACTGACAGGCGCGACCTCATTGAAATGGACCTCGCGAAAATCGGGCTTGCTGCCGAACGTTTTGTAGGAATCCCCTATGAACCTGGAATCGTTGGTTGTGGTAAATCCCATTTAGCCGTTATGAAACTGGCAAAGGAGCGTGGATACAAAAATGTATTGATTCTAGAAGACGATTTTACTTTCTTGGTCTCCAAGGAAGAACTTGACGTTGCATTGGATAATTTTTTCAACAATGTGAAGGAATACGATGTCTGCATGTTGTGCGGTCAAAATATGTCTGTAACGCCTCTTAAATCCGGTTTGAGTAAGGTGTTTGAAGCGAACAATGCCTCTGCATATATTATCAATGGCGCTTATTTAGATGCATTGATAGAGCTTTATGAACGAGCACTTCCCTTGTTAGAACAAACCGGAGAGCACTGGAATTATGCAAACGACCAGGTCTGGAAGGTATTACAGCGAAAGGACAATTGGCTTTGCTTTAATCCTCGTCTAGGCAAACAGCGTTCGGGATACAGCGACAATGCAAAGGCTTTCATGGACTATGAAAAATAAATCTGGGTAATAATAAAAATTATAACACGTATTATATATCAAGATGGACGACTTGAAAAAGAGAATACTTTTATTCTTGATTGGTTGTATTGGAACTAGAGCACTTTTTGTGTATATCGCAAAAAATATTGGTTTAAGATTCTTACCTTTATTGGGATATTTGGCCCTATTACCCATGATTGGTTTCATCTATATCTATTTTACCGGGTCTAGACAAACTGGTGCGGAAGTGTTTGGTGCTAAAATATGGTGGAACAATCTACGACCAATTCACGCGTTATTATATGGATTATTCGCTTATTATGCAATACAGAGATCAAGCTTTGCATGGAAGTTCTTGTTGGCAGATGTCCTTATTGGGTTTTTTGCTTTTATGGTGTATCATTATAATCGTGGCGATTTTGCTAAGTTGTAAAAAAGAAATTTAAATATATGCAACGTATAAATAATATTATGGCGAATAAAAATGAATATAACGAAAATGTTAATTATGTAGTCGATGAGATGACGGAAGGCACGACCGATTTAGATTTATACACGTTTTTAACCGATTTTGAAAAATTGGATGTGGTTGTACCGCACGCAGAACCATCTGGCGATTATTTCCTCGCACAAATGAGCGAATATGATTTGAATTATACCTTGAAACAACTCGGCATGATTTACGAATACTATAATATGGGGAAAATTGCAAAGCTTAAAAAGGCTGATATTATACAAGCGATTGTCGTATTTGAACACGATGGCGAAAATTGTGAAATCGTAATGCGGCGCCAACAACTTTGGCATTATTTGGAAGAACTAAAAGCAGACAAATTTATGAAACGTTTTGTTTTATCGGCGTAAGATCAGGATAAATATTCAATACTACTAAAAAAGTATTAAATATTTATTATTATCACTATAAAATATAGTACTATGGTTTTATCAAAAATAGATGATAGCATTAGTTATCCAGAATTAAAAAAGGTTTACCCGGAAGATTCTAAAATGGAGGCGGAGTTATATGAAATTCAAGTGAATAACGTGGATATTATAGTCGCCGTTGGATCCGCGAAGGATACGTTTAAAGTCAAAGGGGTTGTTTACTATCCTGTTTATTTAGTAAAAAAAAATAAGACTGCGACACAAATTGGTGTTTATGAAATTCTGCAAAGTAATCAGCTTCGTTATTTGGACAATGAAAACAATTTAGACGTTGAAAAATTAGATGAGCCGTTAATATACACGTTTGTAACACCCACATATCTTGAAACCAAGCGTCTAGTTCCCGAAGTGGAAGAAGTTGCGCCGCAAAAGAAGACCAAGAAGCCTAGAAGTAGCCTTGAAGAAGGAGAGATTGATGAGCGCCCAGATAGCGATGCGGATGACGGAGACGAGGAGGATGAGGATGGTCCGGCCTCAAGTAAAAAAGGTGAAATGGTCGCATCCGACGAGAATGTCATTATACCTGAACAAAGACAAGATATTTTTATTTTAACCAAGGGCGTCGCCATTCCTCTGTTATTAGAGAGAGAAACCAAATCACAAGCCAAGGATGTGAGAGAGAAATACAAGGAAGCAAAAGATCATACTTGGATACAAAAAATCATGAAAAATCCTAATTATACCCTGATTGATAATGAGGGCGACGGCGATTGTTTGTTTGCAACGATTCGCGACGCCTTCTCTCAAATCGCTCAACAAACATCTGTTGCGAAATTGCGGAAAAAGTTGTCAGAAGAGGTCACACCTGAAATATTTATGAGCTACAAGGAGTTGTATGATAATTATAATTCTGCCTTGATAAAAGAAACCGCAAACGTGAAGGAGTTATCCAAATATTATACGGATATTAAATCCAAGTTTTCAAGCGTGTTGGACCGCAACGAACAAAAATTGATCGTAGAGAACGCAAAACAGGTTAAAAAACAGCACGATGACCTTGTTCGCGCAAAACAAATGACTGCCGTGCTATCAAATGAATACAAATTTATGAAGGGTGTGGATACCTTGGAAAAATTCAAGCAAAAAATAAAGACCTGCGAGTTTTGGGCGGAGACTTGGGCGATTTCCACCTTGGAACGCATTCTTAATATTAAATTTATCATGTTGTCAAGCGAAGCTTATAATGCAAAAGATTTGGATAATATTATTCAATGCGGGCAATTAAATGACACGATCTTACAAAACAAGGGGGAGTTCCGACCAGAGATGTATATTATAGTTGAATTTACTGGCGGACATTATAAATTGGTAGCATACAAGGGGAAACAAATCTTTACTTTTGCGGAGATTCCATATGACGTTAAAAAGTTAATCGTTGACAAATGCATAGAACGTAATGCAGGCCCATTCGCAATCATCCCCGATTTCATCAAGTTTAAGGATACCGCTCGTTCGCGTAGCAACAGCAGCAAAGATAAGGCAGTCTCTGAAACAAAATATGAAGATTTGTCAGAAGCCAAATTGAGAGGTATGTACGACGATAGTATTGTGTTCTCGTTCTACAATAATTCTGCAGCTAAACCATTACCTGGAAAAGGTTCAGGAGAGAAAATCCCCAAGGATGCCATCAAGGAATTCACTGCATTGGCTATTATTCCAGAGTGGCGAAAAAAGTTGGCAAACACCTGGGCCCAGCCATTTACATTTGATAATCATCAGTGGACAAGCGTAGAGCATTATTATCAAGCGTCCAAGTTCAAAAAGAACAATCCCGCGTTTTATTTGAGTTTTTCGCTTGATTCTGGTACCGATTTGTCCAAAGATGCAACCATGGCCGAAGGATTCGGTGGAACAAACGGCAAATACAAGGGAAAATTGGTTCGCCCCAAGGAAGTTGTCATTGACCCCGACTTCTTTGGACCGCGAAGTGAGAAAGAGTTGTATGACGCGCAATACGCAAAGTTCATACAAAACGATGATTTAAAAGCGTTGCTGTTGGCGACCAACAATGCAAAACTAATGCATCATAAACGTTCTCGCGAGCCTGAGATATACGAATCGTTGATGCTCGTTCGTGATAAAATTCGCAAAGAGTTGTAAACGCGTTTATTCTCCAAATATAATTATAGACAAGTATTATAATTATATGAATTCTATGAATAACATTATAACGACACCCAGAACTAGACCACCCAAACAAGTAATTACGAATAATGTATACAAAATTGTTATATCAAAGGATTTCACCGGCCTGTGCAACCAGTTATGGTCTGTTATATCGGGCATAATTAAATGTATTAAAGAATGCCGTCATATGTTGTTAATTGATAAATTTCTATTAAACGTCCACACAAAATCGTATTGTTCTATTAATAAAATACTTTGTTTGCCAAGCATGAATATATTTTTACGAAAATATAACCTTGAAATCGCGGATGGGATGCTTATCAACGAGAGAAATACGCCAGGACTACAAATAGTACAACTGGGGTGGGAGGTTATACAAGACCCGGCGAATGATGACCTAAAAAAAGAACTCTTTCAAAGTATACGATTTACTCGTTATATTGTAGATCCTCCTTTGAAATTTGTAAACGGCATAAAAAATCACCGAAAAAAAGGCACTATCAATGTGGTGCATTTGCGTATAGAGCCGGATTGGCTTAACCATGTATCGGGTCATAGCAACCCGCATATTTCTACAGAAGTGGTATATAATGAGATTGCAAACAAATATATTGACTTGATTCAAAAGCATATACAACAGGATGAACTGACATTTCTTTTAACGGGTAGTTCAAATAACAAGGTCATTGATTATCTTCGGAACAATCAATATGCATATTTTTTGTTCCCTAAAATTACGCCTTATAGAGAAATGAACGCTGCGATGGATATGGTTATTGGGAAACAATGCAACAATGTATTTATTGGGTGCGGTGGTTCGTCGTTTAGCGACATCTTATTGCATCGTATAACTGGCGATAATATTCGTAAATATTTGTGTTAAGTTATTCAAAGACTACTATGCCGTTTTAGGTAGCTGTTTACTAAGCGTGTATGTTTTATTTGCCAATTCAGTGTCTTCTACTGCATTACAGGTTTCATTCATATTATAAACCCAGTTTTCATCCATATTATAAAACTCCGTCATGAGCATGTAGTGATTCAAATGCAGGTTTAGAGCATGGAATACGTGATCGTTAGATTTACATTGTTCTAATCGTTGCCCATTACACAAATAATAAACATTATTGTGACTTAGCTCCACCATGCTACCTGCGGATACGATGCCCGTTAAATATTGTGTTCTGCAAATGATCTTTCCGTGTTCCATTTGTGCAGATATATGCGGACTTCTTTTTGTAAAGGACGGAATAACATCTTTAGGTTGCGCGATGCATCCATTTGACCCAAAACATTTCCATGGAATCCATATCTTCTCTACATTCGGCGGCAATTTTTTCAAAACGTCCATTATTTGAACGTATCTGTTTCGTGCATAAATATATTCGTCTACATCGCATATAATTAACCATTCCGTCTCATTCTTTATTTTATTCAAGTAATGATGATTAAATAGAAATGTCTGGGTTCCGGTTTCCATGCTTCGTGCATCTTTTATAAGTGTTAGGTAAGTTGAATATCTAGAAATTTTGTCGGTTGTGTCGTCGGTTGATCCATTGTCTATTAAATAAAAATGTTCTACCCCTTCTGCCAAATAATGATCTATCCAGTCTTTAATGGTACTAGATTCATTCTTGAACATGGCTAATACAGAAATGGAATATGTGAACATGATGTTTATATATTCTCCTCTTATAAAATTTGATAAATATCTCATATTTCCGTCGCAATAAATATAAAAATAACATTATAATATAAAATATGAAACTTACTAAAAAAAGTCAGCAATTAATGTCTTTCTTTTTAGATAAAAAATGTGTTAAACAAGTTCATCAAAATAAGCAAACCGACTCCATTCTAGAGCGATTATATTATGATATTCATAATGCACATGAATACGTACGCACGCTCAAGGTGAAACCGACATTGAAAATCAACGCGATTCAAAACGTCAAGCAGATTCCTAAACCCAAGACATTTCCGAATAATAGTTTTACTGACGAGATACGCCGACATATTGACGAACATTCTATGACAGAACTAACCTATACTATTTCTCTCTTCGGCCGAAAAATTACTATGTGTTTTGTAGTTGAAGATGTGAATGTGGAGATGCATTTGGATAAATACAGCCATTACGTGGATTCCATGTTAGCTTGGATGTATATTATAAATCAGTATGCTTCCACGTCGTCATGTGCAAAAACAATAACCTTTTATTTGTATTTTACTCAATTGCCAAAAATTTTACCGGAGACCAACGTACATATTTTAGACCCGAATCATGTTAACACTGCATTCACATATACCTGTCCGACCGATTCCGAAATTGTCATTTTTAGGCAAGAAGAATGGTTCAAGGTGTTTATGCATGAAACTTTTCATAATTTTGCGCTGGATTTTTCAGATATGGATAATAACGAATGCAACTCAATTATACGACGCATATTCCATGTCCAGTCGGAGATTAATCTTTATGAAGCCTATGCTGAATTCTGGGGCGAAATCATGAACGCGTGTTTTTGTAGCTATTACGAAACAACTGATAAGGCCGATATTGCGGAATTTGTAACTAGGTGCGAGGTATTTATTAACTTTGAAAGAACATATAGTTTTTTTCAAATGGTTAAAGTACTCGGGTTTATGGGATTGCAATACAAAAATATGTATTCACAGACAGATACGGATGCGTTGTTGAGAGAGAACTTATACAAGGAAAAGACGAGTGTTCTCGCTTACTACGTAATTAAATTGATTTTATTGGCTCATTACCAAGAGTTCATGGCTTGGTGCAATAAGCATAATACTTCTCTCTTGCAGTTCAAAAGGACACGTAGCAATCAATTAGAATTTTGTAAATTTGTTGAGAAAAAGTACAAGTCAGCTATTATGTTGGATGGTGTGAAATGCACTGAAAAATTTATGAAATATATATTTGATAAAAAACAAAATATGTCCGTTGCAAATGATATACAAGATATTGAATTGTTGGTTAATAATATGCGCATGAGTATATGTGAGATGGGTTAATTTTATTTCGGAATGCGAGGCCTCAAGTTGTATCTCGTATTTGTCGTGTTTGTTATTATCCCGCAATCGCGAAGCACCTCAGCATATCCACGATTGTCTTTGTATTTGAAACTGCCGTCTCCCATACTGCGTTTATTGGCTCGCCACGCGGCGCTCGCTGAATCAAAATCTATGTCTACTTCATATAGATTTTGATGAATTTGTTTTTGAATGATTGCGATTGGCGTCTCCATATTGTGAATATGTATTGAAAGACATGATACGAAAAGATTTCATTTTTATTGGCAATACTTCTTGTCAATTGCGGTATTCTCTGCTACGCGACGGATTATCTTGCCAAAGTCTCTCTTCACCTCGTCTTCATCAACTGGACCGATTGCTTCCATATTTATCCTCAAGTATTGGTCGTTTTTCCTGCTGTTGTATTCCGTGCAACCTGGATTCGCCTTTTTCCAATCATCCACCTTCAAAATATTCTTATGTGTAAGTTGTTTGATAATCTTTCTGAGCCTATCCAGGTTTGCATTGTCGCGTTCCCACTTATTATCATCCTTGATGTGTATTATTTCTCTCTTGACATCGCTACAATGAATGGGTCTCTTGGTTATATCCAAGCTATTCAAGCGATTCACAAAGACGCGAGACATGCCTTCGGCAAATCCGATTTCACCCATTTTTTCCAGCTCGGGCAAGCTCAATTCAAGAGATTTGATGAAGTCCTTCATATTCATCGCGTCTTTGCACGTCTCGTTCAAGAAGAATTGTAGATTGAATGTCTTGTTATTGTTGTTATTATTGCTATTGCTAATGTTATTGTTGATAGTATTACAAGAATCCTTCTTTACTATTTCAAGAATCATGTTTTTAAATTCTTGGTTTTCTTTTATAAGATAGTTAATCAATTCGTCCTTGTCGCTCGCATTATTATTGCTATTTTTTACATCAGGTTCTATGTGATTATTTACAAGAGTATTATTATTTACAGAGCAATCTTTCTTTTTGTGTTTCCACAGCCCAGATAAAGTTGCATAGTTTTTGCCACACTCGCATCTATGTTTGGCATTTATTTTTATTTCCATATTGTCCAATTCATTTCCAGCCACACGATACACGTGTTTTTGCGTCTTATTATGAATTATATAGTTGCTTTTTTTAAAGCATCTAAAGTTGCAATGTTCGCAATAAAATTCGGCATTTTTCAGCATTTTATTTAGTTCCATTTTATATATATATGGAAATAATAAAATGCCTAAATCATTTTAATTGCAAATAATAAAAAAATTAGCATCACAAATTTTTTTATTTTTTTTTGGCCGTGAGACGCTAATTTTTCATTATGGTCTCAAAACATCGAATTCTCAAAAGTATTTTAGGATATTCAAAAATGGACATTTATAAATGTCCAATTTTCATTTCTTGAAAAAGGATTTGGAGTGAAAAATCGTAAAAACGCAAGGTTTGATGGGAAACTTTTATCCCACAAATATATTTTTTGTAAGAAAAATTAAATTATTAACCGGATCCTATTGGGTATGGGACTGGGATGGGAAAACTGCATGGGTCCACTGGAGGCGGATAATAATCAACCTCAACACAACTTTGGGTAGTAATGTCGTATATTTGCGCGTTATCACATGTTCCATTGGTAAGCGTAACGTCAGTGAAAAAGAAGTAGTTTGTATAAATCTTGGAAACCCGACTATTCCTAGGACTCGTCCCACCATTTGCAACAAATAAATCGCCTAAATTGTCAAAACATACACCATTAGGCACCGAAATACCATTCACCGCCCAAGGTTGAATATTTGGGTCCAAACCTGTTATAGATATTTTACTTATATTGTTGGATGTTCTATTTGCAACATATAAGTACCCATCATTTTGGTTTGCCATGGTATATGGCTTATACGCTAATCCAGAAACAAGCGTCGAGATACCATATGTTAGATTACCACTTGAATCTATTGTTGTTAGATCAATTCGTTTAATTTGATTGTTATTGGTTTGGTCTGTATTACTAACATACAAATATTTTGTATTGGGCGGTTGGCTGTTGACGGGTGAAAATAATCCGTAGTATGCATCAATAGTTAATCCATTTGGGTCATATAATGCACCAAAGGCTAATGGTAATACTACACCAACACCAGTTCTTGCATTAATCCTTGTAATTCTTGTGTTTGGAACAGCCCCGCTTAGAAGATACAATGAATCCGTATCTGCGTCATACGTTAAACAAATTGGCACATATATATCTGTGTAAAAGGTGTTGTCGACGCTAATTATATTATCTCGCAAAGTTATATAACTTATAAAATCGCTTCCAGCATTTAAAACAAACATGTCAAATGACGCGTCCAATACCAAACTAGTTGGTCCAACCAGCCCCAAATTAGGTGGGAAATAATTATTATCTACAACACCTAATATACTAATACGGCTAATGGTATTATTTTGTAGGGCAACGTACAGAAATGTGGTATCTGTGCTATATACAAGCCCGGTTGGATAAGTACCTGATACAAATTTCGTTTTGTTATAGGTGCAGTTATTACAAAATACATTGGATACATTTGTTCCATTACAACGAAGCATATAAGAATCAGTCGGGGCTGGTATGACATTTGGAATGACAAAATGGAACGATACGTTGGTAGGCACGTTTGGTGCGATATTACTTGGGTCTATTACAAGATACGGATTGTAAACATTAAAACTAACATCAAAATTATTTGCATTATTAGTTACATCAAAAATGAATAACGTATCATCATATAGTCCTAGCCTTCCGAGCATATTGGTAAATAAATAGGATAAATATACTTTATATAATCTATTACCATCCTGGTCTGTCATGACTAAAGAGTTTTCCCAAGGAATATAATTTAATGATCCAAATGATATAAACGCATTGAAGTTCTGAGGTATCAACTCTGTTGTGCCCCCATCTGGTGTTGTTCTGTATAATTGATTAAGAATTGTAAAATTCTGCACGGATATCGTATACATATAGTCTTGTGCATCAAATGCAATGCCAGGTATACCATCGGCTAGTTCAATAGCATTTAATGTTATATAAGGTGTTGCAACAAGAGTAGTCAAATTTACTTTATATACTATGTTAGAATTACTTGAAGGAGATGTTCCAGTAGAAGTAATACTAGAACTTATATACATATTTCCAATAGAATCAAATGCTATGCGCGTAGGATTAAATCCAGCAACTAACCCTGTAATCGCTAATGCTGTTCCAGTTCCTGCAGTAGCCGGATTGGTAATGTCGACCTTGATAATTTGATTGTTAGATGAATCTGCGATATATAAAAGTTTTGGAGATTTATAACGAATACAACTTGATCCATTACTTGGCAATGCAGTTCCAGTAATAGTAAATGTAGTGACATTTAAGTTTGAATCAATGGAACAAACATTCCCAGAACGACTTAATACATATAATCTACCAGACCCATTATTAATTGTAATGGAAGCATTATCAGTTGTAAAACCTGTGGTTGTTTTATAATCAGTCAATACATTGTTTGCATCTAATTGAGATATCACATTAGAAAATAAATTGGAAATAAATATATCGTTGTTAGATGTGCCAATCGCAGTATCCGTTGGAAAGAACAACCCATTTGTATTAATTAGATTAGCCGAATAATCAAAAGTTAATTTAACAACGGCATCATAATAGTTGGCATAATTTGAAATATACATGTCTCCATTAGTATCCAATGTAAGTCCCATAGGCTGATTTAATGTTATTGGAACAGTTGGTAATTGGATTGAATTACCTGCAATAATAGAAACATTGCTAGCGGTATTATTATTGGTAATTTGAATAATCTTATTTGTATCTATATCGGAAACATATAGTATACTACTCGTATCATCAAATAGAATACCTGATGGCGAAGTAATAGATACACCATTTAGATTATATATAGATGCTACGTTTGTAGACAATGGAATTTTTAAAATATTATTATAACCCGCGTTTGATACGTATAAATTAGTATATGATGAGTTAAAATCTAATCCTGCAGGAGAACTCATTGGCGAACCAGTAAATACAAAAAGAGCACTTGTAGCAATGAATGGAGGAGTTGTAAAAGTTAATATACAAATAGTATTACTTACACTATTCGCTACGTATAATTTCCCAGTGCCATCAAACACGATTGCGCTTGGCGAACTTAGTGCAACACCTGTTATAGTTACTATTGTTCCAGAGGGCCCACTCATATCAATGGCAATAATTTCATTAGTAGTAGAATTTGCAACATATAAATAAGTCTCTGCGATATTAAATGCAATCGCCGTTGGATTATTTAAAGGTGGGTCTACCCCCGAAGCTGGATAAAATGAAAGTGGATTGTATGGACTTACATTACTTATTATCCAAATTACACCATTATAAGAAACATCGTTTGTATATTGTGCGGCATATAAATTTTGTGCTAGATCAAATGCGGTGGATGTAATAGGGCGAATACTTTCATATGTAGTTATAGAACCAGAAATATCAGTAATAATATTTGCATAATTTGATGTAGTATTATCTGGTATCAGTTGATATATTACATCGGTGCCATCTGCACCATTTTGAGTACTATTATAAAAATCCGAAGATGTATAATATATTTCTCCTGTAGTGGTTGCAACTATTCCATATGGAAATGTAACTTGTTTGATATTTGTAACAACTCCATTCACAATTTTAGCCAGATATGTAAAGGCTAGGTCGGTTTGTGAAAATCCGTAATTTGTAGAATATAACACAGAATCTGCAAAATTAAATGTTAATTCAGTGGGACAAAGAAGCCCACTTGCAAATACGGATATGACACCCGACGAAGTCACCTTTATAATATTACTTTCATTTGAATTCGCGATATACCCATTATTATATTGATCAAATTTAATATCTAAAGGTGCATTCAACCCAGCGTAATTTGGTACATAAATGGAACCAACGCCCGTGGAATAACTAGTCATTACTATCTTGATTATATTACTATTAGCGTTATCTGCAATATATAAATTTCCAGAAGAATCAAAATCTAACCCTCTTAAGTCTGTATTAGTTAAAGTCATATTTGATATTTGAAACGATGTTTGAACGCTTTCAATTGATCCAATTTCAACTTTAACTATACGTGAATAACCAGATGCCTGGTCGCCCGAGGTTGTTATATATAAAATTCCACTAGAATCAAATGCAATACCCTGAATAAATTGTGCCGATATATTAGCATCTATTGTGAAATTTAAATCTACTAGAACATTATTAACAATTTTTGCAACCTTATTAAACCCCAACCCAAGATCTTGTTTTGTTACATAAACATTGTTGGATGCATCGCGTGCTAAATATGGGTGTAGTGTAACAAACGGAGTCGGAGAAGTAAATGGATAAAAATTGTCTGCGACGACTTTTCCCACACTATTTCTTAATTGATATGTTTTAATATAATTTGGAATATAATTAACATCATAATTTGTGTAAACTATACCACTAATATCTTGTAGTAATGCACCACTGGGATCGGTGATAACATTATAAGATACATCAATGTAAGACATATTTAAAATAAACAGAGATTTAAAATTTAAAATTGAAACATAATAATGCAATAAATTGGAACTAATATAACATAAATTATTTCAAATGGGGATTAAACATTTAAATAAATATTTAAGAGTGGAGTGTGCGAAATCAATAACATGCATGGATATGAAAGACTTGGCAAATAAAACTATTGTAATTGATATTAGTATTTATATGTATAAATATCAAACGGACGGGACCTTGATTGAAAATATATATTTAATGCTCTCTCTATTCAAGCATTATAGAATTATTCCTATATTTATATTTGATGGCAAACCGCCGATTGAAAAACGAGAATTGTTGCGGCAGCGTTATAATGATAAGATAGTCGCGGAAGCAGAGTATAATAGATTAAGCGCACTATTAGAACAAGAATCATTAGATAAAGGCGATCTTGTTTCTGAGATGGAGCTTCTAAAGAAAAAAATAATATATCTTACGAAAAAACAAATTGCGAATGTCAAGACACTCATACATGCATTTGGCGCGACCTATTATGACGCACCCAACGAAGCCGACGAATTATGTGCGTTGCTTGTCCTAAAAAACAAGGCTTGGGCGTGCATGAGCGAAGATATGGACATGTTTGTGTATGGAGTGCCTCGCATTATAAGGTATTTTAGTTTGCTAAACCACACAATAGTATTATATAACACGAGTAGTATCTTGCAAGAATTGAAAATGACTCAAAAGGAGTTTAGTGAAGTCTGTATATTATCTGGAACAGATTACAATTTAAGTAGTAGTCATAGTAGACAAGCTGTCATCGGACATGGCTCATTATTACACGATTCGGTATGGTTGTTCCAGAAATATAAGCAGCAATGCCACGCGGATGGATTTTATGATTGGCTTCTTAGAGACAATTTGATCGGATCGGACGAATATGCAGAGTTGAATCACATATATAAAATGTTTGTAAATGAGACAGCGGACTGCGTAAATATTACGAACAATATAAAAATGACACCAGATAACTTGCTAGTTTGCAAGGACAAACTACGAAGTATATTGGAAGATGATGGTTTCATATACAAGTAATTTTAAGTAATTTAACTAAAAAAATAATTATATAAAAACATAATAGTATAATGCATAATATGGTTACGAGAAACCGAGGCCGTAAAGCGACCAATGATATTGACAATGAAGTACTACCCGTCGAGGAGCCGGTCTTGATTGCAAATGAAGACTTGAATGCGGATCAGACATCTTCTTTTTTATGTGCGGAAAGTAAAGACGCCGAATCGGATATTGACCTAGACAATGACGATATCCATGATCTGGATGGTGATACGGATGATTATGTGGACGTTGGCACGGATTCTGAAGACGATGACGATTTCGTGGACGAGACTCGTGTATGCAGCGATATAGTAACAATGTCATCGCCTTATATACTGGAGATGGCTGAAAAGGGAAGGTCTTGCGTCCAATACATGTATGGTGCATCAAGTCTGTATTTGTTTTGGATTATGCTGCATTATTTTTCTACACAAATGTATGTGTATTATTGTGCTCCGCGCGGATTTTATGGGTTCTTTATTTCTCCCTTTTTAGTCGCAGCACCTCATTGTCGTGCAATTCGGTGGATTATTCACAATGGCGGTAATATGGTGGATAACATGTGGATTATTTTGGGGACTTGGTTGTGTTCAAAAATTATAACGGGTGCGTAGTCTTCTCTCTATATTGATAAGTATGAATCATAATTTACTTATCAATTTATCTGTTAGACCGAGTTTTTCTGCGCTTGTTGGTCTTTCTTTTGCGCAATGATTTTTTTGTGCGTCTTCTTTTGCTTCTTCTTCTTCTGGACTTTGATGTACCACCTTCTTTTTCTTCAAATAATCTGCGCGGTTGGACGTATGGTAATTCATCCCGATTAATTGCATGACCATTTATATCAAATGGTTGTTGTCCCGATCTATAATCATCCGATGTAAATGGAACAAGTAGTAATGTTCCGTCT
>Ga0114966_10002824_pt1 | contig 15423 bp, 6 predicted proteins | sample M_130207_XF_Meta_FD_87029 | JGI IMG/M metagenome (GOLD analysis project Ga0114966, IMG submission 87029) | Freshwater microbial communities from Lake Montjoie, Canada to study carbon cycling - M_130207_XF_MetaG | ecosystem: Environmental > Aquatic > Freshwater > Lake | place: Lake Montjoie... | reverse complement strand
GCCAAATTGTAGAGTTCCGGATTCCCACTTCCTCCTTTGGACACGACCAGCTTGTAGTCTCCCTGTCGTACCGCCCACTGCGGTCCAAACCGCCAGTACAGTGTTTCGTGAGGACGCGACGTGCTGGCTCCAGTCAGATACGGCAGGAGATCGACGCCGTCAAGCTTCCAGGCCGGGTCCACGGTGCCTCCCGCAGCGGCCACCAGCGTCGGCAGTACGTCCAGGTTCTGCACGGGAAAGTCATAGACTGTGCCGGCTGGGAGGTGGCCCTTCCATTGTGCAAAAAATGGAACCCGCGGGCCACCCTCAAATGTGGTCGCCTTGTGGCCGCGGAGCCCACCGTTCGCAGACGTTGTGTGGTCGATGGGACCACCGTTGTCACTAATAAAAAAGTACAACGTATTCTCTTCCTGTCCGATCTCACGAACCTTCTCCATGACGCGCCCGATCCCATCGTCCATGGCGGACATCATCGCGGCGAACAGTTTTCGCTTTTCTTCAGTGATGTTTGGAAACCGGTCCAGATATTTCTGCGGTGACTGCAGAGGCGCGTGCACCGCGTTGAACGGTATGTACAAAAACATCGGCTGTGAACTGTTTTTTTCAATCCAGTCCAGCGAACGTTCGGTGTACGCATCCGTTGTATAGAACGTACCGTCGTCGATCATCCGGACGTCGTCTGAGGCCAGGGAATCGACGAAGTTGGTCGGATGAAAAAACGGCGAGTTTGCCAGCGTGCCGTAGAATTCATCGAACCCGCGTCTGGTCGGTCGATATTCCGGACCGCCGCCAAGGTGCCACTTTCCAATACACGCAGTCGCGTAGCCAAGAATCTTCAGGCGATCGGCGAGGGTTGTTTCCTTCAGGTGCAGTCCGGTCTTGCTGGCAACACTATTAAATTCGTGGCCGAAGCGAGTCGGATAGCGGCCGGTCAACAAGCCAGCTCGGGATGGGCTGCAATACGTTGCGGCGACATAGCCCTGTTTAAACCGAACACCGTTCCTTGCAATGGAGTCAATGTGCGGAGTCGGAATGTCAGTGTTGCCCTGCACACCGGTTTCTCCCCAACCCAAGTCATCGGCGTAGAAGATCACGAAATTCGGTTTGCCTGCTGCAGTGCCGCAAAATCCCGTCGCGATATTTAAGATCCCAGAAACTGCCGCCAGAAGAATCGCGGTACCACTCGATCGCATCACAAGGGTCTCCCGTGAGTGCCGAATGCATCGGAACAAGAAAACTCGCTGGACAGGAGTATGGCTAGTTCTCTCCTGCGAGGCAACCGGGTGACTGGTTCGAAAGTGTGACTTTGCATCGATTGCAGTTCAGGACTTGCAAGTTCCTCAACCGTTCGATGAAAGCATTTGCTCCCTCTCGAAGCGGTGAAGGATAGCACGATCAACGGCCCCGGCACCTCCAGGCGTAGCAGAGGCGTCATGCATTCGCTTGGCGTATGCCTTCGTAAACGCATGGGGCTGGTCTCTATGGAGGGCCAAATTCTAACTGAAGAACTGGCGTCATTCATGGGGGCAAGTCAGTGGCTTGTCCCCTTCAACTGACCTGCCCGACTGAGTACAATAAAAACTTTTCTTAGCGGCACATGAAGAACTCTGCAGCCATGGATCGGTGCCATAACCTCTGTTCGCGATCTCACGCCGCACCGACCGCGAGGGATCGAGTGTTCGAACCCCGGCTTCTGGCCACCGCGCTGCTGGTCGTGGCGGCATGGGCTGGAATCGCGGTCGCAGCCGGACTGGCTGCCGGAGCCACCCCGCAGAAATCGTTTAAGACCTACTGTGTCGCCTGCCACGATGATGCGACGCCCACGGCGGGCCTGTCGCTTGAGTCGCTAGCTGCCGACTATGACAACCATGCGTGGATCCGCATCCACGACCGCATCAAGTCGGGTGAGATGCCGCCGGAGGATGCGCCGCAGCCGACCCCTGAGGAACGGGCCGACGCGGTGGTCGGCCTCGCCAAAAAGCTCACCGCCGCCGCCGCCAACCGCCAGAAAGCCGAAGGCCGCGTCGTGCTGCGGCGGATGAACCGCCGCGAGTATGAGCACACGCTCCACGATCTGCTCGGCATCGCCGAACCGCTGGCGGCCCTGCTCCCTGAGGACACAGTCGTCCACGGGTTCGATACCACCAGCAGCGGCCTCGAGACCTCCGCCACCCATCTGCTCCGCTACCAGGCGGCGGCCGAACGGGCGCTCGCCGCCGCGCTGCCCGCCGGGCCTGTCGCCTCGACGGTGACCCGCTGGACAGGAAAGGAGTATCTGGAAAAGCGGCTGCCTGTGCACCGCACGGGCATTGATCCCTTCGTGCGGGTCGACGGCGACTCGCTCGTGCTCCACGCCGTGCTCTACGGCGACAACAGCATGCAGGCGCCTCAACCGCTCGTGCCGGGACAGTATCGGATTCGGGCGTCGGTCCGGCTCGTCAACTGCGACAAGCCGATGTCGGTGCTGATCGGCAAGCGAGTCGATCGGTTCCAGACAGAAAAGCTCATACACATCATCGACTACCAGGACGTGAAGCCCGGCGAGACGAAGATCCTCGAGGCCGAAACCGATCTCAAATATTCAAGTGGCAACCAGTTCGTCTACTTCGAGGGGAAGGGGCTGCCATGGTTTGGCGAGATGGAAAAGAGCCGCGGCGACCGCGGCAAGCAGCCGCTGGAACAGGATTTCGCCGGCCCCGGACTGGCAATCGACTGGGCCGAATTGGAGGGGCCGCTCGATGCTGGCCTCGGCTACAAGCGGATGTTCGGCGATCTCGCCCGCATGCCGCGGATGCCCGAGGGGCAGAAGCCGCCACAGAACTGGGAGAAGTGGCCAGTGGTTAGCGGCGAATATGCGAAGTGGCCACTCGTCGCGGTCTCGACCGACCCGAAGGCCGATGCCGACCGATTGATCCGCGGCTTCCTGCCGCTGGCCTTCCGTCGCCCGGTCGCCGAGGATCTCCCAGCGCATTACGTCGCCCTCGTACACGGCCGCATCGACAAGGGCGAATCGTTCGACGAGGCGATGCGGGCCGGCTACAAGGCGATCCTCTGCTCGCCACATTTTCTCACGTTCATCGAGCCGCCCGGCAGACTCGACGACCACGCAATCGCGGCGCGGCTGGCCCGGTTTCTGTGGAGCTCCACCCCCGACGAGCAGCTCCTCACCGCGGCCGCCAAGGGCAGCCTCTCGACGCCGGAGGGCCTGCGGGCCCATGCCGACCGCATGCTCGCGGATCCGAAGTCAACGCGGTTCGTGAAGGACTTCACCGACCAGTGGCTCGACCTGCGAAAGTTCCTCGACATGAAGCCGGACGACATCTACGCCGAATACGACGAGATGCTCATGTGGTCGATTCCGATCGAGTCGCGGCGGTTCTTCGACCGCGTGCTGGCCGAGGATCTGCCCGCTACGAACTTCTTCCACTCCGATTGGACGATGCTCAATGGCCGTCTGGCGCAGCATTACGGCGTGGACGGCGTCGAGGGGGCTGAGTTTCGCAAGGTCTCGCTTCAACCCAAGCATCACCGCGGCGGCGTGATCACGCAGGCGAGCTTTCTCAAGATGTCGACCAACGCCAGCTACACCTCCCCCGTGAAACGCGGCGCGTGGGTGCTCGAGCGGATTCTCGGCACGCCGCCGGCCGCACCGCCGCCCAACGTCAAGGCGATCGAGCCCGACATCCGTGGCGCGACGACCATCCGGGAGCAGCTCTCGCTGCACAAGAACGTGGAGGTCTGTGCGTCGTGCCACCGCACGATCGACCCGCCGGGCTTCGCACTTGAAAACTACGACGTCGTCGGGGGATGGCGAGAGCGGTATCGCGTGAAGCAGGGGGGCGACGGCATCGGGCAGCAGGAGCTGCCCGGGTTTCCTGGCAAGAAGGTGTACCTCGCCAAGCCCGTCGAGGCCGGGGGCGAAACCGCCGACGGCAAGTCGTTTCAAGACATCGACGCCTACAAGCAGATCGTGCTCGATCGCGACGCCGACCAACTGGCGCGGAATATGGTGGAGAAGCTGATCGTCTACGCTACCGGGGCGCCGATCGACTTCGCTGACCGGGCCACCGTCGAGCAGATCCTCCGCAATACGAAGCCCCGGCAGCACGGCCTCCGCTCGCTCATGCACGCCGTTATCCAGAGCCCCGCCTTCCTGAATAAGTAGCCCGCTGTAGCCCAGTCACCCCGAGGCTTTTTGCCATGAACATTCTCAACCGCGATGTTCTCGACCGGCGAACGCTCCTCCGCGCCGGAGCCGTCTCGATCGCGCTGCCCTTCCTCGATGCGATGGTGCCCTCGCTCTACGGCCGCGACGCCCGGGCCGCAGCCGCGGCGAGCAGGCCCCGCCGGATGGTTTTGATCCATCGGCCGCTGGGCACCTACCATCCGCACATGGTGCCAACGGCCACGGGGCCGCAGTACGAGGCGACCCGGTTTCTCAAGACGCTCGAGCCCTTTCGCGGGCAGTTCACCGTGTTTTCGGGGATGGGCCATCCCGGCTATCCGCATTCCCACAACACCGAGCCGGCGATCTTCACCGGCGTGCCGGAGTTCAACGAGCGCGACCTGCACAACAGCATCTCGCTCGATCAGGTCGCCGCTCGGCAGGTGGGGAGCGAGACGAGGCTGCCCTGCCTCGCGCTCAACTCCGTCTGGAGCCAGTCGCTCTCCTGGAACGAGAAGGGCGTGCCGATCCCGCACGAGAGCGATCCCGCGACCGTGTTTCGCCGGATGTTCGTCGAGGGCACACCGGACGAGGTCCGCGGCGAGTTGCGGCGGCTGGAACAGGGGGCGAGCATCCTCGACGACGTTCGCGATCAGCTCAAGTCGCTCGGTGCGTCGCTCGGCGCCGCCGACCGCGAACGGATCGAACTGCTCACGGCGTCGGTCCGCGAGGCGGAGGTGGAGCTCCAGCAGCAGAAGGCCTGGTCGGACCGGCCCAAGCCCAAGGTGCCGCTGCAACTGGCCGACGTGCAGAAGCCGACCGACAACTGGGTGAGCCAACAAGAAAAATGGCTGTCGGTCATGCACCTTGCCCTCCAGACCGACTCCACCCGCGTGATCCTGCTGGGCACCAACGAGCACAGCAAGGCCAACGTGCCGGAGCTCGAGATCCAGCACCACGATGCCTCGCACCACGGCAAGGACCCGGCCAAGATCGAGCAGCTCAGCCGCTACGAGGATAAGGAGTTCGAGACGTTCTCGCGGTTCATCGCCAAGCTCGCCGACACAAAGGAGGAGGACGGCACGCTCCTCGACTCCACGCAGGTGCTCTTCACGAGTAACCTAGGCGACGCGTCGGCCCACAGCTCCTACAATCTGCCGGTCCTGCTGGCCGGTGGCGGGTACAAGCATCAGGGACACATCTCCTACGGCAACGAGACGAACAAGCCGCTCTGCAATCTCTACGTGCGAATGCTCCGCCAGATGGGTGTGGAGACAGACCGGTTCGGATCGAGCAACGGCGTCGTGGGGGAGATCGGATGATGTTCGTGAGCGCCCGACGCATTGATGCCCGACGAGAAATAGAGAGACTGATGACAAAATGTATTTTGATCTTGTGTTGCGTGTTTCTGCTCGCCGCCAGCGGCCGTGCCGAGGAAACGCGAACCGTCACGATCCGTGACGTGACCGGCCGCGGCTTCGCGGCTGATCTCGTCAACTACACGATCGACGCCCCCGCCAGCGGCGGCGGATCGCTCCGCGTGGTCGATGCCGACGGCAAGCCGCTGCCGGTGCAGGTGACGCCCGGCGAGCAAGGTAAGGCGACACTCTCATTCGTCGTGGCCGTTCCGCCCGGCGGCACGTCGGCCTACACGATTCAAGGCAGCGCGGCCGGGCAGGCGGCAGCACCGGCAGTCTCCGCGGTGGTCGATGGGGATGCGCTTGTTCTCGGCAACCAGATGCTGGCGGTGAAGGTGCCCACGCCGCAGGAGAAGACATTCGATAAGCCGGTGCCGGCCGACACGCTGCCAGCGCCAATCCTCGCCTTCCGCGGCCCGGACGGCGGCTGGCGGGGCGCGGGCGCGCTCCTGCTCAAGCGGCCCGTCAAAAAATTGAGCGTGACTCAGACTGCCACGGGCCCCGTGTTCGTCGAGATCCGCTACCGGCTCGACTACGACGGAGGCGGCTGGTACGAGGCGATCGTCCGCGTCACCGACCGGGCCCCCTTCGCCGCGGTCCGCGAGGAGTATGACCTCGGCACCGAAGCCGACGCCGACTTCTGGCAACTCGACCTCACGAAGGGGTGGCAGTCTGACACCGTCGAACACATGAGCGTCGCCGGCCAGGGTAATGGCCCGGCCACGTTCGTCCCCCTCGCCGACGAGGAGAAGACGAAGCCCACCAACATCGATCCGAGCCTCGTCGCGGCCGCCGGCGTCGATTTGCCGCTGCGGGCCATCCACCACGACTCCTGCTGGGGCAGCAAGTTCGTCGCCTATTACGGCGTGCATGCGGCGGAGGCCCGCAAGGCTGATGCCGGGAAGTATCCGCTGGCGATCGTCGCGCCTTTGCACAAAGGCGACTGGCGGCGGGCCAACAGCCTGCCCGTGTTTGTGAAGGGCGGGCAGGTTCACGTTCGCTTCCCGATGGCGGTGAAGCAGACCTCGTGGCTCGCGGAGCCGCGAAGCGATGTCTCGGCCTTCTCGTGTCACGAGCACGATCCGGCCCTGCCAGCCACACACGGCCGGCGTATCTGGGCGCTGGTGCTCGCGCCGCCGGCCATGACCTCGGAGAGCCTGCAGGGCGGCACCGGCACCGGCAACGCGGTGCGGATCTACTACGGCGTCGTCGGCCTCGACCGCTACAAAGACTTCGTCCTCGACTGGGCCGACTCAGGCGTGAAGTATCCCAGGGTCTTCACGACGCCCGAGTGGCTGGCGAAGCTCCCGCAGGGCGACTTGCCTGCGATTGCACCGTGCACAGGCCGAAGCCTCCAGCAGAGCATCGAGCACATCATCAGCTCGATCTCGATCCACCATCACCATACGCTCGGAGACTTCGGCGGCCCCGTGGCCGCGGCCGAGGCGGCTCTCGCCGACTCGAAACTCCCGCCCGAGGAGCGGCGGCTGCTCCGCGGCCGGCTCGCCCTGCTTTGCTACCTGCTCACTGACCCCGACGTGACGAGCGCGGGCAACGGGTCGCACCACGGCAATCCCAACATGGGCGTCTCGCGGCTCAGTGACCGCAGCAACCTGGCGGCGCTCGTGCCCGATCATCCGATGCACAAGACATGGGCCGACTCCATGGGCCAGTACCTCGCCTACAAGCAGGGCACCTTCATGGCGCCCGAGGGGGCCTGGATCGAGTATGGCGCGAGCTACCAGATGCACGGCTACGGCAAGATCTCGCGCGGACTCATGGGCGCGCTCGCCGACAAGGTGCCCGCCGCCGACCGCATCTACGGCTACAACCGCGTTGACTTCGACTATTTCCTGAACCTGCTCTCGCCGGTCGATTCCCGGTATGGCTCCCGCACGATCCCCGGCACGGCCAACTCCCCATGCGGTCAGTCGCCCCACTTCCTCCAGGCGATGGGCAACTTCGCCGACCGCGATCCCGAGTTCGCCGCCAATCTCCGCTGGGCGTGGGACACCAACGGCCGCATGATCGGCACCGGCGGCGACAGCATCACGATCCCTGCCATGATCCGCCCCTCGATCGCCCCCCGGGAACCCAAGCTCGCGACTCGCCTCTATCCGGGCTACGGCATCGTCTTCCGCGCCCATCAGGGGCCCGACGAGACGTGCCTCTTCCTCCGCAGCGGCCATCACTGGAGCCACTGGGGCCAGGACCAGGGCAATCTCGCGCTCTATGCCAAGGGGGCCGTACTGGTGCCACCGCAGCCTTATCAATATGGAGCCCCCAAGGATCCAGCCTTCACGGACAAGAACTTCCTGCGGTTCGGCGCACCCACCAACGACATGCCGCACGCCTGGGCCGACAGCAACATTCTCGACACTCGGTTCGGTGAAAGCGCGGATTACGCCTGGCACTCGACCGGATATCCCGACTGGTGGATCACGCCCGGCGGCGGCCCCGGCTGGGCCAAGGGCGTCGCCAACGTGGCGAGCGAACGGGACCGCAGGGTGCTGCCCAACCTCGGCCAGAAGGAGGGGGCGTTCACCTGGGACCGGCAAGTGATGTTCCTCAAGAGCCCGAATCCCAAGGGGGCCAACTACTTCGTGATCCGCGACAGCACGCAGGGCGAGGGCCGGTTTGCCAGTTGGTTCAGCCTCAGCCTGCTCGGCCGCAAGAGCAACGTGACGATCGATGGGCAAAACGTCTCGCTCGACACCGAGTGGCCGACCAAGCTCAACATGGTGTTCACCGAACGCGCCAATCCCGCCTTCGAGATGGCGGAGGACGATCTTCCACTCGCCGTCGGAGCTTACAGCAAGCCCACCGGCACCTCGCGCGACTGGGTCGGTGGCAAGGAACAGCACGTGGCCCTGCGGTTGCAAAGCCCGCCGGGGCAGGACGTGGCCTGGGTGCTCTATCCGCGCGGTGCCGGCGAGCCCGCACCGACCGCGACGCAGCTCGCCCCCGGCGTCACGAAAGTCGTCACGTCCGAGGGAATGGATTACGTTTTTCTCGCGACCACTCCGCTCGAGTTCAAGGGAGAGGGCATCGAGTTCTCCGGGCAGGCCGGGGCTGTGCGGGTGCCGAAGTCGGGCGAGCCGCAACTCCTCCTGCTCCGCGGCAGCAGGCTCAGCTTCAAGGGCAAGACGGCCGAATCGCCCGTACCGGCTGAGCCGCAGGTCACCGCCGAAGCAGGCACGGTGCGGTTCGTCGCGCCGTCCGCGGAGTATGTGAAGCTCACCCACGGCAACGTCGGCGTCCGAGGCATGGGCCCGTTCGACCTCACCTTCACGCCCGAAGGGATCACCGGCACCGTGGATGGCGACGTCCGCACGATCGTCACCACCTGGCCGGAGAAGATCGTCCGGCCGGGCTACTGGATGGACGGCGTCCGCTGGTGCGCCGGATTCGCCGACGAGCATTCACTCACGAAGGGCACGGCGACCCCGCAGTTCGGCATCGCCTTCGGCGTCTCCGCCGGCAAACACGACGTGAAGGTTGCCGAGTGGGAGTGGCCGGCGGTGCCGCCCACGCCGCCCCGACAATCGCTACGATAGCGGCGGCAGCAAATAACTGACCGCGTCAGAGTGTTAGCCAGCATGATCATCCCCACTCACGCATCAAGTAGTCTTACGAGCGGCCTGCTGTTGGCCGCTATCGGGTGCGTTGCGATGCCGGCCGCATCGATCGCCGACGAGACGGCGACGCAGGCCGCCAAGCAGCCGGCCGATCCGCCCGTGGGCGAGAACATGCTGGGGTCCCTGGGGCAATGGGCCTCGGATCTGCTCGGTCGCGAGCCGGCCGCGCTCTCGTGGCGGCAAGCACGGTTTACCGACATCGAGGCTTGGCGGCGACAGGCCCGGGCCAAGGTCGAGGAATTGCTGCTGATCCCCGAGATGCCGTGGAAGCCCGAGGCCAAGGTCGAGCGGCAGTTCGAGTATGACAGCCTGCATATCGAGGAGCTTTCCTGGCAGCTGCCGTATGGTCCGCGAACCCGGGCCGTGTTCATCAAGCCCTCCGGCAGCCGGGGCCGTTTGCCCGGCGTGCTCGCCCTGCACGATCACGGCGGGATCTCCCACTGGGGCGTGTCGAAGATCACGCAGCTCGGCCCCGACGACACCGAGACGGCCGAGCACCAGAAGATGTATTACGGCGGCCTCGCTTGGGCCAACGAACTGGCCCGCCGGGGCTATGCCGTGCTCGTGCACGACACGATCGGGTTCGCCAGCCGATACCCGGGAGTCTTCGAGGAGAAGTTCGAGAAGTCGCTCCTCTGTGCCGGAACGCTCTGGGCGGGGCTCGTGCTCTACGACGACCAGCGGGCGCTCGACTATCTCTGTTCGCGGCCGGATGTGGACGCTGAACGGATCGGCTGCGGGGGTCTTTCCGGAGGCGGGCTGCGGACCGTGTTCCTGGGGGGCATGGATCCGCGGATCAAGGCGGCCTTCCCGGTGGGCTGGATGACCACGTGGCGCGACGTGATGCTCTACAAGTGTTACAAGCACACCTGGATGCTCTACGTGCCGGGGCTGCCGCGGCAGCTCGACTATCCGGAGATCCTGGGGCTGCGCGTGCCGCAAGCCGTGTTCGTCCTCAACGACAGTGAAGACGAACTGTTCACGCTTGCCGAAATGCGGGAGGCCGACCGGATTCTGCGCGAGGTTTACGGGAAGGCCAGCGCGGCGAACAAATACCGGTGCACGTTCTATCCCGGGCCACACAAGTTCGATCGTGTCATGCAGAACGACGCCTTCGCGTGGCTCGACGGTCTCCTGAAATCGCAGCAGCCGGCCGCGGGTTCCGCCGAGCCGACCAAAGCGGGCGGCAGCGCCGCGGGCCTTGCCCGCACGCAGCGGCTCATCGCCGAGAAGAAGCCAATCCGCGTCGTCGCCTACGGCGACTCGATCAGCGAGGTGAAGCCGGGCTGGAACGGGGGGGCGAAGTCGCCCGCCGCCAACTGGGCCGCCGTGCTCGTGAAACGGCTCGGCGAACAATATCCCGGCTCCGCCTTCACGCTGCACCACTTCGCGATCGGCGGGCAAAACACCTACGAGGGCCTCGGTCGGCTCGACGGCCTCAAGCCCCACGCCCCCGACCTCGTGCTCGTGGCCTTCGGGGCCAACGATTGCTGCCACCACTTCCTCGAGCCGGTGGAGACCGGCCAGGCGCTCGGGACCATCATCGTCGACATCCGCAAACGCTTCGACGCCGACATCGTGGTTGTCGGCACCGGCGGCGACAATCCGCGGAAGCCCTTCTTCCGCCACCTCGACGACACGCTCGCGGCCCAGCGGGCCGCGGCCGCCGAAGCGGGCGCGCCCTTCGTGGACGCGCGGGCCGCGATCCTCGCGGCGACCTCCGGCGGCGATCGCTGGACCGATTTCCACTTGGCCGCCGACAACTGCCACCCCAGCGACGCGGGCCACGCGATCTGGGCCGAGGCCGCCTTCACACGCATTCAGGAATTACTGCGAGTCACAGCTTCATCAGGAGAATCGACGCCATGAGGTTTTTTCCATCGAGCCGTTTCATGAGTGCGTGCTTCACGCTCCTGGCCGTCGTGGGGATCGTCGCCCCGGCGGCCGCCGAGACGCTCGAAATCAGCGCGGCCGAATGTGCCGGCATGAGTGGCTTCCGCGCGCACTGGGATCGCACGATCCCGGTCGCCGAGGAGGGCGAGCGAATCCAGCGGGATGCGGTCGTGAAGGACCGCGGCCAGACGGCCGTGTGGGGTGGCAACAAACCAGGGCCGCTCGCGTTTGATGCCGTGCACCGCAGCCTGCTTGTGCGCTTTCCCGGCGCGGCGAAGGAGATCGCGGCCGCGCTCAAGTCGGGCAAGGCAATCGAAAAGGTGGAACTCGTGCTGCCACGCCTCGACGAGGAGCTCTGGCCCACCGGCTCGGGGGGCGCCGACTATCCCTGCGCCGATGGGTACCGCTACCGCATGAACTGGGACTGCGACAAGATGTATCGAGCGCAGCGTCCCAGCTGGCATGCCGTCGCTCATGCCATCCGCAAGCCCTGGACGGCCGACGCCGCGATCGGGCCGACGTACAACGCGGCGATCAACGGCGCCGTCTATTGGAAGCGTTTCGGTGCCACCGATACCGTCGAAGATCGGTATCCCGCACAGTTCGGGCCCGCCGAGGTCTCCTCGTATAAACCCGAGGGGCGGATGGACGTGACGGCCGTGCTTACCGACTCAGCCTACGGCAAGACGCTCGCCGACCGGCTGGGCGTGATCGCCAATAACGGCTTTGTGATCAATAAGGAAGAGGTCTATGACGCCCGCTATTTCACCGGCGGCTACGAATGGGCCATCTCCACCGGACCGCAGGCGATCCTCGTGAAGCAGCCGAAGCTCGTCGTGACGCTTAAGGCTGGCAAAGCCGAGCAGGCCACGCCGTCGGCCGTCGATGTGGCGGCGCTCGCTGCCAAGCACAAAGACAAACCGCTGGGCTCACCCACGGCCGTCGTGCCCTCGGCTGTCGAGGTGCAGAAGCTCGACGAGCAATTCACCGCCAAGCCCGCCTGGATGCCCGACTGGCAGTATGCGCACGTGAAGCAGCTCATGGGCCTTGAGAGCGGCGGCAAGGCAGAGCCCTTCTACTACCGCGTGGTGCCGTCGCACGTACGCAACCGAGCAAAGCAGGAGGCGGAACAGGAGGCGAAGAAGACTGGGATGCCGGTCGATGCCGACTACGCGGTCTATCTCGCCTGGCTCGACTGGGTGAACGGCCGCCCGCCGCGGTATTGGGAGGGCCACCTCACCGCGGCCGACAATATCACGCAGTGGTACAACTTCCGCGCCGCCCTGCCGGTGCCGGTGCAGGATTCGGTCATTCGTTGCTGGACGGCCTGGCTGATGCCCGACCGCGAGACGCAACTCGACGGCACTCTGCGGCGGCAATACGACGAGACCTCCGGTAAACTCATCCATCCGATGGCCGATGACCCGCGGGTGGGGAAGAGCAAGGATGGCAAGCAGGCCGAGTGGGGACAGGGCGACGTCTATTACAAGAAGACGGGCGACTGGCGGGGCAACAAGAGCTACTACCGCTCCGGCTTCACCCGGGAGATGAGCACCGCCAACTTTAATTCAAGCGCCGCCTCCGGCGCCCTGCTCAATGGCCAGATCATCGGCTCGGAAAAAGCCATGGCCGACGGCCGGGCTGGGCTGATGCAGTTTCCGTTCTGGATGTGGACCTTCGGCTCGGGGGTCGGCCAGGAATACATCGACCCCTACTACTGGGCGATCGCCACGGCGGGCAACAAGCTCTTTGCCGATTTCTGCGAGCAGCCCGAAGACAAACTCGCCGGTTGGAGCATCATGAACAAGACGGTGAACGACCTGGCCTGCGGCTACCATCCGAACCTGAAGCGGCTCGTGGGGCCCGCCAGCCGGACGTTTTCCGAGCACTCGCTGGGCCAGCAGGACGGCCTCTACCACATCCTGCACGTGATCTCACCGCGGGGCAGCCTCTGCGACGTCGACACGGGCACATTGCCCGCCCTCTCGATGCCGAAAGACTCCAACGGCAAGATGCCACAGCCGGTCAGTGCCTGGGGGCACGACTATCCTCCGGCGATGGTCGCCCTGCAGAGCCTTTCGGGCCCGTGGGCTGAGCCATGGTTCGCCGAGATGGTCGACGAGAAGCCGCTGCCGTGGTCGGCGGTGCTGGAGAAGGAGGGAGACGCGGTCGTGACCTATTTTGGAGTCAATTACGGACTGGCTAGCATCCGTACGAAGCCGCAGCGGCTCCACGTAGTCGGGCAATGGCGGCGGAAGGCCGAACTGCCCAAGAGCATGCGTGACATCGGCACGCTCGACATGCGGGTCGGCTTCAACCAGACGCAAATCGCCAACGACGGTTCGGGCGTGATCAGCGAGGAGGGCGTCTACCGCACCTACCAGCACGTCAACCGGCTCATCATGGTGGCCAAGCCGAAGCCGCAGATCATCCAGCAGACTGCGGCCGAGCACCAGTATGGCAATCGCAAGGAGCCGGCTCAGGAGATCAAGAGCGTGCAGTGTACGGCGGCCCTCTTCAGCTACGAGCAGCCGCAGCCCACGTGGGAAATCTTTCTGGACGACAAAAAGATCAACTCGCTGCCCACGACGGCGAGGTTCGGCCAAGTGATCGTGATCCGCGATGGTGTCAGCTACCTCGCCATCCGGCCGCTGCCGACCACCGACGTCGGGCGTGACGCCGAGGTTACCCTGGAGGCGGGCCTGCCGCAGATGGAGGCCTATCACGAGCAGGTCAACGTCCAGCCCGCGCTGCTGATCAATGCGTACTTTTACAAGAAAGACGCCCCTATCGGCGCCGACGCGCTCAAGCAGCTCGAAGGAGGCGTTGGTGGCTTCGTGGTCGAAATGGGCGACGAGCCTGAATACGGCAGCTTCCAGAAGTTTCAGGAGCACATCAAGAAGACGAACTTCGAGGCCGAAGCGAAATCGCTGAGCTACCGTAGCGGAAGCGATACCCTGACTGCTGCGTGGGACGCGTTCACCGTGAATGGCAAGGATCCGGTGGCCGGCTTCCGGGAGCGGCTCCTCTGGCAGGATACATCGCTCTCGCAGATGGGCCGCAAGTCGCTCGAGAAGAACGGCGCGGTCCTCAACCGCGGTCCGCTGCATCTCGAGCTCAACATGCTCCTGCAGACCTTCCCAAAACAGAAGATCTACGTGGCCACGAACATGCTGCCCAACTACCTGCCCTACAGCTTTCGCGAACCGGGCGGCGTGAAGATCGTCGCCGACGGCGGCTGTTCGATGGGCCGCTGGGCCGTGAAGGATTCCCGCGAGATCGATATCCGCTACACGCCGTTCGGCGGGAACTATCGTGCCGGTGCCGAGAAGGAACTGCCCCTGGCCACCCTGCTCTTCGTGAGTGGCACGAAGTACAAGCCGAAGGTGATGCTCAACGGCAAGGATGTCAGCGCGGGCCTGAAGTCCTGGAAGCAGGACGGCGCAGCGGGCTGGCTCGTGCCGCTGGTTGGCGACCTCCCCGCCGACGACCAGATCGCCGACAGGCTCACGGCGGCTCAGACACTCGTGCAGGGAAAGTGACTTCGGACCGGCCTACTTCATCCGCGTCCCGATGGCCTCGGCGGAACGTTCGAGCGAGACCTTATAGAGGGAGTGTTTCCCGCCGGCATTGATGCAGGCGATGGTCATTCGCCATTCCCCAGCCTGGATGGAGTTGCACAATGGCGTAGCGGCCAGCGGCGGCCACTGCGCCTCGTTGCGGAACACTCCCTCCCCCGCGCACATGGAAGACGGCGGGAGGCGTAGAGTCTCTGACGAAGACCGTGCCGGGCGGTTCCCTAGTCACGGGCTTCCGGGGGGGCGCTATCGATGCCCTTGATGTAGTTGTCGGGGTTCTCAGCGAACCAGCGGCAGATCGACGGCCCGTGCGTCGGCCACGACATTTGGATCTCGCGACTTTTCAGTCCCGGCAGTGGAGGCGGGGTAGACGCGGGCCGTCGCCAGATCGACGCCAGCAGTGCGGGCAACGGCTTCGGGATAGTCCTTCGCCTGCGACCAACCCCACTTCGTCTTCTCCAGTCGCCTGCCGGCAAACTCAGGCGTCTCGTGGAGTTCGCCATCCTGAAACGGCCCTGCACCAAACAGCCACCGGTCCCGCACATGGCTGGCCATCGTTTCCATGCCGCTTTGCCAGACCGGTCGGCCCGACTCCCGCTCATAGGCATGGAGGCTGATCTTGGCCACGCCCCGCTGCTCAGATCGCTTGGCAACGGCCACATCGGGCGTCGTCACATTGTGGCCCTGCACCGTTACATTCGTGCCAGGCATCCCCAGAATGAGGTCGCATC
>Ga0114966_10002823_pt1 | contig 15423 bp, 9 predicted proteins | sample M_130207_XF_Meta_FD_87029 | JGI IMG/M metagenome (GOLD analysis project Ga0114966, IMG submission 87029) | Freshwater microbial communities from Lake Montjoie, Canada to study carbon cycling - M_130207_XF_MetaG | ecosystem: Environmental > Aquatic > Freshwater > Lake | place: Lake Montjoie... | reverse complement strand
CATGCGACCTATTCCACCGCGGCCAATGGCGACTTGAATGTTCTGTCAATCGATGCTCGAAGACCCGTTCAAACAGATCGCTGGACAATTGTTCTGGGGACTCAGGGGTATTTGGATCGGACGCTGTCACCGCTGACCTCGGCGCTCAACGATGCTAGACTGGTTCAGGAGGCATTGATCTCTTATTACGCGGTGTCGGAATCACGTGGGGCACTGCTTCTGGATGGCACAAAAAAGGAATGGGAGCGTCAGTTCGTGGAGACTCTCAGCAGTGCTGAGCCACAGACGCAGGTGCTGATTTATGTTGTTGGGCATGCCTATCGGGGCGACGACGACAAGGTCTATTTGGCCCCGAAAGATTTCGAGTTTTCCAAGATGGCCGTGACGGGCATTTCACTCGATTGGCTCGCGGCTAAACTCAATGAATGTGCTTCTTTAGACAAATTATTACTTCTTGACGTCACGCCAGCGATCCAAGGGAAGGACGCGCAACGGCAATCGGCTGGGGCGGCCCTGATTCCGAAGATCCACAACCCGTTTCTTTCGACGGCCGTCATCACGGCTACTGACAGCGGTCAGCAAAGCCGCTACTTGGCCGAAAAGGAACACGGGTTGTTCGCTTGGTGCTTCGCCAATGCCCTTCAAGGGGGCGCGGACATCGACCGAGACCTCCATCTGACGCCCGTGGAATTGTTTACCTACATCAAGACACAGTCCAACGAATTAAGAGACAACCTGCTCCAAAAGCAAACACCATTAATGATCGAGCCGGATCACTGAATTCCCGCAACGTCATTCGATTATCGGCGCGTCATCGACCGAATCTGGCCAGTGCAATACGCTATTTTACCGATCCACGGGGAACACAGGCTGCACTGTTGCTCGATAGAAAATTGCTCGTCGAGATGCTAATCTTCCGCCGAACAGATTGGAGTCGCGTCGAACGCATTGAGATTTGCTATTTGCTCGTCCTCTTAGCCCCTTGAGGTACCTCGTCATGGATATGACCGCGATGGTCGATTTCATGAGCAATCTGATCTATCCCCTGCAAGGGATCGCCGCGATCTATGGATTGTTCCTCACCATTTTAATTTTTCGGCGTATCGGCCAGAAGCGTTTTCGGTCGCAAGCGGTCGCTGATGATTTCGTCAACCAAGTCCGTGAGCGATTGCAGGCACGAGACTTCGATTCGGTCGTTCAATTGTGTGATTCTCCGCCGTACTGGTCGAAGGCGGTCCCTCAGTTGTCTCTGATCGCGATTTCCAATCGCGATCAGCCGATTGGAAAATTGCGGCAGTTGCTGGGCGAGACATTTGAACGGGAAGTGTTGGCGGAACTCGACTACCAGATGTCGTGGGTCAACACTGTGGTCAAGACGGCTCCCATGCTCGGTCTCCAAGGAACAGTCCTCGGAATGATTGCCGCCTTCGGCAAGATCGCGGGGAGTCAACGAACAGGCGTCGATCCCTCGAAACTCGCTACCGATATCAGTTTTGCTTTAATCACGACTGCTGTCGGACTGATGATCGCGATTCCGTTGGTGATGTGTATGACATCAATGTCCGCCGGAATCGGACGCCTTACGGATGCTGTTCAACACCAAATTGGTCGAGTCTTGGACGAACTGGAACTGGCGACAGCGCCCCGCAAAAAAATATAAGACCATTCAAGGACACGTCCGCGACCTTTTGGATGCAGCAAGTGCATGGCAAATCGTAATCTTTTTTCTGACGCCACAGGCTCGATCGGCGGTCGGCGCAAGCCGCCCGATGGCGAATTCGATATTACTCCCATGATCGATGTGACATTTTTGTTGCTGATCTTTTTTATGGTTTCATCCACAATGCAAGGGGAGCCGGACATAGACATTCCACCGGCTCAGCACAGCCTTGGAATTGATGCTGCGGGAGCGGCGGTGGTGACCATTCTTGCACCTGCGAACTCCTCTGAATCCGCCCAAATTATTCTCGGAGATGTCAAAGGTCAGGCGGGGAATCTCAATGAGGTTAAGCAGTATATTGAAAGTCATGTCCGCGAAGGGCGACTTCAAGTTGTCATTAAGGCCGAAGGAGACGTGCCGCACGGCTTGGTCGAAGATGTGGCGAGACAAATCAAGTCTGTCGAGGGGGTCGAGATCTTCATGGGGGTCGGAGACAAGCCGGTGGAATAAGGGCCAGTCTCTTCCACAGAAATGATTTCGAAAATGAGCAACGGTGATTGGCTCGGCCCGATGTTTTCAAAAGGATCTCGGTCTCGATGATCGTTGTCACGCGGCGTGTGACCACTGTAGAACAGTACCTGTGTTTTGGTTGTTTTATGAGCGTGTTGTGAGGCCATCATGGCAATTCGGTTTCGCTGCCACAGATGCTCTGAATCGATGAGCATCGCTAGCCGTAAGGCAGGAGCAATCGTTGAGTGCCCCAAGTGCCGTGAAAAAATAGTCGTTCCCCGAGGCGATGTTTTTGAGCCGCAGCCCAAGCGTAGCAACGTTCTGCAGGCGACAGGAAGCAACAGGCAATCTCTAGATCCCGAACGGAGTGACGAGCAATCGGTACTGACTGGGTCGGGCGGTGTGTTCTCTTCCTCGGCAGCGGTCGGCGTCAAAACTCAGTGTGATGATGCGGGGGAAGACGGAGATAACGTTGCCGCGACGTTGCCCGACGTCACGAATTCGACATTTATGCTCAGCAGAAGGAAACGTTCCGACGATGAAATGGATTTGACTCCTATGGTCGATGTGACGTTTCAACTGTTGATTTTCTTCATGGTGTCCGCTTCATTTGCCATGCAAAAGACCATCAAAACGCCCTCGACGGATCCCGACCAGAAAGGAGCGACACAGCAAATGCAGACACTGAATGACTTTGAAGGAACCTCCATTCTCGTCAAAATCGATGCGTCGAACGTACTCTTCGTGGATGATGAACAACTTTCGGATCCCTCAAAAATAGCGGACATCTTGAGAGCCAAAATGCGTTCCGAGCAAAAGACCGAGCTACTGCTTTCGGCCCATGCGGCGGCATTGCATCGAGGAGTCATCGCCGTCATCGATGCCGCAAATGAAGTCGGCATGCAAAAAATTCGGCTGGCCTCTGGAAAAACGGCCAACGACTAATTTCGTCTGAAAAAGATTCGATAGCGTCCTGCGTTTCATCGATTTCGATTGTTCCTTAAAGCGTTGATTCTCCAGTCGCGATAACCACCAATGCCCTCACTCAAACTCCATTTTTCAAACGGTTCGGTGGAAGTTCGAGAGTTGTCACGTCGACAACCCCTCTCGATTGGCCGCCAGGCTTTTAACGATGTGAGCATCGACGAAGAGGGTGTGGGGATCATGCACTGTCGCGTCAGTTGGAACAAAACGGCATTTGAAGTGGCCGCCGGATCAGAACTGGGAGTCGAGGTCAACGGTGTCCGCGTGGCTCGAATGATGCTCACACCGGGAGATGTGATTCGCGTGGGTAGTGTCGATCTGGACTACATCGATGCTGCGCACTCCGCAGATCCTCGGTCGGACGACACGGAGACGAAATATGAACTTGCGGCGCCGCCTCAGCAAGCGTCGTCCCCAACGAAACTCCCACCCGTTCCAAAAATTCCGGAAGTGTCGGCGAGTGGCCTCGAAACAAAAACGAAGGCGCCCGCACCCTCTAGACGTAAGCCTCCAGAAGACATCTTGTTGGAGGATGACGCCTGGGAGGCCCTTAAGTCCTCCGCATCGATGCCCAAGCCTGTGGAAGATTTGTCTTTGTTCGACGGTCGTGTCGTCGCCGAATCGCAAGAGATTCCGGACACAAAATTGGACTGGACCGATCAGAACCCGTTAAAATCCCCCAAAAAACACAAAACAGCAGCGGCGTTTGCTGATGCAGAACGTGTGTCTGTCGGTGTTCAATCGATGTCGACACGAGCGCGACCCGGAGAGCAAGATATCGTTCGATCTCCGTTGGTGATTGGACTGGCCTCGTTGGGGTTGCTGTTATTGCTCGTGACCGGCATCTTCTGGTTTTTGATTAGTCGCGAACAATCGTTCCGGCTGTATGACCGCGCCGTGGCCGAGTCCAATGACGGAAAATATGCGCAGGCCATCGCGTCGTTTGAAGAGTTTATTCAAAAAAACTCGAGCCATTCGCTACGCAGGTTTGCTGAGCGAGGTTTGGACAAGACACTCGTACAGAAAGAGATTTCTGGCGGGAGTCCGGCTTGGAAACGGGGTTTGGAAAACCTGAAGCTACTCATTTCGAACCACCGAAAAGACTCCGATTTCGCCGATCTTCATTCCGCACTGTTCAGGTTTGGGGAGGAGATTTCACTCGGTTCCGCCAAGTCTGCCGAGTCAACGCACGACGCCGATTTGCTGATTGTCTCCGATGAGGCGTGCGCAATTCTTGAGCGGTATGCGGAACCGACGACACCCCCCACTGGAACGCTGACTCGGATCAAATTAGCAAAAGAGCTTGCCGAAAAAGCGATCGAAAAACAAAAGACATTTGAAGCGGCGGTGGCCCTGATGGACGCCGCGTTAGCCGCCGGCCAACCGATGACCGCCTTATCGGAGCGGGAGAAGCTAATCCGAAGATTCCCCGAGATTTCGAGTCAAAAGCGTGTTAAAGAAGTGCTGCAGAAGGCTCTCGATTTGGAACGTTCCGTGATCGCTATCGACGCCACAGAAATCGCGGCGGAGACGGATGACGACACTTCATCAGTGGTGACATCCGCTCTGAGCCTGTTTCACACGCGGTTGAGAACCGAAGAGACTTCGCAAGACCGATTCGTGTACGTCATCGCCAAGGACTGTTGTTATGCCGTCGATACGGGCACGGGAGAAACGATCTGGCGTCGAATCGTCGGTTTCGAAACACGGTTTTTCCCGATTCTCGCGACGGGGTCTCAGCCCTCGCTACTCATCCATGACGCACGGCGGCAGGCCCTTCTCTGTTGTCGGCCCGATAATGGCAAACTGATATGGCGGCATCAATTGGCGGGTAAACCGCGTTCCGCGCCACTGGTTCAAGAAGGGCAGATCTATCTTGCCACTGAGGGCCGGTTGCTGAATCGAATCGCACTCGATTCAGGAACACTGACGACTACAGTTCGGTTTTCGCAAGATGTTATTGGCCCACCGGCCGTGTCACATGATGCTCAACATCTTTTGATCCCTGGTGAAATGGCCATGATTTATTCGCTCACTCTTCGCCCGCTAGCCGCTGCCGCCATGACCTTCACGGACCACGCAGCGGGATCGATCGAAGCCTCGCCACTCGGCATGGGACGATTGTTGTTGTTGTGCGAGAACGACAAATCGGACAGTGCGCACCTACGCATTTGGGATGCCGACAAACCGTCTCAGCCGCTGCCCGAACTCAATGGATCAAGGGTGGTTGGTCCGGTGCGGGATCTGCCCGTCATTCGGGGAAATCAGTTAGTCGTCGCATCGAGTAACGAACATCTCGCGGCATTTTCTGTGACGGACGAGCCAACGCGTGTGGAATTAACGGCCATTGGTCAATACCGTGTCAAAGACGGATACGGCGGGGCGACGTATGTCGCGTTAGGGCCTGACCAGCAACTCTGGTCAGCCAGTTCAGCATTTCGACGTTTTGATATTTCCGCCGATTCTATCCGCATGGATCAGAATGCCACTGCCGAGGGAATCGCGTGTCAACCGTTGCAGATTTCTGGCCAACAATTCTTTGTCGGGCGCAAGGCGTCGTTTCATGACGCCGTGATTTTTTCGGCCGTAGATCGTGAACGAATGCTCAGCCCCTGGCGCACGGTGCTCGGCGCCGAACCTCTGGAAGTTACCGTCTCGCGGGATCCCGAAAGCTCGATCATTGTCAACGAAGCCGGTCAAATTGTGTCCCTTGGAGCCACTCGCTTAAAACACGGTGGCATTGAGTTAAAGGCCGCAACAGAACTCGATCTTCCGAAGAACATGCGTTTGCCACTCTTCGCATCCCGCCTGCACGACGGACGAATTGCCGTCATCGCCATGGGCGGATCGACATCCATTTGGATTTTGAATCGCATCGGACAGACCGATTCCACAATCACTCTAGCGAACGGCGATACCGTGGAAGCGCCGCCGGTATTGCTCGATGAGGGTCTGGTTCTACCTCTGTCCGGTCGACTGAAATGGGCGTCTCTGGGTTCGACAAACAAAGCTGTTCAGGACTGGATTGCTCCCACCGAACAAAACACGGCCAGTCGTTGGCGGTACCTTCTGCGTCTCACGGGGAATGAACTGATCGCATGCGATAATACGGGACGTCTGAGACACATTCAAAAGCGGAAGGGAGATCGTCCGTACCTCGCGGAGATATCCACGCTGCAGTTGGACGTTCCCATCGATGTGAATCCCGCGTTGAATGGCGATGAGTTGTTCGTCGTGGATTCGTCAGGAACACTCAGGCAGTTCAAAATTCCTTCTTTCGACGTCATGGGAGAGCGCACGTTCGTGGCCCCTGTTCGAAGTCTGTGGGTGGTCGGCAACAGTCAACTGGTGTGGTCCGGCGATGACATTCTGCATGCGGTCTCTGCCGGAAAAGAGTTGTCCGTCCGTTGGTCGCTGTCTCTCGCCAATCGTCAGCCCGCCGGTTCACCGGTCATGTGGCAGGACCAGTTATGGCTGGCGTGCCGTGACGGGACGGTGCTGGCGATCGACATGGCGAATGGTCACGAACTGCAACGCCTACAACAGCCACAGGTGCTGAGTCTGGGATTGCAAATCATTGGTGATCATTTGTTCGCCATCGCATGCGATGGAACCATGTATCAAATGGAATCCAAGGCGCAGCCATGAAGAGTATGCACGCGGATAATTCGGTATGCAGAACGCATCGGAAAGGGATCGTGATTGGTGCTGCGGCCGCGGCGATCGATGGATGTCGTCCAATCGGATTGCGGGCACGACGGATCCTAAAAAAACATCTGCTGATTGTCCTTGGATTGAATTTTCTTCTCACGGTCAATTTTCTGAATCTGCCGGCTCATGCGGACGACCCCAAAGACGACAGCTCGCTCACGCGGTACGACGAAATGCCGCTGCCGTCCGCGGAGGAGTTGCTGACAGGAAAGCCGTTCGATGAGGTGGTGCTCCTTTCAGAAAAAGTTCTTCTTGTGGCACCGATTTCGCCGCGTCCTGATTCCATCGCCCGTCTATCATTTCGACAGAAACAGGCGGAAGCCACCTACACCCGAGTGCGCAATTACCACCGCACACAATTATTGGAGGCCGAACGACAATTTTCGCGAGATCGAAGCCAGAGCTTGGAAGAACGACGACAGATTCCAGAGGATCTGCTGGCGGCATCCAAAGACCGAATGCAAAAAGCCACCCAGGCCGCAGCAAAATTGGCGGTCACTGTGTTGGACGACACCGTCGATCCGGACTATGTACTGGACGTCCAGAAAATTCGCTTTGTCGTCTATTATGAAGACCTGATCTTGCGCCGTGTGGAACAATTGATCAACGAAAAACAATTGCCCGTGGCTTACGATCTGATGCTTCTACTGAACCGGAGACACCTCGAGAACAACAAACGCATTCAGGCCGAGTTGGAGGCTGACGAAAAAGCGAGTGCCGCCGAACTCGATGCACTGAAAGCTCAGCGAGAACAACTTCGAACAGAGCAGAAGCAAGGCAATCTTGGTGCCAAGGCCGCCGGCGAGATCTCCAGTATTATCGGCCCACTGTCGAACGAAATAAAAGAGTTGGAAACGGAATTGGCAACAAAGCGAAAGGCATTGCGCTTTGTGCGGCCCAATGATTATCCGCGACCCGCACCACCTCAGTTGGAAGATGTGCTGATTCCCTTCTGGCCCAAATTTGAAGAGGTCTATGCGAAACTCGTACTTAAAGATGCCGAATCCCATGAAAGGGCCAACGACTTGGAAGGTGCGTTGCGTTTGCTTGGCGAAATTTGGACACCGGAGAGAAAATTTCTCGGCGTCGTGAATCCAATGGCTCGGGTGGTCAATCAGTTGATTGAATCGCTTGTAGAACGGAAGCAATACAGGCAGGCGAGGCATTTTCTTTATCGACTTGCGAATTACGAACCTGATCATTCCGTCGTCAAGAAATGGACTGACGAATGGCTCGCCTTGACAGCCGCCTCGATGGAGATGGCCAAAGACGCCTCCCGTCGCGGAGACAATGTAGAAGCCTTCGAAATCATTGATCGCGCTGCACGGATTTGGCCAGAAACACCCGGCTTGAAGGAGGTTCATCGTCAGCTCACCGAAAAATGCCAAATTGTGCGTGTTGGCGTTCTTGGTTTATCCAAAAAGACAAATGGGGCTCCGTTTGAAACGGCGAACGAAGAACGAGCCCGCCTGCTGATTTCCATTCCGACAATATTCGAACCATCCCGGATTCCCGACCAACATGTGCGGTATCAATCGGCGTATTTTGACACATGGGAGCCGATGGATCTCGGCAGACACGTCCGCTTTCAACTGAATCTGAAAAGAGCGTCTTGGGAATCACGGCCGTTAATCACATCGTCGGACGTCTATGCCGATTTGTCCTCCCGACTCGATCCGAAAAACGCGCGTTTCGACGAACGTCTCAGCGGTTTTGTTGACGGCATTTCAGTACAGAGTCCCTCGGAGTTCACGCTTTATTTCAACCGACTGCCGTTGCGTATTGAATCGTTTTGGCAAATGGCCATCCCTGTGCAGCAAGACCCGTTCACGGCCAAGCCGTTAACACACCAAGATCCGGCTCCGGACTTGCAGCGATTTTCTGTTGTGTCCGAGACCGATCGACAGACTCGCTACCGCCGCGTCCGCGAGCAGCCAACAAGCGAGCGTCTACGGTTCATCGATCAGATCGTTGAAGTAAAATATGACTCGTGGGAGAAGGCCTTGCAGGGATTGCAGCGAGATGAAGTGACGCTGCTTCCTCTGGCCGATCTCCATGACCTGAAGGCTCTACAGGGCGATAACCAATTTGTGGTGCTGCCTTATGCGTTACCCAAGTCGCACTTTCTGGTGTTTCAACCCAAAACAGCCGCATTGCATGACGGGGCATTGCGTCGAGCCTTACTCCACGCAATTCCCCGAGAGAAGATCTTGCGAGACGTGGTATTGATCGGTGCCCCAGAATCCTACGCGAGACTCGTCACCGCCCCGTTTTCCTCACGCCTCTACGGTTACAACAAGCAGATTGAGCAACCGGTTTACAATCCACAGTTGGCAGCAACACTCGCGTTCACTGCCAAAAAGCATCTGGGAGGGACTCTCCCCACGTTGCGAATCAGTTGTCCAGCGGATTTCAGTTCGCGATCCATTGTTCAAGCAATGATTCCGCACTGGAAGAGAGTCGGGCTGGATGTCACCTTGATCGATCACTCCGAATCGAGCGACGACAAGTCACTCGACGAGTGGGATCTCTGTTACAGAACGGCCAGTTTCGTCGAACCGATTGTCGATCTCTGGCCACTTCTGACATTGCAAGCAGGCACTGGTGTCGAGGCTCTTCAGGGGCTCCCCGAGCGAACACGACACTCGTTGCTCGAACTCGAACGCACGACGGATTGGCCGACGGCGGTTAAACGAATGCACAAACTGATGGCCGATCTCCTGACGGAGACGCGTTACATTCCCTTGTGGGAAGTAGATGAATTTCTGGTGGCGAGACGAAATCTTTACGGCCTGCCTGCCAAGCCGATGCATGCCTATGACAATGTCGAGCAATGGGCGTTGCAGTCTTGGTATCCTCAGGACACACCTTAGAGATATGAGGGAGATTTCCAATTGAGGCTCGACAATCACCAAATCCGTCAAGTACGAAAAACGACGACTGGACAAACCTCAAGTCTGCGGCTGTGGCTCGCCTTGTCGTTGCTACTGGGTGCCGTCACACGGGCTGCTCAGGCGGAGGATCCTTTTGAGGATCTGGCTTACGATCTGCGCCCCTATAAAGTGCGTTTGATTGTCGCGATGGATTCGGCAGCGAAGGCATCGATCGCTCAACCGTCGCTAACGAATCCGATTGGAAACTTGGCGCGTCTGCTGATTGGTGAAGCATGGAGCCTACAAATCGAAACAACCACTCGAGTTTACCCGCTGGGAGCGCGGGGGCTGATGCAAGTGGCACCGGAGCAATGGCTGCAACGGGCGGGGATCGCCGTGGAACAGAGCGAGCGGATCGATGTCTGGTTTATGGTATCGCTTCAGGCCGCACACCCGGGGTACCAAATTGATGTGCGATCGTGGCAGCCGGAAATGCAATTCGTCTCAGAACCGGTCGGCCAAGTAGTCCTCGACCAGCGTAATCTTGCTCTGGAAATACTCAAGCTGTGTCACTTGCTGTTTCGTCCACTCGGAATTGTTGAAGACGTCGCGGGCGAAGCCGTACGAGTTCGGCTTCGTGCCGGTGCTCTACCGGTGTTGGATGAGGCACTCGCTCTGGTCAGGCCGAATGATCTTTTTGTGCCCGTGATCGGATTTCGAAACCGCGAGCAGCGACTGGAAAAATTGCAGTTAATCCCGTGGACGTATCTAGCGGTCACCGAATTGGAGGGATCCCATGCAAATTGTCATTTGGAAAGCGGACTGCGTTCGCCGATCGGTGGAAAGAAACGTGGTCGTGTCGAAACGTTAGCGATGGGCCTGCGGCCACATCGGTTCAATACTCGACTGCAGTTGATGGCTCAAACAAAGCCACCGATCCCGCTGGCAGCGCATCGGATCGAAGTGCGAAAATCTCCGCTCATACCCAATTCTGACGACTCCGTGGCTCACCGAGAACACCTGTTAAAAGAGTTGATCACCGATCGACGCGGTCAGGTGGAACTTTCGAATGCCGGCGATACGCCGACGATCTGGCTGTTTGTCTACAGCGGAAAGCATCTCTTGGCCCGCGTTCCGTTCGCACAGGGAAGCATTGCCGAAACTCGCTTGGATGTTCCGGACGACGAGGCGCGGTTGACGGCTGAGGCCAACGTTCAGATGCTCCAAGAACAACTTCTCGACGCAGTGGCCATTCGGGCGACACACTTTGCCTCGATGCGAGTTGCAGCACGGCGAAGTGATTGGACAGAAGTCCGCGCCGGACTGGACCGCATACCACAGTTGCCGAGCGTGAAGACGTTTGAAGAGAAGCTTGCCGTGATTCGAGTCCCTGCAGTCAATGCGGCAATCGCTCGAAAAGATCGAGCAAGCGAGGCTCGCATCATGCGTCTGTGTAACGACATGTTGGAGTTGATCAGACAATACTTGAACGACGATAAGTCAAAGCAGATAGTCGAAGAAATGAAGGAACTACTGAAGACTGAGGTCAACACAACGCCGAAGGAGAATTCACGTTAGCACCCGGTTCACTCCGGACAACAGACGGAACGGGTTTCTATCCACGAATCGGATCGGATTGGCGCCATGGTGGAGGGCAGAGGGCATCGAGTTTCGCCAATTGCTCGCTCGTCAATTGCACGTTCGAGGCTGCGATCGCGGCGTTCAGCTGTTCGACCGTTTTGACTCCCACAATCAAGGAACTCATCGCGGGTTGCGCCAGCGTGAACGCCAACGCACACTCGAACAACGAAATTTCCGTTTCTGCCGCAACGTTTTCCATGGCTTCCAGTCGGTCGTACAGGGCGTCATCCCGCTTCCAGACCCACTCCGGCTTTTCTGCCGCTCGAGAATCCGACGGCGGTGTCTGACCTCTTCGATACTTTCCAGTCAGCAGGCCTCCCTGAAGCGATTGATAGGGAGTCACGCCGACACCATGCTTTTGGCAAAAGGGGAGGTCGTTGTGATATTCACGTCTCAGCAAGCTGTAAGGAATTTGCGAACAGACGAGGCGTGTCAACTGAGATTTGTCGGCCAGCCAAAGCAGCTCGCAAAGTTGCCAAGCCGCGTGATTCGAGGCACCAAAGTACCGAATTTTTCCCTGCTGGATTGCTATGTCGATGGCCTTTAGAGTCACCTCCGGAGGAACGTGTTTGTCGGGAAAATGAATGACGTACAGATCAATCACATCTGTTTGAAGTCGCTTCAGGCTGCGGTCCAATTCTCGCAGAATATGCACGGACGACAAGCCCCGATCTTGTGGTCCTGGTCCGAGAGGGCAGGCCACCTTTGTGGCCAGAACGACTTGATCACGCCGGTCACGTAGCGCCTTACCGACAATCTCCTCGGCGGCTCCACCGGCACTTCCGACATAGCGTGCGTACCCCTCATAGGCATTGGCTGTATCAATAAAATTAATACCCAAATCAATGGCCGCATGAGTCAGCCGGATCGCGTCTGCTTCGGCAACAGGCGTTCCATAGGTCATCGTACCGAGGCAGACAGGTGATACGAGCAGACCACTCGATCCAAGGGGACGAAGTTGCATGATGTGACTGGCACTCTCAAGAAAATAGAACTGTTGACTATCGATTCAATGACGACTGCTGCTCCAACCATGCTGGCAGACGCGCGGCATAGTCATGCGCTTGAGCCACAAAATCAACACCGACCAACTTTTTCCATTCCTCCAACAATCGACGAAAGACGGGACCCGCGCCACCGTCGCCAATCTTTTGGCCTTCAAATGTCGCGGCATGGACAAGCCCATAGGATGTCGCGGAACAAAAAATTTCATCGGCTTGGAGCGCTTCATATCGGCCTAGATTTGTTTCTTGCACAGGAATTTTAAGCTGTTTGGCGAGATCGAAGATCGTGCGCCGGCTGACTCCGAGCAGAATGTTCCGAGGCTCTGGGGTGTACAACACACCATCACGCACTAAAAAGACGTTCCAGCCGGGTCCTTCGGAAAGAAAGCCATCGACGTCAAGCAGTAGTGGCCAGGATCCCGCCCCCATTCGGGCTGCTTGCAGGTTTGCCATTTGGTAATGCAGGCGACTGCGAGTTTTGGCCTTGGGATCAACCTGATGTGCGGAGAGCGTTTGCTGCGCGGGAATGACGAGCGACACTCCACTGACGTATTTCGATGCGAAGCCTCCCATATGGGTGATCTGTGGCCAGCAATTGATCGATACCGTCGGGCCGATTCCTTCAGGAAAAGAGGTTCGATAGATTTCCATCGGGCCTCTGGAAACATCGTGCATGATCTGCCAGTCCATATCTTCAGACTCGGTCGGCAGATTTCTCTCCAGTGTCTCCAGTGTCAGTCGTTCCATCTCATCAATGCTCAAACCACAATGGATCTCCATCAATTTGAGGGAACCGTAGAGGCGTTCCAAATGCTCGCGCAGCTTGAACGGCTTGCGGTTGTATGTCCGAGTCATTTCAAAAGCCATATCGCCAAACATGAGCGCCGAATCGAAAATCGAAACACGAGCTTCTGTTTCCGGAACAAACTTGCCACTGAAATAGACGGTGCGACGCGACATTTGTGTTTCCTCGACGTGTTGTAGAAACGCCTCAAATTGAGGCGGCCAAAGTTTTTTTGTGGTCATTCACGCGTGGCGGGAAGATTCCATCGGACGGTCTCGATGTGTGTCTTACGATCTTCGCCGCGATAGCTGTAACAGGAGATCAGTGATTGATCAGCACACTGAATGGTGTTTCCGAAGCCGCCACCACTCGTGCCATGGTTGCGGTCAGAGAGCACAATTCGATCATGTTGAAAGTCCCATGTCTCGCCGTCATCCGTGCTGATGAGGCCACGAAGTCCCAGCGGCGATCCATCTGTCGAATTGCTGCGAACCGTAAATGTCAGCAGCAGTCGCTGGTCTTGTAGTCTCAAAAAGCGGGGGTACATTTCTCCGTAAGTCCCGAATCGGCCTCCATCTTTGTGTTTATGAAAGCTCCGACCATTGTCCGTCGACTTCCAGAGCATGGTCCGGTCATCCTGATCGCCAGAACGTCGTTCAAAACCGGCAATCGCTGGCAATTCCCAATGAGGTCCGGTGGCATCGACTCGAACCGGATGGAACAGGCTCCCTGAAGCCGTGCGATAGGTCGTTGTCTGTGAACAAAACCCGTCAACGTCGCTCCAGCGATCGGTCTCGGGGTTGAAGGATTTGTCCCACGTTGCGCCGCTATCACGCGAACGCCACAAATAAACATGATCCGCCGCGGCGTGACCTCCAAATTGCATACTGACCCCTAACTGAACAATCGTTTTTCCGGGATGGTCCGCATCCGGAAATTCGATAGCATTCCAGTCGACTGCAGTCTGCGCCTTTTCCGGAAACCCCTCCGGACCGATCCGTGTTTCGGTCCAAACGTGGCCACCATCGACCGAACGAAAAATCTTGCTGTAACTATGGCCCGCCTGATTTGACGAATCATCACGGAGTAATTGGCAGGGCATGATCAGAGTGCCATCGGAAAGGGACGTGATTGCAAATTCACGACCGTGAAGATCCATTCGCTCTTCACGTGAACTCCACGTTTGCCCGTCGTCCCTTGATCTCCAAAAAACTGCTCGCTCAAAAAAGAGAGCCCCCTTGGGAAGCTGATCGCGGGAAATTCCGCCGAAGCAGAAGGCCACAAGCAATAACTCGCCATTCTTGAGTCGGACAATCCAAGGCTTGTAGTCATTCGGTTCACCGAATGGGGTCCTCACCGCAGAAAGGTCATCCAAGGAAAGTCGCAGAGGCTCGACAATTTTGATCGGACGATTCAATTGTTTTTGAGTCGCAACCGAATCGGCATCTTGAGGAGCAGAAAATTTCAATGCCAACAGGCGTTCTGTCCGACGTTTCCTCGTTTCGTTGTTCGGATTCAGGACACCGAATATTTGGCCGTCGTCGTCAGAACGGCGGAGTTTTTTTCCCACGACATCTCGCTGACGTTGCGGGTCAAAAAACACGTCGAAAAGTTCTTCTTGCAATCCGGACAAGGCTCCGGCATCAATGGTTCGAGACGACTCCAGCGTTCTTGAATCGCCGGCGTTGCAGATCACGGCACAGCACGAAAGCATCCGAAAATCGCTTGCGAACGCTGACCACACTGCCGACAACAACAGACCGGAAATTGCGATGGCACCGAGGCGATTCCATTGAGGGCCACTCGCAATCAGATCCCAAAGAATTCGCATCGGTTGCCTTATCCTTAATAAAATTCGAGACAAAATGTCGCGCGAGGTATGCTAGCGACCAGCACTTGGACTTTAAACCCTAGCACTCGAAATTTGAGAGCGATAGCGGGGACTCGACACGATCGATTCTTGAATTCAAGAAAACGGCCGCTGGTGGATGAAGCCGCTTGGTCTGACGCCGACGCCGCTGACGCCGTCGGCGATCAACTGACAGAGCCGCACGGCCAACGCAGGACAGGTCATGCCGCAATGATCTTGAAGCGGGGGGCTGTTTCTGTTGCGCATCGGCGGATATCAGAAACACGACTCGCCAGTCACCTGATCCAAACGTGGATTTGTCTAAAAGAATTCAGATCTGTGCTTCGTGTCGGGCCATGATGGCAAGCCCATTCCCAAGAGATCGGCTGTTGGGCTGTGCCTCAGTT
>Ga0114966_10002821_pt1 | contig 15427 bp, 17 predicted proteins | sample M_130207_XF_Meta_FD_87029 | JGI IMG/M metagenome (GOLD analysis project Ga0114966, IMG submission 87029) | Freshwater microbial communities from Lake Montjoie, Canada to study carbon cycling - M_130207_XF_MetaG | ecosystem: Environmental > Aquatic > Freshwater > Lake | place: Lake Montjoie... | reverse complement strand
TCCGCATACCGCTTCGAGCGGGGTGTTGATTTCGGCGCAACCGCGCGGGCCATGGAACGCGCAACCCAGCTTGTGCTGGAGATTTGCGGCGGCAAAGCAGGGCCGGCCTGCGAGGCGAAAGCGGCGCTGCCGGAGCGTAAAGCGGTGCGCTTGCGCACGGCGCGCGCGCGGCGCTTGCTGGGCGTCGAACTCACGGCCGAAGACATCGCGCGCTTGCTGCAGCATCTGGGTTTTGATTGCGAGCGGCGCGGCGATGAATTCCTGGTGACGCCTCCTAGCTATCGCTTCGATCTGACGATTGAAGAAGACCTCATCGAGGAAGTCGCTCGTCTGCACGGCTACGACAATATCGCTGTCAACGCGCCGCTTGCCGCCAACGCCATGCTGCCTGCAAGTGAGACGCGCAGGAATGTCACAGCATTGCGAGATCTGCTGGTCGCGCGCGATTATCAGGAAGTCATCAGTTACAGCTTCGTCGATCGGCAGTGGGAAGCTGATTTTTATGCCAACAATGACCCCGTAATGCTGGCCAATCCCATCGCCTCGAACCTCAACGCAATGCGTTCGGGTTTGATCGGCAGTCTGGTTGATTGTCTTAAAACGAACGTGAGCCGGCAGCAGGAGCGCGTGCGTATTTTCGAAAGCGGGCGCTGTTATGCGCGCAACTCGAAGGGTGGCTACGCGGAGCGGTCGGTGTTGGGCGGACTCGCGTATGGCGGGTCGGTGGCGGAGCAATGGGGTGTCGCCCGGCGCACGGTCGATTTCTACGATGTGAAGTCTGACGTCGAAGCCATCGTCGGTCCCGGTGCCCCCAGTTTTGAGGCCGCTGAACACCCCGCTTTACACCCGGGCCGGACTGCCAAAATCATGCTGGAGGGGGCGCCGATCGGGTGGTTCGGCGAGCTTCATCCACGCCTGCAGCAAAAGTACGATTTGCCGTTTGCACCAATGGTTTTCGAGCTGAATCTCGATGCAATCACGGGCCGTAAGTCGACCCGTTATGCGGAATTCTCGCGGCAGCCCACCGTGCGGCGCGATATCGCGGTTGAGGTGCCTGAAAAAGTGACCGGCCAGGCCATGCTGGAAGCACTCAAAAAGCACGCTCCAGGCATAGTTTTGGAGGTCGTGCTGTTTGACTTATATCGTGGCAAAGGCATTGATTTAGATAAAAAAAGTGTTGCGTTTAGGGTATTATTGCAAGATACTCATAAAACATTGACCGACGCTGAAGCTGAGGCCGCGATACAGCGGTTGCTTAAAGTGTTACAAGAGCAATTTCAAGCAAAGCTCCGAGAGTAAGGGGAAAATATGACTTTAACCAAAGCCGAGCTGGCGGACCTGCTGTTTGAAAAAGTAGGTTTCAACAAGCGCGAGGCCAAAGACATGGTGGAGTCTTTTTTTGAAGAAGTCCGCTTGGCGCTGGAGAACGGAGAGGGCGTCAAGCTTTCGGGTTTCGGCAATTTTCAGTTGCGCGACAAACCGCAGCGTCCCGGGCGCAATCCGAAAACAGGCGAAGAGATTCCGATCACTGCCCGGCGCGTAGTCACTTTCCATGCGTCGCAGAAACTGAAGGCGATGGTTGAACAAAACTATAATAATGGAAACAAACCACAGTCCTAAGGAAGCGTTGCCGCCGATCCCGGCCAAACGCTATTTCACTATCGGCGAAGTGAGCGAACTGTGCGGCGTCAAACCGCACGTGTTGCGCTACTGGGAGCAGGAGTTCACCCAGTTAAAACCGGTCAAGCGCCGCGGCAACCGACGCTATTACCAGCACCATGAAGTATTGTTGATCCGGCGTATCCGCGACCTGCTGTACGACCAGGGTTTCACGATCAGCGGTGCGCGCAACCGCCTGGACGAAATCGTGACCGAACCCGCCAAGACCAATCGCGCAGTCGCCGCCGGCAAGGCGAGCCTCGCCGCAGTACGCAAAGAAATCAAGTCCGTCCTCGACCTCCTGCGCGGTTAACGCCGCAGTTGGTGCAGTCCCATCTGATATAATCGCGGCCTCGGGGCGTAGCGCAGCCTGGTAGCGTACCTGCATGGGGTGCAGGTGGTCGGAGGTTCAAATCCTCTCGCCCCGACCAATAAAATCAATTAGTTAGTAAATATAAAAAAGCCGACATTAGTCGGCTTTTTTTATTTTCGGTACGGTGCGCGCTACGGTTCCGCAACTGCTGGCTCAGTCGATATCAATGCGAGCCGCCGTGGGCGATATGATTTCTAAGTTGCCAGCTATCTGATTCGGTCGAGGCCAGTTTCGAATTCAGAATTCTGGAGTCATTTCAAGTCCGCGATGCGCGCGTTTTTGATCTCGTCCGCCGACCTATCGAGCATGAAGCTTCCATAGCAGGACAATAAGCTAAATTCCAAAATCGTAAACGTGCTTCGCACTTCTGATATTCGCACCCGGTTTGCGGGACAGGGCGCCGAATCCGTGGGAAACACGCCGGAACAATTCCTGGATTTTATTAAATCCGACCTTGCAAAGTGGGCCAAGGTGATAAAGGCGGCAGGTGTGCACGCGAGTATGTGAGGTGCAGGCTGCTTTTGGTCTGCTAGTTGTCAGGAACATATCGACAAGCAACTGGAGCAGCAGGGCTCGGAGGGCGTTGCTTACCACTGGAATGATGGGAAATTCAATACGCCTAGGGCTTGGTGGATCGAGATCCGTGATGAGAAGGCCGAGCGTGATTTCCTCGCGGGTCTGGGTTGCAAGAATCCTAAAGTGAGCAGGCAGACTGCGGGTGAACGATATCGGTCCTTTGTGGTGCTTGCCAATGCAGAAAACGATCGCGCTGCAGTTGAAGGTCAAGACTACGCAGACTAGGCCGTCCTGAGAGGCGTAACATTCTTCAACGTATTGTTTTTTATTTTTAAAAAAGACTCCCCAGCGCCCCGATCTCAGTACGCTAAAATGCAGACAATGCAGATGCATTGACATAATAATGCAAATGCATTACTATTTTCGCATTCACTCATTTCACGAAAGAGTGCCATGGTCGCGCCCATAGAAGTCGAATCCACGCTCACCGACCGCTACCAGACCACGGTGCCGGAAACCGTTCGCCGTACGCTCAAGCTCGGAAAGCGTGACAAGATCCACTACACCATCCGAGATGGCGAAGTGGTGCTCACGCGCGCCGAAGTCACCGAAAGCGATGACCCAGTGCTCGGGCAGTTCTTGGGATTCCTCACACGCGACATCGCCAGCCACCCGGAACGACTTCAAGCGATCGACACGGGCCTTGTGAAGCGTATTCAGTCTTTGATCGGCGGTGTCAAAGTCGATCTCGGCGAAGCTCTCTCGGTAGACGATGAATGAGTGGTGGTAAGCCGGCGCCACTGGCCGTCAACGTTTGGACGATTTATGCACATCCGCTGTTCCTTAATCAGGTTGAAGCGCTGATCCAGCAGGTCGAAGGGCTGAAGCGGAAAGACCCGAAAGGTTTTACCAAGAAGAACGCCACCAAGCGCCTTGCCGCGATAGCCAAGCTCGCGTTCGAGGTGATTCCGCAGGATCCGGCAAGGGCTGAATACCGCCAGGGCAATACACTTGGGGAAGGCTACAAGCACTGGTTTCGCGCCAAGTTCTTCCAGCAGTACCGGCTGTCTTTTCGGTATCACGCGGCGACCAAGGTGATCCTTTACGCTTGGGTCAACGATGAGGACACCAGGCGCGCTTACGAAAGCGGCGATGATGCTTATCGGATCTTCCGCAAGATGCTGGAAAGCGGGCAGCCCCCGGACGATTGGGATCGGCTCCTCGCTGAGGCCCGCGCCGAATCTGATCGCCTGCAAAAACTCGTTGCACAGACTACAGCGGCGAAGCCCTGAAATTTCAATGATTTGATATGGTAGCGATGCTGCTGGAGAGAGTAACCGCAAAACCCCTTGGAGGAGTTTTGCGGGAACCTGTTATGCATCGTCCTGCACGGTTATGAGGCCAACCGGACCTGAGGTTGCCCCGGACTAGGCTGCCCCGGACTATTGACCACTTGCCCCACATGGACTAATATGGACTAACCTAAAAAGGCGCTTAGTATGGCTACCGTTAATATCCACGAAGCGAAAACGCAATTCTCGAAGCTCGTTGATGCGGCGATGAGGGGCGAGGAAACTCTTATCGCCAAAGCGGGAAAGCCGGCGGCGAAGTTGGTTTCGATTACCCCTCCCAAGGTTCAGCGCAAATTTGGAACGCTCAAGGGGAAGATCAGAATCGCCAAAGATTTCGATTCGCCGCTTTCCGCCGAGGTGCTCGCCGCATTTGAAGGCCGCTAATGAGATTGTTACTCGACACGCATGTATTTCTATGGTGCGTGAGAGACGACAGGCAACTCAGTAAGACAGCGCGCACGGCGATCGGTGGCGCAGCAGAAGTTTACGTTAGCAGCGCCAGCATCTGGGAGGCAACTATAAAAAAGACTCTTGGCAAACTCGACGTCGATATGGATCAGTTAGTGCTGGCCATTGCCGGCAGTGGGTTCATTGAATTGCCGATAGCGGCGCGCCATGCCGCCGCCGTTGCGCGACTGCCGGATGTGCATCGGGATCCGTTCGACCGCATTCTCATTGCCCAGGCTCTGACAGAACCGTTGCGTTTTTTGACCGCGGACTCAACGCTGAAGCAATATTCCGATCTCGTTGAAATTGTGTGACCTTGCGATCCCGTATCAGCACATATCTTCCAACTATCTGCTACGGTGGTTCGTTAGAATTATTTTTCATACCAGGGAGCTTCATATGACATCCTGCCGCATGCTCATTTGCCGCCTATTGATCGCAGCCGTGTTCCTGCTGCCTTTCAGCGCCAACGCCGGGATGATAAGCACCAGCGAAGCGGTCATGAGTGCGCAGGATCTGGCGAACCGCAATACCGTCCGTGACTTTATCGCGCGCGAAGACGTCGCCAGTCAATTGAAGGCGATGGGCCTGTCGGTCTCGACGGCTCAAGAGCGCGTGGCGGCGATGACGCAGGATGAAGTGAACAGGCTGGCTGGGCAGATCGAAACGATGCCGGCAGGTGGGGCGATGGCTTATGCGGTGGTCGTGACGCTGATTCTGGCAATCGTCGCGATGATCGTGTACTTCGTATGGCAGACTTACAAGTACGAGAAGAAGTAGCGGCGTTTATTGGAAATGCCGATTCGGATACTCGCGGGATTGCTGTGGAGCGTTGCGGCACTCACTGCATTCGCTCAGACGGCGCCGCAGCAATATCCCTCCAAACCGATTCACGTGATCGTCGGCTTCCCGCCCGGCGGGAATTCCGATTTCGTGGCGCGCGCGGTCGGGCGCGGGCTTGGCGAATCGTGGGGCCAGCAAGTCATTGTGGACAATCGGCCCGGCGCCGGCGGCAACATTGCAGCGGAAATGGTTGCCAAGGCGCCCGCTGACGGCCATACGCTGCTGCTTGGCGTATTCGCGCATGCGGTGAATCCAAGCCTGTACGCGGGAAAACTGCCATTCGATACGCTGAAAGACTTCGTGCCGGTCATCCTGTGCGTTTCTTCAGCCAATATCCTCGTGGTGCACCCATCGCTGCCGGTCAAGTCGGTCAAGGAATTGATCGCGCTGGCGAAGACCAAGCCGGGAGCCATCACATACGCATCGGCAGGCAACGGCACCGCAAGCCACCTGGCAGGCGAGTTGCTCAAAATGCTGGCAGGCATCGATATCCTGCACGTGCCTTACCGCGGCACGGGGCTGGCGCACACCGATCTCATGGGCGGGCGCGTCACCATGTTCTTTGCCGCGATGGCGGGCACTTTGCAGGCAGTGCAGGCAGGCCGCTTGCGCGCACTGGGCGTCACCACGCTCAAGCGCTGGCCCGGAGCGCCGAACGTGCCGACGATGTCGGAAGCCGGGGTTCCCGGATTCGAAGTCAATTCCTGGTCGGGTTTGCTCGCGCCGGCGGGCACGTCCAAAGAAATTATCGTACGGCTCAACACCGAGGTAGCGCGGATTTTGCGCTCGACGGAAACGCGCGAGCGTTTGTATTCCTTTGGCGCCGAACCGATCGACAACACGCCCGAGGAGTTCGCGGCCTACATCAATTCCGAATTCATTAAATGGGCGAAGGTGGTAAGGGCAGCCGGGATGCGGGCCGAATGATGCGGCGCGCGTCTTCGTGCCCGCCCGGCTGAAAACCCATATGGAACACGGCAAAGCACTCGCATCGTTTTCCGCCACGACAAACTGGCGCGACCTTCCCGCCGGGTTGCGGGAAAAAGTCATCGACCACGTCGTCGACACTGTCGGTGTCATGTATTCAGGTATTGAAGTGGAAGCATGCGCAGGGGCAAGGCGGGCAGCGCCCTTGTGGGGCACTGGTGACGAGGCGACTGTCGTCGGCACAAACTTGCGCTTGCCTGCCTGCAGCGCTGCTTTCCTGAACGCCTTGCATGCGCGCATACACACTTTTGACGATACCTACGAGCCGGGCACCATGCACACAGGCAGCCCGGTCATCGCAGCGGCCCTCGCTCTGGCTGAAAAACACCAGAGCGACGGCAATACCTTTCTTTCCGCGGTGATTGCCGGATATGAAGTCGCGGCGCGCGTGGCCGCAGCGGTGAGCCCGAGTCATTACGCAATTGGATTCCACAATACCGGCACCTGCACGGTATTTGGAGCGGCGGCAGCGGCTTCACGGCTGCTGGGGCTGGACGCAACGGCGACTGCGGAAGCGTTCGGCCTTGCCGGAGCGACAGCCGCCGGCTTGCGTCAGCATCAGATCGACGGGTCCATGCTCGATTCGGCATTTCATGGCGCGAGGGGCGCGCAATCGGGCGTGATGGTGGCGCAATTGCGCGCGGAAGGCGTGGGCGGCCCGCCTGCGATACTTGAAGGGCCGCTGGGCTTTTGCGCCGTCATGGCGCCGGAACGCAATCTTGACCGCCTGGTGAACGGATTGGGCACAGAGTACGAATTCGCCAAGGTTACGATCAAACCTTATCCGACCTGCAGATTCGTGCACGGACCGGTTGAGGCGGCGATCGCGCTAAAGCGAAAACATGCGATAGATCCCGGGGCAATCAAGGAAATTACGCTGGCCACTTTCAAGCAATCCATCGAAGTGTCGAGCCGGCCGCAGCTCAATTCGTCATTCGATGCGGTGGTCAGTCATCAATACGCGGTTGCTCTGGCAATAGTGAAGGAAAAGGTCGAGCTCTCCGCAATCATCAACTATAAGAACGGCGATCCGCGGGCGCTCGCCCTGATGCAGAAGGTGCGGGTCGTGCACGATCCGCTGCTGGAAACCGAGTTTCCGCGCTGCTGGCCGCATTTGTTGACCGTGCATATGAACGACGGGCAGAGTCATTCTCTACTGAGCGAATATCCGCCCGGCCGCGCAACCCCCATTCCGCGAGAGGCAATAGACGACAAGTTTACGAGCCAATGCGCTCCGTATCTTGGTGTGGCTGGTGCCAAATGCGCGCTCGAGATGTTGCGAGGCGTGGATCAAATTAAGAACATAAGTGTGCTGGCCCGAGTGCTGGCAAGCCAATGAGAGGAAAGTGAGTCAATGCATAACGCCTATGCGATTGCCTGCGCCGCAGCGATCATCTTTGGGGCGCAGGAAACTCGCGCGCAACAATACCCGGCTAAAACCATTCGTTTGATCATGCCGTATCCCCCGGGCGGGTCCACCGACATAGTAGGCCGCCTGATGGCGGAGCGGCTGACGATGGCGCTTGGACAGATCGTCCTCGTTGACAATAAGCCGGGCGCTAGCGCGCAGATTGGCACAGAGCTGGCCGCCAAGGCACCGGCGGATGGCTACACGCTTTTGATGGGCACCAGCACGAATGCCATCAACCATGCGCTGAATCCGAAGCTGCCGTACGACTTTCCCGCCGAGTTTCAACCGATCGCGCTGGTTGCAAAGGCAGGGCAGGTCCTGGTCGTGCACCCGTCCCTGCCGGCGCGCACGGTGCGCGAATTCATCAGTCTCGCCAAGGCGCGCCCGGGGCACCTCACCTATGCGTCGTCCGGGTCCGGCACCTCGGGACATCTGGCGATGGAAGCTTTTGCCATCGAGGCAAAAATAAAACTTGTGCATATACCTTACAAGGGAAATGCCCCGGCCTTGAACGATCTTCTGGGTGGGCAGGTCGTATCCGGATTTTCGAATGTCGTGTCAGCGTTGCCACACGTCAGCCAGGGAAGGCTGAGGGCGCTGGGCATTTCCAGCGCGAAGCGCTCGGCCTTGGCGCCCGATGTGCCTACCATCGCTGAACTCGGCTATGCAGACTTCGACGTCACGGCATGGTTCGGCATCATGGCCCGGGCAGGCGTGCCGGGCGCGGTCATCACGCGCCTGAATCAGGAATGCGTTCAGATATTGAAGAGCAAGGAAGTCCAGGACAAGCTGCTGGGTTTCGGCCTTGACCCGGCGGCCATCTACACGACCAAAGAGTTTGCCGACTTTCTGCAGGCCGACATCAAGCGGTGGGCCAATCTCGCCAGGGACGCCAACCTCAAGGAATAACCATTTCACCAATCGGACAGGCGCAAGGACAACTCTATCTTCGCGGCGACTGAACAACGTCCTCGTCGATGTATTTCGCTTGGATGGCCTGAGTTTGTTCTGGTTCGACTGAGTACGATCCTTCGATTACATCCTGGTCCCGCCGGGCCCGCAACTTCCGCGATATCCACCATATCCGCGCGGCCACAATCGCGGCAATCAGTGCCGCTGCGAGCAGGGCGAATGCAAAGAAAAACAGGCCGACCACCGCTATTGAAGCCGCGATAAGCGCCGCAATCACGCGGCCAATCCAGGTGGCAGGAAGGACGTTGCTTGGTATTTGCGTTTGATAGTTCATAAGTGAGTATTGGATTATGGCGCAGACGCAAAGTTCATTGCGGCCGCGCGGTCAATTTCCTTGTCCGTACACAGGTATTATCGCGTTTTGGCGCTATTTTTGGCGATTTGTCCGGACCAATGCGATGCAAGCGAAAAATACGATCAGGGTGCTGTTCGTCTGCATGGGCAATATCTGCCGCTCACCAACGGCAGAGGCGGTGTTCAGCTACGCCGTATCGCAGGCAGGGTTACAAGACGCGATCGAATGCGATTCCGCCGGCACGCACGACTATCACATCGGGGAACCGCCTGACCGGCGGGCGCAGCAGGCTGCACTTGGCCGCGGCTACGATATGAGCAATCTGCGCGGGCGCCAGGTGGGCAAGAAAGACTTCGAGCAATTCGATTACGTCGTCGCCATGGACAAGCACAACCTGGCTTTGCTCACGGACCAATGCCCGAAGCCGCACGCGCACAAGCTCGGGCTTTTCTGTGATTTTCATGCGGACTACGCAGGACGCGTAGTGCCGGATCCGTATTACGGCGGACCGCAGGGCTTCGAGCAGGTGCTAGACATGATAGAAGCGGTCAGCGACAGCCTCATCGCGCGTCTGCGGCAAACACCCCGCGGATAAAAAAATGCCGGGAGGGTTCCCGGCATTTTAATAACAACTTACTTTCTGGTTTCGACCTGAGCCAACGGCTCGCTGCTGACAGGCGGCAACGGTGGACGCACGCGCGGCGGGCGCGGCGGAGCCGACGGCTCCACTTTGCTTGCGGCTACGCTCAGTTTTTCAGAATTTGTTTCGACCTGCGATAGGTCGGGCGGCAGCACGACAGGTGCGCGCACCACCGGTACCGCAGGCGCAACGACTACCGGCGCGGCAGGAACGTGTTCGACGACACGCTCTGCAACCGGCTCAGGTTGCGCACGATGTTCCGGTTCAGCTTCCCTGACCGGTGCGGCGTACGACGTTTCGACCGGTGCCGAATACGAAGTTTCAACCGGCGCGGGCGGAGTCGGCACGCGCGGCACTTCGACCTGGCGCGTCGGAAACGAGTCAGCCGTTACCTGAGAATCGGCGACCATTGCCTCAGCGGAGACCTCTGCGCCGCCGTTGCCCGTTGCGGCCATTTGCTGCTGTGGTGCCCCTTCGGCTGCGGTCTGCGCGTCATGGCGCTCTGCGCGATCACGTCCGCCACGTCCACCACGGCGGCGGCGGCTGCGGCCTTCGCCACGGCCTTCACCTTCGGCGCGCGGTGCTTGCTGTTCGCGAGGCTGGCCCGGAGTTCCACCGGCTTCAGCTTGCGGCTGATCGCTACCTTCAGGACGCGGCGGGCGCTGTTGTTGCTGCCGGTCCCTGCGCTGCTGTTCCTGCTGCGGATCACGCGGCGGCCGTGGTTCACGCGGCTCGCGGGGCGGACGCGGGTCGCCGTTGCGGCCACGTTGCTGGTTGCGGCCACCTTCGCGGCCGCCTTCAGGGCTACCTTCGTTGCGCGGCTCCTGTGCGGGACGATCGCCACGCGGCTCATCGCGTTTGTGGTCGCGGCGCGGTCCATTCTGACGGCCGCGGCGCTGGCCCGGACGCTCGCCACGATCAGTCCGTTCCGGACGGTCGCGCGTCATCGCAGGTTTGGTTTCGACCGCCGTAGTTGCCGGGCGTTTGTTGAACCAGCCGAAGATCTTGCTGATGATCGAAGGCTCGCCCGGCGCCGCAGCAGGTGCAGCGGCCGCTTTCGGCGTGTGATCGACAATAGGCGCAGGTTGCGACGGCGTGATGCCTTTGACCGCAGCTTCGGGGCGCGCTACTGCCGGCTCGGTTTGGGCGGACGGCAAATCGTTGGTTTTCTCCGGCATGGCCACCATTTCGTAGCTCGGCGGCGCTACGTCGGCCTGGTTCAGCTCCTCGTGCTTCAGGCGCGTCACCGTATAGTTTGGCGTCTCGAGGTGGATGTTCGGAATCAATACGACGTTGACCTTCAAGCGCTGCTCGATCGAATGGAACTCGGCGCGCTTTTCGTTCAGCAGATAGGTAGCAACATCGACCGGCACCTGCGCATGCACGGCGCCGGTGTTTTCCTTCATCGCTTCTTCCTGCAGGATGCGCAGGATATGCAACGCGGTGGATTCGATGCCGCGGATATGGCCGGTGCCATGGCAGCGCGGGCAGGGGATATGGTTGCCCTCGGCCAATGCCGGACGCAGGCGCTGGCGCGACAATTCAAGCAGGCCGAAACGCGAAATTTTGCCGGTCTGCACGCGCGCACGGTCGACGTGCAAAGCATCGCGCAAACGGTTTTCCACTTCGCGCTGGTTGCGGCCGCTTTCCATGTCGATGAAATCGATGACGATCAGGCCGCCCAGGTCGCGCAGTCGCAACTGGCGGGCGAGTTCATCGGCGGCTTCCAGATTGGTGCGGAATGCCGTCTCTTCGATGTCGGCACCGCGCGTCGAGCGCGCGGAGTTGACGTCGATGGATACCAGCGCCTCGGTGTGATCGATGACGATGGCGCCGCCTGATGGCAGCGAGACCTGGCGCGAGAACGCGGTTTCGATCTGGTGCTCGATCTGAAAACGCGAAAACAGCGGCACGTCGTCTTTGTAGAGCTTCACGCGATTGACGTTGTCGGGCATGACGTGGCCCATGAACGCCTTCGCCTGCTCGTAAATGTCTTCGGTGTCGATCAGGATTTCGCCGATGTCCTGTGAAAAATGATCGCGGATCGCGCGGATCACCAGGCTGGATTCCTGGTAAATCAGGAAGGCGCCGTTCTGCCCGGTAGAGGCGTTTTCGATTTCGCGCCAGAGTTGCAGCAGGTAATTCAGGTCCCAGCCGAGCTCTTCGGCGTTGCGGCCGATGCCGGCGGTGCGGGCGATCACGCTCATGCCCGCGGGCACTTCGAGTTGATCGATAGTTTAGCGCAGTTCTGCGCGTTCTTCGCCTTCAACGCGGCGCGAAACACCGCCGCCGCGCGGGTTGTTCGGCATCAATACCAGGTAACGGCCGGCCAGACTGATGAAAGTGGTGAGCGCCGCACCCTTGGTGCCGCGTTCATCCTTGTCGACCTGCACGATCAACTCCTGGCCTTCGCGCAGCGCGTCTTTGATGCTGGCGCGGGCGACGTCTATACCGGGTTTGAAGTAGGCGTGGGCGACTTCCTTGAATGGCAGGAAACCGTGCCGCTCGCCGCCATAATCGATAAAGGCGGCTTCGAGGCTGGGCTCGACACGGGTGATGACACCCTTGTAGATATTGCTTTTGCGCTGCTCTTTGCCTGCGGATTCAATGTCCAGATCGAGCAGTTTCTGGCCATCTACGATTGCAACGCGCAGTTCTTCAGACTGCGTCGCGTTAAACAACATGCGTTTCATTTTTTTCTTCTCCCGCGCTCAGTGTCACGGGATGGGCAAACTCGCGCGCGGCGGTCAAGCCATGCGCTACTCAATCATTCAGTCACGAATACTGATCATTAAAGTTGGGTGACTAGTTAAAAATGACTTTCGTTGTTTGCCGTTAAATTTTTCAGTGCGCAGCGGGTGTCGTCGGCGTGGGGTGCTTCGCACCGTGGCCGTGGTCGCTGCTGCAACAAAGTTTTTCGTGTGCTGTGAGCGCGTATTTCGACTACCATCGCTACTTTTAGTGGTGAGCGACATTAACCATTGTGTTTTGGCAAAACCGGCTGTTCGCACCATCGGGAATTTCTCCCGCGCTGTGATCCGCCGTGCCTGGGTAGCGACCGCGTGGCGCTGGGCCACCTGCCTGGCGTTACCTGCGGCAACTGCCGCGGTGCACCGCCTATGAGCTCCGGACTACATGTCCTGAAGTCTGCTAACCGGTGAATAGTATAAGCATAATGAAGGATTTGGGCAAAAATTCGGTGTCGCGGCACCAAATCGGGGAAGAGGCCGGCGGGCAGCGTATCGACAACTATCTGGTCAAGCTGCTTAAAGGCGTGCCCAAGAGCCACGTTTATCGCATCCTGCGCAGCGGCGAGGTGAGGGTCAACGGGGGACGGGCCAAGCCCGACTACCGTATCCAGACCGGCGACGAGCTGCGCATACCGCCGGTACGGGTGGCCGAACGGACTGCCAAAGCGGCACCGCCCGTCAGCGCGGCGCTGGAACGGGCTGTCCTGCTCGAAGACGAGCACGTGCTGGCGCTCAACAAGCCTCCAGGCCTGGCGGTACATGGCGGCAGCGGGGTCAGTTTCGGCGTCATTGAGCAATTGCGCGGCCAGCGGCCGCAGGCGCGTTTTCTGGAACTCGTGCACAGGCTTGACCGCGATACGTCGGGCGTGCTGCTGCTCGCCAAGAAACGCAGTGCGTTGACTGGTTTGCATGAGCAATTACGCGAAGGGCAGGTCAAAAAGTATTACCTCGTGCTGGTCAAAGGCAAATGGCGCAACCAGAAGCAGGTCGTGCGCCTCAATCTGCATAAATATCTGCTCGCTTCGGGCGAACGCCGCGTCGCGGTCAAGGACGAAGGACAGGAATCGCACACGGTGTTTGAATTGCAGCGCGCATGGCAGGACTACAGCCTCTTGCGGGCGGAACTCAAGACCGGCCGCACGCACCAGATCAGGGTGCACCTTGCGCACCTCGGCTTTCCGATTGCCGGCGACGACAAGTACGGCGATTTCGAACTGAACAAGCAACTTGCGCGCAGCGGCCTGAAGCGCATGTTTTTGCACGCCGCGCGCGTCGCGTTCAGGCATCCGTCCGGCGGCGCCAAAGTTGTGGTCGAAGCACCGCTGCCTCCCGAACTGCAAAAATTCATCGATTCATTGGGCTAAGAGCCGTGGCAAAGCGCTTCGATCTGGTGGTATTCGACTGGGATGGCACGTTAATGGATTCCACCGCCGTCATCGTCGCGTCGCTGCAGGCCGCCTGCGCCGACGCCGGGCTACCGGTGCCGTCCGACGAGCGCGCGCAGCACATCATCGGGCTCGGGCTCTACGACGCGATGGCTCACGTTTTACCCGGCGTCGATCCTGCGGTGTATCCACAGGTCGTCGAACGATACGGACATCATTTCAGGTTGCGCGAGTCGCAAACGCCGATGTTTGCCGGCGCCGAGCAAACCCTGCGCGAACTCAACGACGCCGGTCATAGGGTCGCGATTGCCACCGGCAAAAGCCGGCGCGGACTCGATCGCGTGCTCGAAAAAACCGGCTTGGGCCCGTTGTTTCATGCCACCCGCTGCGGCGAAGAGTCGGCCACCAAGCCGCAGCCGGACATGTTGCTGGACCTGATGCGCGATCTGGGCGCAACACCCACCCAAACTCTGATGATAGGCGACACCACGCATGACCTGCAGATGGCGATCAACGCAGGGGTGGAAAGCGTGGCCGTCAGTTATGGCGCGCATCCGCGCGACCAACTGGTCGCGTTGCAACCGCTCGCCTGTATGGATAGACCGCAGGACTTATGGCAATGGCTGAAGCACCACGCGTGATTTGTGACAGCGCCGCGCTGACCGAGGGCGGCCGCGGCGTGCGTTTCAACGTTCAGCAGTACGGAGCGCAGGCTTCGGCTTTCATAATCCGCTATGACGGCAGGGTCTATGCCTACTTTAACAGCTGCGCGCACATCGCGGTAGAACTCGACTGGATGGAGGGGGAGTTCTTCGATAAAGCTGGGTTATACTTGATTTGCGCCACGCACGGTGCAACTTACGAGCCGGATACGGGTCATTGCATAGTGGGGCCGTGCAAAGGGCAGCACCTCATCTCAGTGCCGGTCGCAGAGCGCGACGGCAAAGTCTATTTACTGGAAAACAAACATGGCTGAATCAGATCCGAACAACGCGGGCGAAGGCTGGGAGCGCAAAGTGCTGGAGAAAGTCGCGCTCGCGGCGATTGCGGAACAGCGCACCACCCGCCGCTGGAGCATGGCGTTCAAGATGCTCGTGATGCTTTATCTGTTCATAGTCCTGTTTCTCGGCATGGGCTGGCTCAAGAAGACTGACAAATCGACCGGCAAGCATACGGCGATGGTCGAATTGCGCGGCGTGATTGCGTCGGACACCCAGGCCAGCGCTGATAACGTGACGGCGGGGCTGCAGGCCGCGTTCAAGGACAGCAATACTGAAGGTATCGTGCTGCGCATCAACAGCCCCGGTGGCAGCCCGGTGCAGGCCGGCTATATCAACGATGAAATCAAGCGCCTGCGCGGATTGCACCCCAACATACCGTTATATGCGGTGGTCGAAGACATCTGCGCCTCCGGTGGCTATTACGTCGCAGTGGCCGCCGACAAGATTTATGTCGACAAGGGCAGCATCATCGGTTCGATCGGCGTGGTCATGGATGGTTTTGGCTTTACCGGCACCATGGAAAAGCTCGGCGTCGAGCGGCGCGCCATCACCGCGGGCGAGAACAAGAAATTTCTGGATCCCTTTTCGCCTGTCAATCCCGCGCACAAGGCTTATGCGGAGAAACTGATCGGCGAAATCCATGAACAATTCATAACCGTGGTGCGTGAAGGCCGCGGCAAGCGCCTGAAAGAAAACTCCGAGATTTTCAGCGGCCTGGTGTGGACCGGCCCGAAAGGCATAGAACTCGGTCTGGCAGACGCGCTGGGCAGCGTAGACTCCGTCGCCCGCGACGTTA
>Ga0114966_10002819_pt1 | contig 15428 bp, 9 predicted proteins | sample M_130207_XF_Meta_FD_87029 | JGI IMG/M metagenome (GOLD analysis project Ga0114966, IMG submission 87029) | Freshwater microbial communities from Lake Montjoie, Canada to study carbon cycling - M_130207_XF_MetaG | ecosystem: Environmental > Aquatic > Freshwater > Lake | place: Lake Montjoie... | reverse complement strand
CTCGGTCCGCTCCTCAGCCCCGCACGCCCCGTCGGCGAATCGCTGGAGCTTGGCGGCGGCGTCCGTTGGCGGCCAGGCCGCACGTCCGCGTTGTTTTCATCGTCCGCGCAGCGGGGAAAACATTACTGTGAGCGGGCCCCACGCCTTGCGCTTCCGGCCCTGCTGATCCGCGGCGATCGAGGCGACGGACAGGGTGCTTGCGGACATCGAGCACCTTCATATACAAGTGCCGTTGTGGTGATGAACCAGTTCGTTTCAATGCAGAGGGTTTCAAACCGCTTCAGAGTGGCACTGTTCAAGGGGAGTCTCTTTTTTTTCTTTAAGTTACCGATAAGCAACAAGCCGGGGTGGCGAAATTGGCAGACGCGCCAGACTTAGGATCTGGTTCCGCAAGGAGTAGGGGTTCGAGTCCCCTCTCCGGCATCTTTTGCATCTCGAGCCGAATACAGGAACCGCAGATGACGCGAATTTCGCAGGAGGGCAGGCCTTGGAGATCCGCGGCGCACTCAGGCATTCGGTGGGGCTGGCGGACGATCGGTGTTTTCGCCCGTGCGATACGGCCCATCGCCGTTTTTCTTTTGAATCCCGTTTCGCGACGTCCGGGCGTTCCCGGATGGTGCAGCGAAATTGCAGTCGCGGCTCCGCGTCCCGCGCACTTCACTCGGGCCATGCCTCCTCTCCCGCGAGTCCGCCGCCAACTGCTTGTCATCCTGCTCCTCGTGTGGGTGGCGGGCGCGGCGCGCGGGGCGGAGTTCGCGGTCGGACCGGGGAAAGAACTGACCTCGCTCGCTGAGGTGCCTTGGGAAAAACTCGCGCCAGGTGATGTTGTCGCCATCCATTGGCGGGCCGAGCCGTACCGGGAAAAATTCGTCCTCTGCGTGCGGGGCGCGGCTGGGCAGCCCATCACGGTGCGCGGGATCGCGGGGCCGGAGGGCGCGCGGCCGGTCATCGATGGGCGCGATGCCGTGACGCCGAAGGCGCTGGACTACTGGGGCGGCGAGCGGAGCGTGATCAAGATCGGCGGCGCGGCGAAACCCGCCGACACCATGCCGGCCCACCTCGTCGTCGAAAATCTCGACGTGCGGAGCGCCCGACCGCCGTTCGCTTTCACCGGCCGCAAAGGCGTGCAGAAATACGCGCTCAACGCCGCCGCCATCTTCATCGAAAAGGGCGAGCATATCGTCATCCGCAACTGTGCGCTGCACGACAGCGGCAACGGACTCTTCGCCAGCAAAGCCTCACGCGACTTGCTCATCGACGGCTGCCACATCTTCGACAATGGCAACGTGAAAGACATCTACACCCACAACAGCTACACCGAAGCGCTGGGCAGCGTTTTTCAAAACAACCGCTTCGGCCCGCTCCGCGCGGGCTGCCCCGGCAACAACCTCAAGGACCGCAGCGCCGGCCTCGTGGTGCGCGACAACTGGATCGAAGGCGGCAACCGCGCCCTCGACCTCGTGGATGCCGAAGGCTCCGCTGAGCTGCGCGACGCGCCCGCCTACCGCGCCACCTGGGTCTATGGCAACGTGCTCATCAAACTCGACGACGCGCCCAACAACCAAGTCGTCCACTACGGCGGCGACAGCGGGAAGACCGAGTGGTATCGCAAAGGCACGCTGCACTTTTTTCACAACACCGTCGTCTCGCGCCGGACCAGTCGCACGACCCTCTTCGGCCTCTCGACCGACGACGAACGCGTCGAGGCGCGGAACAACATCGTCTGGGTCCGCGCCGGCGGGGCGAAGCTCGCCATCTGCGACGGCCCCGGTCGCATCGAACTCCACCGCAACTGGCTCCCGCGCGGTTGGGTGAAAACTCCCGGCTTCACCGGCGGCAACATCGCGGGCGCGGAGACCACGCTCACCGGCGACGCCCCCGGCTTCACCGATGAACTGCGCGACGACTTCCGCCTCGTCCCCGGCTCCCCGGGCCTCGGAACGGCCAGCGCTCTGCCGCGCGACCTCGCCACCGCGCACTCCGTGAAAAACGTCCGCGACCTCGGCGCGGCCCGGGGAAAATGAAGCGACGGAATTTCCGTCGTGGTCGCCAGGCCTGGAGGGAGCTTCTGGAAGTGGATGGCCACGCAGCGGCGGAGAGTAGCGCAAGCCTCCGGCTTGCGCAGGCCGCCCGTCGCCAACCGGACGGGCGTGATTAAAACTGAGAAACGGGATTGGGGTCCGCACATTGCACGCTCCCGAGAAGTCGCGGCGTCCCGTCGAGACGAACTTCCCGCAGCTTCCCGGCCAGGGCCGACGAGCGCCGACGCTGGGCTCCGCCGGATGAAGTTCGTTTTGGCGGGACGCCCCAACCAACACTCGGGACGAGGGTGCTCCCCAGATCAAGTGGCGCTGCGTTTTCTGCAAAGTGTGAAAGATGCGGGTTCATCTCCCCCGCCGGACCGTCGCCACACTTTGGCTAAGACAAACCCGGCATGAGCGGTTATGAAACTGCCCTATGTTTTTCCTGCGTCGCCCACTCCACACCGTATGTATCCTCGCGCTGCTGAGCGCGCCGGGAGCCTTGGCGGCGACGTTGGACTTCAACCGGGACATCCGGCCGATCCTGTCGGACAATTGTTTCCAATGCCACGGGCAGGATGCGAGCAAGCGGAAGGGGGAACTGCGGCTGGATACGCGGGAAGGCGCGGTGGGCAAGGCGGAGTCGGGGGAGATCGCGGTGGTGCCGGGCAAGCCGGCGGCGAGCGCGCTGGTGGCGCGGATTTTTTCCAAGGACAAGGACGAGCAGATGCCGCCGGCAAAGGCGAATCGCACGCTGACAGCGGAGCAGAAGGCGGTGCTGAAAAAGTGGGTCGCGGAGGGCGCGGAGTATCAGGCGCACTGGGCGTTCGTGGCACCGGTGCGGGCGGCGCTGCCGGCGGTGAAACGCGCGGACTGGGTGCGGAATCCGATCGATCGGTTCGTGCTGGCGAAGATCGAGGCGGGCGGCTTGCAGCCTTCGCCGGAGGCGGATCGCCCGACGCTGATCCGCCGGCTGACGCTCGATCTCACGGGCTTGCAGCCGACGCCGGAGGAGGTGGATGCGTTCGTGGCGGACACGAAGCCGGATGCCTATGAGCGGGTGGTGGAGCGGCTGCTCGCGTCGCCAAATCACGGCGAGCGCATGGCGCTGCCGTGGCTGGATGCGGCGCGCTACGCGGACAGCAACGGCTTTCAGCAGGACGGCGACACCTACCAGTGGGTGTGGCGCGACTGGGTGGTGCGGGCGCTGAACGCGGACATGCCGTTCGACCGTTTTTCCATCGAACAACTCGCTGGCGATCTGCTGCCCACGCCGACGAACGACCAGCTCATCGCGACCGCTTTCAACCGCAACCACCTGCTCAGCGGCGAGGGCGGCGCGATTGCCGAGGAGCAGCGTTTTGTGGCGATGTTCGACCGCGTGGACACCACGGCCACGAACTGGCTCGGGCTGACGATGGCCTGCGCGCAGTGCCACGATCACAAATACGACCCGCTCACGCAGCGCGATTTTTACGGGCTGCTGCACGCTTTCAACCAGGTCTCGGAAAGCGGGATGGCCGGCGGTGGCCCCGGCCCCAAACGCGTTGCGGCGCCGTTCGTGGAACTGCCGACGGAGGAGCAGGCGAAGCGGATCGCGGCACTGGAGGAGAAGGCCGCGAAGGCGGATGCCGAAGGGAAGAACAAGGAGACGCTGGAAAAGGATTTCGCCGCGTGGATGGCGACGGTGACGCCGGAGCTGAAGCGTCCCAAAGACCAGCCGCTGCCGGGGAATCTCGGCGAGCTGCTGAAGGTCGCGCCCGACGCGCGGACGGCGGAGCAAAAGGCGGAGTTGGAAAAGGGATTGCGCGCGCTTTACGAGCCGGAGTTCTGGCCGGGCAAGGCGGCGCGCGAGGCCGCGGCCAAGACCGCTGAGGCGGTGCGGAAGGAGATCGCGGGGATCAAGAGGAACGAAGTTCCGCGCGTCATGGTGATGCGCGACGACAAGCCGAGGGAGACTTCCATCCTCGACCGCGGCGGCTATTTGAGTCCGAAGGAGAAGGTCGGCTTCGCGACGCCCGCCTTTCTCCCCGCACCGCCGGCCGACGCGCCGAAGAACCGGCTGGGCTTTGCGCAGTGGCTGTTCGCGCCGGAGCACCCGCTGACCGCGCGCGTGCAGGTGAATCGCATCTGGCAGATTTTCTTCGGCGCGGGGCTGGTGCGGACGGCGGAGGATTTCGGGGTGCAAAGCGAGATGCCGGTGCAGCAGGAGTTGCTCGACTGGATGGCGGTGGAATTCCGCGAACGCGGCTGGAGCATGAAGCAGATGCACCGGCTCATCGCCACGAGCGCGACCTACCGGCAGAGCAGTCGCGTGACCCGCGAACTGCTTCAGCGCGACCCGGAGAACCGCCTCCTCGCGCGCGCCTCCCGCTTCCGCGCACCCTCGATGGTGCTGCGCGATGTGGCGCTGGCGGCGAGCGGGCTGCTCGACCGGCGCATCGGCGGCGCACCGGTGTATCCCTACCAGCCCGACGCGATCTGGGAGTCGCTCGCGATCACAAAGGAGCGCGACTTCACCTACCGTCCGTCAACCGGCACGGACCTCTACCGGCGCAGCCTTTACACGTTCTGGCGGCGCACGATCGGGCCGGCGAATATGTTCGACGCCTCGAACCGCCAGACCTGCCGGGTGCGCCAGACGGCGACGAGCACGCCGCTGCACGCGCTCACCACTTTGAACGACCCGACCTGGGCCGAAGCCTCGCGGGTGCTCGCAGCCCACGCCATCGAGGCCGGCGGCGATGCCGACGCGCAACTGACCTTCGCCTTTCGCCGCGTCTTCGGTCGCAAGCCGGCGGACCGCGATCTCGCCGCGCTCCGCCGCGCGCTGGAAAAGCAGCGCGCCATCTACCAGGCCGACCCCAAAGCCGCAGCGGAAGTCGTGACCATCGGAACCGCCCCGGTGCAGCCAAACCTCAAAGCTCCTGAGCACGCCGCGCTGACCGCCGTGTGCCTCGCCATCTTCAACCTCGACTCAGCCCTCACCCGCGAGTGATCGCCCCATCAGCGACTGAACACTGAACACTGAACTGCCATGCTCGAAGAACTCCTCACCAATCATCACCGCGTAACCCGCCGCCAGCTCTTCGGCACCGCCGCCACCGGCATCGGCGGCATCGCGCTCGCCTCGCTGCTCGGCTCCCGCACCGCCAGCGCCGCACCGCAGCGCGGCCTCCCCGAGCTGCCCCACGCAGCGCCAAAGGCAAAACGCGTCGTCTGCCTGTGGCAGGGTGGCGGTCCGTCGCACGTCGATCTTTTCGACCCGAAACCCACGCTGCAAAAGATGGGCGGGCAGGACATCCCCGACAGCGTCCGCGGCACCACGCGGCTCTCCACGATGTCGTCGGGTTACAAAAGGTGGCCGATCACGCCGGCGATCAAACCCTTTCAGCGCTACGGCAAATGCGGCATGGAACTCAGCTCCATGCTGCCCAATATCGGCGCGATCGCGGATGACATCTGCGTGGTGCGCTCGATGCACACCGAGGCGGTCAACCACGCGCCAGGCGTGACCTTGTTCATGACCGGCGCGCAGGTGCCGGGCCGCCCGAGCATGGGTGCGTGGCTGAGCTACGGGCTGGGTTGCGACGCCAGCGATCTGCCGGCGTTCGTGGCCATGACTTCGTCCGACAAGGGCAAGACCTGCGGCCAGCTTTTCTTCGACTACTACTGGGGCAGCGGCTTTCTGCCGAGCCGCTACCAGGGCGTGCGCTTCAGCAACGCCGGCTCGCTCGTGCCCTACCTCAACAATCCGCCGGGCATGAGCCGCGAGCAGCGCCGCGCCTTGCTCGACGACCTCCAGGAGATGAACACCGCGCACCTCGCGGACTACGGCGACCCGGAGATCGACACGCGCATCGCGCAATACGAAATGTCCTACAAGATGCAGGCCAGCGTGCCCGACCTGCTCGATTTTTCCAGCGAGCCGAGATACGTCATCGAGCGCTACGGCCCCGACGCGTTGACCAAGGGCACCTTTGCCAACAACTGCCTCATCGCCCGGCGGCTGCTCGAACGCGGCGTGCGCTTCGTCCAGCTCATGCACAGCGGATGGGATCAGCACAACAACCTCTTCACCCAGCTCGAGCGGCAGTGCCAGGACACCGACGCACCCAGCGCCGCGCTGGTGCAGGACCTCAAAGAGCGCGGCCTGCTCGAAGACACACTCGTCGTCTGGGGCGGCGAATTCGGGCGCACGCCGTTCGGCCAGGGCAACCCGGCAAAGCCAAACGGTCGCGACCACTTTGGCCGCGCCTACAGCATGTGGTTCGCCGGAGCCGGCGTGAAAGCCGGCACGACCTTTGGCGAGACGGATGACTTTGCCTGGAACATCGTGAAGGACCCCGTCCACATCCACGACGTGCAGGCCACCATCCTGCACCTCTGCGGCATCAACCACGAAGCGCTGACCTTCCGCTACCAGGGCCGCCAGTTTCGCCTCACCGACGTGCATGGGCATGTGGTGAAGGGCATCGTGGCCTGAGCGCGCTGGTTTGACCGCCAGCGCCGTCGTCAACATTCCCACGGACGTGCCCGTGCCTTGACGCTCCCGGACTCGCCGGCGACGCTGCACGCCATGGACACGACGCTCGACTATGCCGAGACGCACTTCTCCCAACTGCTGCGACTGGTGGCCAATGGGGAAGAGGTGGTGCTGCGCAACGGCACGGTGCCGGTGGCGCGGATCGTCCCGATCCCACCCGCTCGCGGGACGCGGCCCAAGGTCGGCGAGATCACCTCGGCACCGGTAGGCTGGTCGGCGGAGTCGTTTGCGGCGCTGGATGAGGAAGGGATCAAGGAACTCGGGCGGCTGTGAATCTGCTGCTGGATTCCTGCACGCTGATCTGGCTGGCGAGTGTGAACCGGGGCGGTTGAGCGCGGCGGCCACAGAGGCCATCAATGACCCGGCCTCGGTGCTGCATGTGAGTCACGCGAGCCTGTGGGAGATCACCCTGAAACATGGCGCAGGAAAGCTGGCTCTGCCCGACCCGACCCGGCACTGATGGGGAGAGCAGGTGCGGCAATGGTGGTTGGTGGAGCTTCACCTTTCCGCGGAGGCCTTGCTTCGGGGCAGTGAGTTACCGCCGCATCACAAGGATCCGTTTGATCGCGTGATCCTCGCGCAGGCTCAGATGGAAGCGATGCCGGTGGTTTCACCGGATGGGGCTTTTCCCGCCTACGGGATTCCGTTGCTTTGGTAGCAGTCGTCTGGGCGGTGGACGCAGAAAACGGTTCAGCTCCTCGGCGTGCGGCGCCCTCGTGACCAAGCTCCAGCCAGTAGTGGAGATGATCGGGTGGAGCACGCGACCCGCGTGCTGCCTTCGGCGACTCGCCGAAGGAGCCGGTGTGCGGGTGATTGCCCGAGCCGCCATGCGCACACCGGTGTTTGCGGCGGGTCGCCGCAAACCGCACGCGGGTCGCGTGCTCCACCCGGCGGGGCGGCGCGACGGTTCGCGGACGCGCCTGTGGGCGGGCGAGCGCGCTCCGGCTCCGCCATGCTGACGCCCACTCCGTGGGCTTGGCCACTGGCCCTCCTCAGGGCGTTGCTAGACAGAGTTTGGTAACGGGGCATAAAACCATCCTGCCCTCGTGCCCAAGCTCCAGCGCTGGAGCTTGGGGGCGAGGGGGCACGATGGGGGCGCTGCGCGCGCGGCTTTTAGGCGATGCCCGGCCTCCGTTGAAACCACCACCATTCCACCAGCAGGACGACGAAGCCGGTGCAGGCCAGCACTCACCAGAGCGAGCGGTCCGCTTTCGGCACGGTGGTGCTGGCGGCGACGGTGAGTTGGTCGGCGAATTCGATCTGGGTGACGGCGGCGAGGGAGGTTTCGGCTGGGGAGAGGTGGCGCGGGGGGGCGGTGCCGTCGGTGATGGTGTAGTCGCCGGCGAGCGGGGCGGGGATGCCGGTGAGCTGGCCGCGGCCGTAGGTGCGCTCGACGATGAGGGGCCGCGCGGGCCTTGGGCGAGGATCTCGAAGCCGAGGTTGGCGAAGGCGTCGTCCTTGGCGGTGGCGGCGCTGACGGGCTGGTCCATGAAGACGACATCGCCGAGCTGGACGTGCTGGAGGAGCGGGGATTCGCGGCGCCAGTCGATGGCGGTGGTGTTTTCGCTTTTCACCGCATCGGCTGGTGATTGTCCGGATAAAAGGAATCTCCCGAAGCTTTTCGTTTCCTGTTTTCCGAATCGCTTTCTGGCAAAGCACCGGAACTGGAACCGTCGGACGCGCCGGAACATCGACAAACCAAAGCGGGCCACTAGCTTTGCAGGCCTGCGGCGTGCGAATGACGCCGCAGATCGGCCATTCATGAATTTGCTGCACAACCCTTTGACCAACAAACTGCGCGCGCGCGCGCGGATGCTGCCGGTCGTGTGGCGGTTGGAGCGGATGGTGGGGTCTATCGGGCGGAAACTGACGGGAAGGCAGCGGACGGTGACGGAGAGCCCGAACTTGCTGCCGGTGCTGATTCAGGTGCTGGCGGCGTTTTCCAAAGCGGAAGGGCAGGTGCTGGAGGAGGAAATCGATTCGTCGCTTGGCTTTCTGCGCTACGACTACCCGGAAGCGGTGTACTCGGAGTTGCGGAAACTTTTCCGCCAGGCGCTGAATGAGAACCAGGATCTCGCGGCGATGGCGCAGAAGCTGGCGGTGGAGCTGGGGCCGGAGCGCAAGGTGATGCTCGGCGTGCAGCTCTACGACCTGATCTCGAAGGCGGGGATGGAGCAGCAGCAGGTGGTGAATTTCTACTCGTTCATGACGCAGCTCGGGATGGCGGCGCAGGCGATCGACATCGTCTATCAGCTCAATGCCGCGGAGGAGTCGGACAAGACGGTGTATCAGCACGGGCAGTCGCCGCTGGAGGCGCTGACCTTTGGCGCAAACGCCACGGCGGATGTGAAGCTCAAGGGACTGGCGGGGCCAGAGCGGCTGGTGGCGTTCCGGTATCACAATCTCATCCTGCTGAAGAACCAGAGCTCGAAAGGCATCGTGGTGCGCGGCCGTCCGCTGGGGCCGGGAGCGTTCTGCCGCGTCTATACGGGGCAGCGCATCGTGCTCGGCGAGCAGGTGCTCACGTACGAGGACTTGGCGTACTATTTCAACGCGAAGAAGAACGTCTCACTGACGCAAATCTACCTGACGATCGACAGCGCAGACGAGGTGCAGCTCGAAAGGGTAAAGACCCGCGAATCCTGTCTGGAAGTGCGTTTCGGGCTGAAGGTGCAAGTGCGGGCGTTGAAAAGCGTGGACGGCCTGCTCAACGGCACGGCGCTCCGCGCGGGGACCTCGGTGGATGCGACGCTGGACGACAAGATCGTCTTTCACAACGACTCCGAACTGCCGCTCAGCGATCTCCGGCGGCGCGCGCGCGCGCTGGGCGGACGCTTCCAGCTCAAGGCCTACAAGACCGGCTATCTCGTCTCCAACAATCCCACGCTGCTCGACACCGACGACATCCTGCTCTCGCCCGGCACGAGCGGTGAAGTGCTGCTGAAAATTCTCTGCGACTACGAAAATCGCGTGGGCAAACTCGAGGTGTTGCACGCGGATCGGCCGATCCTCGTCGGTGAGTTTCCGGTCAAAGGGAGCGCGCCGCTGGCCGACGGCGACACCATTAGCATCGATACCGGGCAGGTGCTGCGGTGCGACTTTGCCAACCGCATCATCGAGGAGGAGCGGAACATCATTTCGTCGCTCGAAGTGCGCGATGTCTCGCACCGCTTTCGCCGCGCGCAGGTCGCGATGGAGAGCATTTCCTTTGCGGTGAACCGCGGGGAGATGGTCTGCGTGATGGGCGCGAGCGGCTCAGGAAAATCCACGCTGCTGCGCTGCCTCGCCGGCCAGCTCCAGCCCACGCGCGGGGAGGTGCTGCTCAACGGGCAGTCGCTCTACGCGAATGTGGACGGGCTGAAACGCTTCATCAGCTACATCCCGCAGGACGATGCGTTCGACGATCACCTGACGATTGAGGAAAACATGAGCTTCGCCGCGGCGATCCGCTCGCCCCACCTCTCGCAGCGCGACCGCACGCGGCGGATCGAGGGGAAACTCACCGAGCTGGGGCTGAGCGAGCGGCGGGGCAACATCGTCGGCACGGCGGTGAAAAAAACGCTCTCGGGCGGCGAGCGGAAGCGGTTGAACATCGGCCTGGACATGATCTCCAGCGCGGACGTGTTCCTTTTCGACGAACCGACGAGCGGGCTCAGCTCGAAGGACAGCGAGCACGTCATCGAGATCATCCGCTCGATGGCGCACAACAAGATCGTGCTCGTGACGCTGCACCAGCCGACCTCGAAGCTCTTTCAGATGTTTTCCAAAGCCCTGCTGCTCGACAAAGGCGGGCGCATGGTTTTCTACGGCACGCCGGCGGAGATGCTGGCCTATTTCGCCGCGGCGGAGCACCAGCAGCACTTCGGCACGGAGCTGGGCGGCTGCCCGGCGTGCGGCACCACGCGCCCGGAGTTTATCTTCGACGTGCTGGAGACTCCGCTGCGCGATCTCAGCGGCGACATCATCTACGAGGACAATTTCCAGGGGCAACTCGTGCCCGCGCGCCGCTTTTCACCGGATTACTGGCGGGACAAATACGAGAGCTTTCGCCTGATGCAGGACGTGAAACAGGTGAATCTGCGGCAGCAGCCCGCAACGCCGATTCCCACGCCCACGCCCGCCGCCGCCGCCGCCGTGCGCCAGCGCGCGCCGATCCGCTGGCACGACGAGTGGACGCAGTTCCGCACGCTGATGCGCCGCGCTTTCATGTCGAAGGTCCGCAACCGCGGGAACCTTTTCATCACCCTGCTCGTCGCCCCGGCGCTCGCCGCGCTCATCGGGTGGGCGCTCTATTTCACCGACGACACCTCCGGGAAATACGACTTCGCCAGCGCCTTTCACATCCCGACCTACATCTTCATCAGCCTGCTCGTGGCCATGTTTCTCGCGTTGATGAACAGCGTGGACGACATCATCCGCGACCGGGTGATCCTCCACCGCGAGCGCAACCTCGATGTGCGGCTGCCGTATTACATCTTCGCGAAATTCGCCACGCTCGCGCTTTTCTCCGCCGTGCAGTGCGCGCTCTTCGTCCTCGTCGGCAACAGAATTTTGGAAATCCGCGGGATGTTCTCGGAATACTTCCTTTACATGTTCATCACTGCGGCCAGCGGCACCTCGCTCGGGCTCGTCATCTCCTCGCTCGCCGCCGACGGCAAGACCGCGGCCAACGTCGTGCCGCTCGTGCTGATTCCGCAGCTCATCTTCGGCGGCGCGCTGATCAAGTACGAGGACATGAACAAGGACTTCGACATGATTTACTCCTTCCAGCGCTGGCTCTCGCGGCATCCCGACGCGGCGGCCGCCGGCACGCGCGACGACTCGGCGCTGCGGGTGCCGCTGATCAGCCGCTTCGTGGCCACGCACTACAGCTATGAGGCGCTCGTCGTCGCGCAGGCGAAACTGAACCCGCTTTCTTTCCGTCAGGAGCAGATCCAGACGCAGTTGGACGAGCTCGTGAGAAACCGCAAGCGCACCGACGCGCAGAACCAGCGGCTCGACGATTTGAAAGAGATCCTCGCGCTGGTCAGCGGGATGTTCGGGAAAAGCCGCGCCGACATCGAGCGCCGGCTCAAGCTCGTGGATGAGGTGATTTCCGGAAAGCCGCTCGACGCCGCCGCGCTGCGCGGACGCGGCGATCTCACCGCCGAGCGTCTATACACGAACCAAAAGGTCACCGACCTCGTGACCAACGCGGAGACCGTGCAAAGCGACATTCGCCGCACCGATGCCGAAGGCCGCCCGCAGCCGATCAATCTCTTCTTCAGCCCGGAGAAATCGTGGGCGATTCCGTATCCGAGTTGGAACTCCCGGCGGTCGTCCTGGGAACTCAAGAACATGCGCCTGCGCATCTCCGTTTTCACCTACTCCCAGGGCATCCTCATCGGCACCTCGCTCGCCTTGCTGACCGCGGTTTACGGCATCCTCCGCCGCCAACTCCGCACCCGCAGCCTGTGAACTGAGGCCGCAGGGCCGTCGCCTCAAGGCGCGCGATGGCGAACGTCTCTGGCACCGGGAGAGATTGATGGGCACGATGACGGAGCGGCCTGGCTCCGCGTGGGAAACAGCCGGTCGCGCCACGCGAGGAAGGGCCGCTCGATGAGCCACGCGGCGAAAATGCCGATGCCGATGCTGAGCGCGAGATAGGCCGCGCCGCGGGCGAGCGGCGACGCCTCGCGCGGGAGCCAGGCGAGCCCAAAGAAGCGCACGGGAATGTGCCAGAGGTAGATCGAGTAGGAGTACGCGCCGATGAAGGCCAGCGGACGCCACGCGCCGGGCCAGCGGAGCGCGAACAGCAGGAGCACGCCGCTGGCGAGCGCCAAGCCGGTCAGCCCCACGGTGTGGAGATACCAGCCGCTGCCGATTTCGAGGAAAAACGCGGGCAGCGCGAGCGCCCCGGCCGCGACCGCGAGCGGCCAGCGGAAGCGCGCCCACACCCGCTCCAGCGCTGCCGGGTGGAACTGCGTGGCCCACGAAAGCAGCACGCCGAAGAGCAGCGCATCGAGCCGCAGATGGGTCGGGAAGAGATGCGTCTTCAGGCGGAAATCGAGCGTCTGCGTGGTGACGATGCGTGCGACCAGCGCCAGCACCGCGACGGCGACGAAGAGCCACGGCAGGCGCGCAAAGGGCACGTCGCTTTTCCCCCGCACGGCGAGCAGCAGCAGCGGGAGCAGCAGGTAGAAATGCTCCTCCACCGCCAGTGACCAACTGTGGGGAAAAAGCGCCGGTCCGTAGTTTTGCACGAAGAATATCTCCGACAGCACCACCGGCCAGCCAACGAATGGCCGGCCCATCTGCGCGGCGAAGAGCAGCACCGCGCCGAACATGAAATAGAACGCCGGATAGATTTTGCACGCGCGCCGGGCCAGGAAGTGACCGTAGCGGATTTCGCCGAAGCGCCGGTATTCGCGGAAGAGCAGCCCCGACACGAGGAATCCGCTGAGCACAAAAAACAGATCCACGCCGATCCAGCCTCCGCGCAGCCAGAGCTCCATCCAGCCAGGCAGCGTCTCGCCGGGCCGCGCCTCGGGAAAGTGCCGGCCCAGCACGAGCAGCACCGCCACGGCGCGCAAGGCGTCGAGCGGCGCGCTGCGGTTTGCGGGCGGCGTTGTCTTTTCCATCCGCCCTAGCTATCAGCCAGAAGGATGCCCGCCGACTCCGCCCCGACACCCCGCCCGATCCTTTGGGGCGCGGGACTTTTTGCGGTGGCGGTCTTTCTCGTCTCGTGGTGGCAGTGGTGGACGTTCCAGTACGGCACCTTCGACCTCGCGTTTTACGTCCAGGCGCTGTGGCTCGCGCTGCGCGGAAAGTGGATGGTCTCGCTGCTCAATGTGCCGCTGATGGGCAATCACGCGGAGCCCATCGTCTTTCTGCTTGCGCCGGTTTTTGCGATCTTTCCGCACCCAATGACGCTCGTCGCCGTGCAGACGCTGGCCTTCGCGACCATGCCGTTCACCGCGTGGCGCATCGCGCGCCGGCTCGGGATCGAAAGACCGGCCGCGATCTGTCTCGCGCTGGCGACGATCAGCACGCCGGCGGCGCTGAGCATCGGCATTTACGAATTCCATCCCGAGGCGCTGGCCGCACCGCTGCTGCTGCTGCTCATCGAGGCGCGGCTCGCCGAGCGCTCCGGGCGGTTCTGGCTGTGGTTCGTGGCGGTGCTGAGCGTGAAGGAAAACATGGCGCTGCTGCTCGTGGCGTTCTGCACGGTGGGAGCGGTGGTGGAGTGGAAACGCGGGCGCGCGTGGACGCTGCGGTGGCACTTCGCCCCGCTTGCCGTCGCCGCCGTGTGGCTGCTCATTTGCGGGAAAGTGATCAGCCCGGCGCTGAACGCCGGCAACGTGGATTACCTCCAGCTTTACGGGCATCTCGGGAAATCCGGCGGCGACATTCTCACGAAGTTTTTTACCGAACCGGGGCGTCTCGGTGCCGCGCTGCACGCCGCGCTCACGGGGGGGAATCTGCTCCCCGCCCTGCTCGGGCCTTTCCTGCTGCTGCCGCTGCTCCGCCCGCGCTGGCTCTTGATCGCCGCGCCGCTGCTCGCGCAGCACCTCCTCTCGTGGCGCTCCACGGAGTGGTCGCTCGGCGCGCATTATCCGGCACCGTTCATCCCGCTTTTCTGGATCGCCGCGGCGGAAGCGGTGACGCGGATGCGGGCGCAGCGGATCGTCTCCGCCGCGCTGCTCGGGGCCTGCGTGGTGGCGCATGTCTGGTGGGGGCCGGCGCGCGCGCTGGTGAGCCAGGTTCCGCTGGTGACGCGACTTCTCGCCGAGCGCGCGTGGAAGGCGCAGATGATCGCCGCCGTGCCGACGACGGCGAGCGTGACTGCGCCGGTGCCCTACCTTTCCCACCTCGCCACGCGCGAGCAGCTCGTCTCGCTGCACCACATTCTCAAAGGTCTCAAAACGCTCAGCACCGCGACTTACAAGCCGCCGCCCGCGAGCGATGTGGTGATCATCGACGCGGAGGACGAGTTCACCTTCAGCACCGAGGCCGGCTACTACCACCCGCGCATGCGCACCGCCGCGGAGCGCGAGGTCGCGTCCAGCGACCGCCTGCTCCACGAATACCTCCGCCCGCACCCGTGGCGCGCGCATCGGCGCAACGAACTCACCGTCCTCACGCGCGGCGCGTCGGCACCGGCCCCGCCGCCCGGCGCGACGCCGGTGGTCTTCGACGAAACGACCACGCTGACCTCGCTGCAGCTCGTGAGCGCCACGCCCGGCACGATGCAGCTCCGCCTCGGCTGGCAGTTCGCCGGCGAACGCACGCGCTTCCCCTGGATGATGCTCGTGCTCTCGGATGGCGAGCACCTCTACCGCTTCGTGAAAGGCGCGGTGGCGATGGAGTTCGGGGCGGGCGCGGCCGGCGAGGACTGGACCTTTGTCCTCCCGCCGTGGATGCGCCCGCACCACTACGAGGCCTTCGCGATTTTCTACGACGCCAGCGAGGCCGCGTGGAGAGAAAAGCCGCCGCCGGATGACGGGACGTTCGAGCTGCAGCGGGTGGAGCTGGGTGGGCGGGAGTGGCGGGCGGGGGCAGTGTTCAGTTCTCGAAAACCGTCTCGGGAGTGAAACCTGAGCACTCTCTCCGCCTACGACCCGTCCCGCGCTTCCGCCGCGAGGCTCTGCGCTTTGCGCACCGCGGCCAGCGCCTCGTTTTGACGGCCGAGCTTTTCCAGGATCGTGCCGAGCATGAGGTGGTGCCGGGGCTGGTCCGGCTCGCGGGTCAGCGCGGAGAGTTGCTCGGGGAGCGCCGCGGCGGGCCGGTCGCGGTCAAACTCGATGCGCGCGATGCCGGCGAGCGGTGCAGCGTTGTAGATGTCGAGCCGGCTGGCGGCGCGCCAGGCGGCGATGGCCTCG
>Ga0114966_10002818_pt1 | contig 15431 bp, 12 predicted proteins | sample M_130207_XF_Meta_FD_87029 | JGI IMG/M metagenome (GOLD analysis project Ga0114966, IMG submission 87029) | Freshwater microbial communities from Lake Montjoie, Canada to study carbon cycling - M_130207_XF_MetaG | ecosystem: Environmental > Aquatic > Freshwater > Lake | place: Lake Montjoie... | reverse complement strand
TCCATCTACTATTAAATCAGGATTATCACTTCCTCTACTATCTACAACAGTATGTCCTCTAGATAAAAGCCAGTGCATAGCAATTTCTCCGTTTCCAGATCCTTTACTTCCTGCAGTATCAAGTTCTTTTCCTGATTTCGGAGGTGCAATTGGGTATAGTTTTGAGAAAATACGTTCATCTTCTCCTGAAAGGTTTATATTTTTACCTACAGAATATACACGGGAAGGTTGTGGTATTTCACCATTTTCATCTCCGGTTAGAACTTTAGCAGCGATTTTATCGTAAATATTCCTGTCTTTAGGAGCTGCTGCTGCTTCTGCTTCAAATAATTCAAATAGAAGTTTTCTATCAGCTTCATTACTCAGGTCTGGATATCCTTTAGGAAACTTGTATGAAACCTGTCTTATAAATTTTTCTAAAATATCCATTAAGCTTCTTCTGGTGTTTCTTCTGCTCCAACTTCCGGTGTTTCTTCTCCTGCGAGTGGTTCATCTAAAGCAGATTCCATATTACCGCCACCGCCTGTACTTCCTCCTCCTGTATCTGCTTCATTGTCTGGATTGACTGCTTTACCGTATCTAAGTAATCTAGCGATAGAACCTACTGCTTGATCTTCTTCTCCTAAATTGAGTAAGTAGTATCTTTTACCTTCAACTTCAGCCATCCAAGATCTCCCTAGATCCGATAGGTAAAAAGAAAAGTTATTTTCTAGGACTACTCTAAAGGTAGGTGGTTTTGGAGCAACCCACTGTATGTCTTTAACAAACAAATTAAACTGTGGAGACATTAAGTCTGTGAGGATAGAGATCATATCCGGTACTTGATTTAGTATCTTATATTCTTGGTACTTATTGATACCTTGACTTTTCATCTTTTTAATGATAGTCTTTTTAATTATTGATCTTAATTCCTGTTTATTCATTAGTTGCTAAAGATACGAATTTTTATTTTGTAAAGCCACCTTTTGTTTGTGTGTGTGGCATTACTTTATACATTGTCTTAGTGGGCGACATTTCATTCTCATTTACTGCATCAAAATAATGTCTTTCACTTAAGTTTATAGTTTTTCTCTTTTTTAAATCAAAAGGAGTTAAGAAGGGCTTACCTTCTGAATAGGAATGAACTGCTTGGTAGATTCTACCATCTGCTCCCCGTACTACGTCTCCAATACTTAAAGCAGTCCCTTCAGCATCTCTTTTTGGTTCGTTATTTACCATCAAAGGAGCAGTATTAGAAATTGATTCTCCTTCAAGGTAACTTCTAACTGCATTAAGGTAATCTTCTGCCTTTGTTAATTTAGATTGAACCCACCCTTGTAATTGTGTCTTCTCTCCAATAGAATCGAAAAGGGATTTAGCATTTTTAACAATTGAGATTAATTGTGTTCTAGCCATTTGACCTTCATAATCGTATTCTCTTACTTCAAGTATAGGATGTTTTACTTCAGTAACTGGTGCACGGTGTGGTGCTGTTAAGTTAGGTCTCCAGTCTTTAATCATATTAATCCAAAAAGTCTTAATTGCTCTTAAAGCTTCTTCTCTAGATTCTTCTGGTATTTCTCTAATACGTTCTGCAAAGTCTGTAAGTATCTCCTCCATAGTCATTTCTACAGATGGACCTGATACATCAACGTAAGTATCGTCATCCATGGTTTTTTCAAAGAAATCGTAGACTTCTTTAAGTTCAACATCTACTCCCTTATCTGTGTACATCTTAATGTCAGAAACGTTTGTTCCTTTTTTCATTACAACCGCTCCTGATTTTGGATCAGCATCCACTTCTTTCAATTTACCTAATACGCTATTAACAACCTCTTTTTTTAATTTAAGGTCCTTTGCTGCTTTCTTCATAGGTTCAGACTTATTACCATCTTTATCTAGATCTAGGAAATCGGGTTTATCTCCTCCTTCGTTTAATTCTTCAAATTTAGATATACGATTTAAGTGACTCAATATAACTGATGCTCTAGGGGTACTTCTATCTAATGAAATTTTAATTTTAGATCCTATTTTTGTAAATTTAATATCGTTAGAAGTTAAAAAATCAGTAATCTTGTCAGAATCAGAAGCTGATTCAGAGTCTACTGTAAAGGATTTTGCTTCTGTTAATTTTACTCCTTTTTTAATTTCACCACCTTTATTAGAAATGTTAGATGCTTTAGTTTTTCCAGTACCTTTATCATAATATACATTGTATGTAATATCACCAGTCATTTCTTTATTCACCTTAGTGATTTCAGCTGGATGTCCTAGATATGTTACTTTGTCTCCTACTTTAAATGTGGTTGATTCTTTTCCTTCTTTAAAAGGTCTAGGACAAGGTGTGCCTTTAACGTGAACGTGTCCACATCTACCGCAGAGTGTTCCTTTAGCTTCGTTCTGAAGCTTGATACTTCTTTTAAGCATATCTTTTATTTTATCAGTACCGTGATATTTATCCCGGAGTTCTCTATATTCTCTCATATCCTGGTCATCCCAAGTTTCAATATTCTTGGTTGCAAGTCTGTGAGTAGGATCTACTTTAGCTACGAAATCATTCTCTCTAGCCTCTGTAACTTCTTTTTTACTTTTTCTTTTAGTAAGTTCTGCTTTAGCATCTTCTAAATCCTGCTTAGTAAGTTTAACACCTTTCTCGTTTTTTTTCTGAGTATAGTGTTGTAATTCATTATTTAGGTTTACAATATGTTGAGCTAATTCATTAGCAGTTAGATCCTTAAGAGACTCTGTCATGATTCTTGTTATTTACTTTGTGTTTAGTATTAATATTTTTCTTGTAAAAAGTGTTTAATCTGATCTACTACTTCTGTCTTAGTAGGTTTTTTAACAGGCTCTTCTTCCTTTGCTTCATAAAGACTTAGTTGTGCACGGAGGCTTTTTTTACCTTCATCATTTAAGTACTGAGAGAAGTATGCTTGAAAGTATTTAATAGCTGCAATTCTGTAATCTTCCATAGTTTCAAAAGGAAGCTCTTCTTCATCTGCCCATTCTTCTAATTTAACAAAAGGAAGATGTATCTCTTTTGCATTTTCAAGATCTTTTTCAGCACCGACTGTGAAGGTAACATCAAAAGGTTCGTCTTCTGGTTCAAAGTATACATCTTCATAAGATGTAATTTTACCGTGTATTTCCGGAACGTACTCTGTAGTTGCCTTAGGGTCGTTATCGTTTTCTGCCATTAAGACGTACTTGCGTCTCCAGTTTGACATATTGAAAGCTTCGTTCATATTAATAAATAGGTTTATTTCTTTAACTTTTCAAGGTACTCTATAGCTTCTTGTTTTTGCTTTATTATCTTTTCTTTATTGATTTTTGACCAGTTTTCTAATTCTCCGCTTTCTGAGATAAATCCGTCATTGCTTTCATTGATTAGATCATCTGTCCAGATTTCAAAGTTATTAATCATAGCGTCAATTTCAGAGTTGTGTATTCTTTCTTGGTACTCTTCCCACTTCCCGGTTCTTTTCAATTCTGTCTCAAATTTAATCTGACAGTCAAAACAGTGGTGGTGTATATTATAAAACTGAGCATCGTAACGCCCCTTCATTAAAGTTTTACATTTCGGGCAGAACAAGGGCATTTTGCCTAAGTCTCTTGCTTTCTGTAACTTAGATATGGTCTGCTTTATTCCGCCTTTAATAGTCCAGTTACGGCCATCCTCTTCCCAGATTTCACCTTCTTCTCTATCGATATCATTCTTAATATACCCGGAAGAGACGCTGGTTTTTTTACCGGTCTTTCCTTGTACTAAGTTTCGCATCCTTTGTAGGTCTGCTTCTCTAAATTCTTTTTTTAAAACTGTTTCTTTCATTTATTTTATTAATTAAAATTGTGGTAAAGATAATGCTTTTAATCTCTTTCTCCAAAGTCCTAGAATATTTTCTTTATCTTCAGGAGTAATTTTCTGCGTATCTAAATAATTGTTTAGAACATCCTTAAATGGTGTTCGGGTCTTTTTAGCTTTTAAATACATGCCTTGAAGCATTGGATCTAATTCAGTCTGAAGTCTGAAATAATCTGCCTTAGGTAGTAAATCCCAGTCAATCATCTGTCTCAGTATCTTATCATCCGGAAGTTCTTTTGCAGCTACTACATTAACCCCTAGCTGTGTTAGATGCTCGATTTCATGCCTAACTACATCTGTTAAATCAGCATATATTCTAGACCAAAACTGTGGTAATGATCTAGGATCAACTTGGAATCTAATTTCAAGGTAGGCAAAATCCGGATCATCTTCATCATCTTTCTTTTGTATCTCTGCATCTGCTCCTCCGTCAACTTTATAAATACCCTCTTCAGTTTCTTTAACTAAAAGATCAGCACTTAAGATAAAATCTAATGGACGTCCTTTTGCATCTTGAGTTTCGTATTCCTCATCGTAACTTAAAGTATCTTCTTGTCCGCTATATTCTTCCTTCCAGGCAGCCATAATATCCTTAACTACTAGTCTGGTGATTGAATCATAAGCTCCTTCAGTGATGGGCTGCATATCATATGAACCAGGTGCGAATCCAGTCATGTTTCTGATGCTATTGTTTCCTTCTCTGTCGTTCTCCCAGGCTCTAAAAAGCATATTACCGTTATTATAGGCTTCGCTTTCAATGTCTGCTAGGTAATCATCCTCGTTTACATTTGTAGTCCCGCTCATATTCTCCAGTCTACCTTCGAGGTTTTGCATGTGATGGATCATCTCATGAGCAAATGATCTTAAAACATCCTTAGGGTGACGTCTGGTAATATAAAGAGTAATTACTTTGTTATTAGGATCGTAGTATGCGGTTCTCCCTAATGTAACTTTAGCGTTTTCTTCATCCTCTACGAACTCAATTCTAGGTGCAGGAGTAACGTTTAAACCTTGTTTAACCATAAAATTAATTAGTTCTATGATATAAGGTCTCAGTTCCTGCTCTACTTCCTTATAACTCAGTGTAGTCTGTATAGGACTGTCTGCAGGTTCTCCGGTTGAGTACAATCCTTCGTTTAGATCCTCTTTTACAGCTCTGTATCCTGAACCATAAGGTATGGCAGATCCTGCTTCTATCGGATGCTTCCTCTAGGTCGGGATTATTATCGTGTGCACATACATCACCTGATGGTAGTGTATTATGGCATATGTATAAATCATCTCCGCCATCTGCTATTTTCCATGTCCAGCCGCAGTTATCACAAATAACTTCTGTGTCTGTTACTATTTCATTTAATTCTTCAAAAGTCATCTTAGGACTACTAGTCATGAAATTTGGTTTTCTCATGATAGTCTTAGCAATGGCTTTATTTGTCATATTTAAGAAGGGAATATTTAAATTTGTTGTTTTGTCGTTTGCAACAATTTCATCATACTCCTTAAAGAATTCAAAAAATTCCTTTTTATTTCTTCCAAGTCTTTTAAAGAATCCAATTAATTGTGCAAAAGAGATATCGGATTCTCTTCCGGTTAGTCTATCAAAGACGTGTTTAGAAGTTAAATCTACATCAATAGGAGCTAGTTGTGCATCAGCAAAAGCATCTGCTTGTTTTAATTCTGCAGGAGTTATTGATTCGTTGTTAGAGTGAAAATTAATAAACCAGTTAGCTTGCTGTTTATCTAATGCAGTTGCATTTTCTCTATTTTTAAATCTTTTAGCTTTTTGAATAGTAACATCACCGCCGTATGCTTTTGTGATTTTAGCTTTAAAAGTCCCAGGTGCTCCGTTGTTAGTTCTTTTTCCTTTATATGCTTCTGTAAGGTCTTCTTTTTTTCCTTTAGAAAGAGCCTGAATGTATTCTTTAGCGGTTACTCCTTTAGGTAAAAAAGTTTCAATAGCTTGTAAGTCTTTATTTTTAATAGCAGTTCTTAATCCGCTGGCAGATAATCCTTTTAGGTTGCCAATATTAACCGGAGTTACATTACTGTATTTCTCTCTGTTCTTCTCAACACTTCTCCAACGATCCTCTTCGTCTTTTCCAAAAACGGCAAGGTATTTATTTTCCGGATGTGCTTCCATTTCTTGATATGCATCTAAAACCGGAGTTGCATTTTGTGCTAATTTAATCTCAACGTTGCTTGGAATTAAGCCTTTTTGTTTATAAAGATCCCAAACTGCCATTGCCTGACTTGCATCAACAGGTACTTGACCTTCTTTTACTCTTGGTTGTTTTGAAACATAAACATAAACCTTGTTAACCTTTGGTGCAATTACTTGAATTGCTTTTAGGTGACTGGCATGAGGTGGTTTGAATGCTCCAGGAAATACTGCAATAGTTTGTTTTCCTATTTCAGCCTCTAAGATTGGTCTTATGAGATCTGTAATAAATGAACCGTACTTTTCTTCCAAAGTTGCAACCGTATCTAAAGCCATCTGCTTATTATCTCCTTTAGGAGTATTAACTTCTCCGGACTTAATTGATACCATTGATTTAAAAATACCTTTAATTCTATTCTTAGATCTAGGATTTTTTAATTTTTTAAGGTCAGAAACTAAATCTTTAAATGATTGGTCAATATTATAATCTGAAAGTAATTTTTTTACATCTGCCCAGTTGCTTGATTTCCAAACTTCTGTTCTATCAAGTTGTTTATAGTCCTGATCTAAGGTTACAATTCTGAGAGTTAGACCTGCTGAGGATAAATTAAATTCATATTCTTGATTCGGTTCTAATGCAGGGATATTCTTAATACCCATCTTAGCAATTACTTTATTAGGATCTTCTTCCAAAGTAACTACTTTAACTAAACCTAAAATTAAACCTTGAATTTCTGCTGGATAATCTAAGAAAGTCTTTTTGAAGTCGCCTTCTTCCTCTGATAGAGCAATTATATTATCAACTTGAACGAATTCACCAGGCATTCCTACAATCGGATATAGGATTGTTACAATCTCCCCGGTATTCATGGTTTTTTTGCCTTTGTACTTCTCACTCTTAAAAGGAACGATTATGTCGTCCGGAAGTGATTCTAAATACTTAGCAAGCTGCTTTTTAAATTCTTTCTTGTCTTCCCCTTCGAAAGAAGTAATCAGATCAATATCACCGAAGTCTTCCTTAGCAGAAGTATTGTATGAACCGGAAACTTTAGCTGATTTAAAGCCAGGTACTTTACTTAATACCTTATCAATATATTCTTGAACCGTCTTCTCGACAGCTGATCTTGGTATGCGATTACCTCCTGCTGAACCTGACATTATGCTGTTTTATATTTTATTAAGTTAGAATCATCTGGTAAGAATTTACCTTTTAAACCTAAACGCTCCTGGTTTTTAATCCAATAGTCTTGTAAGTCTTCAGGAATATCTGCTCTAGTTGAATCTAGGATTTTTAAGAACGTATCATAAATACTATTTAAATCCTGTTCTGATATATTAGATTTTAAATAATCTATTAATTCAAAATAATCATTAAGAACATCTTGAGTAATATTGGTTCCGTAAAGCTTGTTCATTAACTCTAAAGTCTGTTTAGGAGTTTCTGCTTCTACTTCCCTAGTTTCTTTATCTAAGATTCCTTGACCGTGTTTGAAGATTTTACCTTTATTTGTAAATAAAGCTACAAGTAATTGAGTTCTATGTAAACCCTTAACGTTGCCTTTATAGAGATTTGAATAGTAGCTGAATCTTAACCATTCAGGATTTCCTACATTTATATCGATCTGAACGCTTTCTGGAAGCTCTTCTCCTGCTTCATTATACTGTGGGTAAGCAAAGAATAAAGAACCGTTAGCTGCTGATTTAGGATCTGATTCAATTGTTGGAGTTGCTTCATTAACTTTATTTGATATAAGTTCCAGCATTGCTCTTAATGCAACTTGGGCTGGAGTAGCTGTTCTTGCTCTCTTAGCAATCTTCTCAGATAATTCATTAAATTCTGTAGGATCGATACTCCATCCTTCAAAGTCTGGTTTATCACCATTCATGAAGTTTTTTACATCGTAAGATAAATCAATGTCTCCAGAGATATCTTTTTTTCCTGCAGACCCTAATTTCTCAAAGGATTTAAATGTAGAGGCTTTCTTAGGAAAAATATTCCCAAGCACCTCCACAAATTTTTCCATTGTAGATTCTATGTTTTCTTTTTTGATTGATGCGGTTGTTCCAAAAACATTACCGCCCTCGTTTAAGATTTGTTTTAAAAGAGAGGTAAGCTTGATCATATGTTATAAATATCACCCTTTCAGTTTGATGCTGGTAGTTAATACTTCTGTGTGTGGTTTAAGCTCTGGGTGTTTTATTTTAAAGATTTCGTATAAGTGTTTGAAGATTCTTTTATTCTCTTCTAACGGTTCTGTTGTTTCTCTAACTTCCCATCCTTTACCTTGCATCTTGTCTGCTTTCTTGCTTTCACCTCTAGTCATTGCTTTTAACCACAAAATGCCCATACGGTCAATTGGTCTATCAAAGCATTCATTCCAACCACTTGCATAGCAGGCAAGTTGTAAGTCAAAAGTATCATGAATAGCATTTGAGGTTTTAATATCAAGCAACCAAAGTTCCCCGTCAATCTCAACAATCAAATCGGCAGTACCTGCAATCATTAATTCATCAGAGAAAATATGAACTTCAGATTCTACTAACGTTGGTTTATAAGTCTCCCAGAATTCAACAAATTTTAAAATCATCTGCCAAACCTTAAGGCTGTATTTAGTAGTTCCCCATTCATTTAACCAATGAACTTCCTCACCTTTCAAATAAGATTCGATAGCACTATGAACCTGTGTACCTTCTTCTCCGGCACGTCTCATAATGATATCAGCGTTTGTTCCTACTTCTTTTAACCAGGTTTCAAAGAATTTATCTTTAGGGAAATAAGATAATACAGTAGTTACGGAGGGATAAAAAATTCCTTCCTTTCTCTGATAGTATCTAGAGTCCTGCAGAGTGATTTGGCGAGCGGTTGAATCTGGATGGATTAACCTTTGAACTCTTTTGTCTTTTACGTTTTCGTTTTTTTCAATCATAATTGAAACTTTTTTTCCATCAATACCCTAAAGGTAAGCGGTAGGCTTTTATGTAATAATTTAGTGAATTCAGTAAAGCCAAGCTCGGAAGGATCTTTTTGATTAAGATCAACTAGAAACACTTCTTTGCCGTGGTTTAATAAGGTTTGACAATACTCCAAGGCCTGTTTTAATGCGTCATTATCTAATGCAATGAAAACTTGTTTAACACTAGAAGATACTATTTTTCTCATTAGCTTTTCGGGTAATGTTTTACCTAGGAGCGGTATTGCATTTCGCTTAATTGCCATTGCATCAAAGGTTCCTTCACATAATACAATTGGACTATCCCAGTTGATTAGTAAATCGAACCCGATAATATTTTTAGATGCTTGAGGGTTTTTGTATTTAATGTCTGTAGGTCCAAAGTTACGGCCTACAAAGTAATTTAAACTTCCATGTTCATCGTAACTAGGAATGATAATCATATCCTTGTAACGGCCAGATTCACAGTATCCTAAGTTGTAACGCTTAATATCAGTCGGTGTTATGTTTCTTTCCTTTAAGTACCTAAGTGCCTGTCTAACTATAACATCCTTAGTATCGGCATCATACAGTGCTTTATACTCTTTAGGTAATGCTAATGCTTCAGTTTTAACTCCGTGCTCTTCTTGGAAAGAAATCTTAACATAAGACTTAAGTTCTTGAATTTTGTGATCAGGAGCAGAAACGGCTTTAAATAAACTAACTAATTTTTTACCCTTCTTATTGCAGACCCAGCAATGCCAGTGGTTAATGCCTTCCTCATTCTCCCTAAAATTAACTTCTAACTTTGGTTTGTAATGATTACAGAAAGGACATGGATAAGAATAATTATCCCCCGATGTAGTCTTTCCTGCTCCTAAAACACTATTTACTAGATTTACTAGTAGATGATTGATCATTAATCGAATATACGAACTTAACCTGGTAAGTGCAAGTCTTTTCGGAAAATTCTGGACATAATGTTGTCGTTGTATGAGTTTGTTTCAAGTACGTCATATTTACATTGGTATGCGATTTCATAATAAGTTAATTGTTTTTTAGTAAAACACAACTTTAAAATATTTCTTTTAAATTTATCTTCTCCAATCTCTTTAACTTCTGTAAGTAAAGGTTTACAGGAACCCCAGTATTCTCTCCAGTTAGATTCTTTGCTAACTTTTTTCTTGGTTGGTTTTCTTCCTGGGCCGGATTGTTCTGAGATTTCTTTCTTTGTTAATTTTTTAGTGAGTGTGTTGGTGAATACTTTTCTACCGATATAGAATTTACCAGTCTCAATATTTGTTATCATATAAACAAACCCGACTGCTTTCTCATCGAATTGATATTCTTCTACAACCTCTTTATCTTCGTAAAACCAATTAGGCATATTTTTATCTATCGATGTTAATTATTATATTTGTATCTGTTACATTGTTTAGAGGTAGGGGTTTTGCGAGTTTAGCTACTGCAATTAGATCCTGAGCTTGATTATAAAGCCCTACTGTTGTTACGTAGGGGTTAAAATAAGAGCTTGTAACGAAATCATATAGTACTCCTTCGGTTGATCCTGATATTAAACTTGGGTTTAAACTAAAATTGTATTCAGAAGCATCTGCTGTACATTTATACTGTGTTTCGAATATGGTATATGAACTAGAGAAAGAGCAAGTAATGTTAGGTGCAGATATAAAACTGGTTACAAAATTAGTATCATTACCCCCGTAGGTATCAACTCCGTAATTTGCGAATCCGTATAGGGATCCTGAGGATGCATCTGAGGTTATAACTGCTAGGCCGTGTTGGTATGTAATTATTCCGCAGAGTTCACTTATTAAATCTAAAATTAAATTTCCATTCCCATCATCTGAGATACTACCGGAGGGTCCTTGCATTTTAAAAGAGCCTGGTTGTATTTTTTCTCCAAATAATTTACTCGGTATTGAAATAACACCTATTATTGCATCTGAGGCTGTTGGGAAATATCTTTCATAGGTTAGTGTAGTCTGTAGGTAATTTTCATACCTTCCTGCACTTGAAGTTGATCCTACTAAAACATCACCTGCTGCATCATTACCCGGTATTGTAAACGGTATTGATACTGGATCTCCGTAGCTTGAACTAAGATAGTTAGAGAAGTAGAGTTCCTTAATAGAATTGTAAATTAACCTCCTATACTCAGAAGTTACTTGTCCGGTTGTGCTCTCACTTAAAGAGAATAAACCTTGTATATTCTGTCCAATAAATCTATCAATACCAACATCTGACCCTGTAAATGCAGCAGCACCTCTAAAGGTGAAGCCTTTATTTACTTCAAAGGGAGTAACTATTATATCTGAAGCTAGTAATTGTTTGTATGCACTCATTCATTTTAGAAATCAAGCTTAACTCTAACTAGAGATTCTTTTGTAAAGTCTTTAGTTAAAGGTTTAGACAATTTAGCTACTGCTAATAAATCGTTAGTGTCGTTGTAGAATCCTACAGTTGTAATATAAGTTTGTGGTGAATTAATAAATGCACTGTATAAAACATCCCCGGTAGATCCTGAAATGAAAGATGGGTTTTCTGAGTAGTTAAATTCTGCATTTCTTGATCTCACAAATACAAAATCAGATGTTACTGTCTCTTCGCTGTTTAGTTGAAAGTACGAAGCTCCTGATCCGGAGATTGCTCTAAATAATTTTCCAATATTATCTACGTTAGTATCAGAAGTTCTTGTAGGGTCTAGGTTAATGGATTGAGATAGTGCTAATGGATTCAATAGTATAGTTGCGATATCTGGAAGGAATAATCCATATGATCCTGAAGAAGGTGAGTAACCTGTTCCTGAAAAAGCTACTCCGCTTGAACCGGAAATAATTTGGTATACTCTACCGCAATCTAAATAAGTATCTGTTGATACCATTCCAGAATTATCTGTCAACTGCAAGTTATAAGAACCTGATAATTTTAAGTTAAAAGTGCCTTTCAAAAGATGCTCTTTGTATCTTGCTCTATCAATATTAATTGCCCAGAAATCAGATGCTGTTATTGTTCCAAAAATAAAGTTTGCATTCTCGTCTCCATAAACTAGATTACGGTACTGTCCGTAAACCGTTCTAGTTGGTGATACTCCCGGTACTAGATCATTAAAGTTTGCACTCCCTGATCCTTGTTTATTTCCATAAGCAATTGCAAATTGAACTGCTGATCCTGATAGTGTTGAACCTGTTTGGTATACATTCTTATAGTATACATCATTAGTAGAGGTTATAGAGGAGGTAAAGAACGTACTTAGGGTCGGTGAATTTGTTGACCAAGCTGTTGCAGTTACTGAGTCTATGCTTACCAAGAAATCTTCTGGGTCTAGTCTTTTATATGACATCTTTTATATCTTAGTTTGTTTTAACAATTGTTACTGGGATTTGTAATCTTGCTCCAGAATCTCTACCGGTTACTTGTAAGGTTGCAGATAATGAAGTATTGGATCCAAATAATGTATTTACTGTTGTTGCACTTATATTCAAGGTAGTTCCAATCACTGTCTTGGATACGTTAGTACCAACTGTAGTTGTAGAATTTGCAGCTACAACGTCTGGTGTGTTAATACCTACCCCTGTGAAGCTATTAAATAACCTTACATCAGAGATTGTGAATGTATACCCCGAAGATTCATACAGTGAAGTTTGTGAAAGGTAATTTAAAGTCTGTGGAGTAATTGCAAGACTTGCTCCTTGTTTCAAAGTAATTGAAGAATAACCAATATTTAAAACTGGCATTCTAGCTGTACCTCTAGGAAGAGTTACCAGCTTATACTTCATTATTTGAGTCTCATCTGGGAATGCTTCAAGAAGAGGCATATTTTCAATTGCTTCTCCGTAGAATGCTGAACCTGAAGGTTGTAATGGATTATAGAGTGTATAATCGATTTCATCATCTGATAGTGCGAATTGTGTTATTCTAAAAGAACCATCGCCTCTGGCAAGAAGTTCTCTTCCTTTCTTTGTTAAGATTGCATCAACTGTGACTGCTGTATTATTTAGGTATGCCATAATATATTATAAATATGTGGATGTATGAACTTTTATGAAATAAGGCCAGCTGCTTTGGCTATTGTTATTGGATCGTAGTTTGCATTAAAGTTTTCCGGTATTAAAATACCCACCTCTCCAGAGGTTATGTTGATTTGTGGGTTAGTAGAGACTACTATCGATGTTTCATCTGATACTCTCCTGAAGATACGGAAATTCTGCTGGCTCTGGTTAGATGGAAAAGATCCTGTAATTGTTGTTGTTACTCCTAATGTACTTATCCCATCATTATAATCCCCAGCTGTAAGATTTTTTATAGCGTAAAGTTGTTGGTTAAACGAATAGTCTAAACCTTCTATCCCCCCGGTATCGAATCCAAACCTAATAAAATCTCCTACCTCTAACGGGAAGTATGTTTGTACATATTCTACACTATCTACACCCCCTGTGACATAACGACTAGTTTTTTTATTGTATATTTGAATTACATCATTGTCGAAACCGTACCGTATAACTTTACCTAGGGTAGGGGAGGAGCTAGTAACCATAGAGGATAACCATCCAGAGGAATATGCTGGAGTTGAACCTGTATCAGTTAATGTATTAATACTGCTTGTTTGGAAATATATGTCATCATAAGTAGTGTCTGGTGTACCAGCAGATATTTCGTACACTACATCTAGATTACTAGTTAATGATGGATCAGCGGATCCTGATTTAAGTAAGATTGTGTTATATACAGCTCCGCCTTCTATTACAGTTAGGTTAGTTGCTGTGTTTTGATTACTAACATCTTTAGCATAGGCAATTGCTGAGGTTCCTTTTTTAAATATGTTAGATACAAAACCTAAGTATTGATTATCGCCAGTTAGTGGAAAAACTTGTCCAGTAATATCAACAATACTGATTAATTTAAAGTTGCTCCCTCCCGGTACTTCCGGGTATGCAGAAGTATTGTTAGAGAATACTGCAAAATAATCTGAGTAGTTATCTATTACTGCTTCTTGTCCGTATGAAATATCCCCAACAGTATAAGTGTTATAAGTAGCACTTGTTAATTTAGTTCCTGAATATCTTGCTTTATCCCATGCGGTTCCGAGAGTGTAATTTGAATCTTGTATTTGTGCGTAAAGTGCTGATTGACTTATAATTGATTTAAAGTTTACTGGATTTGCAAGGTCATTACTATAATCAACATCATAGTATTTATTTGATACTCTATTTGAATAAACGTTATTTAGTAGACTATTATAATCGGAGTATTGATTAATATTTCCTGGGAAGTTCTGCTGGGTAAATACTGTAGGGTCTAGGTAGTAAGTTGATTGTGCGGATAGATTTTGAGTTGTTACTACCCATGCGGTATTCGCTGCGAAAGATGCAGTTAGGTCTGTAAGAACTGCAGATCCATTAGAGCTAGATTCATAAAGTATAACTTTATAAGAGTTTGGATATAAATAAGAGTCTTGTGGTAGTATAATACTTTGAGTGAAGTTTCCGTTAAAATCTCTAGTTGGACCTGTTCCATCTACGGTAAATAATGTTCTCATATAACTTCCGGTTTGTCCTCCAATAGAGAGATCAGCTATTAACGAGTTTATGCCTGCGGTTCCGGATTGTGTTACGGTGTATGTACCTTGCAGTAGTATGTTAAAATCTACTGTATTTCCAAACTCTGGATTGTATTGGTAGGTTGTTGTATTGTATTTAGGAGCTGTTAGTAGATCTAGATCAAAAGGAATAGAAGCTGTTTTATTGAATATAAAATTGTCTATTTTTAATGTATTATTAACTTTTACATTGATATCTTGTAAATCTGGTATACCTACTCTAAAGTTTGTCCCTAACAATGGGTTATCTTGGAGTTTATTTTTTATAACATCTACAGTAGATCCTACAAAGTCTCCGGAATAGTAAGGGGTTGTAGAAAAGGGTAGGTTAACAGGTCCGATAAGTCCGTTTACACTTTGCGTAGGGTATCCTTGAGCAGCATCGTATAGATTATGTGTTACTGAAATGTTAGATAAATCTAAGAAACTTATAGAGTTATAATAATAAGAAATAGAAATTCCGTCACGCACTACTAATGTATAATTTTGAGTAGTTCCGGAGATACTAGACATATTCTTAGATATTAATACATTGGTTGATGTTGGGCTAGTCTCAATTGTATTACTATCGTATATTACCAAGTCCCCATCTGTATATCCGGCAGGTACTTCAAATGAGATATTGTAGGTATAATATTGATTAATAGAGTTGTCGACTAGATTATAGTAATAACTATAAGGTCCACCAGATGTAAAAAGTAAGGAGCTACTGTAAAAGAGTGTCTCTATGCCTCCGATAGGTATTGGTGTTACAGATCCTCCAGCACCACCTGTGAATACCCCTATAGACCCTGTTTGATAGTCTCTGGCTGCAGACGTAACTGATGCTGTATATTCTGGCTGTGAGTAAGATACTTGTGCAGGTCTTAATCTGTTTCTTTCAAG
>Ga0114966_10002816_pt1 | contig 15434 bp, 16 predicted proteins | sample M_130207_XF_Meta_FD_87029 | JGI IMG/M metagenome (GOLD analysis project Ga0114966, IMG submission 87029) | Freshwater microbial communities from Lake Montjoie, Canada to study carbon cycling - M_130207_XF_MetaG | ecosystem: Environmental > Aquatic > Freshwater > Lake | place: Lake Montjoie... | reverse complement strand
GCAAACTCGTTTGCCCAGCAGCCAAATCGGTACCCGTGAGAGCTGCTGCCATCGCCCGTCCATATTCTTGACCGACCTCTTCGGCAATGATCTCGGCCTGTGCCGCAGGCAACATTGCCAATGTCTTTCCCAAAAGACTCAAAACCAGGTCATCACTGCGCACAGGGAACTCGCCCATCGGCAACTCTGCCGCCGCCGAATAACGCTTGGACGGCCGCCCCGCCCCGCCGCCACTGGGACGAACGACGGCCACGTCGACATAACTGCCGGCCGCCAATTTGTCTAAGTGGTGTCGCGCCACATTGGGATGCAGGTCAAATTCAGATGCAACCTCAGCGGCTGTGACGCCCTCGTCGATACCGCGCACAAAAAGGTAGATCGCTCGGCGAGTGGGGTCCCCAAACGCATTGGTAATAGCCGTCACAGAAGCCGCAAATCCACCAGTTGCGGTAGTTGGTGACCCGTGACCTGAAACAGAAAGGGGGCGGGACACGGACATATGGTTATTATACCTATCGCCGTAGTGCAAATTATGAAGTCGGGAGCCCCACCCATGTCAGTTACCCATGAGCAAGTCGTTGAAGCCCTGCGACCGGTTGAAGATCCAGAACTCCACCGGTCCATTGTGGACATCGGCATGCTGCGCGATGTGCAAATCAATGACGGTGTCGTGTCCATTCTGATCGCTCTCACTATTGCTGGGTGCCCTTTGCGTAATGAGATCACCAATCGCGTCAAGAGTGCCGTCACTCCTCTCCCAGGCGTTGCCAGCGTCGCCCTCGAGTTCACCGTGATGACCGATGAAGAGCGCGGAGAACTGCGCATCAAATTGCACGGTGACCCGGGCGCAACTGCGGGACAAGGTCAAGCCCACGGTCACGCCGAAGGTCGCGCAATCCCATTTGCGAATCCAGATAACAAAACTCGCCCGCTACTCATTTCTTCTGGCAAAGGTGGAGTTGGAAAGAGCAGTGTCACGACCAACCTCGCAGTAGCGCTTGCCGCTCAAGGCCACTCGGTGGGTGTTTTAGACGCTGACATTTATGGCTATTCAATTCCGCGGATGTTGGGTGCCAATGCTGATCCTGTTGCCATTGACCGCATGTTGCTTCCTTCGGAGTCTTATGGAGTGCGCTGCATCTCCATTGGTTACTTCGTCCCCGAAGGTCAAGCAGTTGTCTGGCGTGGGCCGATGTTGCACAAAGCGCTTGAGCAATTCTTGACCGATGTCTATTGGGATGAACCAGACTTTTTGCTGATTGATATGCCACCAGGTACTGGCGATATCGCTCTCAGCCTGAGCCAATACTTGCCAAAGGGCGAGGTGTACGTTGTCACCACTCCACAACAGGCCGCACAAAAAGTCGCTCGCTTATCGGCAGCGATGGCTGTCAAAGTCGGTTTGCCAGTCAAGGGCATCATTGAAAATATGTCTTGGTTTACGGGCGATGATGGCAAGCGCTATGAATTATTCGGTAGTGGTGGTGGCCAAGAACTGGCTACCGAACTAGCTGTTCCACTGCTCGGACAGTTGCCATTCGTACAAGCACTGCGCGAAGGCGGCGATGATGGTCGCCCCATCGCTGCCATTAACCCCGATAGCGAGTCTGGCTTAATCTTCCACGACATTGCGCGAAAAATTGCTGCCGATAATAAGCCTCGCAAGAAGTTCAGTAAGTTTCTGAAAATCAACGGTTAAAAACTAGTCGTTCCAGAAACGCTGTTCCTTAAACGGATCGGCATACATGTGGTATCCATTGCGCTCCCAAAACCCTGGTGCATCTTGAGGAATCAGTTCAATACCGCGTAACCATTTAGCGCTCTTCCAAAAGTACAAATGCGGAATGACAATTCGCACTGGGCCTCCATGCTCAGCAGTGATCTCTTCACCTTCGAATGCGTAGGCAACGAGAGCCTCATCAGTGGTGATGTCTGCCAAAGGGACGTTGGTCGTATAACCGAATTCGGCATGTTCCATGACATGGGTTGCACCACTCTGCACACCAGCGAGTGCCAGTAAATCTTTAACTCGAACACCTTGCCATGTGGTGTCAAACTTGCTCCACTTAGTCACACAATGAATATCAAAAGTCAGTGACACGCTCGGTAGTGCCTTCAATTCATCAAGAGTCAGAGTAAACGGCTGATCAACGAGACCGAAAATATCGAGACTCCACTGTCCAGGTTGATAATCGGGGATTTCACCGACATGGAGTACCGGAAAACGATCCGTCAAGTATTGCCCAGGTGGCAATCGTGAGGCATCAAGCCCACGAGACGAAATGCCTTGCCGGTTACGTTCAAAAAAGCTCATATCCACAGTTTGTCGTCATTTGCAGTGTTCAACACCGCTGGAGAGCACCTCATTTTTGCCTGTAGTTTGATCCCATGACTAAGGTCTGCAACATTTACCTTGTTCGACACGCCAAGGCGGGTGACCGAAATGGCTACGACGGAGATGACACTCTGCGGCCCCTCAGCGGAAAGGGTCGCCGTCAGGCAGTGGCGATCTGTGAGCGCCTGAGTCAACTCATCGTCAAACTCCCCGAGGCTCGTTTGCTCTCAAGTCCGTACATCAGGTGTATCCAAACTCTCGAACCTCTCGCGGCCGAGCGCCACGCTGTCATCCAGACCAAAGAATGTCTTGCTGAGGGTTATGACCGCGAGGGTGCTCTCGAACTCATATCCTCACTTCCCAACGGATCGGTGTTGTGTAGTCATGGTGATGTGATCCCCGATGTGATGGCGGCCCTGCGGCGTCGAGGTGCGGAAATCATCGGAGATCCTGACTGGCGCAAAGGCACAGTGTGGGTCTTGGAGCGTGAAAATGGCGAAATCACCCGGGCTGCGGCGTGGCCTCCTCCTGACACCGACTAATAGTTTCCCTACGGACTGGGAGTTGAAGACTCCGTGACCGCTGCATCAATTTGATCTGATAAACCCGCCACCATTGATGCCACCGCTGCTGGCGGGTTTGCTTCTAAACAAGAGCGCATCTCGGGTTGCGCAGCCTGGGCATCATCAAGAAAGCGGAAAAATGTAATGCCCAGAAAACAATGGGCATCTGGGTAGTCATCATCAATAATCGTTGCCTGTCGTAGTAGCAGCAAACCGTTTTGCAAGCGATCAACTGCAACGGCCGTATCGTCTTCTTGTGAGGACGACAATACTGTGAGCCAACCGAAATATGTCAAAGCCTCAATGTTTTCAGGCTCAATGGCTAACACACGCGAATACAAATCTAAACCAGTTGGTATGTTGCTCATACCCTGAGAGCGAGCTTGCACTAACAGTGAGCTCACGCTTCCATCTTCAATCGGCCCGTTCATCCCCTGACCTGCCAAACGCTCACCTGTCGTGCGGGCAATCGTGACACCAGCAGCGAGGGCAATGATCACGACAAAAAATCCCCAAGCAAATGGCTTCCAACTCATACGAGTGGTCACTTGCGGCGTACCAGCGGCCGCTATGTCGCGAATCAGACCTGCTGCCCGAGCGGTATACGAATCGCGCAGCGAAAAGTAATCTCCCTCATCAATATCGCCAGCACTGAACTCGTGCTCAAGATCTGAAAGTGACGAGAGTAAGAAATCGCGTTCCTCTTCTAACTGAGCTAACCGATTTTCCCCCATCTCAGTCTCTGTCCTGACGAGCTTGAGTGACGAGGATTTGATCTTCTTGGGTCGCTAGTAGCGAACCCTCACGGCGCCATCGCCGAAACACAATGATTAAGCCGCCAACGGCTGCCACGAAAGCGGCCACGGGAAGCACCCAAATCAAAGCATCAAAACCAGTGGCGCCGGGAATCAACTTTAGATCAGCGGCATAACTGTCGTCAATCATTCGAACAATTTGACCATCGGTAAGAACTCCGTCGGCAACCTGACGGGTGATCTCTTGACGAATAGCTTGAGAGCCTGGACTGCGCGACTCGTAGACACTTTCCCCGTCACATGTTGGACACGCCAGACGCTGAGAAATGGCCTCAATTCGCTCCTGGGCCGTTGACGGTCCGGAATCACGTTGGGTCCCGAAGAACATCAAGACCCCGACGCACACGAGCATCAAAAGCCATGATGGCCAACGCTTAAGTTTGCTAAGGCGAGATGACATCACTGCCCGCTATCTCCGCTCATAGTGGCGATAGCGGTGCCTAAGAGTTCTGCCGTCACTTGACCCGTAAATCGCTGTGCGACAACACCAGTGGGACTAATCAACCACGTCTCAGGAACCTTGGCAATGCCGTAATCAACTGCGATATTGGCATCTTCATCGTGGATGATCGGCCACCCACCACCCTGCGCATCAAAGAAACTTTGCACCGCCTGCTCATCGTCATCATTGACAATGGTGTACAACTCACTACCCGTGCCGTTGAGCAGTTTTTGGTTCTCATAAAACTTCACTAATTCGCTGTGCTCACGCTTGCACGGCACACAGGTTGAATTGAAAAAATTTAGAACGACCCACGAACCCTTGCGATGGGACAGCACAAAGTTTTTATCGTCATAAGTAGTGCTGATAATTTCCGGTGCGGGCTTCAGTAATAAAGGAGTTTGCGCCGTTTCAATATTGCGTTGAGACGAGATCACCAAAACAATGATAAATAAGGTCATCACCGCCGCAATCCCGAGAGAAATCAGCGGGGCGATACGACGCGACGAGTCTTTAGACATGATCGGCTACTTCTTGGACAGATTCTTCAAGGCCTGCCGACACCGGCGCAGTTGGGCGTCGACGCTTGCCTGGAAATGCCGCTAAGACAGTGCCAATAGCCATCAATGCACCACCAATCCACAGCCACATGATCAGAGGTTTGACAAAAATCTTGATCCGCGCCTGAGTGTCATCGGGACGAACAGTTCCCTCGAGTGTGAGATAGAGATCATTCACAAATCCACTTTTCACGCTCGGCGTACCGATATCCATGCCTTGCTTAATGTATTTACTGCGCGAAGGGCTATACACCTGATCGCCATCAATGCGCACTGCGGCCTTGACGCTGGTCTTAACATCATCGCTCTCTAAAGAAAGACCCTCAAAAGTAAATGAGTGACCTGAGAAGGTGACTGTCTCACCCTCATTCATGACGAACTCTTGGGTGCGGGTATACGAATTTGAAGCAGTGAACGCCACAGCGATAATGATCACTCCAATGTGCACCACCATCCCACCGTTGGCGCGTCCCACAACTCCACGCCAACCTTGCCGACGACTTGCCAAAACGATTTGGCGCAACGCCGCTCCACTTGCAAAGCCACCCATGGCGAAAGCTGTCAAGGGGGCCCACCCATCAGCACCAACAAAAACAGCAACTGCCAAACTAAAAACTCCACACCATGCAGGCCAGAAAAGTCTGTCGCGTAAAACCTCTTGACTCGCCTTACGCCATGGCAAAACTGGCGCTACGGCCATCAAGAATAAGAGTGTCAAACCCAAGGGCATCGTCATGCGATTGAAAAAGGGTTGTCCAACAACCAGGCGGCGGTTATCGACGGCCTCAACAATGAGCGGGAAAACGGTTCCTAAAAGTACAACGAAGGCAAAGGCACTGAAGACAACATTATTTGCTAAGAAGGCACCCTCACGACTGATCGGCGAATCGATCGCTCCCGGCGAACGCAGTTCATCTCCGCGACGACCAATCAAAATGATGGCCACAATCACGATGGCGGCGAAGAAACCCAACAACCATGGACCCACGCTGCCCTCACTAAAAGCATGAACACTGTTGATCACACCCGAACGAGTCAGGAAGGTTCCTAAAATCGTCAAACTAAATGTGGCAATCACCAAACTGAGATTCCACACCCGCAACATCCCGCGACGTTCTTGCACCAAAACCGAATGCAGATAAGCGGTACCGGTCAGCCATGGCAAGAAACTGGCATTCTCCACTGGGTCCCATGCCCAAACTCCACTCCAACCCAGCACTTCGTAACTCCACCAACTGCCAAGAATGATTCCGACAGTCAGAAAGCCCCACGCATACAAAGTCCAGCGTCGTGTCTCAAGTAGCCACCCTTCGCCAACCCGACCAGTGATCAGCGCTGCCATAGCAAAAGCGAAGGGAACCGTAAAGCCGACATAGCCGATGTACAAAATCGGTGGGTGGAACAAAACCAAAATGTGGTTTTGAAGAAGCGGGTTCGGGCCCGGTCCATCGCTCACTCCGAGAGGGCCCATAGTGAAAGGATTCGCTGGACCAAAAGATAAGAAGAAGAAAAAGAGTCCAACGATGAACATCACAACCATGGCCCACGCCAAGAGTTCGTCACCGGCTCGTCCGCGAAACTTGCGCGCCACGGCCGCAACAAAGGCAGTAAGAACTAAAAGCCACAACAGAATTGAACCCTCAAGAGCGCTCCAAAGAGCCGTCACGTTAAAGATTGCTGGAGTATCGCGCGAGCCAACTTGCTGGACATACTTCATAGAAAAGTCGCGGGTAATCAACGCCCGTTCCATCATCACAAAAGCCAACAGCGCCGCAAAAAAAGCTACATAGGCGTAGCGCACAGAAGATTTCAATGCCCGAAGATCGTGTCGACGAATACCCGCAATCGTGACAGCTACACCCGACAGACATGTCAAAAGACCCAATAAAATCGCTCCACGCCCGAGAGCAGCATTGATACTTACTGCGAGCATTCGGAGCCCTTGTCAGTTTCCCCGGCAATACGGTCAGGATTTTCCGCCTCGTATTCATTTGAATGTTTCACTTCTATGCGATCTCCGTTAAAAACCCCATCACGCAAGATTCCATGAACGACGACCGGAATGCATTCTTTGAAAATTCCCCCAGGTTCTCCTTCATAGACGACTGGCAGTGAGACGCCACCAAACGAAATGGAGAATTCTGTTGCGGTTGCGTTATCGGTCACCGAACCCACATCAACGATTCCTTGAATACGCAATCTTCGCCCCGCTTCGCAGCCTTCTTTAGCACCGATCTCGTCCACGTTGCAGTAGTAATCAATAGCTGAGGTCAAAAACTTTGTTAACACCACTCCCCCTGCGGCGACGACCAAGAGCAGAACAATCATTGCCAACCATGGGCGACGCTGACGCCGCTGACGTGCCGATGGCTCGCGCGGTGAAAGATCTAGCGAGTCGGGTGATGTACCGATGTCATCCAGCGAATCGGATTCGCTCATAGCCAAGGCCTCTTATCGCGCGGAACATCGCGTGCAGCCTTGCGTGAGCGATGCAGCACTCCACGGGCATACAGCGCCACACTGGCGAAGGTAACGACATAACTTGCCACGATGAAACCAAGATCATCCATCAGCGACCTGCTTGCGTTGCTTCAGCGCGTCGCTCGGAAAGAGCGTGATCAAGACCACTGTCATCAAGCATGTCTTCAAGCATCAATGCTCGCTGGCGATGCAACACCAGCCATACATACATCAATGTGAACACCACGACACCCAAGAACAGAGTGAACAGCATCAGACCATTCATCTCAACATCGGTGCCACGACCGGCAACACTGGCTTTTTGATGAAGCGTGTTCCATAGTTCAACCGAGAAATGCACGAGCGGGATTTCAAGCACTGCCAACAGTGCTAAGACTGCGCTACGGCGGGCCCGCTGTTGGTGTGTGCCACCAAGACCGCGCACCGCTAAATACCCAATGTAGGTCACAAATAAAAATGCAGTTGTCGTCAGACGGGCGTCCCATGTCCAGTACGTCCCCCAAGTCAGACGCCCCCACAAACTGCCAGTGACGAGCGAGATCCCCATAAACAACACACCAACTTCAGCAGAAGCCCCAGCGATCCGATCCCATGTGAGCGAGCGAGTTCGCTTCCACAAATATGCGGCTGAAGACACTGCGGTCATAACGAAAGCTAAATAAGCCAACCATGCGCCGGGTACATGGGCATACATGATGCGTACGGATTCACCCTGATTCACATCAGCTGGCGAAACAAAAATTCCAAGAATGATGAGGAGTGCAATACCTAAAAGAACAAAAAACCCGAGGCCCTTCGTGAACGGTGTGGAAGTTGCTCGATCGTTGCTCATTTAATTGCTCCTCTCTCAATCATCAAGCAGTGGCCCAAAAGCAACTGCACCTGACACACTGAACAACACGGCGAACACTGCTAGCAAACCCAGCCAAGGCCAGCCTTGACTAGTTGAAACTCCACGAGTGCCAAACGCGGACTCAGTTGCCCGAGTAGCCCCGATCAACACTGGCGCCACCACTGGCAACAAAAGCAATGGGAGTAACGTTTCCCGACCTTTGGCCCCAGCGGCGAGACCTCCATATAGGGTACCTACGGCGGCCAAACCACAGGTAGCGGTGAGCCCAGTCGTGACCAAGAGCACGCTCCCCGCCCACGACAATTCGGCTCGATACAGCACAACCGCGGCGATGATCAGCAAGGTCACAAGGACCACGAGCTGCGCCATCAGGGCCATCATCTTGCCGATAAAAATCCCCATCGCAGGCACCCCCGCCGAACGCAGTTGATCAAGCGCTCCATCGGCTGTCTCGACGGCGAATGAGCGTGAGACCATGATCAAGGCGCTGAACAATGCCGCCAGCCACACAAGACCTGGTGCAACTCGTTCAAGAACCGCGTCACTATCAAGGGCGAAGGCAAACATCACCATCACGATCAAAGCAAACGGCAGAACTTGATTGAGTAGCACTCGGCTGCGTAGTTCCACGCGTAGATCTTTTGCGGCAATCAATCGGGCTGTACCGATGACTGTTGTTCCAGTGAATCGCTGTTGGACGGTATTACTCATAAAGCAGCAACTTTGCGAACTTGGCCAGCAATGACTTCAACTTGACGAGTTGCTAACTTGCTCGCGCGCTCTAGCTCGTGGCTAGCAACGATGACAGTTGCCCCAGCAGTTGCTGCCATCTTCAACACGGAATCCAACTCATCGCGCCCTGCCGCATCAAGACCAGCATGGGGTTCATCAAGTAACCACAGTTCTGCACGACGAGCAACTAAACCAGCAAGTGCCGTCCGTCGCCGCTGACCTGCCGACAAACGTGATACTGGCAAGTGAGCGAGGCGACCATCAAGACCCATCCGACTCACCGCTAAGTCAATCTCACTTTCGCTGGCGCCCACTGTGAGTCCCCAAAAGCGAACATTTTCTGTGACTGTCAGATCACCGTATAAACCATTGCTATGTCCGATCATGCCAACTCGATGACGGACCGATTCTCGATCATTAGCCAGATCCACACCAAGTACCCGACCTTGACCCCGTTCAAGGGCAACCAAGCCCGCGCAGAGTCGCAGTAAGGTCGTTTTTCCAGCGCCGTTAGGTCCACTCAGTAAAACAATTTCACCGCGCATAACAGTCATCGTCACCCCAGCCAATGCGGGAAAAGAACCCAGTACTGCCACCGCATCACAGAGGTTGACAACTGGCTCTATTGAGGCTGGATCGTGACCGTGTAAGACCGTCGACATGCCCTTATGACGCTACCTCTGAACACCTTGACTCAACCGTGGCGGAACAGAGGTTGCGCACAATGAGAGGTAATATTACGACCCTGTGGCTACTGGAAACGAGATCGATTCAAGCGATTATCTGACGGTCGTTCCGCCCATGAATTTGGATCACACCCCCAACGGTTCAAAAGTCCGTCCACGACTCCCATTTTGGGAGCGACCGAAGGCAAAAAAAGACCTGCGTTGGTTCATCCAGAATCTGGGATTCATGCTCATCGCCCTAGGACTACTGATGTTTCTCTTTGTCGGCTACCAACTCTGGGGAACAGGCATTCAAGAAGCGCAGTCACAGAATAAACTTGAGAGTTCATTTAAAAGCTTTTTACATGAAAGCGGTCTTGAAAAACCCGAGCCAGGGATTCCGAGCCCAATCCGAGAGCCAATTTTTGTTGATCGTGGTGATGGGGTTTTTCTCATTCAGATGCCGACAATCAATGTCACAAAATATGTTGTGGCCGGAGTTGAACCTGCCGACCTGAAAAAAGGTCCGGGGCATTATCCATCGACGCCCTTACCTGGCGAACTGGGAAACTCTGCAGTTGCCGGGCATCGCACCACCTACGGCGAACCCTTCAGACACCTTGATGATTTAGAAATCGGCGACCCAATCATCATTACTGATTTGTTCAACCGCACTTTCACATATACGGTCACCGCTCAAGAGATTGTCGAGCCAACTGATGGTTGGGTGACCGCCACCACTGATCCGAACAAAGCAACCCTCACCTTGACTACATGCGATCCTGAGTTTTCGGCGAAACGGAGATTGATTATTTCGGCTGAAATGGATCTTGCGGTCAACGAAATCGCAGCGTCCCCAGCAGCCACATATACGCAATCGTCACCCGCCGAACCCGGCATCGACAATCCATCTCCAACCACCGAACCGGCTATCAAAAATCCACCCCCTCAACCAACGTTTGAACAAGAAAGTGACACCCTCAGTCAAGGTTGGTTCAGCGATCCCTCAGCAATTCCGGAAACCGCAAAGTGGAGCCTCGCGGAGTTACTGGTTCTCTGCGGTGCTTGGCAGATTGCCAAGAAGTTCCGCAATCGACTCATCGGCGTAGCGGTTGGCTTCGCTCCATTTTTTGTGGTGTTGTATTTCGTCTTCGAAAATATCAATCGACTGCTACCACCCAACTTGTAGAAAAGTACTCATCGTGTGCGTGTGCTGATTATTCTCTCAATAAATCCGCACAAAATGCTGCCGTCCCCGAGACCAGCGCATGAGGTGCTTCCCAGGGAACGAAGTGACCACAATCGCGTAACAAATACGGACCGACATGCTTTTCGAAAACTTGAGCTGCCATTTTGTCAAAAGCAGGATAAATCACGTGATCACTCGGACCAAAAAGAACCAACGTTGGCGTACTCGCGTTATGCCCCATCATTGTCGGCTCACTGCTCTTGGAGGGATGAAAGACTGTTTCGTATCCACCAAAAGAAGCACGCATCACTGCAGCGTCGGCGAAGGGCTCGCAATGAAAATCAATAGCTGATTGATCAAAAGTTCCGGGATGAGCCCAAAAACGACTCCCATAAAAAGTAGCGATATAGCGACGACGTTCATCCGCCGTGGACAATTCACTGACCAGAGCATCAGCGTCAAGACCTTGGCGCACAAAATAGTCGGCGGCTTCACGTGGCGCACGTGTGCCATCAATTCCAGCCATGCGCTCTTTGTCAAAAGGTAACGGTGAGTTGAATAACACCATACGATCAACGAAGTCTGGATAACGCAATGCCATGTCTTGAATCACGGGACCGCCTAGATCGCCACCCAAAACAACAACCTTGTCGTAGCCCAATTGATCGTGCACGAGCGAGTACATGTCCTTGGAATGCGATGGCGTGTCATAGAAACCGTCAGTCGGCTGACCGCTATCCCCAAAGCCACGCAGGTCAGGCACGATGACATCAAATCCTGCAACCGCAAATGGGGCGATGACTTTCCAGAAAATTCTCTTACTTTCAGGCCAGCCGTGCACACAGAGCAGTGCCACACCAGAACCTCGCTGAGCTTTTTCATAGACAAAAGCCTGATCAAATCCACGTAACGAAGATCGATGGATATGAAATCTGCGGGCATCTACATCGTCGTTCATGTCCATACCGTACCCATCATGTTTCAGACGATAGGTATTGAAGGCATCACCACGCTCTAGCGTAAAGAGTTATGGATGCCCAAGAGTTCCGCGCCAATGGTCAAGCAGTCATTGAGTTGATTGCCCAATACCTAGAAACAATCGAAGAACGCCCAGTGACGGCCGATGTGAAACCAGGCGATGTGCGTCATCAGTTACCTGCCCATCCCCCAACTGCGCCAGAATCTTTCGAATCTGTGCTCGCCGATGTCAGCAACATCATTATCCCTGGACTCACCCACTGGCAGCACCCAAACTTCTTTGCTTTTTTTCCTGGCAACTCGTCCTATCCGTCAATACTCGCTGATCTCTTAACTGCTGGTCTCGGAGTTCAAGGTATGAGTTGGCTGTCATCACCAGCATGTACTGAAGTTGAAACTTTGATGCTTGATTGGATGCAAGAACTACTTGGTCTACCCGAGAGTTACCGCAGCACGACAGCAAGCGGCGGCGGAGTCATTCAAGGTTCGGCAAGTGAAGCAACTCTATCTTCAATTCTTGCTGCTCGTTGGCGGATCACGGATGGCCACGTGAACAAAAACGGGGACACCACAAAACTTATCGCCTACTGCACATCGCAATCGCACAGCAGTATCGAAAAAGGTTTGCGCATCGCCGGGATCGGGACACAGAACATTCGCATCATTGAACATGACGCCTCGTTTGCCATGGTCGCCGATGCACTTGAGGCACAGATCCTCGCCGATCAGGCAGCAGGCTTGATTCCGTTCTGGGTATGTAGCACTCACGGCACTACATCGTCTGGTGCATTTGACCCCACATCTGCAATCGGAGCAATCACCCAGCGCCATCATCTGTGGCTCCATGTAGACGCCGCGATGCACGGAATCGCTGCCCTTGCTGAAGAGTATCGCTGGGTCAATAATGGTCTTGAACTCGCCGATAGTTATTGCACCAATCCCCACAAGTGGATGGGAGTCAACTTTGACTGTGATTTATTCTGGACCCAGGACAGAGCCTCATTACTCGGCGCACTCAGTATCTTGCCTGAATACTTGCGCTCTGCTGCCGCGGAAACTGGAGCAGCGATCGACTATCGCGATTGGCAGATTCCCCTTGGGCGACGATTTCGATCACTCAAGTTATGGTTTGCAATACGCTGCGACGGCACAGCGGTTTTCCAAGAAATCATCCGTCGCCACATTCAGATCACACAAGAGTTGGCGGACCTTGTCGCCCATGACCATCGTTTCGAAATCATGGCTCCCCACCCCCTCAATTTGTTGTGTATTCGCCTTCGCGGTGCATCTCCACAAGATGCCGATGCACGTACAGATGCCCTGATAGAAGCCGCAAATGCCACTCGCTCGGTATTTTTTACACGAACAGTCCTTGAAGGGCGCAGTGTCTTGCGTTTTTCAATCGGTGGACGTACCACCCATGCCCACCATGCGATGTCGGCTTGGGGTTTGTTGAGAAGTTTGGCCTAGGCTTTTAGGACAATTGAACAAACACCCCGTGCGGGGTTTGGGTGTAAGTCCCAACCGGCGGTTAAAGCCCGCGAACCTTTGGAAGAGGCAACTCCTTCATCGGCCGATCTGGTGTGAACCCAGAGCCGACGGTCAAAGTCCGGATGGGAGCACGGGTATATAACGGTCTTAGCTGTGCCATGGGCGCTCTTGCGGGGGTGTCCGTTGCGGGCTGGGTGCTGTGTGTACCGCGCGCTGTCATTGATCCCCGCAAGAGGTCATAACTCCAAAGATGACAGCCCACATGACCAGCACCGCACATATGGACAGAGCAATCGAACTTGCTACGTCAGCGCGTGTGCATACGTCCCCAAACCCGTGGGTGGGCTGCGTGCTCGTGACATCTGATGGCCAAGTTTTTGAAGGAGCCACTGAGCCACCTGGTTTGCGCCATGCTGAGATCGTTGCCCTCGATGCTGCTCACGCATCTGGTGCAGATACCCACGGTGCCACCGTGTACACCACCCTTGAGCCATGCAACCATCAAGGGCGAACGGGAGCGTGTACCGAAGCACTCATTGCCGCTGGGGTGACGCACATCGTCAGCGCAATCGCCGATCCTGACCCACGAGTCTCTGGTCAAGGTTTCACTGCCCTGCGAGCAGCGAATATTGATGTGCAGGTTGGATCGTGCGCTGAGCAGGTGCGCGAACAACTACATGCTTACATCCATCAGCGTATGACAGGTCGTCCGTTTGTTGTCCTGAAGTTGGCGATGACTCTCGATGGACGAACGGCAGCCGCTGATGGTTCAAGCCAATGGATTACTGGAGAACAAGCACGCATTGAGGCACATCGCCTGCGCGCTGAGAGTGACGTCATCGTTGTTGGAGCCCAAACGGTGCGCTCCGATGATCCATCGCTGACCACTCGCCTCGTTGCTGGTCCTTCACCGCGCCGCATCGTTTTAGGTTCGGCTCCAGTAGATGCCAAAGTCCAGCCATGCACGGAGTGGACGGCGGGCTTGCCAGAACTACTTGATCAACTTGGCCAAGAAAATGTATTACAGGTGATGGTTGAAGGTGGAGCCAGCGTGGCTGCTTCTTTTCATCAAGAGAACCTCGTTGACCGCTACGTGCTGTATGTCGCCCCGGCATTTATGGGAGGCGACGATGGCGTTCCACTTTTTCGCGGTGCTGGAGCAGCAACGATGCAGGAACTTTGGCGCGCCAATATTGTCAGCACCCGCTTACTTGGCGAGGACATTGAAATCGTGATTGATAAAAACCCCCAAAAATTTAAGGAGACAGTATGAGTGATGACTTTAAGTTCGCAGCAATTGATGATGTCATAGCAGCAATCGGTCGCGGTGAAATGATCGTCATGGTTGATGATGAAGATCGCGAGAATGAAGGGGACCTGATCATGGCTGCCCAATTCGCGACACCAGAAAAAATCGCTTTCATCGTCCGCCACTCATCAGGTGTCGTTGTTGCCCCATTGAGTGGCGAACGTTGCGATGAGTTGAGACTTCCACTCATGGTTGAGCACAATACGGAGAGCCACCGTACGGCTTTCACAGTTTCCGTGGACATGATTGAAGGAACCACTACTGGTATTTCGGCATCGGACCGCTCCGCCACACTCTGTGCCTTAGCCGATCCATCAGCAACCTTCGCTTCCTTCGCCCGACCAGGTCATATCTTCCCGCTGCGAGCGCGAGAAGGTGGAGTTCTCAAGCGCGCCGGACACACCGAAGCCGCTGTTGACTTGGCCCGCATGGCTGGTCTTCAACCAGCGGGAATCATTTGCGAAATCACCAATGAAGATGGGTCAATGTCGCGCCTGCCACAACTCATTGAATTTTGCAAAGAGCATAACTTGTTGCTCTCAAGTATCGCCGAACTCATTAAATACCGCCGACACCACGAAAAATTGGTGACCCGCATGGGTCAAGCTCAGGTACCAACTGATTGGGGTAACTTCACTTGCACCGCGTTTCGTAGCGACATTGATGACACCGAGCATTTGGCTTTTTCTATGGGCGACATCGAAGATGGACATCCCGTTCTTGTTCGCGTTCATAGTGAATGTCTCACGGGCGATGTGTTTGCCAGCCGACGTTGTGATTGCGGCCCACAACTCCAGTCCGCAATGGCACTGATTGCACGGGAGGGTCGGGGCATCGTTGTCTACCTTCGTGGTCACGAAGGTCGTGGCATCGGTATCGCTCATAAGATTCGTGCCTACTCGCTGCAAGATGGTGGTCTTGACACCGTGGATGCAAATACCGAATTAGGTTTACCGATCGATAGTCGGGAATACGGTGTTGGCGCTCAAATCCTCGCAGATCTGGGTGCTCACAAACTTCG
>Ga0114966_10002813_pt1 | contig 15440 bp, 15 predicted proteins | sample M_130207_XF_Meta_FD_87029 | JGI IMG/M metagenome (GOLD analysis project Ga0114966, IMG submission 87029) | Freshwater microbial communities from Lake Montjoie, Canada to study carbon cycling - M_130207_XF_MetaG | ecosystem: Environmental > Aquatic > Freshwater > Lake | place: Lake Montjoie... | reverse complement strand
GCGCTGCCAGAAGAGATCGCCAGCGCCCAGCGAGGTGAACCAGCGTGAGTCGGTAATGAGGCCAACGAGTGGCCCGGTAACGAAGACAACGGCGATAACGACGGGGACGAGAAGCAGGCTCAGCGGGAGGCGGCTGCGCCCAGGGGTGCGGGGGGCGGATCCACCTGGCCGGCGCGCGCGCGGGCGAGGTGGCTGACCATCTTCATCTGACGTAACGTCGGGCTTGGGCGCGCCGTCACGCTGTCGGCGTTCAAGCTCTTCGAGAAACTCCTTGAACGGATCAGCCACGAATCTCTCCCCTTTTTTACGGGCGGTGCGTCACTTCAATTGCACGAGCAAACGCATCAAGCGCTGCCTCGGCAACTTTCGCTCCTGTCATCGTAGCCACTCGCACGGAATCCCATTTGGCCGCCACCTGGAGCGCGAGGGGGCGACGCCACGGCTCGTTGTCGTCTGGCGCCTCGCCGAGGAGGCGCAGCTTGAGGCAGGATCGCCCCTCCTCGACGGCAAGGAGGTCGCCGAGCCCATTCGTCATAAGTACGCCGAGGCGCTCAAGTGGCGAGATCGGCGGCGGCCCGGCAACCGGTGCGATCGCGCGGCAGCTGACCACCCCCTCGGCATCTTGTGCCCACACGAGCGTGACCCACCAGCCGTCGGGCATCGTGGCGGGCGGGCTCATCCCCGCCTGCACGGCGGCATCGGGGTAGGCGCTGAGGCGAATCGGGCGCAGTTTTAAATAGCTCGCGCCTGGCGTCGGCAGGCGTTCGCGATCGTCGCTCACTCCCACTCGATCGTTGCCGGCGGCTTTGAGGTGATGTCGTACACCACGCGCGTCACCGACGGCACCTCATTGACGATGCGTGCCGAGATGCGCTCGAGCAACTCAAATGGGAGGCGCGCCCAGTCGGCGGTCATCCCGTCTTCACTCGTCACTGCGCGGATCGCCAACACGTTGCCATACGTGCGCCCATCGCCCATCACGCCAACTGAGCGCACAGGCGTGAGGATCGCGAATGACTGCCAGATGCTTCGGTAGAGGTTCGCCTTCTTGATCTCGTCGACCACGATCCAGTCGGCATCTCGCAAGGCGCTGAGTCGCTCTTCGGTGACGGGGCCGATGATGCGAATCGCAAGACCAGGGCCGGGGAACGGCTGGCGCAGGACCACCGACTCAGGAAGTCCGAGCTCTAGGCCAACGGCACGCACCTCGTCTTTGAAGAGTGCGCGGAGCGGCTCCACGAGTTCGAACGCGAGATCTTCCGGAAGGCCGCCAACGTTGTGGTGGGTCTTGATCTTCTGGGCGGCTTTCGTATCTTTTGAGGTCGACTCGATGACGTCGGGATAGAGGGTTCCTTGGGCGAGGAAGCGGAAACTCCCGAGCTTCGCCGACTCCTCTTCGAAGACGCGGATGAACTCTCGCCCGATAATCTTGCGCTTCTCTTCTGGATCCTCGACCCCATCAAGCGCGTTGAGGAACCGCGTGCGCGCGTCGACCATCACGATCTTCATGCCGAGCGTCTCCGCAAATACCTCGCGGAGCAGCTCAGACTCGCGCTTACGCATCAGGCCGTGGTCAACATAGACGCAGGTCAAGCGATCGCCGATCGCACGATGCACAAGCGCAGCGGCCACGGCGGAGTCAACGCCACCGGAGAGGGCGCAGAGGACCTGATCGGTCGCCCCAACCTGTGCGGAGATTGCAGCAACGGAATCGGCAACGATGCGACCGCGCGTCCAACTCTGCTCTGCCTTGGCGATGCCCACCACGAAGTTCTCGAGCAGGCGCTTCCCCCCAGGCGTGTGCACCACCTCGGGGTGGAACTGAATCCCCCACAACTTCTTCGCCTCGTTCGCCAGCGCGGCATACGGCGTGGAGTCGGTGATCGCGAGTGGCGTGAAGCCGGTCGGCGGCGCAATGATCGAGTCGCCGTGGCTCATCCAGACACGCGCTCGCCCATCTGCGTCGCCCACGCCGCGCAAGAGTGGCGATGATGCGTCGCTCACCTGGATATCGGCGGGGCCATACTCGCGTCGCGCAGATGGACCGACCTCGCCGCCGAGTTGCTGCGCCATTAACTGCACGCCGTAGCAAATACCAAGGATCGGAATGCCACACGTCCAAAGCGCCGCGTCGGGCTTCGGCCCATCGGCGTCATACACCGATGATGGGCTGCCGCTCAAGATGATGCCAGCCGGCTTGCGTGCAAGGAGCTCGGCGATTGGTGTGTCGTAGTGGAGGAGCACCGCATGAACATTCAGTTCACGCACGCGGCGCGTGATCAACTGTGCGAACTGGCTACCAAAATCAAGGACGACGATGCCGCCGTGCACCATATCCGTAGGCTGCTTAGCGGCCACGCTGCCAGCTCTTCCCCTCAGTCGCCGCTGCGGGTGCATGCATCACCTCGACATCACGGAAGCCGCGCACGTTACGCACCCCGAGTGCGGCGGCCGACTGTCGAACTGCGCCGATCAGGTTCTCGCTTCCATCGGTGACGCGCGAAGGCCCATTGAGAATCTGCTCCATGCTGCCAGCTGTCCCGACCTCGATGCGCGTGCCGCGCGGAAGGGTTGGCGAGGGTGCAGCCATCCCCCAGTTGTAACCGTGCCCGGGCGCCTCGCTCGCACGCGCGAGCGGTGAACCGATCATCACCGCATCTGCACCAACGGCGAGCGCCTTGGCGATCTCGCCGCCCTTGCGAATGCCGCCATCTGCAATAACTGGGACGTAGCGACCGCTATCGGCAAGGTAGGCATCGCGTGCAGCAGCAACATCGCTCACTGCGGTGACTTGCGGCACGCCAATCCCAAGCACCTCGCGCGTCGTGCATGCATTGCCAGGGCCAACGCCAACGAAGATCGCTGCCGCCCCTTGCTCCATCAGCGCATAGGCTGCAGCGGCATTGGAGGTGTTGCCGATTGCAACGGGAGCGCCAGCACGCGCAACAAACGCGGAGAGCTCGAGTGGTGCGTAGCCACTTGCGATATGTCGTGCCGATGAGACCTGACTCTGGATGATGAGCAGGTCGACCCCAGCGGCGATCACTGCATCGCCGTATGTGCCGATCGCCTGCGGTGTCGCCGCCACGATCGCGGGTGCACCGGCTGCGCGCATCTCCGCAATACGACGCGGGATCAGCGTTGCGTCAATCGGCTGCGCGTAGAGCTCGGCGAAGAGTGCCTGCACGCTCTCTTTTGGTGCGGCGGCAATGGCGGCAAAACATGGAGCTGGATCGGCATAACGGAACCAGAGTCCCTCAAGGTTGATCGCTGCAAGACACCCTTGCGCGCGAATCAGGCCGGCGGTCGTAGGTGAAACAACCGCGTCCATCGCGGAGGCGATGATGGGTGACGCAAGCGGGATGCCACAAAAATCTTGTGCAAGATCAACGTCTGCAGGGTCGATCGTATCGGTGCCAGGGGCGAGAGAAATGTCATCAAAGCCGTAGGCCGGCCGAAGCGTATCAACCTTGGAGGTGAACGGCGTCGCCATTGAGGGATTGTAGCGGCGTGCGGCGTTCGAGCGCAGAGAACTAGCTGCGGCGTGTCAGGGCAGCGTCGACCACCCCTGCAACCTCGTGGGCGAGTCGTTCTGGTGCCTCCCCTGCATTCATGGTGTGCCAGCGGCCTTGCTCCTCCGCCGCGAGCGCACGGAAGCCCGCCGCGACACGCTCGTGAAAGGCGGTGTCGAACCCCTCTTCAAAGCGGGTTCGCCCGTCGCCCGACTTGCGGGCGAGCCCGGCATCGGCGGGAAGGTCGAAGAGCAGGGTGAGGTCGGGCGTGAGGCCACCCGTGGCGAACGCGATCATCGCCCGCAGCTCAGCGAGCGGCAGGCCGCTCCCGTACCCCTGGTAGGCAAGCGTCGAGGCGGCGAAGCGGTCGGCGAGCACGACTGCACCGCGAGCGAGTGCGGGGCGAATCACCTCGGCGACGAGTTGCGCGCGCGAGGCATTAAAGAGGAGCGCATCGGCGCGTGGGTCGAGTGCAATGTCGCCGCCTTCGCCGAGGAGGATGGCGCGAATCAGCTCGCCTGCTGGTGTTCCGCCCGGCTCGCGCACCGCGACAACCTCGTGGCCAGCGTTTCGAAGATGCTCGGCAAGGTGTACGAGTTGCGTCGATTTTCCTGATCCATCAGGACCTTCGAAGGCGATGAACATCGCTAGCGACGGCGGCGCGGCGTGCTCGTTGCCCGACCGGCGGGCTCGAGTCGCACGCGACGATGTGGATCGCGTCCGCGCGAACTGCTTGTCACCCCGGCCTCGCCTGCAACTTGATGTTGCAGGCGGCGGATATAGGCGTTCTGCGGTGCAAGCTCTACCGGGTGCGCGGTGCGTTGCACCTCGGTGACGCCCGTGCGTGCCTCACGAAGCGCCTCTTCGCGTGGATCTTCGGCAAGGTTGTACATCTCAAGGAGCGCGCGCTCCATCTGTTCTGCAGCGTTCGACTTGAGCACATGAATCGGAATGCCGCGCCCTTCGGCCTCAACGAGTGGTGCCCCCTGCTGCTTAAACTCGTTGCGCAGCGTTACCACCACATCGGCATCGTGTGCGCCGCGCGCGCTCGATGCTGGGAGGCCAAGTTCACGAATTGCGACCTCGAGCTTCTTGCGCGAAATACCGTGCGCCAAGATGCGAAGCTCCGGAAGATTTGAGCGCTGATGCGCGAGATCGTCGGCTGGCGGTGCCTCATCCCATTCCGCTGGAGCCGCTGCGCCGTCAACCGTGCGCGCACGTGGCTCATCATCCAGGTCGCGCACGACGCTCGCCATGCTCTCGCGCTGCCAGCCGCGGTCGGGCCTCCAGCTGCCGCCGCGCTCGTCAAGCGCAGGAATCGCCGCAGGGGCCGTACCGCCAGGAACGTTCTCAATCGCGCGGCGCGAGCGATCTCGGTGTCGACGCCAGCCGCCCTGCCCCTCGTCGCGACTCCCGCGCCAGTCACCGCGTCCATCAGCTGGCGTGAGGCCACCGAAGCGGCGCGTCTCACCCTGCGCCTGCTGTCCCGGGCGAATGCGCTGCTGGCTGCGGCGCACCCCGCCCTCATCGCGCCAGCGCTCCTCGGGGGCAACGGCATCGCCGCGCAACATTGCGTCGACCGTGGCCGCAACATCCTCGTGTACCAAGATGTGATCGCGCTCGATGATCTCAACAATCACATCGAAGGTTGGCGGCGCCTTGCGCTCGAGAACACTCTTCTGCGTGCGTCGACGACGCGCCTCGTCATCGCCGAGGGTCACCGTCTGGATCCCACCAATTAAGTCGGTGAGGGTTGGATTCAACATGAGATTTTCCAAGCTATTTCCGTGTGCTGTGCCAATGAGCTGCACGCCGCGCTCGGCGATCGTGCGCGCAGCGATGGCCTCTGCCTCGGTGCCGATCTCGTCGATCACGATCACTTCGGGCATGTGGTTTTCAACCGCCTCGATCATGACGAGGTGCTGTCGCTCTGGCGAGCTCACCTGCATTCGTCGCGCCTTCCCGATAGCTGGGTGCGGAATATCGCCATCGCCTGCAATCTCGTTCGATGTGTCGACAACGACAACGCGCTTCGAGAACTCCGACGCGAGCACGCGCGCCGCTTCACGGAGCATCGTCGTCTTGCCAACTCCTGGTCGACCCATGATGAGAATGGAGCGGCCCGCTTCAATATGGTCGCGCAAGATTTCAATCGTGCCGAACACAGATCGACCAACGCGACAGGTGAGGCCAACGACGCGATCGGCGCGATTGCGGATCGCTGAGATGCGATGCAGCGTGCGCTCAATGCCGGCGCGATTGTCGCCGCCGAAATCGCCGATACGCGAGATGACCCAGTTGAGATCTTCATCGGTGATCTCGCGCTCAAGCAGCGTGACGTCGCCGGTGGTCAGCCGCGCCTCTGGGCGTCGCCCAAGATCGAGGACGATCTCAAGGAGGCCGTCGCGACCAGCCGCGAGCTCCTCGTGGGTCGCAAGTTCGCGAAGCGAACCGACGATCTCGCCTGGCAGGCAGGCGAGGAGTAGCTCGAGATTGTCGACAATGGCCTCATCTTGTGTGCCTGCCTGGGCACCGGTAAGGGGATCGCGAGCAACGCTCATTGGCACGATCCTACCGCGGCGCAGGGTTGAGGGCCTACCCCGTGGCAGGAAGGAGGGCTGGCGCGGTCAGGCGCACACGGCTCTCGCGGAGGTAGAGGCGCACGTGGCCAACGGGGAGGAAGCCCGCCGCCGCAAGCGGCGCCTGGAGGCCTGCCTCATAGCCGCGCACCACCGCCAAGACTGGGTTCCCGCTATTGCCGCGTGCTGTCGCACGATCACCGATCTCATTGAGTCCGAGCGCGATCGCCAACGCTGGGTCAACGTCGGGGCGCAGGAAGATGCGCAGCGCATGGGGGTGCCGCTCGCCCGACTCGCTCGCCACGCCAGCAAGCAGCCACCCCGCGAGTGCGCCTGGCTCGGTGCTTAAGGCGAACGCGGCGCTCTCACCTAAGCGCAGTGCGGGTGAGATCGATGCACGCGGCGCCCATCCGGTTGCAGCCTGCCCCCAGTCGCGCAACGAGAAGTCTTCGACATGGAGGACGCTCGCTGGCGTCGTCTGCGCATACGCGCGCGCAAGATCGTGCGCATCACTCGCGTGTAGTGGGCGCATCTGCATTGCTGTAGGACGCGCTGGTGCTGGTGCCGCGTGCCGCAAGAAGATCGTCTCGTCTGCATATGCACGAAAGCCAGAAGCAGCGAGCAGCTCAGTATTTTCGTGCACGTCGGCACATGCAACATGGATGCGTGGCACGCCGCGGCGCCCTGCCTCGCGCACCACACGGTCGATCAGCGACATGCGCACCTCGCGCTGGTCGCGACTGCCGATCGCGTCAAGTTCGACGATGCTCCAGTCGCCGTGTGCGTCTGCATCGATGCGCACGAGCCCATCGATCGTTCCTGCGTCGGTGCTCACCCAGATCAAGTCGCTCGCGCGAAGCAGGCCGAGCGGCACACGAAAGAGTCGGTAGAGGCTGAGTGCTTCCGGTTCGAGCGGGAGGCCGAGCGAGTGTCGTGCCGCGCGGGAGAGTGCTGCGAGGGCGGGCAGGTCGGTTGGTCGGGCGAGACGAACGCTCCCGCGTTCGCTGCTCATCGAGCCGGTGCGATACGCGTGCGTTGTGCCTGGTTCACGAGCCAGCGGTGCACGCGTACCTCGCCGGCAATCTCTGGGTGGAACGAGATTCCGAGCACGTTCCCCTGTCGTGCGGCGACGACGCGGCCATCATCGAGTGTGGCGACCGTCTCGGCCTTCGCTCCTACCGAGAGGATCTCTGGTGCACGAATGAAGACTGCGTGCATCGTGAGTGCGCCGCCATCGCTGCGCAGGCCGCGCATCTGGAGATCGGCCTCAAACGACTCCAGCTGTCGACCAAATGCATTGCGGCGCACCTCCACATCGAGCAGTGAGAGGACGGGCTCGTCGCCATCTGCAATGCGGTTCGCGAGGATGATCGCGCCCGCGCATGTGCCAAGGATCGGCGCTCCGCGCGCGGCAAGATCACGAATCGGTGCAACGAGGTTCCAGCGATGGAGCAACTTCCGCATCGCCGTGCTCTCGCCACCAGGAAGGATGAGCCCGGAGAGCCCGTGTAGATCTGCTGGGAGGCGAACCTCGCGACCGATCGCGCCGATCGTTTCGAGGGTGTCGAGGTGCTCGCGAAAATCACCTTGAACGGCGAGGACGCCAATCACTGGCTTTGCCGATGAGGCGCTGCGCGCCGCCACTGCTACCAGCCGCGCTTAGAGAGTCGCTCAGCCTCAGGGATGGTGCGCATCTCAATCCCACGCATCGCCTCGCCGAGCCCCGCAGAAACCTCGGCGAGGATCTGTGGGTTGGCCCAGTGCGTTGTCGCTTGAACAATTGCGGCAGCGGTCTTGGCCGGATTCTTCGACTTGAAGATGCCTGAGCCGACAAAGACGCCATCGGCGCCGAGCATCATCGAGAGCGCAGCATCGGCTGGCGTTGCGATGCCGCCGGCAACGAAATTCACGACAGGGAGTCGCCCGGCCTTCGCAACAACGCGCACAAGCTCGTACGGTACGCGTGCCTCTTTCGCAACGTTGCGCAGGTGCTTCTCGCCCTTGCCACGCAAGGCGGCGATCTGCTCGCTCACCGTGCGAATGTGGCGTACCGCCTCAACGATGTTGCCGGTGCCCGCCTCGCCCTTGGTGCGCATCATTGCTGCACCCTCGTTGATGCGTCGAAGTGCCTCGCCGAGATCCTTGCAGCCGCAGACAAACGGCACCCTGAAGTCGTGCTTGTTGATGTGATTGCGATCGTCTGCTGGCGTCAACACCTCGGACTCGTCGATGTAGTCGACGTCGAGCGCCTCAAGGATGCGTGCCTCGGCGATATGGCCGATGCGTGCCTTGGCCATCACAGGGATCGAGACGGCCGCCTGAATCCCCTTGATCATGTCGGGGTCGCTCATCCGCGCGACGCCACCATCGCGGCGAATGTCGGATGGGACGCGCTCCAGCGCCATCACGGCGACGGCGCCAGCCTCTTCGGCGATCTTCGCTTCGGCGGGGGTGACCACGTCCATGATCACGCCGCCCTTCAGCATCTGGGCGAGGCCCTTCTTCGTGACCCAGGTCGACTTTTTTGTCGTGCTCTTCTTTGCTGCCATGACACGATTCTCGCATACCATCAGGGCTACGATGGCTGACGAGATACGACTGAGCGACGAGGAGCGAGGGTTTGCGGCTGGGCGCGTTCTGATCCCACGTGCCCGACCTGGTGCGCGCGGCCAGATCGCGAGCGTGAATGTCTCCTTCCCGGGCGGCGTGCCGAAGCGACCGATTGCACGCACCACGATCGGCACCCTCGGCCTGGCTGGTGACGGGCAGCGCAGCAAGCCGCCGGTCCATGGCGGCCCGTCGAAGGCGGTCTGCCTCTACGGGGTCGAGCAGATCGGTCGCGTCAATGCCGACGGGCACGACCTCTACCCTGGCGCGCTGGGCGAGAACCTCACCCTCTCGGGCCTCGATCTCGGAGGGCTCGCCGCGGGTGACACGCTCCGCATTGGCGACGCAGCAGGCGGGCCCATCATTGAGCTGACCGAGCCGGCCGCTCCCTGCAAGAACATCGCGACCTGCTTCAGCGACTGGCGCATCGCCCGCGTGAGCGCGAAGGTGCGACCAGAAGATACGCGCTGGTATGCGCGGGTCCTCCGCGAGGGGCCGGTGCAGAGCGGCGACCCTGTTGAACTCCTCGATCCTGCTGCTACGATCGCGGCGCGATGAATACTGAAGTCCTCATCCTGAACCAGGACTACGAACCGCTGAATGTCGCCTCACTCCCCCGCGCCTTCCGCCTCGTCATTGGGGGCAAGGCGGAGATCCTTGCTGAAGGCGCACCGATCCGCAGCGCGTCGCGAAGCTGGACCGCACCATCCGTGGTGCGCCTCCGCCACCGCGTGCGTCGTCCGCGACCGCGCGCGAAGCTCAGCCGCAAAGAGATCTTCGCGCGCGACAAGCACATGTGCCAATACTGTGGCCGCGCGGGTGTCTCACTCACGATCGACCATGTGATCCCAAAGAGTCGTGGTGGCGACTCATGGTCATGGGAGAACCTTGTCACCGCCTGCATGACCTGCAATCACCGTAAGGGTGATCGACTCCCAGAATCGGCAGGCCTACAGTTGCGCCGTCGCCCCTATGAACCACGATGCGATGTCTACGCAATCTTCCTGCCCTACCTCCGCAACACGGCCTACGCGGCCTGGCGCGACTTCCTCTTTATTGGAGAGGGCGCAGCAGCGAGCGGCGCGTGAACCCGGCGGCGATTCGCGCCGCAATGCCTGCCGATGTTGCAGGCGTGATGCGCGCGCTTCGTACCGCTGGATTCGGTGCATATGTTGTGGGTGGCGCCGTGCGCGATGCGCTTGTCGGCCGCACGCCAGCCGATTGGGACCTTGCGACCGAGGCGACGCCCGATCAGATGCGCATCATCTTTCCGAATGCCGAATACGAGAACCGCTTCGGTACGGTTGGCGTGCCGACCGAGGCGGGAATCGTCCGCGAGGTGACAACCTTCCGCGCCGATGGCGCGAGCAGCGACGCGCGCCGCCCCGACTCGATCATCTTCCTGCAGCGCATCGAGGGCGATCTTGCGCGTCGTGATTTCACCATCAATGCGATGGCATTCGGCCTCGCACCAGAGTCGAGCCGCCGCCTCGACCCCGTGACCGATAGCGCCCTCATCGACCCGTATGGTGGAGCTGATGACCTGGCCGCAGGGATCGTGCGTGCCGTTGGCGATCCGGCCGAGCGGTTCCGCGAAGATGCACTCCGCATGCTCCGCGCGATTCGCTTTGCCGCGCGCTTCGAACTCACCATCGAGCCTGCGACTGCAGCAGCAATCCAGCGTGATGCAGGCCTAGCTGCACGCCTCTCGGGTGAACGGATTGGTGCCGAGATGGACGGCGTGCTTGCAGCAGCTCGTCCAGCCCTTGCCCTGCAGATCGCCTACGACCTCGGACTTATCGCTGCAATTGCGCCCGCCCTCGCCGCCGACTGGGCGGACGAGATTCCGAAGCGCGTCGAGTCGATTGGCGGTGCCGCCGGCACTCCTGCATACGACCCGCTCGGTCGCCTCGCAGAACTGTTCGCGCAGATCGTTGACGACGAGGACGTTGCCGCAACGCTCGAATCGTGGCGACGACCACGGGCGACCATCCATGAAATTCGCACCATTCGCACCATCGACCGCATGAGCAACGAGGCAGAGCTTGCCGGTGGTGGACGCGCACGCGCAATCGATCTGCGCATTGCCGCCGCTATCGCCAACGGTGACGCACGCGATGCGGCCCGCCAGCTGCGTCGGCGCATTGCAACGGGGCGGGCCTCAGCATGTGCAACCTCAATGCTCGCGGCATGTGAGGCGGCCGATGCCGACGCACTCCCTGCGGCCGCCCACGACCTCGCCATCGACGGCGACCTGCTCGTCGCACACTGCGGCGAGGCCCCTGGCGCGTGGGTCGGCGAGCTCTTGGGCCAGCTCGTCATTGATGCCGCTCACGGTCGCGTCCCTAACACGGCGGACGCACTCCTCTCCCGTGCCGCCGAGGTGCGTCGCAGTTCGCTGCCCTAGGATTGCCGCATGGCGACTGAACCACTGACGATTCTCGTAACTGGCGGCGCAGGCTACGTTGGCGCCGCTTCGGCCGATGCGCTCATCGAGGCTGGGCATCGCGTCGTGATCCTCGACGACCTCTCCACGGGCGACAGCTATCTGATCCCGAACGCGGCCTCATCGATCACCGGCTCGTACGTGGATCGCGACCGTGTCGGTGACCTTATCCGCGATGCACGGATCGATGCCGTGCTCCATTGCGCAGCGCGCAGCATCGTCTCCGACTCCATGGAGAAGCCTGAGCGCTACTACCGCGATAATCTGATCGGCAGCCTCAACCTGCTCGACGCCGTACAGAATGCAGGGATCCGCCATTTTGTCTTCTCGTCGAGCGCTGCCGTCTACGGCGGTGCGCAGTCGGCGCTGATCCCTGAAGATTCGATGACCGCCCCAATCAATCCGTACGGCGCAACAAAGCTCGCATTCGAGCACGCACTGCGCAGTTACGCGCAGGCATTCGACATGCAAGTACTCGCGCTTCGCTACTTCAACGTTGCCGGCGCAACTGAGCGCGTGAGTGAACGACATACGCCCGAGACGCACCTCTTGCCACGCATTGTCGCGGCCGCCCAATCTGGCGAGCCGTTCACGCTCTTTGGCGCAGACTTTCCCACCCCAGATGGAACGGCGCTCCGCGACTATGTCCACATTGCCGATGTAGCGGCAGCGAATGCCGCCGCCTTTGCAGCGCTACAGAAGGGGAAGATCGGCAGCACGTTTGCGGCCATCAACATCGGAAGTGGCACTGGCACGAGTGTCCGCGAGGCGATCGCAGCCGTGGAGCGGGCGAGCAAACTCTCCGTAAAAATCGACCAGCAGCCGCGACGAGACGGCGACCCGGCAAGCCTCGTCGCAAATATCGACCGCGCGGCAAAACTCCTCGGATGGCGCCCGCGTCAGAGCGATATCAATCGCATCGCTCGTTCGCTCTTCTCCGCCAGCTAGGCGGAGTACAGATCGCGAGTTACCCCTCGCGCTGCTCTGGCACTCCTTGCAAGAGGTACCAGCCAATGAGCATCGTGGCGAGTAGGGTCAGCAGGCCAACGGTATACGCGCCGTTCCCGAGAACTGGGTGAAGCAGGAAGATCGTGCCTCCGTAGAGGAGCCCGCCGAGCACCTGCGATCCCTTGCCGACGAGGCCGTACAGACCGTAGAACTCACCGAGCTGCTTGGGTGGTGAGAGGCGGTACATCAGGATGCGATCGGCTCCCGAGAGGCCACCGAAGCCGAAGCCGAGGATGACGCCCGCAACGATGAACGGGATCGGCGAGACGAAGAGCGAGCCGATGACGAGCGCCACTGCCCAGAGCGCGAGCACGCGGTTCAAGGTTGCCTTCGGGCCCTGGCTGTCGGTGAGTCGTCCCCACACCAGACCACCGATGACGGCGGTCGTTGCGAGGGCGACCAACACATAGTTCGCCTCTCCCTGCGTGAAGCCGACCGCCTGCACGGCAAAGATCGCCATGATCGAGATCACGGTGTTCTGTGCGTCGGTGTAGAAGAAGCGCGCTGTAAGGAAGCGCTTCAAGCCAGGGAACTTGCCGAGCTCGCGGATCGTGCTAAGTGTTGCGAGGAGCGAGTTGCCTTTCACTGCCTTCCCGGCTGGCTCTGGGATCTCCTTGATGAAGATGAAGATCGGGATGGCCAGCACACCGAACAGGATCGGCGCGAGCACGAAGACCTGTTCGACTGAGAGGCCGCCAAAGAGGATGATCACGCCGATCAAAATCGTGCCGAGATAACCGAGGCCGTTACCAAGCCCCGAAATCCACCCGCGATTCTCTGGGGTGCTCACCAACTTGATCGTGGCGTCGTAGTAGACGAGTGATGACTGGTAGCCAAAGTTCGCGATGCAGAAGAGCACCACGCCAAGGCCGACCGGCACCGAAGGGATGAAGATTGCCGGAACGATCGCCAGCACGGTGAAGAAGAGGAGATACGGCATGCGACGGCCGGCACGATCGGAGATCGCACCGATTGCTGGCGAGATCAACGCATTGATGCCGACCGAGAGGGCGATCGAGATCTGAAGCCACAGGTTTCCCTGCGACTCACCGAGCCCCTTCTCACTGGTGAGATAGAGGCCGATCGCGTACGAGAAGATTCCGTACGACCAGATCGTGTTCGCGAGGTCGTAGAGCGTCCACGATGCGATCCACGTCGACGGGACCGTGATCTTGACGCCCGAGCTTGCAGTCCGTTGTGCCATCTCTTCTAGTCCTCCCACATCTAAGAGCGCAGCGAGGGCTCGCTGCGTGGCCCCTTAGGCTCCCGACAGGATGGCGGGTTGTACGCCCGTGTGCCGCCACCGCCGCGCAGGGCGCACCCTGCGCACGGCTACGATCAGCCCATGCCAAGAAGGAGCGCCGATCCTGCCCGAGCGTGGGCCGTGAGCCTTGAGCGGCGCCGCCCTGGGCTCGCAGCAGACGTGCTCGCCGGCCTCGCAGAGCTCTACGGGCACCCTGCGTGGAAGCCCCGCCTCGACCCGATCAGCGAACTGGTCACGACCATCTTGAGCCAGAACACGAGCGACACGAATGCGGAGCGTGCCTTTGCTGCGCTGCGCGCGCGATACCCCTCCTGGGAGGAGGTTGAACGAGCACCGGTCCGCTCCCTCGCCGCAACGATTCGGAGCGGTGGTCTCGCCGCGCAGAAAGCCCCGCGCATCAAGGCGGCGCTCCGTGCGGCACGCCTCCAGAGCGGGACCTACGATCTCAACTTCCTCGCCGCCATGGAGCCGCTCGCTGCCCGCGCATGGCTCACCGCAATCCCCGGCATTGGCCCGAAGACCGCATCAATCGTCATGTTGTTCTGCTTCGGCGTGCCGCTCATGCCAGTCGATACCCACGTGGAGCGGGTGAGCAAGCGCATCGGCCTCCTGCCACCGAAAGCGAGCCTAGCCTTTGCTCACGATGCGTGGCTCCACCTTGTACCGCCCGAGGCAATGTACGAGGCGCACGTTGCGCTCATCCGACATGGACGCGGGCACTGCGATGCGCTGCGACCAACCTGTGCGACCTGCCCCGTTACGCAGCGCTGCCGCTTTGTGAATCGTCGCGCGCCGTAAGGCGTACGGGGACGCGCGACCAGGCAACACTGCGCAGCGCAACGGTACCGTTATCCATCAACACCTCGACCGCTGCGCCAGTCGGGAGTGCGAGTTGGCGACCAGAGTCGGAACGTTGCCCATCGGCAAGTTCGGTGAGTCGCGGATCATCGGGTCCACTCGCATGGGCGAGCACACTCCAATCACCGAGAAGCGCGAGACCATCGATGACGCGGATCGGATGGCCGCCACACGTGCACGATGCAGCACGTCGACCCATCGCCATCGCTGCAGCAGAATCAGCGACGAGGGTGAGATCGTCGCGCGCGAGCCATCGCTCGAGAGCTGCACGACGCTGCGGGTCACCGGCGAGGCGGGTGGCGTCACCGCCGCAGAGGAAAATCGTGGAGTAGGACTCCCCTGCATCGCCGAGTGGGATGAGGTGTGCAATTCGCCCACGAGCGGCAAGGGTCGCCTGCAGCATCTCGGCCTGTCGGGTCTCATCAGAGGCGAGTGAGGCGAGCCCAATCTCGCCGCGGTGTGAGGCGAGCCAGGCGAGCGCCTCTGGCCACGCCTGGGAGTGCACGCCGAAGCCGCCGCCTGAGAGATAGACATGTGCCATCGCGTGATCGTAGGCTCCCTCCTGCCGCTGCGCCATACTCTCCCTATGGAGGGAACAAGACGTTCGGGTCGCATTGTTCTAATCGGGTCCGGAGAGATCGGCCCCTCTATGGCGCCACTTCACCGTGCGCTCATCGCCTCACTCCCAAAGCGCGCTACGCCCGCATCGCTCGTCGCCCTTGATGGTTCGTACGACTTCCAGACAAATCGCGCGGAGATGGGCGAGAAGATTGCCGTCTTCTTTCGATCGAAGGTAGGGGTGCCGACAACGGTCGTGGGCCTCCCCGAAACTGAGCGTGCCGGTGCCGACCTTCCCCCCACAGCATTTGCGCCCACACTCGCTGCACTCGACAGCGCAAATCTCATCTTCCTTGGGCCTGGGTCGCCGACTCGCGCTGTTGCACGGTGGGCAGGCACACCAATCATTGACCGCCTGATCGAACGCATTGATGCCGGTGCAACACTCGTCACCTCATCGGCTGGCGCAGCAGCAGCAGGCATGATGACGCTGCCCGTGTACGAGCTCTATAAGGCGGGGCTTAACGCAACGTGGATCAACGGCCTCAACCTACTCGGGGCGATCACGGGAATTCGCGCCGCAATCATTCCGCATTGGAACAATGCAG
>Ga0114966_10002812_pt1 | contig 15442 bp, 12 predicted proteins | sample M_130207_XF_Meta_FD_87029 | JGI IMG/M metagenome (GOLD analysis project Ga0114966, IMG submission 87029) | Freshwater microbial communities from Lake Montjoie, Canada to study carbon cycling - M_130207_XF_MetaG | ecosystem: Environmental > Aquatic > Freshwater > Lake | place: Lake Montjoie... | reverse complement strand
TTGCAGCGCGTTGGCATCCACGGCGAGATCATGGACCAGCGTGGCCTTTTCCATGACGAGGCGAAACGCGTGGCGAAACGGCCCGCCGTTGCGATCCCAGGCGCTGTGCAACTGCACGCTCGGCCCGTCGGCGTAGTGCCAGGCGGCATCCACGACCAGCGGCAAACCTTGCGTGACGAGCCCCGTGGCCGAGACGGCCTGCGGGCGCCCGAACCACCAGAGCGCGACATCCACATCATGAATGTGCATGTCGAGCACGCCGCCGCTTTCCGCCCCGCGCAGGTACCAGGCATCGCCGCTCCACGTCGGAGCCGCGCTGGTCCGGTGAAAACTGGCATAGAGCGCGCGGCCAAACTCCCCACTCGCGAGCAACTCCTGCGCTTTCACGTACTGCGGCCAGTAGCGCAGGCAGTGCCCCACCATGAGGGTGCGGCCGGTCTCCCGCGCCACGCGCTCCATCTCCGCGCACTCCGCGAGCGAGAGCGACATCGGCTTCTCACAAAACACGTGCTTCCCGGCGCGCAGCGCGGCGATGGACATCGACGCGTGAAATGGCGTGGGCAGGCAAATGTCCACGGCCTCGACGTTGGGATCATTGATCAAATCCTCTGCTTCCAGATAGGTGCGCATCCCGTCGAACGAAACCAGCGCCGCTTCCTGATCGCCGAGATTGAACGCCCCGCCCCGCCAGTCGCCAGCGAGGAGTTTCGGGTTGCGGGCGCTCACCGCCACGAGCTTGCCGTGCTTGCTCTTCCGCCAGCACTCGAAGTGCATGCGGCCCATCGCCCCGAGTCCGATCAGTCCGATTTTCATGGTTAGAGCGCCCGCGACGGCGCCGGAATAAGGCCGTGTGAAGTCTCAATCATCGCCCACTTTTCCGCGATGCAACCGCGCCAGGGCAAGGGAGATATTCCCGCGCACCCGCTGGCGTTCTGGCCGGGCGGGATCATCGCGCCAGGCGTATCTCGCGTCTTTCCATCGCGGCCATTCCGTCTAATTTCCCGTGCATTCATGGAGAAACTTTACGACGTAGCCATCATCGGCGGCGGCCCGGCGGGCAGCACGGCGGCGGTGCTGCTCGCGCAAAAAGGGCGGCACGTGGTCGTGCTGGAGCGGGAGAAATTTCCGCGGTTTCACATCGGGGAATCGCTGCTGCCGTATTCGCTGACGGCGTTCGACCGGCTGGGCATCCGCGCGCGGCTCGATGCGGGGGCGATGCACAAACACGGCGGCGAAATCGCGACGGCGTGCGGGCAGCGCGCGGTGAAGTTTTATTTCAAGGAGGGCTTCCGGCTGAAGCATCACAGCGCGTATCAGGTCGAGCGCGCGGATTTCGACAAGATGCTCCTCGACCGCGCCCGCGAGGTCGGCGCGGAAGTGCGCGAGGAAACCGTCGTGGAAGAGCTGGCCTGCGACGCGGACGGCGTGACTTTGAAACTCAAGGACGGCGCGCCGATCCGCGCGCGCTACCTGATCGATGCGAGCGGGCGCAACGCGGTGGTCGGCACGCAGTTCCAGCTCAAGACGACCTACGCACACCTCAAGAAATTCTCCTGCTACGCGCACTACGAGCACGTCCAGCGCGACGACGGGATCGACGCCACGCTCACGCGGCTGGTGCGCGCGGATGGGCATTGGTTCTGGCTCATCCCGCTCGATGACCGGCGCACGAGCGTGGGCGTGGTCATGGACCTCGCGGACTTCAAGGCGCGCAGGCAATCGCCCGAGGCCACGCTCGACTGGGCGATCCGCGATTCCGCGGTGATGCGCGAGCGCCTGGCCGCGGCGGTGTGCGTGTCGCCCGTCCACTCCGCCGGCGACTACTCGTATCGCAACACACACCTGACCGGCGACCGCTGGATGCTCGCGGGCGACGCCGCCGGGTTCATCGACCCGATTTTTTCCACCGGCGTCTTCCTCGCCATCCACAGCGGCGAGCAGTGCGCCGATGCGCTCGACGAAATCCTCACCCACCCCGCGCGCCGGCCCCGCCTTTTCCGCCGCTACGAGCGCGGGCTGCACGGGCTCATGAACAAATATTTGCGCTTCGTGACGGCGTGGTATCGCCCCGAGTTTATCGAGGTCTTCACCACGCCGACCAAGCACCTCCAGCTCGCCGCGGCCGTGAATTCCGTGCTCGCCGGCAACATCGGCAACAGCTTTCCGATCTGGTGGCGCATGCAGCTTTTCTACCTCGTGCTTTTTCTCCAGCGCTACATGGCGCTCTGCCCGCGGCTCAACGCGCCCGCGCCCGCGCCCGCGCGCGCCCCGCAACTCGAACCCGCCACATGAAAGCCCCCGTCGCTCTCCTCGCCGCTGTGTTGCTCGCCGGCTGCCAGACGCCGCACCAGTTCGCCACGCCCGACCAGGCGTGGCAGACCCACATCGGCCAGCTCAAATACCGCGACACGAAGCGCACGGTCATCGGCGATGTCGTCGTGCAGCAGCGGGGCACGCAGGACTTTCAGCTTGAGTTTCAAAAAGGCGGCGGCATCCCGCTGCTCACGCTGCGCGTGGACGCGACGACCGCGCGGGCGGAGGGGCTTTTCGCGCGTGGTTCGTGGCAGGGCGCGCCGTCTGCCGCGCCGAAGCATCTGCGCAACTGGGTCGCACTGCGGGAGGCGTTTCAAACTCCCGCGTACGACGCGACGCGGAGGGTAGACTTCTCCGCCGACGGTACGCGTTTCGACTTTCAGTTTAACCGCTAAGCGCAATGGCCGAAGCGCAAGCGCCGCCTCCGGGCCAAACGCAGCAAGACCCGCCGCCTCCCCTGGCCCAGGCCGCCGGCAACTGGCCCGGCTCCGTCGCCCGTTTTCTCGCCCGCCGGCCGGGGCGCGTGCATGCCTTCGCGCTGGCGCTGCTGGTGGCCTGCGGGCTGGTCATCGCCTTTGGGGTGAAGTTCAACTCGGACGTGCTGGACCTGTTTCCGGCGCACTTCGATTCGGTGCGCGTCTGGAAAGTCTCGAACAAGGAATTCGCGCAGGGCCGCTCGCTCAGCTTTGCGCTGCACGATGAAACCGGGCAGGTCGATCTCGACGGCTTCGCGCAGCTCTTCGGCGCGGAACTGCGCAAGGAGCCGTGGATCGTACGGGCCATGGACCAGCTCCCGCTCGGCGATGACAGCGCGATGGGCGAGGCGCAGACGCTTTTTCTCCCGCTGCTCCTCAATTGCCCGCCCGCCGAGTTTGCCCAAGCCGCCGCTGCGCTGAAGCCCGACGCCATCCGCGAGCGCATCGCAAAATCCATGGCGCGCCTCAAGGCCGGTTCGCTACGCGAGGAACACTTCGGCCTCGGGGTCGATCCACTCGGCGTGCTCGCGCCCGCGTTTCGCCAGCTCGGCTCGTCCGGCGTCGAGCAGGCTTTTTCCCTCACCTCGCCGGACAACACCACGCACCTCGTGCTCGCCGTGACGAACCAAAGCGACCTCGGCGCGCACGCTTCGCAGGAAATGATGCGCAAGGTGGACGACTTCCGCCGCCGCGTGCTTGCGGGCTGGGAAGGACCAAAGCCGGAGGTGCTCGTGACCGGGCGCACGGCCTACGTCGGTGAGTTGTCGGTCATCATGCGGACGGACATCGTAGAGACACTCCTGACCTCGGCGCTGCTCGTGTCGATGGTATTTTGGCTCGGCTTCCGGCGCGTGCGTCCGCTCGTCGCCATCCTGCATGTGCTGCTGCTGAGCTGCGTCATGGCGGTGGGCCTCGGGGCCGCCGTTTTCCACGAGCTGAACATGATTACCATCGGGCTCTGCTCGATCCTCATCGGACTCGGCGTGGATTTTGGCATGATGCTCTACTCGATCTACGAGATCGAACGCGGGGCCGGGCGCAGCCATGAGGAGGCGATCGGCACGGCGCTGCGCAGCCAGGGGCGGAGCGTGATCTTCGGCGCGCTGACCTCTGCCGCCGGGTTCTTCAGCCACGTCTTCAGCGGCTGCCCCGGCTTCGCGCAGCTCGGTGTGCTGATCTGCTGCGGTATCCTCATCGCCGCGGCGCTGATGATGACGGTCTTCTTCGTCTCCATCGGGCGCGACGTGCGGCCGCGCGCGAGCGATCCGCTCCACGCGGGCGGCGAGCGCTACGTGCATTGGGTTTTCGCCGGACCTCACCGGGCACTGGTTCCGGCGGCGGCCGTGCTGCTGCTCGCCACCGCGTTTGCCGCGTCGCCACTGAAGCCGCTGCGTTTCGACGCCAATCCGCGCACGCTCGAACCGCCGAACAGCTCGGCCGGCCGCGCGCTGCGGCTCATCACCGAAAAATTCCCCGGCTTCGGCGAGCAACTGCTGGTGCTCCTGGAAACCGGCAGCGCCGCGCAGACCCACGACGGCTGGACGAAGCTCCAAACCGCGTGGGCCAAGCTCGTCGAGCGCGGCGAGCTGAAGCAGACCTCCATCCTCGCCGGGGCGCTCGTTCTTTCACCCGCGAACGTCGAAGCCAACGCCGCCACGCTCGCCCGCGACGTGGACGTGCCCGCAGCCCGCGCCGCGCTTGCCGCCGCGCTCGCGGAGGCCGAGGCGCAGCCCATGCCCGGCGCCAGCGCGCTGCTCGACGCGTTCGCCGCCATCGCCGCCGGCGACCGCGCGCGCCTCGACTGGCGGCAGCGCCTGCCGGCGAATTCGACGTGGTGGTTTCTCGTCGATCACTTCTTCGGCACCGACCCGAACATCACTGCGGGGTTCGTCCGCCCCGCGGAAAAGATCACGACTTTCGAGCAAAAGGAACGGCTCCGAAAACTGCTCGCGGAATCCACCGGCGACGTGCCGTATCACCTCTCGGGCTGGAACTACACGCTGCAGGATCTCGTCCGCTGGGCGAAGGGGAAGATGGTCGAGCTGAGCGTGATCATGATCGCTTTCAACATCGTCCTGCTCGGCCTGCTCTACCGCCGCGCCTGGCCCATCGCGGTCCTCATGGTCGGCCTCGCGCTGTCCTTCGGCGCGATGCTCGCCGCGCTGAAATTCTTCGGCGTCGCGCTCAATCTCTTCAACGTCCTCGCCTTCCCGCTCGTGCTCGGCATCGGCGTGGACTACGGCATCTACGTGGTCGGCGCGCTCCGGGCCGGGGCGGATCTCCAGCGCTCCGTCGGCAACGTCGTCAAGCCCGTGCTGCTCAGCGGCCTCACGACCACCGCCGGCTTTGCCTCGCTCGCGCTGGCGCAAAACCCCGCGCTGCAAGGTCTCGGCATCGTCTGCGCCATCGGCGTGGCGTGCTGCCTCGGCACGACACTGTTTTTCATCCTGCCCGCGTGCGCCTGGCGGGGAGTGAAGTAGCGAATTTCCCCATGAGCGCCCTCTACTCGCTGCGCGCTTTCAAGGCCGCCTTCGCGCTCGCGCATTTCCTCCCGCGCCCCGCCGCGCAAGCGCTCGCGGCCTTCGTCGGGCGCATCGCCTACCGGCGCAAAGCGGACGCGCAGGCCGCGCTCCACGCGAATCTCCAGCTCGTCACCGGCCTCACCGGCCCCGCGCTCGACGCGCTCTGCGCGGAAAACGTCGGACACTTCAGCCGCATGCTCGCCGACTATTTCCTTTGCGTGGGCACCGCCGCCGACCGCCACTGCGACGCGCTCATCGAGAGCTGGAGCGGCTGGGGAAACCTCGCCGCCGCGCGGGAGGCGGGCCGCGGGACCATCGTCGTCACCGGCCATCTCGGGCATTGGGAACTCGGCGGGCTGGTCCTCGCGCGGCGCGGCCTGCCGCTCACGGTCATCACGCTCGAGGAACCCACTACCGGGCTCACCCGCTGGCGCGAAGCCTGCCGCCGACGCCTCGGCATCAAGACCATCACCGTCGGCCCCGGCCACCCGTTCGCGTTTGTCGAAATGATCCAGACGCTCCGGCGCAACGAACTCCTCGCGATGCTCGTGGACCGCCCCTACGCCGGCACCGGCGCAGCCGTGAATCTCTTCGGCCACGCCACCGAGTTTTCCACCGCGCCCGCCCTCCTCGCCCAGCACACCGGCGCCGCCGTCCTCCCCGCCTTCGTCCTCCGCCAACCGAGCGGACGCTACCTCTCGGTCGCCGAGCCCGTCGTCCCCATGACCGGCACCGCCGACCGCCGCGCCGACCTCGTTGCCAACACCCAGCGCGTCGCCACCGCGTTCGAGAGCATCATCCGCCAGCACCCCGCGCAGTGGTTCAATTACGTGCCCATCTGGTCGCCCGCCGAAAGCTCCGCCCCGCCCCCCCCCCGCCCGCGATGACGCAAAGTTCCGTTGGCGTGGTCGGGCGCTTGCGTTAAACTGCGCGCCTTTTTCCGGCCAGCCATGCAACCGAGCGACCTCATCTATCTCGATAACAACGCGACCACGCGGGTGGACCCTGCCGTCGTGGAGGAAATGCTGCCCTATCTCACCGAGCGATACGGCAATCCCTCGAGCGGCTACCGCTTCGGACAGCAGGTGGGCAAGGCGATCGAGCAGGCGCGCGAGCGGGTCGCGGGGCTGGTCGGGTGCGAGCCGTCGGAGATTGTCTTCACGAGCTGCGGGACGGAATCGACGAACGCGGCGATCCATTCGGCGCTGCTCATGGACCGCGACCGGCAGCACATCGTGACCACCCGCGTCGAGCACTCCGCCACGCTGAAGCACTGCGAGACGCTGGCCAAACGCGGGCACGAGATCACCTGGCTCGGCGTGGACGAGCGCGGCCAGATCGACCTCGCGCAGCTGGAAAAGGCCGTGCGTCCCGACACCGCGCTCGTGACCGTGATGTGGGCCAACAACGAGACCGGCGTGCTTTTTCCCGTCCATGAGATCGCCGAGATCGTGCGGAACAAGGGCGTGCTTTTTCACACCGACGCGGTGCAGGCCGTCGGCAAAATCCCGCTCGCGTTACGCGACGCGAAGATCAATTTCCTCTCCCTCTCCGGCCACAAGCTGCACGGCCCGAAAGGCGTCGGCGTGCTCTACGTGAACCGGCGGACGAAGTTCGCGCCTTACCTCATCGGCGGCGGCCAGGAAAACGGGAAGCGCGCCGGCACGCAGAACGTGGCGGGCATCGTCGCGCTGGGCAAAGGATGCGAACTCGCGGGCGAGTTTCTGGAGCACGAGGCCACGACCGTGCGCGGCCTGCGCGATGCGTTTGAAAACGGCGTGCTCGCGCGGGTCGAAGGCGCACGGGTGAACGGCGACCGCGACCACCGGTTGCCGAACACGTCGAACCTCGCGTTCGACGGGATCGACTCCGAAAGCGCGCTCGGGCTGCTCGACCGGAACGACCTTTGCTGTTCCAGCGGCAGCGCCTGCACCACCGGCTCCGTGCATGCGTCGCATGTGTTGAAAGCGATGGGCTTTTCCGACGACCGCGCGCGGGCCAGCCTGCGGTTTTCGTTCAGTCGGTTCAACACCGTGGGCGAGGTCGAGAAAGCGCTGGAGATTTTGCCCAAGGTCATCGGCAAACTGCGCGGCCTGAGTGCGGCGGCGTAGCCCATCGCGGTACCGCGCCCGATGACCGCTCCCGTTCCGTGAACGCCACTGCCCTTTTCCGCCCGCACCTCCCCGCGTGCCTCATGGCCGCGGTTATTTTTCTTGGCAGCTTCGTGCTTTTCACGCGGCACAATGATTTCCCCTACAGCTACCATCCCGACGAGAGCGGCAAGACCGGCCAGGTCATCAAGGGCAGCCGCAACTACCACCACCCGCTGCTCCTGCTCTCGCTCACGGATGTGGCGTCGCGCGTCGGCTTCGTGGCGCGCACGCCGCAGGCCATCGTGGAAACCGGGCGCGGTGTGGCGGCGGCGCTGGCGGCCGGCACGGCGGCGGCGCTGGCCCTGCTGGCGTGGCGGTGCGGCGGGCGGCGGGCGGGCTGGGGCGCGGGTGTGGCGGTGGCGTTGCAGGCGGAGCTTTTTGAGACGGCGCATTATTTGAAGGAGGATCCCGCGCTAGCTTTCGGGCTCGCGCTCAGCCTGCTCGCGGCGCACCTGTGGTGGCGGGCGCCGGGGCGCAAAACCCTGCGCTTTCTCGCCATCGCGTGCGGGTTGGCGGCGGCGGGAAAGTATGTCGGCATCATCGTCCTGCTCTTCGCCGTGCCGCTGGTCATCTGGCATCGCGGGGCCGACGCGGCGCTGGCCCGGAGCGCGCGGTTGCGGCTCTTTGCGATCGTCTTTGCGCTCACCTTCCTCGCGGGCAATCTCCCGCTTTTCGCCACGAAGATCTCGAACCCGTTCCGCAGCGTGCGCAACGAAATGGAAGGCGTGGCCGGCGGGCACCGCGGCATCACCCGCGAGGTGCCGCACCGCGAGTATCTCGACATGCTGCGCAAGGATGTGCCGCCCGCCGTGGGCCTGCTCGCCGGGGCTTACGCGCTCGCCTTGCTCGGCACCGCACGCCGGCGCACGCCGCCGGAGTGGATCACCCTGCTGCTCCCGCTCGGCTATCTGGCGATGATCTCCTGCTCGCCGAAGATCGCCAGCCGCTACCTCCTGCCGGTGAGCGCGCTGCTCCCGCTGCTGGCCACGCTCGGGGCGGCGGAGGTCGCCCGCATCATCCGCGCGGCGTCCTCCCGCGGGCGGCAGATCGTCGGCAGCGTCGTGCTCGCCGGGCTCGCGGGGTGGATCGTCTGGGCTGAACTGCCGCCGCTGCGCGCCTCCTTCGCCGGCTTCACGCACGACGATCCCGGCGAGGTCGCCGCGTGGATCAAAGCCCACCTCCCGCCCGACGCGGTAATCGCCGAGGACCACCGCGTGAACCTTTCGCCCGACAAAGCCGACGGCGTCGCCAAATTCGCGCGCGTCCCGCAGACGGTGCTCGACGCCAACTTCGCGCCCGACCTCGGCACCGTGGACGAACTGCTCGCCAAAGGCGTGACCCACGTGGCCGTGTGCCGCGCCAGTTACGGCCGCTATTTCAACGACGAAACCGGGGCGCAGGGCAGCGGGAAGACCGGCTATGACAAGCGCCGCGACTTCTACGAGCGCGTCTTCCGCGAGGGTGAACTGCTCCGGGAATGGCCGCGCGGCACCATCTCCTACCTCCAGCCCGGCATCCGCCTCTACCGCATCGCGCCGGCGAAAGCGCCCGCGCCCGCGCCGTAGCCCCCGGCCGCGCCACCGCGCGCGGCAGCGTTTCGGAGTGCGGCTCAGCCCAGCCGGATCCCGAGCCCGCTTTCGGTCTTCACTTTCCTTTTTCGCCGCCTACCTTCCGCGCCATGTCACGCCCCGACGGTCGCGCTTGCGATCAAATTCGCCCGGTTTCTTTCACGCCCAATTTCGCGCCGCACGCCACGGGGTCGGTGCTGGTCGCGTCGGGCAATACGCGGGTGATTTGCAGCGCGATGATCGAGGAAGGCGTGCCGCAGTGGATGAAGGTGCAGAAGGTGGCGGGTGGCTGGCTGACGGCGGAATACTCGATGCTCCCCTACTCGACGACGCCGCGGAAAGCGCGGGACAGCTCGAAGGGAAAAGTGGACGGACGGAGCGTGGAGATTCAGCGGCTGATCGGGCGCTCGCTGCGGGCGGTGATCGATCTGGATGCGCTGGGGGCGCGGACGCTGTGGGTGGATTGCGATGTCTTGCAGGCGGATGGCGGGACGCGGACGGCGTCGATTACCGGGGCGTGTGTGGCAGTGGAACTGGCGGCGCGGCGGTTGCAGGCGGCGGGGCTGATGAAGGCGTCGCCGCTGCGGAAGTTCGCGGCAGCGGTGAGCGTGGGCGTGGTGGCCGGGGTGCCGGTGCTGGATCTGAACTACGAGGAGGACAAGGACGCGGCCGTGGATATGAATGTGGTGATGACGGACGACGGGCAATTCGTGGAGGTGCAGGGCGCGGGTGAGGAGAGCACGTTTTCGCATGAGCAATTCCTGGCGATGCTGGAGCTGGGGAGGAAAGGCATCGCCGATCTGCTGGCGGCGCAGCAGCAGGCGCTCGCGACGCTGGCCTGAGGGCTACTGAAACGGCGCGGGCACACCACTTTTATGAAGAAAGCACTCATCACTGGCATCACCGGACAGGACGGTTCGTATCTCGCGGATCTGCTGCTGGCCAAGGGCTACGAGGTCCACGGAATCATCCGCCGCGCGAGCACGTTCAATACATCGCGCATCGACCACCTTTACACCGACCCGCACGTGAACGGGGTGCGGCTGCATCTGCACTACGGGGATCTTTCGGATTCGCTGAATCTGACGCGGCTGATTGATCGGACGGGGCCGGACGAGATTTACCATCTCGGCGCGCAGAGCCATGTGCGGGTGAGTTTCGACATCCCGGAATACACCGGCGACATCGTCGGCCTCGGCACCATCCGCCTGCTGGAGGCGCTGCGGGAGACCAAGGTGCCGGCGCGTTTCTACCAGGCGAGTTCGAGTGAGATGTTTGGCAAGGTGCAGGCGGTGCCGCAGACGGAGACGACGCCGTTTTGGCCGCGTTCGCCGTATGCGGTGGCCAAGGTTTACGGCTACTGGGCGACGGTGAACTACCGCGAGAGCTACGGCTTGCACGCGAGCAACGGCATCCTTTTCAACCACGAGAGCCCGCGGCGCGGGGAGACTTTTGTGACGCGGAAAATCACGCGCGCGGTGGCGGCGATCAAGAAGGGCCGGCAGAAGGAGCTGTATCTCGGCAATATGGACGCGCAGCGCGACTGGGGTTACGCGCCGGAATACGTGGAAGGCATGTGGCGCATGCTCCAGCAACCCGAGGGCGATGACTACGTGCTGGCGACGAATGAGACCCACACCGTGCGGGAGTTTGTGGAGGCGGCATTTACCCACGCCGGGCTGGACTGGCAGGAGCACGTAAAATACGACGCCCGCTACGAGCGCCCCGCCGAAGTGGACCTGCTCATCGGCGACCCCGCGAAGGCCAAGGCGAAGCTCGGCTGGGAGCCGGCGACGCGTTTTGCCGAGTTGGTGAAGATCATGGTGGAGGCCGATCTGGCGGCGCTGCAGTAGCGGCGCAAAATCTCCCTTGACCACACTGGGGCACGCCCCCATTGTCCACGCCCCACACGAAAAACCGCTTTATGAAACTCTGCGAAATCACCCAAGCCCACCCGCACAAAGGCAGCAAGATCCACCGTCGTGGTCTCGCCAAGAAAAAGGGCGGCATCGGCCAGCACGTCACGAAGGTTGTCACGCGCACCTTTGAGCCGAACCTCAAGAAGCGCCGCATCTGGGTCAGCGAGCTGAAAAAGTTCGTCACCGTGAAGCTCACCATGCGGGCGCTAAAAACCGTGACGAAGAATGGCGCCTATGCCACTCTCAAGTCTGCTGGAGTGATCTAACGCGTCCAGCGTTCCCCCTCACAACCTCAACCCCCTCAAGAAACAATCCCATGTCCCTCAGCGTCATCAGCAAGAAATCCGGCAAGACATACTTCCTCCATCAGCGCCTCCAGGAGCTGAAGGGCGGACAGAAAGTCACCCTTTACTACTTCGGTGGCGAAGCCAAGGAAGGCGCGATCGACGCCCTCCCCGCCGGCTACGAGGTCTCCGAAAATACCAAGACCGGCCTCCCGCTCCTCAAGAAGACGAAGAAGCCGGAGTAAGTGGGCATCAGCCCAAGCTTTATGGCGGCCCGGGGTCTTCCCTGTGCCGCCAATTTTTTGCCCGCGTTCATCCCAACATTCCTCGATCCACCCGCTCAGGGCTGCCAATCCTAAATCCTAAATCCTAAATTCATGAAGCCCGTCCCCGTCACCATCCTCACCGGCTTTCTCGGCGCGGGAAAGACCACGCTGCTCAACTACATCCTCAAGCAGCAGCACGGTTACAAATTTGCCGTCATCATCAATGAAGTCGGGAAGATCGGCATCGACGGCGGGCTGATCGAGAGCACCAAGGACGAGATCCTCGAAATGTCCAACGGCTGCCTCTGCTGCACGGTGCGCCAGGACTTGGTCAAAGGCGTGCAGAATCTCCTCAAAAAAGGCGGCTTCGACTACCTGCTCATCGAGACCACCGGCATTGCCGATCCCGGCCCCGTGGCGCAGACCTTCCTCAATATCCCGCAACTCCAGCAGTTCGTCCGGATGGACTCCATCATCACCGTCGTGGACGCCGAGCAAATCGAGCAGCAGATGCGCGACACCGAGACCGCGCGCGAGCAGATCGCCATGGCCGATTTCCTCCTGCTCAACAAGACCGACCTCGTGGACGAGGCCCACCTCACGCGCCTCGAGGCCAAGGTCCGCGAACTCAACCCGCACGCGCAGATTTTCCGCACGAATCACTCGCAGGTGAATCTCAAGGAGCTGCTCGACATGCATGCCTTCGACGTGGACCAGAAGCTCGCCGTCGATCCCGAATTCCTCAACGAACTCAACACCCGGCACCACCACGACATCCAGTCGTTCTCCTTCGAGTTCGACCGCGCGTTCAACGTCGAGAAGTTCGAGTTTTTCGTGCAGCGGCTTTCCGAAAAGGAAAAGGTCTTCCGCAGCAAAGGCTTCCTCGCCATCGCCGGCAACCCGCGCCGCGCCATCTTCCACGGCGTGAACAACCGTTTCACGATCCTCTGGGACCGGCTCTGGGAGAAAGACGAACGCCGCACCAGCCAACTCGTCTTCATCGGCAAAGCCCTCGACGAAGCCCGCATCCGCGCGGAGCTGGAGAAGTGCCTGGCCTAAACCGACGGCCAGCACCCCATTTCTTGACCTGGAAACCGGGCAGGAAATTCGTTTGCCAAGCTAGTGCCCCTGCATAGTCTCTCGCTCCCCGTTTCCCGGCCCATTTTCACTCCGACGAACGCCGCTCCTTTCCACACCACACGATGAACCTCGCTCCCATTTTCACCCTCGCCCAAGCCGCCCCTGCCGGAAGCAATCCGCTGGGCGGCATGCTCATTCCGATGCTCTTGATGGGCGTCATTTTCTACTTCCTCATCATCCGCCCGCAAGGCCAGCGGCAGAAGGAACTCAAGAACCTGATCTCCTCGCTCAAAACCGGCGACAAAGTCATCACCAACAGCGGCATCCATGGGATCATCGCCAATGTCAAAGAGGGCACCACCCTCCTGCTCAAAGTGGCGGACAACGTGAAGATCGAAATCAACAAGGACGCCATCGCCACCGTCATCAAAGAACCTGCGGCGTCCGCCAGCTAAGCCCGCACCGGCCGTTTCCAACCCCACCCACAACCCGGATTTTTCATGGACCCAAACGTCTCCACTTTTCTCTACGGCCTGCTCCTGCTGGTTCTCTTCGGCTGGTACTTTATCACCGACAGCGACAAGGCCAAACGACTCCTCGGCTCCACCCTGACGCTCCTCCTCACCGCGCTCTGCCTCTACACCATCAACCCGCCGTTTGATGTGAAGGATGCGGACGGAAAGGTCGTCCGCCACGGCAAAATCCAGCTCGGGCTCGATCTCAAGGGCGGCACCTCCTTCCTCATCCGCCTCGTCGCCGAACCCGACGAGACCGGAAACGTGCGTCCGATCACCCCCTCGATGGTCGATCAGGCGGTCGAGGTCATCCGCAAGCGCGTGGATCGTCTCGGCACCAGTGAACCGGTCATCACGCCATCCGGCACCGACAGCATCCTCGTCCAAATCCCCGGACTCGATCCCGAGAAGCTCAACGAAACCCGCGAACAACTCCGGAAGGTGGCGAAACTGGAGTTTCGCCTCGTTTACCCCAACAGCGATCAAGTCATCTCCCAAATCGAAGCCGGACTCGCCGTCATCCCGCCCGGCTACGCCATCGAGACGATGGCGAAGGAGCGCAAAGAGGAAAAGATCGAGCGCAAGTTGCTCGTCAAAAAGAAGCCCGACCTTTTGGGAAAACACGTCACCCGAGCCGGCACCAGCTTTGGCAAAGAAGGCTACGAAGTAAATATCACCTTTGATAACACCGGGGCGGATGAGTTTGCCGCACTGACCAAAGAAGTCGGGCAAAAAAGCTCAGCCATGGCCATCGTTCTCGACGGCAAGATTCTGTCGGCCCCCACCGTGGACGGCAGCAAGTATCCGGCTGGAATCACCGGAGGAAACGCCCAAATCAGCGGCGGCGGCATGGGCGAAGCCGAGGCCCGCAACCTCGCCAGCGCCCTGGAAAACCCGCTCGCCACTCCCGTAAGAATCGAGGAAGAGCGCTCGGCCTCCGCCTCGCTCGGCCAGGACTCCATCAAGAGCGGCATTTACTCCGGTCTGCTCGGCCTCGCTCTCATCCTGGTCGCCGTGCTGCTCTACTACCGCCTCGCCGGCCTCGTCGCGCTGATCGCCCTCGCCATCGAAGGCATCCTGCTCTTTGGCATCCTCGTCATGTTTGGCGCGGTGCTCACCCTGCCCGGCATCGCCGGCACCATCCTCACCCTCGGCATGGCCATCGACGCCAACGTGCTCATCTACGAGCGCCTGCGTGAGGAAATCGCCGGCGGCAAGCCGCTCCGGGCCGCACTCGATGCCGCCTACGACAAAGCCTTCTCCGCGATTTTCGACTCGCACGTCACCACGCTCATCACCGCCGCCATCCTCTACTGGATGGCCACCGGCCCGGTCAAAGGCTTCGCCGTCACCCTGACCATCGGCATCATCGCCTCCATGTTCACCGCGCTCGTCATCACGCGGAACCTCTTCCTCTGGCTCTTCCACTTCAACCTTCTCCGGAAAATCACCATGGCCGATCTGATCGGCAAAACGAACATCGATTTCCTCGGCCAGCGCAAAGCCGCGCTCATCATCTCGATCATCGCCACCATCGGTCTGGGTACTTTTTTCGCCATGCGCGGGTCCGGCAATTTCGGCATTGATTTCCGCGGCGGCGACCGCCTCGTGCTCGAAGCCAAGGGCGATAAGCCCAGCGAGACCCAGGTGCGGACGGCGCTGGAAGGGCTGAAGCTCGGCGACTGCACCGTCCAAACGGAGAAATCCGCCACCTCGGAATTTCTCGTCGTCCGCAGCCCGATAGACACCAGCAGCCAGGTGGACGCCCATATCAAGGCGCAGTTCCCGCAGGCCCAGTTTGAAACGAAAGGGACCGAAAAAGTCGGCAGCGCCGTCGGCGACGAGTTGATTCGCAGCTCCGTCATCGCCCTCGCCCTCGGCCTCGTCGGCATCCTGATCTACGTCGCCGTGCAGTTTGAGGTGTCCTTCGCCGTTTCCGCGATGATCGCCCTGATTCACGATCTCGTCCTGACCATCGGCATCTGCTCCCTCTGCGGCCGGGAAATCTCCCTCATCTTTATTGGTGCCGTCCTCACCATCGCCGGCTACTCGGTCAGCGATACCATCGTCGTCTTCGACCGCATCCGTGAAGGCGTCCGCAGCGATCGTGGCGGCTCAATCTATAAAATCGTCAACAGCAGCATCAACGACACGCTGAGCCGCACCATCCTCACCGGCGGCACCACCCTCCTCGCGCTGGCCGCGCTCTACTTCCTCGGCGGGCCGATGCTCAACGACTTCGCCTTTGCCATCTTCGTCGGCGTCGTCGTCGGCACTTACTCCTCCATCTACATCGCCGCCCCGGTGGTTCTCTGGTGGAGCGGTAAAGGCGGGCAAAACCTCCGC
>Ga0114966_10002810_pt1 | contig 15443 bp, 17 predicted proteins | sample M_130207_XF_Meta_FD_87029 | JGI IMG/M metagenome (GOLD analysis project Ga0114966, IMG submission 87029) | Freshwater microbial communities from Lake Montjoie, Canada to study carbon cycling - M_130207_XF_MetaG | ecosystem: Environmental > Aquatic > Freshwater > Lake | place: Lake Montjoie... | reverse complement strand
CTGCCATATTGAAGGTTTAAATTAGTTGTAGAAGTCTTGTGCTTCCTTTGGTGTGGCTAATCTAAAACCCTCCTCCTTATCAAAAATTTCTTGAGCTGCCTCTTCTGACATTGCTGCAAAAGGATGATCTTTTGTAAACGTGTATCCCATTGTATCGTACCTATGGTTAGATCTATCCATTCTTACAAGAACTTCGTCTTTATTTTGTTTTTTCTTTACATCAAATCTTGGTAAAACTTCAATCTCTTCTTTTGCATCATCTATATCTTTAAGTGTTTTTGAGTATACCGCCCAAGTTACACCTTCTTCTGATAGTCCAGCAATTATGTCTGTTTTGCTTTTTAAGTTTTCTAAGTCTACTCCGAAGTCTTCGGCAACCTTTTTAAGTTCAGCTAATTTTAATGTCTCAAATGACATATATTCTCCTTAGTCTAGGTTATTTAATTATAGCATTACTAAATTAAAATGAGAAGCCCCCAAAATTAATTGGGGGCCTCTATTTAGATTAATTCCTAATTAGGAAGCAATCTTAACGTTCTTTACTACTACCCAAGCATCTGCTTGCTCAATTGCAACACCAACACGAGTATACATTGTGTACTCGATTGAGTCCTTCTTTGGCCAGAAGAATCGGTATACAGTTACATCACGCTTGATACCAATAACTACGTTATTTGGGAATGTCAAGTGGACGTCACCGTGTGATCCTGTTGCTCCTGAGTATGAGCCAGTTTGTGTCTCGCTTAGTAATGGAACTTCAACGATTGGAATACCAAATGCGTATGGAGCTACGTATCCAGCTGGGCCAGATACAGGTGCTACCTCGCCACGGATAATGCCAGAAGCAATATCTTGTGGGTTAACGTTTTGGATATTTTGTGAAGTTGCATATAAGTAATCCTGGATCAGGTTTGAACCTGACAAGAAGCGAAGGTCTGTACGACGTTGCTTGTACTTACGTGGAAGTGCCTTTAATGCGCTGTTAAATACAGCACGAGTAATTGCGGCTCCACCAGCATCTACTACGTGACCGTCTGCTTTTGCAATCTTAACGGTTCCGTCAAATGCTTTGTAAAGTTGATCACCTGTTAGAGATGTGTTTCCGTTAAGAACCAAATCTTCAATATCGTTACCAGCCTGTGTTGCCATCAGACGTGCAATATGATCTTCTAGATCTGCACCTTCAATATTGTCTTCTAGAGACTCAGTTGAAAGTTCCCAATCTAGACGTAACTTCTTTGTTGTCAAAGAAATTTTTGAGAATGTCACAGCAGCGTTACCGCTGTTTGCGTTATCTCCTTCTGTCGCAAGCTTCATAAGCTTTTCGCCTACGCCCATGCGATCAATTTCAGTTGTATCAGATTTCATTCTAACGGTACGTGCGACTTTACCAATTACGGTTGCATCGAACATGTAGTCTAGAAATCGAGCTGATTGTTCTGGATTAAGTAATCCACCATTGCCATTTTCTGACCCTGTGTGAATTCCAGTTCCTCCAGTTGTTGAAGCAAATGTTCCAGTTGCTGTTGTATCAGCAGCTATTGCTTTTTCTAATAATTCATTGCTCATATTTATTTCACCTACCCTTTATTTAAATAGTTCGTTTACGGAACCGAGGAAAGAACCGTTCCATTTTGATTTTTGTATTACTACTTCCTGAGACCCGCCAAGGTCTGAGGACTTCTTAATTGCAGTCTCTGATTCTACTGCGTCGACACGCTTTTCTACATTATCAATCGTGCTCTTGATGTTCTCAACTGTTTTGCTGAGTTCTGTGTGTTTATCTGCCAACTCTGAGATTTGAGTCTCAACGCTCTTGCTGAAAGCTTCAACTGTTTCTTTAATAGTTGTTACCTGTGCAGCATTAGCTTCTGAAGCCTTGCTTAGAGTATCTGAGAAAAAGCCTTTTAAATCACCTAACATTTTTGCAAAATCAGGTTCATCAACAACGACCTCTGAGACGTCTGCTGCTTTTTCAACGGTTTCGGCAGAAGTATCTGCTACTACGTCTTCTGTAACAGCTTTTTCAACTACTGCATCTTGTGCAGGTGCTGAAACTTCTACTGGAGCAGTTTCTTCAACTGCTACTGTTTCTGTGTTTTCTGACACTTCATTACCTCCTTGTGCGTTTGCCTGTTTTGCTATTGTTTGTGTTTCAGGCAACGTTAATCTTGACTTCTTAAATGAAGCAAGAATCTTTTCTATTTCTTTAGCTTTGTTTACATCGTTACTTTCTACCCAGCCAATTAAACTTGCTGGCTTACCAGTTATTGGAGAATTAAATTCTTTTTCTTTTGACATAAAAACAGAATCGCTTTCTTCACAATAAAAAATATTTTCTGTTGAAACTTCTGTTGCAATTCCTTTAAAAATTAATTGACCATTCATTTTGGAAATTGAGATAATGTTACATAGTTCATTTGCTGGAGAATCTACGACTGATAGCTCTAGTAAAGAATAGTTTTTAATAAAACGAACTGATTGACCTGTAGATTTATTAACCTCGTTATCAGACTCAATAATTTTTCCACCAATTGAAAATCCTGAAAGAGTACCGTCTAAAACCTTTTCCCATGTATCTTGTGCACCTTTAGAAATGTATGCATCTACATAAACTCCGTTATAAAATTCTCCGCTTTTTGCATCAAAGTATGTTTCTGGCTTAAATGAAACCATTTTACCAACTGCGTTTGACCCGTGCATTTCTCTAATGTTTCCACGGAAACCTTCAAATGCTTTTAGACTTGCTTCTGCGGTTACAACGTCATTTGTTTGATCTAGGTTGTCTAGTGTGGCAAAACCAGATACAGTTCTCTTTTCACGGTTTACTTTTGTGAATGGAACTGATAGGCTGATATTATCGCCATTGCTGGACCAATAAGATTTTTCAATATTCATATGCTCAATTTTATCTTTGTATATTTAAAAAGGCAAATAATGGTTGCCTAATAATTAAGCTGTGACTCTACCCTCACCTTTTGGATTTCTGGCTTCCCCAGAACTATCTGGTGAATTGGCCGATCTTTCCTGAGTTCTATTTCTGGTATTTAATGCCTGAGCCTTGATTTCGGCTGCTTGTGCCTGCAAATCAACAACCTCATCTCCACCGTCCATCGGTATCATACCCTTTCTAATTCTAACTTCATTGGGGGTAATCACCTGCATTCTTAAATATCTTTCATCAATTTTAGATTGTGTATCTTCGTCCGTTAAAGTCAATTCATTAAATTTAAGCATTAATGCATCTGTTTTTTCAGAAATAATTCTATTTATTTTCTTTTCTAAAATATCTTGAGCTGGCCTACAAACTTGTTCTTTAAACATTTTATCTGCATCTCTTGCTGAAGCTAGGCTGACTCCTTCTGGAACTCCAATTTTATTTACTGGGACTCTGTGTGCTAAAAGGATTTCATCTCTATTTGCTTTTCTGTATACATTAAATGAAGACTCCTGTGGGTTTGCCTCAATAGGCTCCATTTTAAATTCAACCTTAGAGTCAGATGTATCCGCTGGAAGTGGGACATAGAGTGATCTATGGTTTTTACCCTTTAGCCCAACTTGGAAAAATTCTAGTAGTTTACGTTCGGATTCTGGTGAAAGCTTTGCACCTTTTACTGTAATTATATACCTTGGAACCGCTTTATTTTCAAAATAATCTAAGTTATATTTTCCAGAAAATTCATTTCCTGCCATTGCAGTTTGTGCAGCAATTATATCTGGGATTCCGTAGTAATTGTTCATTGGCGTATATTTCTTTAAATGAATAACTTCATTTGGACGATCTTCTGCTCCAGAAATTGGGTTAGGAGTTTCTTGATCTGCAAAGTTTCTAAAGTATACTGCCTTGCCATAAAGAAGTTGTATAAATCCGTCACGAAGTCTACGTACCCGCATTGTCTTGGATGGTATATGTCCGATGTACCCAATATTGCCAGACACGGTTCTTCCAATTTCAATGTATCCATTGCCAGTAGCCTCTAAATCTGTATAAGCTTTTACTAATGTTTCTGTAAATGTTTCTTCTTCATTTGTTTCCTCTAGCCAATAATCTAAATCTTGACGAAGTTTATTTAATTTACGTCGAGCACGTTCTAATTGTTTTTTATCATTAATATTATCTAAAGCATCATTTGCTTTTTTTGTTTCTACAAAAGAGTATCCGAGTCCAACAATGTTAGCAACTTTTGCATTAATTGCTGAATAGTTGTAAGGTGATATCTCATAAATTTTTGAAAGATATTCTAAATTATAGACTGGCTGAACAAGGTCAAACATTGCGTATCCAGTAACTGCTTGCTGCAATAGATTCTGCTGAGTTCCAGTTCCTTCTTGTCCTATAAAACGTTTTTGAAACTCTCTAGATATTTTTCTACGAAATGTTGGGCTTAGTCCATTAACTTTCTTTAACTCTTCGCCTTCAATGCTAAATGGATCATTACTTAATACAACTTCTTTATTATTAAACTTTATCCAGTCTGCAGAGTTTGATATGTCAATAGTTTCTGAGACGCTGGGGTCTTCGTTCATAAACTCCATTTATTGTTTGCCTCCGCTTTTTAATGAATCTTTGTAAACACCTATGTCAAGAGGATCTGGTGTTAGTCCCCATTCTAGTCTTTGTTTTTGATGCTGAAACTCTTCGTCGTCAACTTTACGTCTACCTGATAAAAATTTAGGCTGTCCTTCGTGTATTCCATATGATCTTACTTCTCTCGCCAACAAATCCATCTTTGATCGGTTACCTTTTTTAGCTGTTATTGATAAAAAGTTTCCATCGTCATCGCCAATCCATCTTCCGTCTGGCATCTCCCACACATAAATTCCTAGTGTGGTTTCCTCTATTACTTTTTGATTAATTCTTTTAATGTCCATTAGGTGTTAATTTTACCATTCTTTCTAATTAATGTCCACATTTTGTCGCTATGGTGGACAGTTTTATGAATTTTGAATAACAATCCAGTCATTATTATATATTTTAGCAGATCCTTCTGTCACCGACATGGCAGATGCGGTAGAGGTATATACTGATCTTCCAGTATATAAATTGTAATGAGTTCTTGCCTTGTTTTGATCTAAAGCATCCCTATATAGGGTTATATGCTGATATGAGCCTTTCTTAGACCCAGTGCTTTTATAATTAAAGACCAGATCTCCAGAGATAGGTGCTTGAAAAACAATTACAATATGATTTAAATATCCTGAATTTAATACATTGGATATATTTGATTGTGCTGTTTTATCTTCACCATTTACGTATATTTTAGATATATTAGTTTTTGATATAGACCCGCTATCCGCCCAGCTAAATTCCGTACCAGTAGATGATATTAATAAACTTTTTAGTATGCTGCTTGGAGTATAAAAAAACTCAATGCTATTTGTATCATATGGAAGATCTACCTTAAACCCTGAATTATTTGGGACCAATACTCCATTTAATTTATTCATTGATAATATTGGATAGGCCTCTTTGCCAAGGCTATAATCTAGGTTATCTATTTTATAAACATAAGACGCTCCATTTTTAGAATAAGCTATTTGCTCAGAGTAAAAATTTACTGATAATGAATAAAGTTTTGGAATATATCTAGAGGAGTCTGTTGAAGAAACTACTATTTTTAAATGAAAAAATCTTTGTTGGTTAAAATTTGAATATTTGTATTGAGGTATAGAATACCCATTTTCGCATTGTTCATAAGACACCCCGTCTAGACTTGTATAAACAGAAATTCCAGAGCTACCGTCCCATTGAATTTTTGAAGAATCCATTGATATACCAGAAGGCATAGATATAATATCTTTTAAAATAACTTCTTTTGTTTCTAATAAATCTGTTTTAGATAATTGAATATATTCTTCTGACCTGCCTAGCGTAAGATCCTCTGTTAAAAAATATTGCCAAGATTTATCTTTTGGATAATTATAAGTAAATGATGTTCTCATTCCATTGTCATAAATATTAAAAATTTCTCCATTGTCTGGATACGCAATCTGTATTGGTAAAGTATTTTGATTACTTAGGTAATGATCTTTAATTTGTTTTTCTGATAAAGAGTATCTATACACTGCTGGATTATCTATTAAAAACTCGTCTGCGCTATTTTGTGTAGGCCCAGACTTTAGTAAGACCTGTGTATTTTCAAAGGGAACGCCAGTTATTGTTTTGCTAATAGCCAAGTTCCCGTCTAAATATATTGATGCTGAATTTACTGAATATTTGCATACAACATAAATAGACTTATTAGTTTCTGGAACTGTGTACTCTAAAGTCTCGGTGCCAATAACAAATATAATATTGTTGTTTTGCCAAGCAATTCCAAGATCATTAGAAGAATCTATAAAAATTGGAGTAAGGTTTGTAGAAGATATTTTTGGTAAAATCCAACACTCTAGCGTAAATTCATTGTCCGCTGTGTCTAGCGTTCCAAATCCTCCCCCTGCTGCTTGTGCGTAATAATCATTAATAATTGCAAACTCTATTTTTGATATGGAAGTAATTTTTGCTGAGTACTGGCCTCCAGAAACCATTGGCATTATCTTAGTTTGGCTTGGAAGGCTTCCTGTATAAACTCCATTATTACCGCATCCAGAAATGTCTATTGCTGTGGTCGTGGAATCATCTAGCTCCCAGAATCCAATTGGATGGTCTTTTAATATTTTATAAGAGTATGACATTTAAAAATTATACCACCAATATGGTTTAGATCCCACCAATATGGAATGCTTGACCTGTTAAAGTATTTGATTTAGGGTCTAGTAAAAGCTCTACTATGTCACAAACGTCTTGGGGGGAGAAGATTTTGCCATTGATAATTTGTGAAGTAGAATAGTGTTTAAGAAGTATATCTGGTACGGCTTCTGTCATTCCAGTTGGGAATATAGGTCCTGGAGATATGCAGTTTGGTCTGATTGATGTATTTTTTAGAGTTCTTGCTAAATTTTTTGTAAATCCGTAAATAGCATATTTGCTAGGTCCATATATCATCAGATCTGTTGGTACGTGTGCCGATATGCTTGTCATATTAATAATTGGAGTATGTTGTTTTTTATTCATTAATGGAATAAAGGCTTGACATGAATTCATTACTCCCATTACATTTGTATTAAACACCTCTTCAATTTCTGACTGTGTCTTTGCGATCCAGTCTACGAGCACATTTTCCAGAATCCCAGCTGCATTAATTAACCCAGTTACAGTTATATTTTTTTCCTTTAACTCATTTTGCAACTTTATTAAACTCTCTTTTTGAGTAACGTCACCCTGGTATGTTTTAAATCTGGATTCGTCTTTTGGCAATGTTCTAGATATTCCTAAAACTTCATGTCCATTTTCAGAAAGTCTATTAGCAATAGCATTTCCAATTCCCTTGCTTGATCCAGTTACTATAATCATTATTCTGTCCCGTCTGAGTAGTATGCGTTTTTTCTATTGTGATACCAGTTTGGCAATGAATATCTAGTTCCGCTTGTTACCGCATCAACTTCGTGAACGTAAACAAAATTTGATGGGAAAAACAGTAGACTCCCAGCTTCTGGTTTCATGTCTATTCCGCAATGCGGAAATCTTATATTGCCACCTTTATAATCATCATTTAGATAAAGAAGTGCTGATAAAACTCTGCTGCTTATTCCATGGTCTGAGTGGGCTGGCAAAAATCCGCTTTCTTTATATTTTAACAGGTGCATTGTTTTTTCTCTAGATTTAATATTTTTTTCAGCGTATGGATATAGTGAAAAGTAATGCTTCAGACCATCCTCTAGTCCATTAAAAAGCTGTGAAGATATGTCGTGCTGTTCTTTATAAAAATAATCATTAGCGTCTATATCCTCTGGCTTTGGTAAAAATTTTTGCCAACAAAATATTGTCTTTTCTTTATTCCCATGGTCGTAGTCCCATGCTTGCCAAGGCCTTACTGATTCTGATCTGTAGTCTTTTTGGATGCTTCTTTTTTCTTCTAAAGACTCTATCTTATTGATTAATTCCTTGGGGCTATCTATAATATTTTTGTAATAAACTACGCCTAAAGCTAACTCTTCATATTGCATTATTGATCCACCTTAAAGTCTGGATCCTCAAATTCCTTTTTTGTTGATTGCATATATAACGCTGTATACCTGTTTCCAGAAGTAATTTCTTTAACTCCATGCAAGTAAGCAAGGTCGTTTCCTGGAAAAAATATAGCAGAATATTTTTTAGCTTTTGTTTTAAACCCCTGTTTAGGAAAATATATTTCTCCGCCTTCATACTCATCGTTTAAATATATTACGGTACTGTATTCTATAAATGGCTCTTTTTCTATTGCATCTATGTGTGGGGCTCCGCTAGTTCCTACTGACCAGCCAGATCCAAAAGCCTTGGTAACAATTACTTTATCCTTTAAATTAAAAAATTCTTGCTGGATATAGTTTGCTCTTACTGAATACTTTTTAAGAATATCCATTACTCTGTTGTTATACGGAAAAGCTGTCCCGCCATTTCTATACTTATAGTACTCTGGATACGGATTTACTTTTGAAGGATTTTTTATTTCATCAATTAAAATATTTGCATCTTGTTCTGATATAAAATCTTCTACTATTTTTATTAACATTACCTAATCTCCTTAATTCTATTAAGATATCTTAATCCGCCCATTCTATCTATTTGAGATTGAGCCGTATCATAAGAAACATCACTATCTTCAAATGGCAGATTTGTTAAATTTACATTAAAGTTTTTTTCAATTTCTTTTGAATATTTTTCAATAAATTGATTATAATTGTGAGTTAAAGAAAATGGAACATATTTATCTTCTACTGAATTTTTATTAATTGATATATACTCCTCTGGGAAATTGTAAATATCTACTCCGCTATTAATTAAATCTATTGAAATACTTTCTTCTTCTCCATAATATTTTAAATAGGTTGGATAATTTATCTTTGCAAAATCTTCAGATAACGCAAATATAAAATTTCTGTCTACATAACTTATTCTATTAAATTTATTTGATAGCATTCTCTCTGCCTCTATCATAAATAAATTTTTATTTTTTAATGAAACCGTAGAGTTGCCAGATATAATTGAGTTTTTATTACTGTTTAAAAATTGAATTGCATATGTGTCCCAATTTTTAATTAATGAAACATCGTCTCCAATTTGCATATAATATTTTTTATTTAGTAACTTAAAGGCATCCTGTTTATGTGCAATTGGGCTTTTAATAGAATCCCATGTTATGTGTCTATAAACAATTGATGCGTGAATATCTGGTTTGTCTAGGGATCTAGTTCTGTCTACGCTATTTTGATCAATAATATAAAAATATAAAATATTTTTTTGACTAGATTTATCTATAATTTCAAATATAGTTTTAAATAAATTTTTATTTTGATAACTATATACGCATACTCCAATGTTTTCCATTAGGTGACTGGGATCCAGTGTTGTGATTGTGCATTGTTTACTATTAAACTTTTTAATGGAACTATATCGTATGCAATTGTTACTCTGGGGCCTTCCCAATCCCAAGATCCCATTGCGTGTGGGTGTCCCATTTCTGATAGTATGAGCCTGTTGTCTTTATTATAGTTGTCAACTTCTTTGCCAAAAACTTTATAATATGTTGTAGATGGCTCTGCTTTTACGCAATAGTACCCGTGAAAATACGGGGCATAGGGTCCGCCATGATCGTGCCAGTCTAGCTTTCCTTTGTCGTTATAATTAATATTAAACCAGCCTTGAATCATGTATTGTTGTTTTTCAAAATCAATTTCATAATACTCACAAGCTTCTTTAACCATTTCTACAAGGTTTTTATATAGCTTATGTATTGATGGATGATAAAATTGAAAAACATTATACTCTCTCCATTTTATAGTAGATACGCTATCTGATGACAGCCAATGATCTTTTTCTGTAACCTCTGTTATGCCAGACAACTTTAAGTTTTCCATATTAGAATATTGATTTTGTAAAAACTCTGCCAATTGACTAAGATCGTTGTCTAAATATCTTTCAAAAAATTTATGCTCTTTACCTGTTGGCTGATTTATTTGCATATTATTAATCATTTATTTCCCTTTATATTGTTTACGTTGCCATACTATATTTTTATAATAGGCATAAATTGAAGACCTTCTTTTTTCATCTTTAATTTGATTTATTTCTTTTCCATTAATCGAGTAATCTATTTCCAAGGCCCACTCTTCTCTTTTTATTGGAATCATCTGGAACAGGGGTGTTCCTTTAGGTATTATACCAATAAAGTTCCTTTTTAGGAAGAAAGATATAAATACTGGAGTATGCCATAGATCTGAGTCTATTATTCCACTAAGGGTTGTAAATGGTAAATCATGTCTGTTTAATGGGTGTGTTATTAATAAAGAATACCCTTTTGGCGTCTCTGAATACCAGTTTGTTTTCCATCCATAATGCATTGGGTGGTGCTGTGTGGGAACTGGGACGTCTATCATTAATCTTTTATCGACTATCATATTGTCGCCTTCCCATGAAAGTATCGGGAATCCATTTTTGTCTTGTCTGACATGAAGATCGTAGTCTAGGGTGTACATGTATCCAGAAGTTAATGAGTCAAAAAATGGCATACATAGTTTTGTTGAAGCAGCACTTCCGTCGGTTCCTCTATCATTAATTGGGTGAAGGCTGCTAATATTGTTAGACTTGTAAAATTTAGAAAGTTTTTTATACCAATCTGGAAGGTAGTTTTTAGATTCACCTGGTTCGGTGATTTTCCCATTATTTAAATCATCAGGATTAATTGAAAATCCTGGTGTGAATTTAATTACTAATTCTTTTTTCATATTCCCTCATGATTTTTTTAATGGTTTTTTTATTTGAATTTATTTCTATATCAAATAAATACGTACCTCTTTTTATTACCCCGCAAATATTGTCTTCCATATGATTTTTAGAATTTGTAAAATAAAAATCAACAAAATTTGCTTCTTTTATTATAACATTCTCGTTTGTTTTTGTAAAGGAATCTGTTTTTTCTATTATTTTTAATGAAGGATTTTCTATATTACACTTAATTGAATAGTCTAGGTCCATATCTAAAAACCAAGGAATATAAATTTTAAAAATTCTTTTAGAAATTGCACTCTGATCTACAATATTGTATTGATTTTCTGATGGATAAAATTGACGTAACCAGCATTTATCGGTTGCATAAAAAAAACTATAAATTGGATTTGATTTAAATAATCCCTTATACCCCAACAATGGATCAGCTATTTGAATTAATATATCCCCGTAACTATAATATCTAATTGTTAAACTATTTTTAGAATTTTTTATTATCTCTGGCGGGTTAGAAAAGTGATGAACATACATGTTTACTGGTTTTAGAATTGATTGTTTATAGGCAGGATCAGATTTAACATATTTCCATTCTTTCCACTTTGGAAACAAATTAGAGGTATGACATATTTGTTCAAAGGTCATTCTTGACATTAAGGACCAGGATTCTACTTCATAGGGCACCCTATTAACAGGCTTACTGGTCATTTATATATTTTCTTTTTCCAAAATTTTAGCCTATACCCATTTTGGAATACTGATCTGACTTGTAAAGTTTTTTCTTTTATTTTAGTATCTGATTGTCTATCGTCGCTTATTGAGCTCTCCCAGTCTTCTCTTTTAAATGGGATTACCTGAATAATTGGAGTTCCTTGTTTAACTATTCCTTTAAATCCTTTTTTAACAAAAAAAGATAGATATCCGTCTGACATATAGGCGTCTGTGTCTATGACTCCAGGGATTGCTTTGATTGGGGAGTCCTCTGCATGCATTGGAGAAATAAATAAAGCGCTATGTCCCTCTTCTGTTTTAATTAACCACATTGGATGTATTCTAATAATTTCTTCGTGAAAATAATCTGGGATTGGATACTTGGCCATTTGTTCTTTTAAATGATGCGAAAGAATATGTTGCTGTTGCAGCCCCATTATTTCAGATGTTACTTCTACTTTTATCTTGTCTCCAGTTGCATCTATAAACATATCCACTGGGCATTTTAAATAATAACCAAATGTCATTGAGTCAAAAATAGATTGGCATTTTTTAATTGTTAGCATCATTGTTCCATTATGAATATTTTGATCGTTATTTAAATAACTTTCTTGATGTTTCCACCATTCTGGTATGCTAGATGCAACACTTACTGGCTCTGGAAATGCCTTTTTATATAATCTATATTTTGGAACAAACTCTATTTTCATCATATTAAAGGTATCCATTTCTGATAGTACTGCCTGTATAGATATTCTAGTGGAGAAATGTTAAATGATAGCATTGTAAATCTGCTACTTATTTTTTTAAATAATACCTTTGATGATGAGTCTAAAAATATTAATTGTCCAGGTATTAATTCAATTTTTTCATCTTCTATAAAAATTTCATCCATATCAGAATTTATAACATAAAATCCAATAAATGTAGTTTTATAATTAGGGGCAAAATTTAAATATGTATCTAACGGTATATATTCATTTTTAATAATATTCCCAAGTATATAAAAATAATTTCTTTCAAAATTAATTCCTTTTTCAATGCAATACTCTTTTGTCAAATTACTTATCTCTTTATACAATGTGTATATGTTTTTATTATACATTGAAAAAAAATTAAATGTTTTGTAATCAATTAAAGATATTTTTTTTGGCTTAAAGCCAATTTTTAATCCTGAGTTAAAGTTATAGGAATACTCATACATCTCTGAAATCATTTTATTGTATTCGGAATTTAATGATTTATTATTTATCTGTTTAATATTTTTTATCATTTGGCTCCCAAACACTCATTGAATGAAATAGCGCTGGAAATACTGGGTCTTTATATATAACCAATTCTGCTGGCATGTTTATTTGTGGAAGCTCCCCTGGTGTCATTCCCACTTTAACTATTTCTTCAATCTTCTTTTTATTTAAATTAAATCTTTTTTTGGTTGCTGATGCTATTAAAGAAGACCCGCTGAAAGCTACAGCTTGTGTTCCTTCTGTGTATCCTGGCCCAAGTCTTGGCAAAATATTAAAAAATGAACACCACATTGGATATCCTATTAAAGATAATGATGTAAGATAGTTTTTTCTTCTATATAACGGGTTAGTATAAAATCTATCTGTTATTGCATTGTAATGATCTTTATCATACCCATCTATAATTAATGTAGCCCAGCATTGTGGGTAATCGTTATTAATAAAATTAGATATAATAAGCGTACCAGACTCATTATCATTATTTTTATAAATACACTGTATTGTCTGGGAGTTTCCTCTATCTGAAAAAACTGTGGCTTGTGTCCAAGTTCCTTTTAAATATTCTGGATATTTTCTAAATTTTGGAACAGGTTTTCCTTTAAAATAGGTTACTCCAGAAATTCCCATAAAACGCAATTTCTTTAATTTTTTAAACAAATTAATACCTAACTACTGTTGTTGTTGGTCTTGAGAATCTCTCCATTGTTGATACATAATGTCTAATTTATCTGAGAATGCTTCGTCGCTTGATAAAAGAGCATTTGGATTGCTGGCTGCTCGATAGGAGTCGTGTACTAAAGCATTATCTGTAAAATAAAGATCATAAGGTTCTACATCTATTGAAATTAACAATTCTTTTTGATCTGTTATTTTATAATCAGTTATCTCTTTCCAATTATTTTCAAGTGGTGAGAAAATTAAATCTGTTTCAATAACTTCTTTAGCAGGTTTAAATTGGATTTGTCCTTCTCTTTTAACTAGAATAAAGTGTTCTGCAGAATATTTATTTGCATTAATTACAATAGCTCCCTCATCAGAAATTCTTGCTGCCATTGCAACAACTGTTGTTTCGGCTGGCAATATCTGTGCGGTTGATGAAGACCAATTTTGTAAATAATCTACAATCGCTGTATTCGATACGTCTATTCCTTCAATGTTAGCAGAATATAAAACATCTCCAACGCTTAGGTTATGCGCTAGAACTAATCCTTCTGGATTCTTTGACTTAATAACTGTTTCTGCTCCCACTGACTTTGGAGTAAATCCAAATGGAGTAAATCCAAATGGTGTAAATCCAAATGGTGTAAAACCAAATGGCGTAAATCCAAATGGACTAAAGCTAAATGGTGTTGTTTGAACTTGATTACTATATGATGAATAATTTGACCAACCATTTGAGTTATATGCTCTTACTTTTACTTGTTGGTATGAGTTTCCGCCATCGCTTATGTTGCCAGAAAAAGTAGAACTATTATATTCTGAATATCTGCCTTCATCGTCAAGCAATCCGTATGTAGTAATTCCCTCGCCACCATTGCTAGGGGCTGACCAACTTGCATTATTTGTTTCTGCTCCGTTATTTGATAGTGATGGTGCAGATGGTGTTTGTGGTATTGTAGTTGCTGTAACTGATGAGCTTGCTTCTGAAATTTCTGAGCTACCCACGCTATTTGTTGCTACTACTTTAAATGTATAAGATGTTCCTGATGTTAATCCTTCTACGCTAACTGGGGAACTTGATCCAGTTGCTGTTTTAGATGCATCTTCAACTGCTGTTGCGGTAAATGATGTAGCATTTGGAGAATCTTCTGGCAGGGTAAAGTTTACATCAACTCTACCATTATTAAATGCTCTTGAACTTCCAACATTTGATACCGAAGTAATTGTTGGTTTTTTTGGCTCTAAAAAGTCATTTGATGATTGTGAATGTCTACCTGATTTTTTACTCATTTATATTCTCCTTAAGCTTTTAGATCTCCGTATACTACCCATGAGTTTTCTGCTCTCTTGAATAGTGTACATGATGACCATTGTGTACGTAATTTTAATCCAGGAGTAGAGTTTACTGTTACTCCAGAATCTCCTGCAATTGTAATTAAACCAGTATTTGTACCAAGTATATCTAGAGCTGTTCCAATTGGATAAGCAACTGCTGAGTTAGTTGGGATTGTTATTGTTACTGGGCTTGTAGAATCTACCTCTATTAATGAGTCTCTTTCAGATTGTGCTGATAATGTGTAGCTTCCAGTCTTGTAAATAATTGGTGTCCGTGAAGGGACGCCTTCTTTAGTTTGTGTTCCATCTGTAAATGCTACACCTGCTGCTGCAACTGTTACTGTTCCAGTAAATGTTGGTGAAGCAATTGGTGCATAAGTTGTTGCTGCAGTTGCTGAAGCAAGCTTAAGATCAAGCGCTGTTTGTGTAGCAGTTGAAACTGGCTTATTAACATCTGAAGTGTTGTCAACTGAACCAAGGCCAACCATTGACTTTGTAATACCAGAAACAGTTCCAGTAAATGTTGGTGAGGCAAGCGGAGCTTTTAACCCAATTGAGTTTGAAATTGTTGTTGAGAATGATGCATCATTTCCAAGAGCAGTTGCCAACTCATTAAGAGTATCAAGTGTTGCAGGTGCTGAGGCAACAAGATTTGAAACTGCTGTTCCTACAAATGCTGTAGTTGCAAT
>Ga0114966_10002808_pt1 | contig 15447 bp, 10 predicted proteins | sample M_130207_XF_Meta_FD_87029 | JGI IMG/M metagenome (GOLD analysis project Ga0114966, IMG submission 87029) | Freshwater microbial communities from Lake Montjoie, Canada to study carbon cycling - M_130207_XF_MetaG | ecosystem: Environmental > Aquatic > Freshwater > Lake | place: Lake Montjoie... | reverse complement strand
TCGTTTGCTGTCTGTGCTGGTCGGGTCGGCTGTTGCCGCGCACGATCCAGTCGATTGGCGACGATTTAACTCTTGCCACATCCCAGTGCAGTTCCGGCAGTTCGGTATAACCCAGCATCAGCGCGAAACATGGAACATAACGAACCTGCTGTAGGGCATCCATACCGCTGAACTGGGGCGGGAACCACTGCAGTATCTGTGGAGCAGGTGCTGTGGCGATTACCCAATCGAAAGGCCCTATCCTTGTACTGTCGATAGAGTGCAGCCACCAATGATCGTCCAATCGCTCCACTGAAGTTACTTCCCATTGCAGCTTGGGCGCCAACGCAGCGGCAAGCGCTTTGGGCAGCGCCGTCATTGACGGTGCACCTACATAGTGGGGTTCGAACCAGTCACGGCGATAGGGCTTGGCGCCAACTTCTAGTGTTAGTACGCGCGGGTTCCATGGCTGCACCACCCCGGTCTCGAGCCAAGGTTGCAGGAAGTTACGAAACGCTTTGCTGCGCGCGGTGAAGAACTGCGCGCCGTGATCAAAGCTCACATCACCCACGCGGCGGGTGGCTAGGCGGCCACCGATGCCACGGGACTTTTCAATTATGGACACCTCAGCACGATTACGCAGTGCGGTGGCAACAGTTAAGCCGGCAATACCGGCACCAATGATGGCAACACGAGGCAAAGGCAAGGAATTCGCTCAGGAGTAATTATTTGTGGTCTTGTTACTGTTCATTGACCCGAATGGATTAATGAAACGTTGCGAGATTAGCAGACACCAAGTAGCTATACAATCAAGCTATCCAGATAGGAGCGCTATAAGGAAAAAAGGAAAAAAGGGGCCTGACCCCTTTAATTACTTTTTGCCATTCATCAACGATACGGTGCCCGTATCCGTAAATGCACATTACTCTGATCAAGCCTGAATCGACAAGCAGCACTTACTACGGTCGGCTCCGTCAGTGGGCAAGTGGATTCGTTCTGACCAAGGAATGTACAATCAATAATCTTCTGTCCACGCGTTTTCCTTCAGTCATGGTGTGCGGCGCCCACTAGTCACCTACAGTTCATGCTCCACTATTGGAAGTCTCACCGCTAAAGTTACAAATATTTTTCGTACAGAAAACAATGCAGTAAATTCTCTACCTGCTCAGCAGTAGAGGGACAGGTTAGACCCACCAAATTTTAAAAAAATTCTGGTATTTAGAAAATATTCCTTGAGCTTACAAGGCAAATCCTTACTATCCATCACGCACCCATAATTGGGAAATCACCCGCAAACACAGCCTTTCCACTCGGGACCAGAAATCATCCATGCCAACGTCTACTCAAGCACCAATCAATGACCGACAGCGCATCAAGGCAATTCTTGCGAGTTCATCGGGCAACCTGGTGGAGTGGTATGACTTCTATGCGTATTCTTTCTGCGCGCTGTATTTCGCCCCGGCCTTTTTTCCCGATGGCGATCAGACTACACAGTTGTTGAGTACTGCTGGAGTATTCGCTATCGGATTCATGATGCGGCCAATCGGAAGCTGGATATTCGGCCGCATGGCTGACCGAAAGGGCCGCAAAAAATCAATGGTGATCTCGGTACTAATCATGTGTGGCGGCTCTCTACTGATCGGAATACTCCCCACATATGACACTCTCGGCGTATGGGCGCCAGTACTGTTAACGCTGGCGAGAATGTTGCAAGGTGTGTCAGTTGGCGGCGAATACGGCACCAGCGCAACTTACATGAGCGAGATCGCAGTAGCGAAGCATCGCGGCTTTCTGGCTTCGTTCCAATATGTGACGCTGATCGGCGGCCAATTGCTGGCCCTGCTGGTACTGCTTGTTTTGCAGGGTATGTTGAGTGATGAAGAAATCAGAGCCTGGGGCTGGCGCGTACCCTTCTTAATCGGTGCAGTAGCAGCGCTGGTAGTACTCTATTTACGTCGTGGTCTTCACGAGACTGCTACTACGTCGTCACACGGCAACAACAAGGACGCAGGCACATTAAAGGCACTGATGAAACATCGGAACGCCTTCCTCACGGTGCTTGGTTTAACTGCCGGCGGATCACTCGCGTTCTACACTTTCACTACCTATATGCAGAAATATCTCGTCAATACTGCAGGCATGGCAACAGATGTGGCGAGCCGTGTGATGACGGCGGCTCTAATTGTCTTCATGCTCATGCAACCGGCATTCGGTGCATTATCTGACCGCATCGGCCGCCGCAACAACATGCTGGCATTTGGTGCGCTGGCGACTCTATGTACCGTACCATTACTCACCACCTTAGGTTCCGTGACAAATCCGGTGACTGCCTTCTTGCTGATCGTCACGGATATGGGGATTATCAGCTTCTATACGGCAATCAGTGGCCTGGTCAAAGCGGAACTTTTTCCGATGGAAGTACGTGCCTTGGGAGTTGGCCTTTCGTACGCGATTGGAAATGCCTTATTCGGCGGGACTGCCGAAGCGGCGGCGCTCTGGTTCAAGAGCATCGGTCTAGAAAGTTCCTTCTACTATTACGTCACAGTGATGACTTCCATCGCTTTTATGACAGCACTAGTTATGCCACACAAGAAAAAAGCCGGCGGATATGGAATTGCTGAAGATCTACGCGATTAACGAGAGATTGGATTTAGATCTTTTAAAAATGCTAACGAAAAAAGGAACGAAAAAAAGGGCTCTAACCCCTACAATTGACACTGCTTATTATGCAAATACGGAGGAATTTTAATTGATCACAATATGCACCACACAATAGATGGTTAAATATTGTGTGGTAAAACGGCATGATAACTTTGAAAAAATGCTGTTCATAAAAACTTTTCAATTCATAAAAATAATTATATAAACTATATTAATCAATAAAAGAAAGTGAGAGCGGTAGAACAATATTTGTATTGTTCATATTGTTCCAATAATTTTTTAAATAAAAAGGGGAATAAAAGTGGCTGGTTATAAAAATATAAATACTTCACGCAAACTGTTGGTATCTGCAATTTCTATGGTGTTGGGTGTCTGGGCTGCCGAATCCAGTTTTGCACAACAGCAAGGTGCAATAGAGGAAATTTCCGTTACTGGTTCGCGCATTCGCCAAACCTCCGGCATGATTACTCCTACGCCTGTTACTGCAGTGACCATGCCAGAACTCACCAACTTCGAACCTGGCGGTACCGTGGCAGAGCAGTTAAACAGCTTGCCGCAATTCTTCGGCAACCGTAGCGCTCAGAGTTCCACCGGCGCATTGAACGCTGGCTCTGGCTCAAGCTTTCTAAATTTGCGGGATATTGGCTCTAACCGTACGCTAGTACTGTTTGATGGCTCCCGTGTTGTTCCTGCCGACATTACCGGTGCGGTAGGCATCGACACCTTTCCTACTGCATTGATGAGTACTGTTGATGTGGTAACCGGTGGCGCATCCGCAGCTTATGGCGCCGATGCCTTGGGCGGTGTGGTTAACTTTGTTCTTAACCGCGAATTTGAAGGCGTAAAGTTTGAAGCAGGTGGTGGTGTTACTGCGCAGGGTGACGGACAGCGCTGGAATGTTTCTGTTGCGGGTGGCAAGCAAATTGGTGACAAGTTGCATTTGATAGGCTCGCTAGAAGCTTTACAAATTAAACAGATTTTGCGCGATCCAACCAACCTAGATGAGGGCTGGTGGCAACGCTGGGGCTGGGTAACAAACCCCAAATGGGTATCCGCTACTGCAACTCCCAATGTGCCGCAGCGGTTGACTCTTCCGTGGGTATCTTCGAGCGAACACACGCCTACTGGCATGATCTGGGCAAGAGCGTCTTCAAGCAGCACTGCCGCTCTAAAACCCTTCGCGTTGAACGGTATGACCTTCACCGACGATGGCAAAAATGTGAGGCCCTTTATTAAGGGCGATGTGTATGCAGCGCCCAATGCCGCAGGTTCCACCAAATCGATGTCCGGTGGACCGGAAGGCCAGATCGCGAACAGGGCGTTTGAAAACGGGCCTTATGGTGCCGAGACAATTACGCGCTCCATGTTTAGCGCTGCTAAGTATGATTTTAACGACAGTCTTTCAGGTTTTGCACAGATCATGGTGGGCAGAGCCGAGACCAATTCACCGGGCCGACGCACCCAGTATTTATTACGCGATACTTGGCACGCCACTATCTACCGCGACAATGCCTTCCTGCCGGCCAGCGTTGCTTCAGCGATGGATACCGCTGGCATTACCTCTTTTCAGTTGCACAAGGCCGGGGCGTTCATAGGAGATAACAACATTGATGAAGGGGACGGTAAAGAAGCGTTCACCACTTATTCTTGGAGTGTAGGCTTAGATGCCGTGCTGCCCAATGGTTGGGACATGAGAGCCTCTTGGCAAACTGGTGCGACCAACAACCGCGCTGGCCTGTACGGCCAAATCAGGATTGACCGCATGTTTCTTGGTATGGATGCGGTGCGCGATCCAAAGACCGGCGCAATTGTTTGCAGGGTGCAGCTCTACAATCCGACACCAGCCCAGCTCGCGGCTTCCTCCGGCGTAAAAGGCAAGCTATCAATTGTAGGTGGTCCATTAAAATCCCCGATTGGTCTCGATAACACCGTGCGCGATTGTGTGCCCTACAACGTTATGGGTGCAGGCAACATGAGCAAGGAAGCGGTCGAATATACACAATCAGACAGGATGGAAATCAGCAAAGTGGAACAGGATTTCGCCGAACTACTGGTCAGCGGCGAACTGATTCAAGGCTGGGCGGGGCCGTTGTCGTTTGCCTCCGGTTTAACTTGGCGTGCGCAGGGTTTTAATCAGTACGTAGATTCCGCCGTGTATGAGCTTGGGCCGCCCCAAAACTCACCAGAACTGGGTATCCAGGGTATCCCGAGCGGCTACAGCGGCGGTAGCGGCACCTTGCACAGGCTCTCCTCGCAGCGTAATGCACTGGGCGAGCTTGATGTATGGGAATGGTTTTCCGAACTTAATGTACCACTGTGGAAGGCAGAGTCCGGTGACCAGCGACTGGACACCACGCTGGCCTACCGCTCATCCGAGTATTCGCGCTCCGGCAGAATCGAAAGTTGGAAACTGGGTGTCGATTTCCAGATACTTGAAGACCTGCGCTTCAGGGCTACGAGATCACGCGACGTGCGCGAGCCTACATTTACCGAATTGTTTAACAATCGCGGCGGCGGTGGCGCCAACATAAATACTGGTGCCGGGCCGCTGCTGTTCATTACAGCGAGCAGCGATGGCAACCCCAACCTCAGGCCGGAAATCGGCGATACGCAAGTTGTAGGTTTTGTCTATCAACCCAGCTTTGTTGAGGGCTTGCAGTTTTCTGCTGACATGTATGACGTTAAGATCAAGGACGCGGTCGGCTCCCTCGGTGCGCAACGTATCTATGATGAATGTGCAGCAAAGAATACCAGCTTCTGTTCCTCGATCGATCTAGATTCGGCAGGTGTGGTCACGATGATTCGTAATGGCTACATCAATGTAAACGCGGCCAGGGTGCGTGGTGTGGATGTCGAAGGTTCTTACCGCACCGATCTTAATTTCTTTCCCAATCAGGAAGAGTCGCTGTCGCTCAGGGTGTTGGCGGGTTTCGTAAAGGAACGATCTGATACCCCGTTGGGTGGAGCTTTGTTGGATGTATCCGGAGCACTCGGTACGCCGGATCTCACTGCGAATGCCACACTTAGTTACAGTATTGGCGACTATAGTATCCGTCTGCAGCAACGTTTCGTTGACAAAACTGTCAGGGATATTCGTTGGGTTGAAGGTGTGGATATAGACGACAATTCTGTGTCATCAGGCAATTACACCAGCATGGGGCTTACCTATGGCGGTGAAACAGATAGCGGTGGAAACTGGAACGTGACGTTTAATGTCAACAATCTATTTGACCGACCACCCCCGATTGTTGCCAGCTATAGCACTTCTGGAGCAGCACAATCGTTGCCAGGCGGATACGATTTGTACGGCAGGCGTTTTCAGCTAAGCGTTAACTCGAGTTTCTAGAACCATGTAATAAAGCCATCAATCACCTTCACAAGTGCGATTGATGGCAACAAAAATAACTGATGTTTCATCTTTATTGAGGGGTAAGTTTATGAACACATATTTGCGCGGTATTTCGATCATCGTGTTGGCAGCCTCGCTCGGCACACCAGCGTTGGCTCATCATTCCTTTTCGGCTCAATATGACGGCGAAAAAATCGTGAATTTGACTGGCACCGTCACCAAGATCGAATGGCAGAATCCGCATGTTTATATTTATGTCGATGTGGCCGATGCCAAGGGTGTCTATGCGCAGTGGGCGCTTGAAATGGGCGCGCCAGCTGTTCTGACACGGACGCAGGGCTGGACGCGTTCGACGCTCAACATTGGTGATCAGATCAACGTTGAAGGCAGGGGCGCCAGAGATGGTAGCAATCTAGCCAATGCGCGTAGCGTGACCCTGACCTCCGGTGAAAAACTGGGTGCCGGATCGAGTGAAAAAGTTACACCATAAGTACAGGAGATGTGAGCTTTATGACAATAAAAATATTCCTACCATTCAAATTGACTTTGCTGGCCTCACTGCTGCTTGTGGCGTGCTCAGAGCAACCTGCTGTGCAAACTGAAGTTGTTGTTGCTGCAACTACAGCAACTACAGAAACTGCAGCAACAGATGCTGCAGTCAAGCCTACGCCAAGACTCGCAAATGGCATGGTCAATCTTGGACTACCGGCCGGTGAAAAGGGTTTTTGGGGTAGTAGCGGCAGCATTTTCGGCCGCGGCAATCGCAGCCATCAGACCAACCTGCTAGAGGAAGAAATTCCGTTTCAGCCCTGGGCTAAGGCGCTCTTTGATTATCGCGAGGCCAACAACCATAAGGACGATCCCCATTCGCGTTGCGTGCCGCCCGGCCCAACGCGCTTGATCGAAACTGTCAACGGCTTTGAGATTTTGCAGATGCCAGATCTCGACCGTGTCTACTTCGTATTCGGTGGAGGCCCACGCAGCTGGCGTGTGGTATACACCGACAGCAGACCACTGCCCGATATTGATAATCCCGATACCATCCCGACCTACATGGGCTATACAAGCGCTCATTGGGAAGGCGATACCCTGGTTGTCGAATCAAATGGCTTCAACGAAAAAACATGGTTTGCGCAGGGCGGTTTAGCGCACACTCGTTTCTTGCATTTAACCGAACGTTTCTCGCGGCCCAACATGGATACGCTGCGCTACGAACTGACCGTGGATGATCCCGGTGCTTACACTCGCACGTGGTCTGGCGGCTTTGATGTGGCCTGGACCTACAACGCCTGGGATGGAACTGACAGCGGCGAGATTCACGAATATTTCTGCCAAGATAATAATCGCGATACCGGGCATATGACTGGTAATTGAGTTGATGACAGCTGGTGTATCGGTGCTAGTGACGGCACCAGACGTGGCAATACAACGTAATGAGGCATTAAAGATGAGCAAAATTTATTTCATAAAAAACGGCTGGACATTGACGATCGCCGCAGCCTTACTGGCGCTGCTGGCAACAGTCTTATCTGCACAAGAAGGGCATCCGCTCAATGGCAGTTGGAGCGGCGAGCGTATGGTCGACGGCAAAGCTTCACGCATACTGCTGATAATGGAGCTCCATAAGGACCAATTGATCAGTGGCTATGTTCTGGAAAATGGCAAGAAAAGCGCCTTGCAGGACGTAACGTTGAACACGGATGCGTGGTCGGTATCGTTTGCGCTGGAGCAAGGCTACAAGGTGGAAGGTGCAATTGGCGAGTTGGGTTCGCAGACACAAAGAACCATCACTGGCACCTGGACCGACGGTAGCAAGAACGGAGCGTTTCACGTCGATATCAACTAGCAGAAACTACCCCGCGTCTTCATCAACAAACTGTTAAAGGGCAAGATGACGGGTGAACAGGGGCAGATGTTCGTCCATCCGGTGGCTGGCCATGATTATTGTGGTTTGGGTCTGATTGGAAAGATGCTCAAGAAAATACATCACCCGATGACGGTTTACTTCATCTAGCCCTTGGGTTGGTTCATCAAGAATCAATAACAAGGGTTGCTTGACCAGCGCTCTGGCAATCAATACAAGTCGTTGTTCCCCGTAAGAAAGATGTTTGAACGCTGTGTTGGTCAATGCTGTTAGGCCTACTAACGCTAACCATTGTTTCGCATGTTGAATTTGGATGAGCGATACCTCTGCGTACAAGCCGATGCTGTCAAAGAAACCACCCAGCACAATGTGTAGCGCGGAACCTGGTACTCGATGATCTCGATGTAGTCCAGGCGACACCAATCCAATATGTTTTTTTATCTCCCAAATAGTTTCACCGCTGCCACGTTGGTGACCAAAAACTTGTAAGTCATTGCCATAACATTGTGGGTGATCACCCGTAATTAGATTCAGCAGAGTAGATTTGCCTGATCCATTAGCGCCGGTCACCAAAGTATGTGAGCCTTTGGGAACGCTGAGATCAATATTTTGAAATATTAATGTTGCACCGTAACTCACATGTCCTGCCCGCAGCTCTACTAAAGTGTCGTTGATAGAAAGTTGGGATAAAGGCTCGGGCCAGGGTGGTAACAGTGTAGGGTCGAATGCTAGTAATGCCTGGATGTCTTTGTTGGTCAGTATCTCATCACGTTGGCCTTGTGCCAGCAAAGTCCCTTTTTCCATCACGGCTACATGGCTGTGCCAGCCAAATATTTCATCACTGCTATTGAGTAGAAACAACAAGGTGGGTTTGCCGTGCGCGAGCAGTTGTTGAAAAAAAAGAGCCAAGAGCTTTTTTGATTCTAGGTCGAGACTGTCGAAGGGTTCATCCAGAATTAATAAATCTGGTTTGTGTAGTATGGCCTGGGCCAACAGCGCCTTGCGGGATTCGCCACTGCTCAAAAAGCGATAACCACGATCAAGTATTTTTTCTATATCGAGAAAATGGAGCTCAGGCGGAAGTTCTCCGGTTAAATTCAGTAATTTTCTTACGGTTGTGCCTGGATCCTGATGGTCAAGAAAATCAGTGTCATCATTTTTTAATTGCTGTTCGTAAAATGCTTGCTGAGATTCAAAAGAGAGCAAGGCAACATTGCTAAAAGTGTGGGTGAATAGGGTGGGTGCACAGTCAATCTTGCCAGATAACAAGTGAGCCAGATGGCGTTTGCCAGCACCGTTTCTACCCAGTACAGCCCAGCATTCACCACTAAACATTTGCCAGTGGGGAATATTAAGCCGGGAATTTTGCAGATTTTGGATTTGGCAGATTAGCACTAAGAAAAATCCATGTTAATAAGATGAACAATAACATCATAGAAAATCAATTAGTAAACTCAAACGTACAAAGTAGTAAAAATCAAGGACAAAAAAAAGGCCAGAACATGGTTCTGACCCTTTTTATTCGCGTCTTTTATTTACTTCTAAAAGAGTTGGTGCACTTGGCTGGGTTCGAACCAGCGACCCCCTAGTTCGTAGCCAGGTACTCTATCCAGCTGAGCTACAAGTGCGCGTGCTTTGAAGGCCGGGCATTGTCTGGTATGCGCAATAATGTGTCAATCACTATAGCCACGCAATCACCGCCAGTTTGGCTTCATTTTTACATTGATTATTATGTTGATAGTAGTAAAAACATTATGACTTTAAATCGCAAGATTCGGCATATCATTCAAAGTTGACTTGTTTCCAACCTGATTAACTGATTATGGTCCGGGTAGGTCATATCTAGACTGCTGTCTTGTGCAAACTATTTAACACCAAGGATCGATAAATGCGTGATTTAACTCAGGGTTCTGTTACCAAAACTATTATTGCAATGGCTTTGCCTACAGCTGCCGGTATGATTTTTCAGACTTTATATTTACTGGTAGACCTGTATTTTGTGGCCGCACTGGGAGATGACGCCATTGCTGGGGTTGGGGCAGCTGGTACGTTGATGTTTATGATTATGGCTGTCACGCAAATTCTTGGTGTTAGTGCGGTGGCGTTGATTTCGCAAGCGGTGGGTCGTAAACAGCCCGATCAGGCCAATATTGTTTTCAACCAGTCCATGTTGCTGGCCGTCATTATGGCGGTCCTTACTATTTTTGGTGGATTTGCTTTTGCTGATGTCTATATGCAAAGTCTTGCTGCCGATCAAGGAGCGCAAGAGCAAGGTGTAATATTTCTGCGCTGGTTTGTACCTGGCATGAGTTTGCAGTTTGGCATGATGGGCATGGCATCGGCCCTGCGTGCTACGGGTATAGTCAAGCCAGGCATGATCATACAAGTGCTTACTGTTGTTCTTAATACCATCTTGGCGCCCATTCTTATTGCAGGCTGGGGGCCAGGCCCAGCATTAGGGGTGATGGGTGCAGGACTGGCCAGTACAATTTCGGTCAGTGTTGGAATTGTATTGATGATTCTCTATTTTTTAAAACTTGAAAAATATGTGTCGTTTCAGTCTGCACTTTGGAAACCTGATTTCGATGTTTGGAAAAAAATGTTAGCGATCGGATTGCCAGCTGGTGGGGAGATGTTGCTGCTGTTTGTGTATTTTTCAATTGTGTACTGGCTTATCCAGGATTTTGGCGCGGCATCACAAGCCGGTTTCAGCATTGGTGGCCGCATTATGCAATCCATCTTCATGCCCACTATGGCGGTAGCGTTTGCGATTGGTCCTATCGCTGGTCAAAACCTGGGGGCAGGACGGCACGATCGAGTAAGGGAAACGTGTTACAAAGGATTGATGCTCAACAGTGTAGTCATGTTGCTAGTGACATTGCTAATGCAGATCAGCCCATCACTGCTAGTACAAGCCTTTACCACCGAAACACAAGTAATTGAAGTTGGCAGTGGGTTTCTGCAAATAATTTCGTTGAATTTTATTGCACAGGGAGTTGTGTTTACTTGTTCAGGAATGTTTCAGGGTTTGGGTAATACCAAACCGGCTTTGCTCAGTTCATCTATCAGGCTGATTATTTTTATTCCGATAGCAGTTTTTCTTTCGCAGCGTGATGGGTTTACCGTTAACCAAATTTGGTATGTGTCAGTCTTGTCTGTTTTTGTACAGGCAATTGTCAGTTTTTTATTCCTGCAAAGAGAAATGCGGATAAAATTGCATAAAATTACTGCTTAGTGACTGTCATTTTCTGTTTCTTGTGGGTGTAATGCTAATGCAAAAAGTGGAAGTGATTCACTTTCCCGAAACTCTGGTTGCAGCGTTAGAGCATCATGGGCCCGAACATCTTGTGCACAACACGTCCAAGAAATTTATCGAATGGCGTAAGGCTAACGGTGTAAGTCCTAATCATGGCGCCACATATGGTATTCATTACGCTGACCACCACACCACACTTCCCGAGGCTTACCGGCTGGATATTTGCGTATCAGTCAACGCACCGGTTGCTGCTAATGCCCAAGGGGTGATCAACAAAGTGATTCCGGGTGGAAGCTGTGCAAAGATCAGGCATGTGGGAGCACGGCACAACATGAATTCAGTAGCTTATCTCTTGCAAGAGTGGTTGCCAGCAAGTGGAGAGAAGTTAAGAGATTTTCCAGTTTATTTCCATTATGTAAATGTAGGGCCGGGTGTTCAAGATCACGCTATGATTACTGATATTTATTTGCCGCTACTATAAACATGGTAAATTTCTTGCAGCCGTATGTTGGATTGCCTGCACAGAGATGCCGGACTAAATGAAGTGCTAAAAACCCAGTTCGCTGGGTTGTCGGTATTACGCAACAATTTAACTACACATTTTGTTATTTTATTACCTTATGGGCTGCGATCTCGATGAAATTACTTAAGCGCATTTTTTCTATCGCAATATTTTGGTTAGGACCTTTGGCAGTAGCCGCTGGTGGTGGCTGGCTGTATTTGCAGGGTGGCAGATTTATCTCTACCGATAATGCTTATTTGAAATCTGAAATGATCAGCATCAGTAGTGAAATTTCCGGCAAGGTAGTGGAGGTGCTTGCAGCCGACAACACCCGTGTTACTCAAGGACAATTATTGTTCCGGATTGATGATCAGATTTATCACATCGCCCATGCCCGTGCCGAGGCTAACATCTTGAAAGTACGCAGCACACTTGCAAGTTTACGAGCCGATTACCTCAACAAACAAGCTGATGTTAGCCAAGCAGAGGCAGAACATATTTACTTGGCGCAAGAATATGAACGCCTGCAACGCTTGGCTGCCACCGGAGCGGTTTCTGCGGTACAGGTCGATGAAGCCGCACACGAAGCAGATAATGCGCGAATACTGCTGGATATTTCCCGACAGGGACGTGAAGTTGTGAAAGCCCGGTTGATCGATCCCAATTTGCCGCTAGAACAACATCCTGATTATTTACTAGCAGTGGAAGAGCGTAACAAGGCAAGTCTCGATCTCACTCATGTTGAAGTATTTGCACCTCGCGCAGGTGTCTTGGCACATTTCGAAATGCAGGCTGGTGAGCTCGTAGCAGGCAGTGTGCCTTTGTTCAGCCTGGTTGATGACAGCCGTGTGTGGATAGAAGCTAATTTCAAGGAAACCGATTTAACATGGATGCGGCTAGGGCAGACTGCTGAAATTAAAATAGATGCTTATCCTGATTTTAAATGGCAAGGCAAGGTGGTTAGCATTACGCCTGGCACTGGATCTGAATTTTCTTTATTGCCAGCCCAAAACAGTTCCGGCAATTGGGTAAAGGTTGTCCAGCGTATTTCTGTAAAATTGGAAATGGAGCCCTTGCAAAATGCACCTTTGCTAACCGCTGGCATGAGTGCTCAGGTAATTGTCGATACCAAACACCAGCGTAAAGCTCCCTGGCAGAACTAAAGAGAAAAAAGTTTTCTCGTATGAATAGTCACGTACAAATTTCAGCAACTACCAAAAAGTTCATCACCATGTCGGTGATGCTGGCAACTATTATCCAGGTTTTGGATACCACCATAGCCAATGTGGCCTTACCCCACATGATGGGCAGCTTGATAGCAACTCAGGATCAAGTGTCGTGGGTGTTGACATCGTATATCGTGGCTTCTGCCATCATGACTTTGCCCACTGGATGGCTGGCAGGCCGCTATGGTCGTAAGGCTATTTTATTAATTTCTGTGGCAGGATTTACTCTTACTTCTGTTCTATGTGGATTGGCGACATCGCTTGAGCAGATGGTTTTTTTCCGCGTGATGCAAGGAATATTCGGCGCAGCGCTGGTGCCGCTTTCACAATCGACTTTGCTCGATATAAATGAAAAAAAAGATCAAGGCAAAGCCATGGCTATTTGGGGCATGGGAGTCATGATCGGACCAATTATAGGGCCCTCGCTCGGTGGTTATCTGACCGAATATTATTCATGGCGCTGGGTATTTTTTATTAATTTGCCGCTTGGTATTTTGTCTTTTGTGGGCTTACTGATTTCCTTGCCCAAAACTGAACGCATTGGACGACCCTTCGATAAAATTGGTTTTCTAACCTTGAGTATTTGTATCGCCTGTATGCAATTACTACTGGATCGTGGTGAAGGGCAAGGCTGGCTGGATGCACTCGAAATCCAGATCTATTGCGGTTTGATTTTAGCTGCGGTCTGGATGTATGTGGTGCATACCATGCGCACGGCACATCCTTTTTTATCGCCTGGTATGTTACGCGATGCCAACTTCCGCCTTGGTCTTTTTTTCATGTTTGTGGTGGGCATGATCCTGCTCGCAACAATGGCGTTATTGCCTCCCTATATGCAAAATTTGATGGGCTACAGTGTGATGGATGTCGGGTTTGTGCTGGCGCCGCGTGGATTTGGGACGCTGTTTGCTATGATTATAGTCAGCCGTGTAACTAATTTTGTTGATTCGCGTAAACTGATATTTTTTGGGCTGTTGCTTACTGCATTTGCTCTGAACTTGATGAGTCATTTTAGTGTTTTTGTGCCGGCTCAGGACATCGTAGTCAGTGGCGTTATTCAGGGGGTCGGGTTGGGATTCGTATTCATTCCACTCAGTACGGTGTCCTATAACACCTTAGATCCACGATATCGAGCTGAAGCCGCCAGCTTGTTCAGCTTGATCCGTAACATGGGCAGTAGTGTGGGGGTCTCCATAGCCTTCACTCTGTTTAGCCGCAACACCCGTATTCAACATGCCTATTTAAGCGAAAACATTACCCCATATTCCAGCTGGCTCAATCTGGAAATACCAGCCGATACACTTTTGCCTGGCAGCAACGCGGTGCTGGCGATGATCGATGGCGAAATAACGCGCCAAGCCTTGTCTATAGCATATATCAATGATTTTAAACTGATGGCGTGGCTGGTACTCGCGCTGGTGCCGCTGGTGGTGGTGTTGAAAGGTGCAGCTCCGAAAGCTGTAACGGTGGTCAAAACTGTTTAGTTAGATAAAAAATAATCAATCTGACGATAATTGAATCACTCACTAAGTAATAAAATTATTGCCAGTTCAATGAGCCCTGGCTTTAGTCGTGAAGAAAAAAGCCAGGGTATTCTTAATTGGCCAAGGGGTCAGGTCGCAACTGAAAGTGATAAACTTTTGGTGTGGTACCTTTGCCAGTTTCCATATGGAAGGGCGCGCGACTACTGTAAGTGCTCCACAAGCCTCTGCCTTTCCAGCCAGTAGAGGGGTCGTCGATGCGGCCGTCCAGCCATTTGGTGTAAAAACCGAGTGGGTAAGGCACGGTCAGTCTTACCCATTCACCTTCGTTGAGTGCCAGCAGAGCGCCGCTCTGATTGCCTGTGTTGATTGGTGTGTTGGCACCCAGACCGAAGGTGTCGAACTGATCCACCCAGGTAAAGTAAGAACCCTCGGAAGAACCAGCTCGTGTCACACCTTTGAACTGTGGCAAGGGTTCTGTGTAGAAGGTCCAGCCTTCTGGGCAATGTTGACCAGTAGCTGCTGGGCCATTCATAGCGCCGGTGCAAAGACTGCGATCAAAACTCGCCATGTGACCACTGGCAAGTGCTACCCAGGCAACACCGTTGCGATCGATGTCCATACCGCGCGGTGAAAAACCTTCGACAGGGTTGCCGGTTTCATCAAGTGGTGGCTGGAAATATTCTGTTAACGCTGTGGTGCTCGGATCAGCGCCTGGGGTCAAACGTGCAACACCACCGGGGAAACCAAGGATGGAACCCCAGATCGAGCCATCGGGAGCAGGATTTACTGAATAGAAACCAAAACCAGGTAACAATTGGGTGTCTTTGGTCAAATCGGCTTCAGCGCCCGGCGCTACAAATTCGTCACGAACGCCGTTGCCGTTGGTGTCGAGGATAAAAGGCGTCCAACCCTGGGCCGCTTGATAGTCGCCGGTGGCCAGATATTGATTGGTGTTAAGCCAGCCGATAACTGCACCACCACCGCTGGTCCACAACGTGTTATTGGCATCTTCAGCAAACATCAAATGGTGAGTGCCAAAACAGGTATCGATGTGTTTGTACTCGCCAGTAGTTGGCTCGTACAAACCTAATTGCCTACCACTGCGCTCCAATGGGTAAGCAACCGC
>Ga0114966_10002805_pt1 | contig 15455 bp, 15 predicted proteins | sample M_130207_XF_Meta_FD_87029 | JGI IMG/M metagenome (GOLD analysis project Ga0114966, IMG submission 87029) | Freshwater microbial communities from Lake Montjoie, Canada to study carbon cycling - M_130207_XF_MetaG | ecosystem: Environmental > Aquatic > Freshwater > Lake | place: Lake Montjoie... | reverse complement strand
CCTGTTTCTTATGGTCAATATAATTTGTATTTAACAAGAGGTTGTAATAATCCTATTGGTGCACAAAAACCATTCCCATTTGCAGTTCAAACGGGAACAGGTCTTCAACCAGGTGGCACAAGTGTATCAAGTGTCGCAAATGCGTGCAACACATCTAATATTTATTTAACACCACCAGAATGGTACACAACAGTTTTGCCATCTCAAGTTCCTCATGGTATTGCGGCTGCTGTTCCACAAACAACCCCACTAATGTGTTAAAAATTATTATTTTAAATTTTGTATGATTTAATATATACAATAAATTTATAATATAAAAATTTTTTATAATATAAATAAAAATATGGTAACTAAAGGAGCATTTGGATATATAATTGGTAAAAAAAAACGTTTAATGTTAATAAATGATGATGCTGATTTACTTTGGCAAATATTAGTTAGAGAGATATATGTATTAATGAATCATTATAAAACAAAAGAAACCATGCAAGAGGCATTTGAAAAAATAGAATCAATAAAAAATAAACCCAACCTAACACAAATAGAAAAATGTAAATGGTTTACAGATTTAGAGAGAAATGAATTAAAAGAATGGAATTGTTTATTACATTATTGTCAGTCTAGTTTTATAAACATATTAGAATCTGGTTATATTTTAAATGAAAAAAAAGAAGCGAATGGTTACATATTTTTATTAGATTTTAACAAAGGAGAAGTAGAATATTACCATCAAGATTTAGAAGGAAAAAAAAATAAAATAGATAATGCAACCATAGAAGAAATTATGACATTTGATGATATGCCGATAAAAAGTTATACCGAAATTGTATATGTAATGAAAGATAGATGTACATTGTATTTGAATAGCATTACCAAAATACGTGATGAACTAGATAAACTAAATAAAATATTAATAGAATCAAAACGTCAAGGTGCGGCAAATATAGAAGAAAAAGTAGACAAATTAATTTATGATATGAAGTTAGAAGAGAGAAAATTACATATAAACAGAAGGGAATTTTATAATAGATTAAAAGCATTGGATTTAATTGAAGAAGAAAACAATAAAACAAATGAAAATATCAAATAAAATTTATTTTAAATATATAAATCAATTAATTTAAAAGTAATTAAATATATTAATAAAATGTCAAATTTTATGAACAATACAAATAATTCAAACAACTTATTAAATAATTTATTAAATATTTATGATAGAGTTATGTATTTAAAGATATTTGTAGATGACAACAATTATTTAAAACAAGAATATGCAAATGCAGCAATTAAGCATAATAATAAGTTATATAATAATCCGCATGAAATAGATGCGGGATTCGATTTATATAATCCAGAAATAAAAACTATACATGCAAATAACAAGAAACAAGTGCATAAAATTGATTGTAATGTTATATGCTCAGCTAAAATGATAACAGATAATGGAAAAATATTTAATACTGGATATGAAATGCATCCAAGGTCTTCGTTATCAAAAACTAAACTTCGTCTTGCCAATTCTACTGGAATTATTGATTCAGGATACAGAGGTCATTTAATGGGTATGTTTGATGTTGTACATTTATTGCCGAATGAAGTGTATGTTGTAAATAAATATGACAGATTACTGCAAATATGTGCGCCTGGGTTAAACCCAATTATAGTAGAAATTGTAAACACACTAGAAGAGTTAGGTGGAGAAACAGAGCGAGGAAGTGGTGGGTTTGGTTCAACTGGAAGATAGATAAATTTAACCAAATAAATAAGTATAAAATAATATAGTTATTTATTATGAATATGAATATACTAAATAAAATTAAAACTTTAAATAATGAAGAAAATAAAACAGTATTAATAGGATTATTAACAATACTAATAGGTTTATGGTTAATAATATATTTAATTCCATCATTTTTTGTTTCTCTCTTCAACACATTTTTAGGAAACATAATTTTATTAGTAATAGTTATACTTGTAGGTATAAATAATTATAAATATGGATTAATGATGGGACTAACTTTAATAATATTAATCAGATTTGTTGAATTAATTAAAACACCGCATAAAATAATAGAAAAATCAGAAAAATCAGAAAAAGAAGGGTTTGAATTATCACAAACATCAATTAATGATTTTTTGAAAGTACAAAACACAATAAACCCAAAAATAGTGTTTGATATGGAAATTATAAAACAACAATCAAATCAATCAGAAATAGATTCTTTTTTAAAGAATGGAATGTGGCCGTGGTCAGAAGAAGTAATAGATTTATATAAAGAAGCAATAAATAGAAATCAATTAATAAGAACATATTCTGAAGATTCGGTAAATTATGCCAGAAAAATTTATAACCAAAAAGCAATATTGCAAATAATGTCAATGGAAACTAAAGAAGGTAGCTTTTTATTATCTGGAGTACAAATAAATGATGGTAACAAAAATGAATTTGAGGATTTACCAAGTGGTTACGGCGATTTTGGTTATAAGTCAGGATTAACTGAATATATGTATCCAGTAATAAAATGTAAAATAGATGATAATGGAAATTCTTCATTAGAAAAGACAGTATATACAGGTAAAGGTGGCATATTTGGTGAACAAACAAGTATAAAAAGTAAAGTAGATTATAATAATTTGGAAAGTGAAATACCAGGATTTAAATTTTTAAATGCACCTTGCGACCCATGTAAAGCAATAAATTCTTCATCTGAGTATTCGTGTCCATTTAGTTTGGACATAAATAAAGAAAAAGAAAACCAAGAACAAAATATCAGTCCAGTTTGGAAATATTTATGGGGAATAATATAAAGAACCATCTGAGTTTGCATCGTCATTATCATCACTTAAATAAAAATTAAATTGTACTTCATCAGTTGTATTTTCGCTAACAGAACGCATTATTTTTTTGGCAGTTGGTGTTAAATATGGTGAACTTTCAAAATTATCTAAATTATTTGAACTATCTAAACTATCTAAACTATCTAAACTATCTAAACTATCTAAATTATAATTAAACACATTTTTTTCAAAATGTCTAGATAGTTTTGGCACAGTTATCCTTATATGTTCATATAAATTGGGTGTTTTAGAAACAGTATAACATCTTTGCGTACCTTGTGAAGTTTGTCTAGCAGAAATAAACATAGCTCCAAATTGTGTATCAAATGTTTTATGTGATATATAAAGATCGTTGCATAAATTAGTAATAAAACTATCTCCACACATATTATTATCCATCATATATTTTTTCATTTCAAACAACATTTTAAGCATTTTTTTTTTAATACAAATACATTTTTCTTCAATATTTTCATAATTATTTTGTTTTGAATTATTAATAAAATCATCAACCGTGTTAAAATTATCAATAATATAATCAAACTGATTAATATTATAAATAGAATCGTGATAGTTAATTTTATCTTGTTGACATTTTTTAGCTTCATAAAGCAGTTCTAATGTTCTTTGTCTAAAAATATATTTGTCAAAAATAATAGGTTTGAAATTAATACAATCAATTACATTCATATTAGTAGTTATATTAAATGATAATGTATTACTAGTATCGAATCTATATTTTTTACATTGGATAAGAATATTGCATTCATCAGGACAACTAGAAATTATATGATAAATTTTATTAGTTTCTCCAGTAATATCGCCAATATAAAGTATGTCTGTCCATAAATTAGAAATATAGTTGTAAATAAAACCATTATTAATATGAATTTCAACATCATATATCAATTTATAAAGTAAACTATGTAAAATTTCACCGTAAACAAGACCAGCCTTTTCAATTTCGTCTATAAAATAATATGCACTTTTATTTCCTGAGCTAAGTTTATCGAGTAAGTTAGAATCGTGGTTGACACCAAACCCTACAAACATATTATAAATAGAATTATCAACCAGTTTCAAAAGATTATCGTGATTATTATCCCCTGTTGTAATTTCTCCATCTGTCATAAATATATGATTAATTTGACTATTAGGATATATATATTTTAAATTGGAAATATATTGGTTTGTTTTTTTAAATGCAAGCTCAATATTAGTACTGCCATTAGGTTGTATATTATCAATTTTATCTAATATTTCTGGTAATTTTTTTTTTGTAATATTTGTTCTGTCAACTACATTATAAAAACGGTCGTCAAATGAAAATATAGTAATATTAACTTTAATATCAGGATTTTCGTTAAAATATATAACCATTTTTTTTAGTGTGTGAATAATATGTTGCATTTTAGTTCTCTTATCAGAACATAAATCAGTCATAGAGCCAGAATTATCAATAACAAATATAAATTCGTGTTCAACATTCGTTGGTAAACAATAAACCGTTGTAAAATTTAGTATTCCAAATTTGGCATTATTAATTGGTAAATTTTCTAATTCTGTATTTTTATCTTCAAATGTGATAAAAGCTGGACTTAAATAATAACATTGTTTATCAATATTATTAATAATTGGAATAAATCCTGCAGACATTATATATTGTGTATTATATTTATAACTTTAAATGTTTTCAATTTTCATTTTTATTTTTATTAGTTTAAATAAAAATAAAATAAACAAAATGTTTAAAACTCATAATTAAAATACATTAATTACAATAGTCATTAAACCTTTTCTCGATGTATTCACTTGCTTCAAAATAGGAGTTAAATGTTGTTTTGTATTGGTATGGACTATTTTTAATAGGCACACTAACGTGAATATTTTGTTTATTCATTTTAATTTGAAAAAAATCTGTCTCATGACCAAATTTAGTATACTCAATTAGTTCCATCTCATTTTTAGTCAAATGCCAACCATTTTCTTTAAATAAAGAATCCAAAAGTAAAAATCCTTTGTTTTTTACTTCAACATTGTTAATTGTAGTTGACATCATAGTATCGTGTGAGTCCATATGTTATATTAATATATGTTATCTCTTTAAATATTTATTAATAAAAAGAACAATTTTATTAATAAATATAAAAATTTTATTAATAAATAGTGTGAAAAAATACTTAAAAGAAATAGTAAATATACAACATAAATGAACGCAACTAGCGAAAATATTAGTTTTTCAGAGAGTGGAAATAACTCAAGTCAAGGACAAAAGGAAGTCAAGTTGGTAGATGTACCAGTTTCAGACGAGAATGTAGCTTTAAATCTAATGGTTTCTTTTTTAACACTTGCACAAAGAAGAGGATGTTTTTCTTTTGATGAGTCTGCAAAGATTTGGGATTGTGTGAAAAAATTTCAAAAACAAATGTAAATACTTTTTGTCGACCGAGCCCACGCATCATTCTCTGTCTCCTGGGTGTGGTTAAAATATCATGGGTGGTTAGTCTCTTGATTTCCCCACAATTCTTTGTTTTCTTCCCCCAGATTTGGCTGAAGACATATTACCACCATAGTAACTACCTCGTGTAATCATAATTGGGTCATCGTTAAATACAAATTTAGCTTCATCTAATTCATTTACAAATGTTTTTAAATATGGTATCAAAATAAATGGCAACTCAAATTTATGTTGTAAATATTTATAACCTAAATTATCTGTATAAGTGTTATAATCTTTATCAGTCTTAGTAATATCATAACTATTTCCACCTATTATTTCTGTATCTTCAACCCATTCTATGCCATTATAATAATAATATTCTAAAATAATATCACCATATTGGCTGATTAATGTATTTGTAAATTTTTCTGTTGTTACATCTGAAATAATTTTATTAGCGATCTGTAATGAATTATATGTGATATAAGAATAAGAAACTTGATTGCTAAACTTACCAAAATAAAATTTATTATATTCAGAAGTTAGTGTAGAAAACATTTGTGCTGATTTTATTACTATTGGTGTTCTTCCATTATATAAAAATCTTTTATACATATTCGTTTTTAATAAAGGTGTATCTAATTTAACAACTCCTTGTTCAGTCATGTCTTCAAAAAGTGTTACAAATTCGTTAGTCAAATAACTAAACCCTAAAATAAAATCATAAACAACTATTCCTCCAACCCATTTTAATGAACTCAATGAATCAAATTTTTGTGCAGACAAAAATGGATGAAAATATTCCCATTTGACACCTAACCATTTTTTAACTATTGAATTTTTTAATTGATAATTTAATTTTTGAATATCATTTGCATATACAGTTGAATAATAAGCATATTTAGCAATTAAATTTGAAATAAGATTACTTAATACAAATGAACTTATGGAGCAAGAATATGAATCACTTTCTTTAATTTTGTAATTGATCATTCCTATACATTCTAAATCGTTGGTTCCGCTAGCATCTCCTAAAAACAATGGAGCTCCAGACGCGCCTTCAACAATTGATAAATCAGTCAATATACAATCAGGGGGAGATAATGTACTTACATTATTAAACTCCCCAGAATAATTTGGATCCATAACTTGTCCAGATACACATGTCATATTAGTAGTAAAACCCATATTTGCTAATACACAAACTTCGTCATCTCTTTTAACAGTCTTTGATAATTTTAAGGATACTGGAGTAAACATATCTAAGGTTACATTGTGTGAAATATTATAATCTAAATTTGGGTCAAAAACAGCTATATACAAATCAGTATATTGATCATAACCAACAAATTTAAAAGCAGCGGTTACAGTAATAGGAACACGTGATTGTGATTTTGTTTCAAATGTAGCAAACACAGTATCTATTTTTTTTGATTTTCCAACAGTATGATAACAAGTTATTAAATAGATGTTCGGATCAGCCTCTACATTTTTAATTAAAAAACAAGTTCCAATCGAATCTCCTACAAAGATTGTTCCAATACCAGGTTGAACTCTATCAATAGCCTTTAATTGTGGTGTAAATAAAGGAACAATTAATTGTTCAAATTGTCCGTAACATAAATAATGATTTCTTAATTGATCAACCGTTGTAAAAGTAACATCTATTCCTTTATTCGGATTCATTGTTTTGTAACTTAAAAAATCTATATTTCCTAAACTTTTATAAACATTATCATATGCACTTGTGACACCATGTGCTATAATATAATCAGCTAAACCAGTTGTTTGTATAAAATATTTTTGAAATGGCACATAAGTACCATACCCAACATATCCAACAGGAGAGCGACTTAATACATTACATCTTGTCGTAAAATCAGTAAAAATTAATAATTTTGAACCATACACTTTAAAATCTTTTGAATAATTATCAAAATCAAAATTCCATTTAGTATCTAATCTACCATCAACATTCCAATAATAATCTTGAATACGTCTGATTTGGGAGTCATTATACTCAATCATGTCAAATTGTTGGTCAACCAAAGTAAAATAATCAACATAACCTTTTGGGTCGTGAATAGTAAGATATCCAGCGTGTTCGTGGTAGCCATATTTATTTACATAATCAATTATTTGTTGTGTCATTGGAGTAAAATATTTTTTTAAATCATCTTTAACTGTATAGGGATTATTAAAAGTGCTGCCATTTATTGTTAAAAAATTTAGAAAAAGATCAAGTCTTTGTGTTGTTGCTGAAAATGCTAAACTAAAATCACTTTTATATAATGCAAAATTAAAATTATATTTTGTGTACAATAACTGTTTTGTATTAGGATCAAAAACAGAGAAAAATATCGTGTCTAGTAAATTTAAGCTATAAGACATTATATAAAAGGATAATAATATTTTTTTTAAGAAAAAAATAATTATGAAGATTCAACTCATAATATAAAAGTATTTTAATTTTATAATTGTTATAAAATTAAATATTTTCGCTCACAACAGGAGTCGAACCTGTGACCTTACGGTTAACAGCCGTACGCTCTAACCAACTGAGCTATGCGAGCACTAATTTTGCTAGTTTCTAAATATTTTAGTTATTTGCTGTATGAAACTAATTGGTCACCGAATCAGGGGCTCGAACCCTGGACCACCAGCTGGCTTTCATTTCTGATAAAAGGCTGGCGCTCTACCGACTGAGCTAACCCGGTTTAGAATGCTGTTTTCTTTTTTATATTGTAATTCTTTTATTGCTATAAGAGATTCATTGTATTACATATTATATATGTTAATTGTCTTTAAATTGTTTTTTTTAATATATATTATTTATTAATATTAGGTCTTACTGGGATTCGAACCCAGGTCAGAGGATAACTTTAAGGATTTACCTTATCAAAGTCCTCGGTGATAACCACTACACTATAAGACCACACAATACCCAATATATACTCCAAATATATACCCATATACGTACCTGATACCAATCATTAGATACCCTAATTTGTGACTTATTATAGTCACCTAAAGAAAAGCTTAAATTAAATAATTTAATATTTAAAGTAATCCTCCTTACCATCGTCTTTTAAAAACAACATTTTTAAGTTGAGTTTGCTGTAAAGGATGCAAATTGTTTTCACTTATAATACTTATTAGTCAGAATAAGAATCATTAATTAAAAATACATTGATAATTAACTAATTACAATTTTATTTGCCGGCGTACTGCATCCTGGGATTTATATTATTATTTATATTTTGCACGAAGTGGGGTTCGAACCCACGCATCAATTGATACCAGGTCTTAAGTCTGGCGCCTTAGACCACTCGGCCATCCGTGCTCTAAATGCTAGTTTCATGGTTTTAATTTATTTAATTAAGATTTGCTGTATGAAACTAATGGTAAAGTGAACATAATATTAGTTATTGACACATTACATATTAATAATGCAATTGTCTTTAAATAGTTTATAAGTAAATAATATAAAAATAAAAAAAAGAATATAAATTTTTATAGGCAAATTTTATCTATTTATAAAGCTAAGGTTAGACTAACCATTAAAACAATATGATTTTTTATTGGTTTACTTCTGGATTCGTTTCTTCTTCTGGTTCGTCATCTGATATTTTTGTTATTGTTTTCGAAGTGGGTAATTCATTTACGCATTCACCATTACAGCATACCCAGTTACAATTTTGACAAACTTCTGGTATAACAAAATTATTTGAGTCGTATTCTCCATACAGGTCTTCTTCTTTTAGAGCATCATTAATTATTATTGAATTTCCCTCTATAAGTAATGCTGGTATTTCTTGATTAATAATACTTTGTAAATGTGCATCATCATCGCCTGTATTATTAATAATTACTTCGGATATATAATTATTTATAATTTGGACACGCGGCATTATATAAAATGGATTACTATGACCTGTAATATTATTAAATATATCTCTGCTTAAAACTTGATTGTTGTTATTTTCTTGAGACATGTTGGTTAAATAAATATATCTTTCATTTTATTTTAAAAAGCATTTCAATTTTTTTTTCATTTAAAATGTTTATAAATATAATTGATTTTCGCGTATAAGGTCTTCTCCATCAGAACTACATCTTGAATCTGGACAACCACAAAATACGAATTTTTTCCACATTATATAACGTACTTTTCTATTATTTCTAATAATATCATCACAAAACCAGCACGTATATTCTCTGTCTATTAGCTCTTGTAAAACATAACCCATTTGTTCTCTATGATCTGCATTAAATTCGGAAATTAGATTTTTAATTGATTGAGGTAACATATTTAGCATATTGTTATTCATTTGTTTGAATTGTTGTTTATTGTATATATTTGTTATTTTTATTTTAATAAGCATTTCAATTTTATTTTAATATAAAAATATTTTGTTATTTATTATTATGTCCTCTAGTCAGTTTTTTATTTGCAATTATACTAAAACAAATATCAACAGTAAAACTAATTGTCCATCCGTAAAGTTTTTAGATGAAACTGAAGAACATAATTTTTACAAGTCATTAATTTCCGTACATCGTAATGTTGCATTTAATTCTAAAAAACTATTTTTGGTTTTTAACAATCCACAACTATTACCAGATGATGTTAGAGACGTTCATAAACAACACGATGGTAGTGATGGATATTTTTTGTTAAAAGATAATATACAACAATTTAAAAAGGTTGTTGAAAATATTGATAACAATACTCATGAGGCGACTGGTTTTAAAGAGTTTATTGAAACATATAAAATAAAAAAAGTTATCTAGTTTTAGGATATTATTTTTTGATAAAATATATATATGACGAATAATAATTTGTTAGTTCCACTAACGATAACAGCAGCACTAATTGCCGCAGCAGTAGCAATAAAAACACACTTTTTTGGAAAAAATAGTAATGGTAATGCTGCAGTTGAGTTGCCAGCATCACAAAAACCTGGTTATTATTACAGTGGGGAACAGTTTGGGGGTTCTTCAACGAAAAGACGCAAAAAAAATAAAAATAGAAAAACAAAAAACAAAAAATAAGATCATAATTAATTTTATTCTACAAACTATAAACTATAACTACTTATAATACAGTAAATCTAAACACAAATAATTTCATTAATAATTTTTCTTTTACTATCTTGTATAGAATTAACGTAATTGTCAACTGTCCTTGTCTCCATCTCTTGGTCTTTGTCTTTAACAAAATTACTCATCTCGAATCTAGTAACAGTAACCTCCTTTGTCTGTCCAATCCGGTGACATCTTGCAATCGCTTGTTCTTCAATAGCAGGATTCCAATGTGGGCTAACAAAATAAATCTCGCTATAATTTTCTTGTAAGTTTAGTCCCTCGCATCCAGTTTGAATCTGCAAAATAAGCACATCATTTTTTTCATTTAAAATATCTCCACGTTTTCCATTACTAATTCTGCCATCAAATGTAGCAATTTTGCCAATACCACCAACACGTAAACGATTTGCGATTTCATCAATTTCTTCTCTAAAATGACAGAACACAATTTTGCCATTTCCGTTATCTTTATTTTCCAAAATTTTATTAACAACTGCCTTCAATTTGCTAGAGCAATTTAAGACCTCACCATATTTTTTGTAATCAAACCGAACACCAAGTTGAATTAATTCTTTAATTGCGGGTACTAACATCTTGGGTAAAATACACGACTGACGTGCTCGTAATAATAAAGACAATGTTCCTTTTTCGCCAAGCGTCCTTACCATAGCACATGCTTTATGACCGGAAACATTGCTGAAAGCCAGTGCAGAGTGAATTTCCTCGGAAAATTGCATTTCTCTCTTATTACTCCAATCAACAATATTTTTATCAAGAATTATATCTGGAATCTGAATACCAACTTGTTTTTTAGTTCGCTTTAAAATAAATGCACGTGCTAATGGAATCAAGTTCTCTGTATTAGTGTAAAAGCTAGCAGGCAATCCTAGAATAGAACACAAGTTATAGAAATCGCTTTTTCTATTTTGAATGGGTGTTCCTGAAACAAGCCAACGAATATCAGCTCGAAGTAGCTTAGCACTGAAGTAGCAAGTATTTTTATTTCTCAAATGATGCGCTTCATCAAATACAAGTCGCGACCAATGAATTTTGTGCAAAAGACTTGTTTCTCCAGAATTCAATTGTTTTTTTGTCATAGTAATAGCTCCATAACTAGTGATAACAATAGTTGCTTTTTTAATTGCATCTTCAGTAATTTTCTTTTTATTTTGTCCATGATATATGAGTGCCTTGTGCCCAGTAGTGCGATATATTTGAAGAAACCATTGGTCAATCAGAATGGGAGGCAGCACAATCAACGTTCTTTGCATATAGTTTCCTATAAAAGTACCAATCATCATAATAGTCTTACCTAATCCCATTTCGTCTGCAATAAAGCCGCCACGAATACCATAAGGAGTACCAAATAATTCATTAGTTAAACACCATTTAACTCCATCATATTGATATTTTTTTTTATCCATATTAGTGCGTTCTAAATATTTTTCAAAAAGACTCATACGATACTCTAAATCATTAGAGTCGTAATCTTTCATCATTTTTACTTTTCAATAATAATCTGTTTTCTTTAAAGAATATAATATTAATACAAATTACAAATAAAAATAAAATTAATAAGTATTTCAATTTTATTTTTACAATCCATCTTTTGGTAAAGTATATAAAACACTAAAATTTTATAAAAAATAAAAAAGGAAAACTCTTTATGAGTTTTACAGTACCTTATGGCAACCTTTTTTTATATAAGCTAGCTAATCTAAAACTATATATCTAAACTATTTTATAACGTAGTAAATCTAATCTAAAATTTATAGTCTAGGGTTAATTACTTGCGACGAAATAGCATGTGATGCAAGCAATTGATTTGATCTTTTATCTTTTTCTTTTTGCTCCTTGGTTTTGATAACACGAGGCTTCATAAGAGGAGGAGGATTTTCAGTGGCAGGTATTATTGCTCCATTAAGTAGGTATACATTTCGCGTAACTATTTGTAAGCTATTTTCTACTTCAGGATAATCCACTCTAATACTTTTACCTGTCTCTGAAACACTTTCAATTCTTTTAACAATACACTTGCCGTCATGTCTGAAGGTGACGTATTCTCCTATATATTGCGCTGCGTTCTCGGGTGTTATTTTTATTAAGGCTGGCTCGAAAACTGTTAGATCTTCTAACGCTTGTTCTTGCTTTACTACTTGTTCTGACTTTACTACTGGTTCTGACTTTACTACTGGTTCTGACTTTGTAGTTAATAGTTCTGATTGTGACGGCAATGCCTTTGCTATAGGTTGTCTGTGATCTCTGTAAGGCCTCTTGTTTTCTGATAATGCAGGAGCTATATTGTTGAAATCTTCTTTTTTGGTTTTTTTGAAGCCCTCATTCAGTTTAGGTTTGCGTTCATATTTATTATTACCTAGGTTACGCTCTTCGTAGTTGTCTCTAGGTTCATAATGCGTTGGTTTGCGATCGTCATAATTGTCTCTGGGTCTACGATCATCATAGTTGTCTCTGGGTCTACGATCGTCATAACTGTCTCTGGGTCTACGATCGTCATAACTGTCTCTGGGTTTACGCTCTTCGTATTTGTCTCTGGATCTGCGATCGTCATAATTGTCTCTGGATTTACGATTGTCTTTGTTATAAGACGGTGCTGGTTCTTCTTCATCAGACTCAATAATAAGAACCACCTTGGATTTTGTGGGTTTCTTCTCTTGATTCAGTTTTAAATTTGGTTCTTTATAAGCGGAAACTTTCCAAAACCATGGGTCATCATACATAATTTTAATATCCTTACCTTCTATAAGCCTTTTGCGTGCTACCTCTGCATTTCCTTCAGTATACCACGTTTTGAAATGAATAAATACGCGGTTAAACTTATCACCTTTGTCGCTGATCTTATTGATAATGTCAATGCGATCAAGCTCGCCAAGAGCTAACTCTTTAAATATTTTGCGGATACGATCTTCTGTAATATTTGGATACACCCTAGGGATACATAAACTTGGAAAATTATTAGGCATATTAGTATTTGTTGCGTTGTTATTGGAAGACATTTTGTATGTAAATTGCGTTTAATTAATTAAGAGCTTGTATAAATAATACTCTTCTATTTATTTTTAAAAAGCATTTCAATTTTTTTTTAAAAATAAGGATAAAGTCAAACACTTAAATTTTGTAATTTTTATTTTATATTATTTTATAAATTAATTGAAATGCTTTTTAAAAATAAATAGAAGAGTATTATTTTATAGCAAATATATTTAAATATTAAAAGCATATTAGTTATAATAGAGATGAATATCCAAAATTTAACAATTGATTTACCTGTTTTACCTCCTGCTATACAATTAACACGACAAAAAAACATCGGTGATTTTAGAGAGCGAACATCAGAAGAAAAATATTGGCGTCAAGCAATTCAAATATATTGTGCTAATGGCAATGGTGAATTAGAAGATTCCGGATTTATACAATTAAATGATTATACAGATATGTGTAAAATGATTCGGGTTTTGCCAAAACATAAAGAATGTCTTCACGCTTTTGATCGATGGATGTATTATGGTTCTGAATTCTTTAAAGTTGATACTTTTAACATAAGAAACTTAATTAGTGGAAATTTTGTTGAAGAATCTCCTGAAGTACCTCATGGTATGGGTTACAATGATTTGAAAAAAGATGATGATTATCTCTATAGTAAAGTACTTTTGGTAAAATTAGAAGAATATAGTGAATTAAATAAACCTGAAAAAGTTAGGGAACGTAAAAAAAAATATGATATTTTATTTGCAGGATTACAAAAAGATTGTGATTGTAATTTATTTGAAACATTAGAAATTGCACATGAATTTAAAAGAGGTCTAATTAGTGAAGAAGAATATAATGAACAAAATAATAATTTAGTTTGTCAATGTAATTTGCCAAAGTCGTTTGATCCAGAGCCAACAGAAGAGCAAAGAGAAAAATTTGAATTAAGAGCGTGTGCAGAAATTGCGGAAATGTTTATTGCAAAAGCAATTCAACAGTCAGAAAAAATAATTAAGCAAAATTATAATAACATATCTGAAATAGAATTATGTCGTGTACTTAAGGAATTAAAAAATATATTTGAAAATCAACAAAAAGCACAAGATGGTTTAGAAATTGAAAAAGTGTTTATTGAAATTGAAATTGAAAAAATAATATTAGAGAGAATAGTTTAATTTTATGTTTATAAAAAAATTGAATTGCTTTTTATTTTTATAGGTCACATTATTATTTTATATATTTGATTTTAAAACGCTTTTGCTTACGATTATAATAATGAATTCCAATGCTGCTGCTGTTGCTGTTAATAATATCAATTATGTTAGAATTGAAGACAATACTGCTTTAAAACGCCAAAAAATTTACCATCAATATGCATATGAAGTTGTGTCTATTCCTATGGAGCTTTGTGATAGTGAAGATGAAGAAGATGCAGTTAATATTTTGGAAGAGGATGACCCATTAGAGCCACGGCAATTATTTCCTGAAGATGAAGTTGTTCCAGTTTTAATACTTCTTCCACCTCCTCCATTACGTGCTCAATACACTTCATGGGTTGGTGAAAATGGGCAAATTGTTTACAATAGTCCTCACGGCAATAGATATTATGATGAAGACCCAATTGAAAACGATGATGACGATTTATTTGCAGATGAAGAAGACAATATTCAAATAATTACATAAATAATTATATAATTATTAGCTAGCTTATATAAAAAAGGTTGCCATAAGGTACTGTAAAACTTTAACCCATAAGGGAAAGAGTTATCCTTTTTTTATTTTTTGTTATATTTTAACAGACAAAGTCCAATAAAATTTAAGTCTTAGAATTCAATTAAAGAGAGAAATAGCTTTATCCAGATGATATTCCAATGGAACTTAGATATAGAAATTAATAATGTGTTGTGGATATTTTGATTTAAATTTAGATAATAGATAGAACTTTAATTAATAATTTCATATTTTTTATTTATTCCACATTTTTCAAATCTATTAATAATTGTTTCGTGTATACTCTTTTTTTTAGAGATTATTTTTCCACATGTATTAATCATTAAATCATTTTTTATTAATCCACCGGTTGTTTTGTATGCTTTACAAT
>Ga0114966_10002804_pt1 | contig 15458 bp, 8 predicted proteins | sample M_130207_XF_Meta_FD_87029 | JGI IMG/M metagenome (GOLD analysis project Ga0114966, IMG submission 87029) | Freshwater microbial communities from Lake Montjoie, Canada to study carbon cycling - M_130207_XF_MetaG | ecosystem: Environmental > Aquatic > Freshwater > Lake | place: Lake Montjoie... | reverse complement strand
TTTGTCTTGATACAAAAGAAACAAAAAATCAAGAACAAACGATTCCTCCCCACCTGCAACCCTGCATCGCGTTTGTTCATTCCTCACGCGCGTTTTCATAAGGATATTTTTTGCAAAAAAATGAAATCATCTGTTTTTATTAATATATCTGTTTTGTCGAAATTATTTTGAAAGCTTTACTTTCAATTAAAATAAAAAATAAAACAAAAAAAATAAAACAAAACTAAACAAATTGTTGATTAAATAAATTTCTATTTATTCCATCAATCCTCGTCCTATTTTATTGAGCACCTTATCCTTTTTAAAATCGAACAGTATCTTATCCAAAATACCATTTATAAAAAGTTTACTTTTAGGAGTGCTATATATTTTTGATATTTCAATAAATTCATTTAATGAAACTTTAACTGGGATATTCGAAAAAAAAAGTATTTCAGTAATTGCCATTTGCATCAGCAAAACATCCATCATTGCGATACGGTCAACCTCCCAATTTTTTGTTTTTTCAGCAATTAATTTTTTAGTTTCTGCTTCTTTAATAACAGTTTGACGAAAAAGGTCCTTTACAAACTGAACATCTTCTTCCAAATCTTTATAAAGTGGTAAAAGAGGAAATTCTAATTTTGAATTTTCCTTAAAAGATTCGATTGTTTTTACAACCATTGGATTTACAATATAAATATCATCCCCCCAATGCAGGCTTTTCTCTTCATAAAAATGATTGAGAATTTCGTAATCAGCCATCTGCTCTTTAAAAACATGGAGTATGAAAAGCAGATCCGTATTATACGAATTGTCGTCATTTTCCATATAATCTTCATATTCTTTACTCGCCTTTATATTGTTAAATATTTTTTTCACTAACTCAAATTCATTTGTCCAAGAAATTTTGCGATTATTCATTTCTCGCTTTAAATGAATGTTATCAATAAGCTGCGAAATAAATTTATTATTTATAAATTTCAAATTGGGATTTAAATCATTACTAGTAGGAAGTCTTTTGTTTTTAGCTTCTTCGCTCAATATAATAGCTACATGATTCAATTCAATAAAAAATGCTAATTGATGAATGTACAAGTTGTAAATTTTTTCAATTCCACTAAATAAATCTTTTTCACCTAGCGGCAAATCCTTATTATTAGATTGAAAAAATGCATATAAAGCTTGCATTACTTTTGTTCTTAAATATCTTCTATTTAACATATACAAACACAGAATTTAATACAAATTGATAAGTAATAAAAGATTTAATAAGCAAAAGGTTTTAAAAATTGAAATTTAAAAACTAAGTTTAACTTTACCAATGTCAAGAATACGTTTTTCAGCAATGTTATTAGCAGCCATGAAAGTTGGAATGTTTTGTTCCTTAGCAACTTTAAATATATTTAGTGTTGTTTGATAAATTTTTTCGGCATGTGCAAGGGAACGTTCACGATTATAACCTTCAAGTTCATAATAAACATTAATAATTCCACCAGCATTTACAACAAAATCGGGGGCATATAAAATGTCCTTTTCAATTACCATTCTGCCATGTATGTTTTCATCCGCCAATTGATTATTTGCCGATCCACAAATGATTGAACATTTTAATTTATTTAAAGTATCGGTATTTACAGTTGCCCCTAGCGCACATGGAGCATAAATATCCATATCTATGGTATAAACATTTTCAGCAGCAATAACTTCGGCACCAGTTTCATTTGCAACAGACTTTAATCTTTTTTCATTAATATCGTTGATAAATACTTTCGCGCCATCTTTAACCAAATATTTAACAAGACTTTCACCAACGTTACCAATACCTTGCACTATAATTTTTTTTCCTGCTAAACTATCGTGGCCCCATTTTTCATGAGCGGAAGCTTTCATTGCAATGTAAACACCGTATGCAGTAATAGGTGAAGGATCGCCACTACCACCCATATTTTCGGGCAAACCAGTAACATAATCTGTTTCCATTTTAATATACTCCATGTCCTTTGTGCTCATCCCAACATCTTCAGCCGTAATATATTTACCTGACAAGCTGTTAATAAATTTTCCGAATCGACGCATTAAAGCTTCGTTTTTCTGGGTTTTAGAATCCCCAATAATTATTGCTTTACCGCCACCCAGGTTTAAACCAGCTAATGAAGATTTGTAAGTCATACCGCGGGAAAGGCGCAAGACATCTGTAAGCGCTTCCATTTCATTTTTATAAGGCCACATGCGAGTACCACCAAGACTTGGGCCAAGTACAGTATTGTGGATCGCAATTATTGCTTTCAATCCTAATTCATTATCATTACAAAACAACACCTGCTCATGGTTGTTTAAGGACATTTGGGCAATCACAGGATTTTCGGCCAATGATGAATTTTTAATATCTAAAACTTCTATCATTATTATATTTTAAAAATATTATTTACTATATTAAGTTTCCCTTAAACTAATAATTTGTAAGCTTTAAATTGCAATTGTGGGCACAAAATTAATTTAATTTCTGAGGTGGCGCAAAAATCAATTTGAATTGCTAATTATTTTTTCAAAACAATCAAATATCTAATTTTTTTATTGGCTTAATAAATTTGTTAGTTTTTGATTATCAATAATTTAGTTACATTTGACAATTCTAGGAGATAAATTAGTCGGTGGGAGCATTCATAAAAAAAATGATAAAAAATATAACTATTTTGCCTTTTTACATTATAAATCATAAATATAATTTATTTTTTTATGATATTACATTAGATAATTAAATTTTAGAATGTAATAAAAAGGAATAAAAATATCATATACATAGACTTTATAAAAGTTAAAGTTCGTCGTAATCTTTACAAAAAAATTGAGGATTAAAATGCTGACAAACAATTTTCTCGACAAGCTCGAAATTACGGCAGGCATTGTTATTTCGATCCAGTAGAAAATTACGGCTGATTAACAAAAGGATTTAACTTATATAATGTCTAGAAGCATCATGAATAAATTAATAAAACAAATCTAATGCCAATAGGTTTATATTGAAAAAGTATTAGGAACATATGAAATTATTGCCTTTATTTAAATACTAAAAGGGTTAAATTCATTAAGAAATAATAAATAAAAAATAAAACAAAAAATGAAATCGCTAAATTATTTAAACAAATATTTTTTAAAATATAAATGGCGTCTATTATTAGGCATTTTTTTTATTGGCATTTCAAATTATTTTGCAATAGATAGTTTTATTTACGCCAGAAAAGCCGTCGATTTTATCAATAGTAATATTAGCAATAAGGATAATGATTTTATTCTAAATCATTTATTGCAATATGCAGCAATAATAATTGGCTTAGCAATTTTAAGTGGAGTATTTTTATTTTTTACCCGACAAACAATTATTGTTATGTCAAGATTGATTGAGTTCGACTTAAAAAATGAGATCTATGCAAAATATCAGCAATTAGATACAGCCTTTTACAAACGGAACAATACAGGCGATTTGATGAATAGGATAAGTGAGGATGTAGGCAGGGTAAGGATGTATTTAGGTCCGGCAGTAATGTATCTATTAAATTCTTTTTTTCGATTTATATTGATTATAACAGCGATGTTAAGTGTAAATTACGACCTTACCATTTATGTGCTTTTACCCTTGCCTGTATTAGCAATAGCTATATATATAGTAAGTAACATCATTAATACAAAAGGGACACTAATTCAAGAGCAATTATCAAAAATTACAACACAAGCACAGGAAGCATTCTCAGGTATAAGGGTTTTAAAAGCTTATGGACGAGAAAAGCATGCTGTTGATGAATTTGAATTACACAGTATTGAATACAGAAAACTATCTATGGGATTAGTAAAAACAGAATCCTTGTTTCAACCAATTATGATATTGTTAATAGGATTTAGTACTGTTTTTATAGTATATAAAGGAGGAATGCTTGCCATAGAAGAAAAAATAAGCTATGGCAATATCCTAGAATTTGTATTATATGTTAATGCATTAACATGGCCCATCGCATCTTTAGGCTGGGTAACCTCACTCATTCAGCGCGCTGCTGTATCACAAAATCGTATAAATAATTTTTTAGAAATACCATTTGAAATTAAAAACTCCATTGAAAGCAATACAAATTTAATGGGAGATATTGAATTCAAAAATGTAAATTTTACTTATCCCGATTCTGGTATTCAAGCTCTCAAAGATATTTCATTCAGCGTAAAAAAATCGAGCTCTGTTGCAATTATTGGTCGAACAGGTTCAGGAAAATCAACAATAGCAAATTTAATTTGCAGATTATATGATGTAGATACAGGAGAAATTTTAATCAACGGCAATAACATTAAAAACATTAATCTACATGGAATACGTTCAGAAATTGGTTATGTGCCACAAGAAGTATTTTTATTTTCTGACACAATAAAAAACAATATAGGTTTTTCATTAGATAATTATGACGATACAATTATAGAGGAGGCTGCAAAAGATGCTGCTATTTATTCAAACATTATGGATTTCCCTTTAAAATTTGAAACAATAGTTGGGGAGCGAGGCGTAACCCTATCGGGAGGTCAGAAACAGCGTATTTCTATCGCCAGGGCTATAATTAAAAAACCTCAATTATTAATCTTAGATGATTGCCTATCAGCTATTGATACCGAAACAGAAGATAAAATACTCAATAATTTTAAAAAAATAATGCATGGCAAAACAACTATAATTATTAGTCATCGGGTAAGCTCAGTAATGGATGCCGACACAATTATTGTGCTGGATGGCGGACAAATAATAGAACAAGGGAACCACAGTGATTTAATTAATAAAAAAGGAACTTATTTTAAACTTTTTAAATTACAGCAATTAGAAAAAGAAATTAAGGCGTATTCCTAATTACTAGAACAATATTTTACTAATAAAAAGTTATCAACAAATCTTGTTTTATATTTTAAAAATTAAAATATTTGCCCTTTAATTTAAAATAAATTTTAAAAATAATATTTTTCTAGTATGGAAGAACGATTTGAAAAAAATGGTGAAGATAGAGAAGAAATTTTCTCAAAAGCAGTAAGAGCTGGAAAAAGAACCTATTTCTTTGATGTGAAAAGCACAAAAGGGAATGATTATTATTTAACAATTACAGAAAGTAAAAAGCGTTTTGGTGACGATGGGAAATTTTTCTATGAAAAGCATAAATTGTTTTTATACAAAGAGGATTTCGAGAAATTTACCGAAGGTTATAATGAAGCGATTGCTCATATTAAGTCTATAGCTCCAGTATTTGAAGAGGATTTATCCAATTCTCCATCAGAAACAAATGCAACAAGTACAACTCCAAAAAAGGACACTACATTTTCGGATGTAAACTTTGAAGATTTAGATAAATAATCAAGCCTTTCCTTAACATTAAAAAACGAGAAAAAGAATTTAATTACCTCGAGTTATCTTTGAGTTAATTAAAAAAATCTTTCATTACCATTAAACTTTATTTTCATTGGCATCCATTGAGGGATAGTTTTTTTATTTAACTATTAGCAGAATAAGACAATGAGGCCAAAAAGCTTGGGGGTTTAAAAAATATCGCTACTAAAAAAACTAACCCATTAATTCTTTCATTAGTTTTCCGAATGATTCCTTCATAATAATCATTTCTCCTTCAAGAATAGAAATTCTAGCTTCCAATTCATTTACTGATTTACGAGCAGGTTCACTAGGGAGCTCTTCAGCTTCAAATTCAAAAGCTTCACCCAATAAGTGAGTATAACGAACTTCCTTTTGACCAAATCGTTTTTGTAATTGTTTTACTAATGGAAGTGTGTCATTTGCAAGTTTTTCAATAACAGCATTTACCTCATCAATGGATTCAAATTCATATAATCTGGCAGAATTAGTATTTATTTCACCAGCCGTTTGAAAACCTCTTAAAAACAATAAGCATAGCACTGCTACCTCAGCGTTTGTTAATGTAAAAACAAGTGTGAAGTTATGTTTGTATTTTATTGAGCGGCTGGTGCCTCCAGTAGCGTTAGCTATTAGTCCCATTTTCTTCAATGAATTTAATGCTATCACAATAGTTTCGTCATCATACTCTACAACAGGCTTACGCGATGATTTCTGATTGCATGCAGCAGCAAGTGAGTTTAGAGTCATTGGATAATAATCTGGTGTAGTTTTGCATTTTTCTATTAAAGATCCTAAAACACGAATTTCAACGGCATTCAATGTTGGCAACTTTTCTATTTCATTCATTTTATTTTATTTTGAAGCTTAAATTAAAAAAACAAGGCGGAATTATATCTAAATATTAATAAATTAATTTGAATTATTTAAACTAAAAAAACAAGAAATGCTCCTTGGAAATGGGCTTTGTAATATTAAAAACAATTTAGACAAAACTTATCCTTCACCCTATCACTAATCCTTCAATACAAATATCAACAATTTACAAAAAGCGAAATTGCAGATTAATATTTGTGAAACAATCCTAAAAAAAAAACGGATTAATAAAAACCACAGCTTCAATAAAATTCATAGGCACCTAATTCTGGAATTGATGAAGTTGGATTAGGGCGATCGTTATCATTTAAATCTTTAGCAATAAAAATAGATGTATTGCCTTTATCAATAGCAAAAGAGGTAGATTTCAATTGGAAATCATTTATACTTATATCTTTAAAATCAGGATCGATATTTTGATAAACCGTATTATAATGGTTATTATTGCTAATATTCAATATCGTTTTTATAAGGCAGTGATCAAATTTAAAATTAAAAACACCGCCTAATGTTGATGAATCTAAGCCTAGCTCTTCCTCTAAACTTCCATACATAATACAATTACCAAAATAAGCACTATCTAAATCTCTTATTTGGGTAGTACCTGTAAAATCAACATAATAGTTGTTTAATGCCAATAGTGGTGCAGTTCGCTGATTGCCGCTATTCCAGTAATTAGCAAAAGTGCAATGTTCAAATTTATATTTACCACCAATGGTAAGTGCTGCCAGATATTCTACACAATTAGCAAACACACAGTTATAGCTACTTATATGGCTACCCTGTCCAAAAATTGCTGCTGCCGACATATTTTTTATGATAGTATTATTAATTTGTAAGGTAGGATTTGGAGAATCTCCAAGCGTATCGGCCTGAACACCTATACTGCCATTTTTAATAATAGCCCACTCTATCAAATTATCCTTACTGCCTGCCGAGAGCCAAATTTTACCCCATTGTCCTGGAATTTCTTTGTAATCGGCTTCCAATCGGGCACCTTGAAAAGTAACCCTATTATTTGGCAAACCATTTACTACCAATGTGCCGCCATCGTAAACCCATAATATTGCTTTGTTATTTAAATAAACACGCGTTCCTTCTTTTATTGTTAATTTACAACCATCGTCAACAACTGCATATCCAAAGATTAAATGTGGTTTATCATTTACCCATATAGCATCACAATCAATAATTGAATACGGTGGGAAGCCTGTGGTAGAAAAATGATCTGGCTTATGCAAATAAACATCCTGTCCAACTGCAGTAAGTTTAACATGTTGGATGTTACCATTAGTTTCAAAAATGATGGAATCCTTTATTAGCAAAGGAGAATTTAATCCAGTTGGATTTACGGTAACTTGAACGAACAAGAACAAACTATCCCCACCATCAATTTCAATGTTACTATGTGTTGCAGCAGATAAACCGTCAACATTTAATCTGAATTGAGAATTACTTCCCAGGGCTAAAAATATTTTTGAAACATTGATTCTTTCCTTGTAGGTATTGTAAATTTTAAAGACTTTAGTGGTAGATCCAACAGTAGTAAAAACTGTGTCGAATAAAACTTCGTCAGTAGAAAAAGACAGTTTGCCGTTGGCGTCCGAAATCAGCTTATCTTTTTTGCAAGATGAAACAATAAAAAGAGTCAAAAGCGACCCATATAAAAACATTTTCAATAAATTCATTTTGCAAATATATAAATAGATCTGAAAACGGCATTTTGATAGAATTATTTTAATGTTTTAAAGAATTATGATATTTTCATAATTATGGCATCTTAACAATAAAAAAATCTTAAATTTGTCCGTTTAGGCAATGCCCAAAAATTTATGCAAATTTCGATTTTGTTTTTTTAGTAAAATACTTGCTATCAGGTAATAGAAAAACAATTTTACTGTATTTTTTATACATGGAAGCTTCGAGTGAAAGATTCGTAAGAACAATTAAATTCGGATGCTTTAAAATATTAGTTAATTTATATTGCTTAGTTTATACTGGAATTATATTATATGAATAAGCATTTTAAAATAATTTACTTTTTGTTTCTTCTATTTAGTTTAAGTATCCCAATACTTAATGCCCAAAATGATTTTGCCTCAGAAGAGGAATTTAAAAAACAAGCAGCAAAATTATTTAATGAGGAAGATTTTGAAAAGGCGTATCCTTTATACTCGCAATTATTAAGTCTTTATAGAAAAGACCCCAACTATAATTTTCGCTTGGGGGTATGCATGCTTTTTGCCAGCGACGAAAAAGAAAGAGCTATTACATTCCTTGAGTTTGCTACAAAAAACAAAGATGTAGAAAAAGAATCTTTTTTTTATTTGGCAAAGGCGTATCATCTTAATTACAGGTTTGATGAAGCTATTGCACAATACCAGGCATATAAAAAAATTGCCTCCTCTGCAAAAATTGACAGGTTGCAGGTAGACAGGCAAATAGAGATGTGCAATAACGGTAAAAAGTTACTTAGAAATTTAAGTGATTTGCCTGTAATAGAAAAAACAGAAGTTGGCAGAGATGACTTTTTCCGCAGCTACGCTGTTTCTGAAATAGGCGGGAAACTATTAGTAAAGCCCGATGAAAAGGAATTTAGAACATCCCTCGACAAGAAGAAAAATGAAAAATCTATCCTTTATCTTGCTACCAATAGCAGCCTAATTTATTTTTCAAGTTATGGCGATAATGAGCAGCATGGCAAAGATATTTTCCAGATGAAAAAAACACCAACAGGAGAATGGAGTAAGCCGCAAATACTTAGTAATACAATTAATACGGCATACGATGAGGATTATCCCTTTCTGCATCCCAATGGTAAGGTGATGTACTTTAGTTCGAAGGGGCATAATTCGATGGGGGGCTACGATATATTTAAATCAATATTTAATGAAACTACAAATGCGTGGGATCCGCCTATCAATATGGATTTCCCTATTAATACCCCTGATGATGATATTTTATATGTAAGTAATGCTGACGAAAGAAAAGCTTTTTTCGCCTCTGCGCGGTCAAGTGTAGCTGGTAAAATAGCAGTATATCATATCAACGTTGATCGCAAACCTATAGATTTTATTATAATTAAAGGTTCAGTAGTACAAAACCGCAATGCTCAGAATTTAAATTTAAAAATAACTGTTAAAAATGTAAGCGACAATACTATTATAGGCCTTTTTAATGCAAAGGCAAACGGAGCATACGAAATTAAATTACCAAATGCTGGTAGTTTTTTATATACAATTGAATCGTCCGATTTTGCTACCCAATCAGAAATAGTTAATGTTCCAATTCAAAAAGAGTTCAAGCCATTAAAACAAGAAATAAGTTATGAATTGCATACTGAAAAGTTGTTTATCAAAAATATGTTTGAAGAGGCTAATTCTGATTCCAATTATATTCTTGCTATTAATGTAATTAAAGAAAAGTCGAAATTGAATGTAACGCCTGCAATGGATGTTAATTTAAATGAAATTGCAAAACAAGAAAATATAGAAAATAAAGAAATTGCATTATCACAACAAAATAACGAATCCTCCTCGGAACAGCTTAGCAAAACAGGCAAAACAAATACAAAATTAAGTAATGATGACATTATAAAAATTGCTTATAAGGATGCAAATGTTATTGATACAGAAGCAACTACTGCGCGTGAACAGGCTGATATTGCTATGAGTTTTGCTAATAAAAAAAATGAACTAGGACAGAAAAAAGTACAAGAAGCTGCAACTTTAATGGCGGAAGCAGCAAAAACAGAAGACAATATAAAAAAACAGGCCTTAACAGATGAAGCTAATGTCGCAAATAAAGAAGCTGAAAAACTAAATGAAGAAACAGTAATATCATTTAATCTTGCAAAAAAAATTGACGCAACAGCTGATGCAAAGCGCGAAGAGGCTAATTTGGCGAAACAATATGCTGAAGCCTTAGAAGCAGCTGTAAATTCCAAAAACTCCACCGAAGCACTTGTAAAACTAGAAGAATTGGAAAAGCGATTAGATGCATTGAGCATTAGCAATGCGGATCGTTTCCCGGTTTTAAATACCTATAAGAAAGAAGAGGACTATAAAAAACGAGAACTGGCAGCAGTTATTAAATTATCGGGCGACTTAAAACAAGAAATTTCTGATAATGAAACTATTATCAGCGATTTAAAAATAGAAGCAGAAAAAACTAAGAAAGAACAAATTAAACAAGGATTAAACAATCAAATAGCTGAGCTGGTGCTTGAAAACACTGCTAAACAAAAAGAATTTGAACAAAATGAAATAAAAACAGTCAAACTACAAAATGATTATAATGTAATAAAGAAAGAAAACGAATTAGCTAATACTGTTGTTGATCAGTCTAAAACAAGCACTAGCCAAACAGCAGCTGCCAGTGTAGCGTCGGTAGATGAAAAAAAATTAGAATTACAGGTAAATTCATTGAAAATTAAAAATGAACAAAATAATATTGCATCCAACAGTCTTTCCACCGACAATCAAATTACAAATGTGCCTTCGCCCAATAGCACAAATAAAATATCAAAAGAATTAATTGATATTGATAAACAATATACTGCTGAATTATCAGCCATAGATAATAATACAAATGAAAACGAGAGGGAAAAAGAAAAAGCTGCTATTTATAAAAAATGGTCGGAAATAATTGATGATAACATATTAAAGCTAAAAGAAAATTATATTTCATCACCAGACTCTGAAATGAAGGCGATTATTGCTAAAAAAATAAATGATGCGGAAAATAGTTCGAAAGAAAAACAGAATAAGGCACAGCAAAGCATCGTAAAAGTAGAAAACTCAAATAATATAAAATCAACGCCAACATTGCCTTTACAGAATAAATCAGAAGAAACCGTTTCGTTAAATACAATAAATGAAAATACAAATAACGATGATATTGCTAATAAGAACAATAAGCCTAATACCAGCTCAAAAATATATTCAGATATTAATAAAAAATATATAAATGAACTGGCTACTGCTGAAAAGATTGAAAATGAAAAAGAAAGAGAACAGGAAAAATCCAATGTCCTACAAAAATGGTCGGAGGCAATAAATGCAGATGTTGTAAAACAAAAGATAGATCTAGAAGCAAGTTCAGATTCTGAAATGAAAGCCATACTCACAAAAAAAATTAGCGATGCCGAAAACAGTTCGAAAGAAAAACAATTACAAGCCGATCAATCTATGGCTAGGGTTAATACCATTAAGGAGCCTACAGCTAATTCACCTGATAGGGTAATCGCTTCTTCTAATCCAACAAAAGAAACCTCAGCAGCAAAAACACTTGACAAGCAAGCTGATACATTGGAGGTTTATGCTCTTGAACTAAAAGTAAAGGCAAATAATCAGACAAATCCCGACCAAAAAAAGTTGCTTTTAGAACAGTCTAATGAAATATTACAGCAGTCGAAAGAAAAGAAAATTCAATCTGCTGAGCTTAATGGGAAAGTTAACCAGATGGAATACAATAATAATAAAATTCAATTAGATAAATTATCTAAAACATATTCAAATAGTAATTCAGATGAGATATCGAGGGCCGATATGTTGAATGATGAAGCTTTTATATATTATGAAAAAGCTAAAAAGTTAATTAAGACCGCCGACACTACAAAATCAATTAATGAAAAAGAAAAACTTTTAAAGGATGCCAATAAAAATGAATTTATTGCTATTGAAAAACAAAAAAAATCTGCCGAACTTTTTTTAAATTATAATCCTTCCAATGCTAATTCGGAAGGAGTTTCTTCAAACAATTCAATAAAACAAGATGAGACAAATAAAGATGTAACAAAAAGAAATGGTTTAGTAGATATTGCGAAAGAAAGCAAATTGATAACTTATGAAAATACAGCTGAATCTGAAATTGAAAATCAACAAAAACAAAATACAAACATCACAAATGATGCTTCAAAAATAACAACAGAAGATAATATTGAAACTGCTGAAACTGGAAATGAAGAGGTAGTTAGCTATAAGGAACTTATTAAAAAAGAAAACACATACGTATATACTGATTCTGCTGCAAATGAATTATATGCTAAGGCTAAATTACTTAACGACCAAGCCGATGATTTAATGGCACAGTCTATTGTTTATCAATTTGAAACTGTTGATAAAACTAGCAACATAACTAAAAAGGAAAGAGCAAAGCAAGGGAAACTTTTAGTGAAACGATCGCAAGATAAAAGAATATTAGCGGCGGAACTATTTACCAATGCTAATAAAATAGAATTTGATTTCAATAAAAATAAAATTGAAGAATTAGCTAAAATTACTTCGGCAAATAATTATCCGGAAATTTCGAAGGCTGATTTATTAAGTGATGAATCTACAAGGTATTTTGAAGCAGGAAAAGTGCAAAGAAAAAAAGCAAATAAAATTTCGGATCCATACCCAAAGTCGGAGGCATTTGAGGCTGCGCTAGATAATGAAATGATGGCTTTGGAAAAACAAAAAGAATCTTACGATATTTATAAAAAATTCAATCCGAATGCTACTACCGCCTATGCTGCTGCTGATAAAAAGAACAATAAAAATGATGCCGCTGCAACTAACTACAAATTTCCTCCAAATGATAATACCTCCGCGATTGAGGCTTCTAAAATAAATTTTGATCCCTCCACAAATAATAACGCTAATGAGAAGAAGCTAGTATATAAAGAACCGGGTGCAAAAGAAAATAAAATAAAAATAGATTTACTAAATAAGGAGGCGGCCGAAAAATTATCGCTATCGCTTGTATTAAAGGCGGAAGCAGCGAAACAAAAAAACATTGAAACCAAAAATACAATTTATATCCAATCGGAAGAATTAACAAAAGAAGCGCAAGATAAAAAAATTCAAGCTTTTCAATTAATGGCTTTAACTAATTTAAATGAATACAATGCAAATCAAAAAAATATAAATCAATTTTTAAATAAATTTTCATCAAATAATGAATCTGAATTTTTAAAAGCGGAATTAATGAATGACGAGGCAATTAAATATTTTGATGCCGCAAAGAAAGAAAGAATGAAAGCCGACGTGGATGAATCCTATCCTTCAAAAGAAAAAGAATTTGAAGCTGCTGGAGTTAATGAAATAAAGGCTTTAGAGAAACAAAGAGAATCCTTGGATATTTATGAAAATTACAATCCAATTATAGCATCTTCTGCTGTAAAACAAAATGACAATGTTTCCAACAATAAAACAAATTCAAATTTACCAATCGCTAAAAATGTTAGTTCGGCTGTAAACAATTCGTCTAATAGTAATCCAATTTCGGAAAAAGAAAATAATAAAGAAAATGAAACATTCAATTCTAAATTAAATTTAGAACTCAATGAAAATAATAAAATAAATGAGCCTTTAATATCCTCAAATGATAAAGATTTATTTTCCAAAAGTGAAGTGAAATTAGCTTCTAATGAAGCCTTTGAAGAAAAAACCAATAATGCTTATTCAGTAGCTAACCCAATTCCTATTAATGAAAAAATTCCCGACGGCATCATTTTTAAAGTTCAAATTGGGGCATTTAGAAAACCCATACCACAAGATCTATTTCAAGGAATAAGTCCAATTACTGGTGAAACAACTTCCAAAGGGTTTATTAGATATACAGCTGGTATTTTTGCCAAATTTACAACAGCAGAAAAAATAAAAAATAAAATAATTAATTTAGGATATAAAGATGCATTTATAGTTGCATTTTATAATGGTAAACGTATCCCAATAAACGATGCTTATGCTATGGCTGTAGGAGTCCCTTCTTCGGTTTTAAAAATAAATGATGCTGGTGAAAAACCATTTGAAAATGTAAATCAGGAAATGATTAATAAAACTTTAAATGAGCCTGTTGTTAACCAAAAAACAGAGGACATATCTTCTGTAGATGGTTTATTTTATACTGTTCAGGTGGGTGTTTTTTCTCAACCTATTATGGTTGGTAAATTATATAATTTGAAGCCGTTGTATACTTCTGTTGCTAATAATGGTTATTTGCGCTATTATACAGGCATATACAATAGTGTATCCCGTGCCACAGAAGCTACAGAAATGATAAATGATATAGGAGTTAAAGATGCATTTGTTACAGCTTATTATAATGGGAAAAGAATTTCAATTGCTGAAGCAAAACAAATTGAAAAGCAAGGTATTACTGTTTTCTCAAAAGAAAACAATCTTAATAAATTACCTGTTTTTTCTAAGGGATCTGATCAAATTGCTAATGGTAGTAATGCCAATCAACCTATAAATAATAACTTACAAAATTCAACAAATGGGGTTGCGATTCAAAAATCAAAAAATACAAATGATATAAATGAACAATCTACTAATGCTTCCGGAATAATATTCAAAGTTCAGATTGGCGCATTTTATGAAGAAGTACCAATAGATATAGCAAATAAATTTTTTAAAATTGCTACTAAGGGAATTAAAAATTACATAGAAAATGATGGTTTAACTATTTATACTGTTGGCAATTTAGATACATATGAAGAAGCGGTTTTATTGAAAGCTGAAGTTGCTGCTGCAGAAATTACAGGTTCATTTGTGGTAGCATTTAGAAATAACCAGAAAATTTCTATTGAGGAAGCCAGAGCAATAAAATAAAACGATGCAAATAAAAAATTTACAATATGAAAAAAGAAGATTTAAATACAAAATCTGAATCAAGCAGTGAAACTGACTTAGTGGAAATAGGTGATAGGCAAATTATACTTTATGATGATGATGTTAATACATTTGAATTTGTTATAGAATCATTAATAAAAATATGCAAACACGAAATTTTACAAGCCGAACAATGTACTTTTTTAGTTCATTTCAAGGGTAAATGTTCTGTTAAAAAAGGTTCTCTAAAAGAGCTTGAGCCTTATTGCACTTCCTTATTGGAAAGAGGTTTAAAAGCAGAAATTGAATGAAATTTGTTAGTCCCAACAAATAATTTTATCAGAATCCTAGTAGACGATTGAATAATACACCAATTCTACAAGCCAATTTTCCGTCTGAAAACATCCTATTTATATAGATTTTAGATATAAAATAAGAATATAGAGCATTAGAAATTATAAAATACAATATTTAAAATTTAATTTTATAACAATTAATTGGTTAGAAAACAATTAACGAAGCTTATATATAAGCCCCCATTAAAAATCACCTTGCAATAGCATTTAGAAAAATTTATTTACATTTTAAATTTATTTGAGTACAGAAAAAATAAT
>Ga0114966_10002803_pt1 | contig 15460 bp, 10 predicted proteins | sample M_130207_XF_Meta_FD_87029 | JGI IMG/M metagenome (GOLD analysis project Ga0114966, IMG submission 87029) | Freshwater microbial communities from Lake Montjoie, Canada to study carbon cycling - M_130207_XF_MetaG | ecosystem: Environmental > Aquatic > Freshwater > Lake | place: Lake Montjoie... | reverse complement strand
CACCGATGCGCCAACCGGCTCCATTCATGCCACGCTCAGGAGTTTCGTCAGACGGTCGACATCGGCGTCATCAACCCAAATGAGAATCCCAAACTGTCCACCGGATTCAAATGCGTTCACAAACTGAATGTTGATGCCTTCCTGAGAGATGGAATCAAGCGTGCCCACCAGATCCCCGTCGCGGTACTTGTCGGTGATGTGGAAGCATGATTCTTCCCAGGTTCCCAAGCCGATCTTGGCTGCGAACTCCCGGAATTGTTCCGCATCAGCAGGGATGATGTGGAAACCATCCGCCGAGCGTCCTTCGGTTGGTCCGTAGTAGGAAAGAATCTCTACCTTGGCGGCCCGCAATTGGGCAGTCAAGCGAGCGAGCTCTCCCGCGCGGTGCGGGAGCCGGACGACGAATTCGGTAAGTTGCTGCCAGTGGGACATGTGTCCGGGGATGATATCGACCACCCTGCGGAGTGGCGTCTGAACCGTATCCTTATTGGGATGCGCCGATTGCGCGATGCGGCTTACATCTTCGCCATGACCGTGACCGCGCCCATTTGGGCGTGGCGGATGCACCGCGCGGGGAAACTCCGCACCGATTGGGCGGCACGGTTCGGTCGAGGCACCGCGCTTTCCGCACCGGGACGACGACGCATCCTGATTCATGCAGTTTCCGTTGGAGAAGTGAACGCCATTCGCCAACTCGTGGAGCGGCTCGCTTCCGATCACACCAAGCCAGACATTGTGATTGCCGCCACCACCGATACGGGCTTTGCGCGGGCGCAGGTGCTCTTTGGAAATTACACCGTGGTGCGGTACCCGTTTGATGCCAGCTGGATGGTGCGACGATTCCTTGATCGTGTACGCCCTGATTTGGTGGCGCTCTGCGAACTCGAAGTGTGGCCAAACTTTGTTGCTGCATGCGCGGATCGCAGTATCCCAGTTGTTGTTGTGAACGGGCGGCTGTCCGCACGCAGCTTTAGCCGATACATCTCTGCACGCTTCATTGTGGCGTCATCGTTCCGTGCACTCCACTCCGTATTTGCGCAGAACCAGGAGTACGCCGCGCGCTTCGTTGCCCTTGGCGTGAATGCCAACAGCGTGTTCGTCACAGGAACCATGAAGTGGGACACCGCGCAGGTCGCCGATGAAGTTCCCGGCGCGGCAGACTTTGCTGAAGCAATGGGGATCGATCGTTCGCGACCGCTCGTGGTTGCTGGATCGACTGCTCCCGAAGAGCATCGGCTGCTTCGCGAGGCAGTTCCCAAGGGCGTGCAATTGCTCTGCGCCCCACGAAAGCCTGAGTGGTTCGATGCAGCGGCCGCTGAACTGAAAGGGTGCTCGCGTCGTTCTGCCCGCACCCCAGGAAGTGCGGTTGATCTCTTCCTGCTTGACACCATTGGTGAACTTCGCAAGGCGTATGCGCTTGCAGATGTCGTGATCATCGGGCGTTCGTTCGGTGCACTCTATGGCTCTGATCCAATGGAACCCGCCGCACTTGGCAAGGCCATCATCGCGGGTCCGCGCATGCATGACTTCAAGGATTCGGCCGAAGCAATGCAGTCGGCGAATGCCATCGTCCGCATTGATGCATCGCAGTTGCACAAATCGATCCGGCGCCTTGTTGATGATCCGAGTGAGCGCGTGCGTCTCGGTCGCGCGGCCCGCGAGGTTGTCCTTGCCCATCAAGGTGCCACCGAGCGAACTGCAGAAGCGCTTCTCTTCATTCTCACCGCTGCGGACAACCATCATGCGTGAATCTGAACTCATTGCTGATATCTGCAAACACAATGCAGAGCTTGCAGCGTGCGGCGGCGCCGAGGTGCTGATTGCGCCGGGCGATGACATGGCCCTCGTGAAACTTGGTGGTCAGCGCGTGCTCGTCGCCGCGGACCAAGTGATCGCCGGTCGTCACTTTGCCGCGGGGACGCCGATGGATCAGATTGCACGCAAGGCGCTCGCACGGAATATCAGTGATATTGCAGCCATGGCTGGCGTTCCAGCGTGCGCGGTGGCGACGGTTGCGCTCCCCGCTGCAATGCCGGACCACGAAGTGCGCGCACTTGCGGATGGCCTACGTGCTGCAGCGCTGGTGTTTCAGTGCCCAGTTGTCGGTGGCGACATCGGCACGCACGCCGCGGCTGACGGCGCGCTTGTGGTTTCCGTTTCTGTCCTGGCAGAGCCCGGGCCAACCGGTCGCGTGGTGACTCGTGCCGGCGCATGTGTTGGCGATCTTCTCTGCGTCACCGGAACCCTGGGCGATGGTTGGCGCAGCGATGGATCGGGACGGCATCTTTCGTTTACGCCGCGCATCGCTGAGGCGCTCGCTTTGGTTGAGGCACTCGGCGACCGCCTGCACGCGATGATTGATATCTCTGACGGGCTTGCTCGTGATGCTGGTCATCTCGCCACCGCTTCCGGCCTCGCCGTTCGCATTGACGGCGCTCAGTTGCCGTGTGCAGCAGGGGCAGGGTGGCAAGCCGCCGTGGGTACCGGAGAAGACTATGAATTGGCCTTCGCATGCGCGGGTCAGCCGCCGTCGTCCGTTGCCGGCACGCCGGTCACGGTGGTCGGACGGTTCCAAGAGCCGGGCGGAGTGCGCGTAACTGTTTGCATTGGCACCGAGGAGCACGATGTGTCCGCCCTCGGATGGGAGCATGGATAATGAGGACGACGCCATGACTATCGAAATCCGCCGTACTTCAAGCCCTGAAGAAACCGAACGCATTGCGTCCGCGCTCTCCATGCGCGTTGCACCGGGAACGGTCATCACGCTTGAAGGAGATCTTGGCGCGGGCAAGACATGCTTCGTGCGCGGACTCGCGCGCGGACTTGGAGCTGACGCAGATTCCATCTCAAGCCCAACGTTTGTCATTGAGCATCGGCATCCGTGCGAGGCTGGACTCTTGGTCCACATCGACGCATATCGGATTCGATCTTCAGAGGACCTCGCATCAATTGGTTGGGATGAACTGCTCGCTCAAGGCGATGCAATCATTGCCATCGAGTGGCCATCGCGCATCGCGGCGGTCTTGCCTGAAGTGCGCATTGATGTGCGACTTCGCCACGCTGGCGAGGATGTGCGCGAAATTGAGATCGAATGGGTACGACCAGGCGTTGCGGCCGTTGACTGCCGGACCTGCGGAGCGCCGCTCGGCGAAGGTTCCGACGGCCGTTTCTGCAGCAAGCGCTGCCGATTGGCGGATCTGGCGCGTTGGTTCCGCGGCGACTATTCAATCAGTCGACCGCTCGAAGAAGACGACTTGTCGAGCGGCATTCCGCATCGCGGTCCGGAGTCTGATCGATAAAGGTGTGAACTCAAGCGAGAGTGGCGGCGGTGCGCACTTGTTTCGACGCGCGCGCTCATGCCGGAATCGCGCAGTCGATGACAAGGGTGTGCTTGAGCGAGTGCACCCGGGCCGACTGACAGAGTTCCGCGACTAATGCATCAATTCGAGGGTCAGAGGTCACGGTTCGAGTGCCGTCGGCATGGCGAATCTCAATATGCGTACTGATCCCGGGGCCGCCACCATGAGTGAACTCATAACGGACCGAGTCCCGGGCGTGCAAGCGTTCGACCAACATGCCAGCCTCAACAAGCAACTTGAGTGTGCGGTACGTGGTTGCCTTGGAAACCGGTCGCGCACGACGATCAAGAACCGCAATCAGAGCTTCCGCATCAAAGGGGCGATCGAAGCCGCTGGCGGCATCGAGGATGTCGGCACGCTCGGTGGTGTATTTCAATCCCACGCCGCGCAGGTGACGGCGGAAGCGCGCGCATGGTGGTGCCACAATCCGGGCGGTCGTTGCAATTGGGTTGGATTTCCGCGTCGGCATGGGCTCGGGGGCTCCGGGGGAGTCAGTTCCTTCTTTGTCGACAAGGTCCCATAATGGCTGTTACGTTAAATTCCATCCACCAGGAACCGCCGAGGGGGGCCCCCTCCGGGCTTCCTGCTGATTCGGGCGGCTTTGGGCTGTTTCGGCAGTCGTCCCTCCAGGCCATGTGAATCATCTCCGACCCCGACCAGTCGACTGAACTGCCGCAGCGGCGCCGTCGCCCGCCGCGAGCCCGAACGAGTCGTGAACCAACTGCAGTCCGCGCTCCCCGTGCTGTCGGTCCACGATGCAGCTGATCTTGATCTCACTGGTGGTGATGTTGTGAATGGCGATCCCCGCCTCTCCAAGTGCCCGGAACATGCGGCTTGCCACTCCTGAGTGACTCTTCATACCGGTACCGACGGCGCTGATCTTGGCAAGCCCAACCTCGACATCAATATCCCCTCGGCCAAGCTGACCGATGAGCGTCTGGCAGATGGACTTCACATCCGCAATATCCCCATGCTCCACCGTGAACGCAATGGTGGTCGTGTCGCCGAACTCAGTCTGGACGATGTCGTCCACGCTGATGTTCGCCGCAGAAATGGGTTCGAAGATCTGCGCCTGAATGCCCGGGGTGCGCGGCAGCGCCTTGAGACTGATGCGTCCAAGGTCTTGCTTGAGCGCGCAACCAACAACAACGATGTCTTCCATGATCTGCTCCTCGGGCACGATGAGCGTGCCCATATCCGGCTTCTGGCTGTGACGAACATGAATCGGGACGCTGAACTTTTCGCCGAACAACACGGCGCGCGGATGCATGACGGCTGCGCCCATCGACGCAAGCTCAAGCATTTCTTCGTAGCTGATGTGTCGCAACTTGCACGCGTTGGGCACGAGGCGCGGATCAGCGGTATAGACGCCGTCAACATCAGTAAATATCTCGCAGATTCCGCCATCGGCCGCAACATCAAGCGCCGCAGCGAGTGCAACTGCGGTGGTATCGCTGCCGCCGCGGCCAAGCGTTGTGATGTCGCCGTTGGGTGAAACTCCCTGGAATCCACAGACCACCGGCACCGCACCAGAATCAAGAATGCGTTCGAGCTGCCTGCGATCGATCTGTGAAATGCGCGCCTTGCGATGTGCATTATCCGTGTCAATGCCCGCCTGCGCGCCGGTCATGCTCACTGCGTCGCAGCCAAGCGTATGGAGCGCCATCGCCATCAGTGCCACGGAGATCTGCTCGCCGGTCGCCATCAGCATGTCCATCTCACGTGGGCTCGGAGTGCCGGATATTCGCTCAGCGAGTCCGATGAGTTGATCGGTTGTGTGACCCATGGCGCTGACCACCACGACCACGCGGTTGCCAGCGCGGCGTGCTTCAACAACGCGCGCAGCGCAGCGCAGTATCCGCTCTGGATCCGCAACGCTTGTTCCGCCGAATTTTTGAACGATCGTTGGCATCCTGCCTGTACTCATTCCTACCTTGGAGACTGGGTCACTCGCCGCTCCAGCGACTGGGTGAGAGACTAGCCCGAGACTTTCGCCGCAGCCTGAGAACGCCTCGGCGCAGCGGATGTCGAGTTTAACAGAACATGTTTGCAAGCGGACGTTGCGGACGCGGTTCGCGCGTCGGTCACAGACTCTCGCCACCATGCCACGAGCCGATCGCGCTCCGCGCCGCGTGGAACCCCGTAGGCGTCGCACATGTGTTCCGCAAACTCATCGCGTGCGGCCGTGGTTGCCGTCTGTTGCCATGCAGCCAATGCCCGCGCGCCGCGCGTCCAAGCGGCGCGATTGCCTGGCGCAGGTAGCGCACGCAACTGCGAAGCCGACAACCGAATCGCCCGCGCCGACATACCCGAGCCGGCATGGCGCCACCACGCCTCGGCCGCAGTTGCTGGCGCGAGCAATGCAGCGGCCACCTTCCAAAGATCCGCGGCGCGCTTTGGAGTCACGGTGATGGCTGGCGTCGACGGCATGGCAATGCCCTTCGCGTCCACCCACGCTTCGATCGCCCGGGTCTGTGTTGCAACCAAGATCTTCGGTCCTTGCCGCGCAAGAAGCCATGGTCCAAGAACGGCATCGCTCTTCAGTTCACTGGTTCGGATGATCGGCCCTGCAAAGATACGTCCATGGATGCGAACAGGCCGCGTTCCCCAATCGAGTCGCGCCGCGCCGATGGCGCCGACGGTCACCAAGGCGGGCGCTTCGGGTGTTGGTTGTGCGCCGTCGGAGGCGTGAACGCGTCCACGCAGTCCATAGTAATGCTGTCGAAAGTCTGCAGTTGATCGCATCCAGTCATCAAGCGTCCCTGCGGTGCATGATGCCAGTGGATCCGGAACCCCACGCACTGCGGCGAGCGCCGCGCCCCAAGCGCCGCCCGTACATCGGTCTCGTGCAATGCGCTGAATATCCCCGCTCGCATCAGCAACGCGCAACATTGCACTCGCGCGGCGGGTCAGCATCGGAACGCACGTTCGCACTGCGGCTCCAAAGGCATTTCCAGGCAGCATGATGACTGCCGTCAGCGTCATCCCTGACTCGCATGCCAAGCGAATCGGCAGCGCATCAGTGGCGGAAAGCGTTGAAATTGGCTGCAGTAAAGCCACGGTGCCGCGCGGAGCAAGTTCAGTGCCAAGAAGTAGAAACGCCGATGCGGTATCGGCATAGCCCGCAACATGACCGTCGAAGCGCTCGCGGAGCGCGGCTTGTTCGGCGCGCGATCGCACGGACTGCTTTTCGAGCTGGCCAAGGAATGGTGGATTTCCTGCAACGAGTGAGTATGAGCGTCCGTCCCATGCGCCGGCAACCAGCGCATCGCCGCAGCGAATCGAAGTGCGCCAGATAGCGGCTCCACCACCACATCGCAAGCGCAATCGAACACGTGCAACCGCTGTTGCAAATGGATCAAGATCCATTCCTTGCACTGCAGCAGCGATTCGTGCGCCGGTCCATCCCATGGCTTGCAATCGATCAGCCATCGCCACCAGGAAGTTCCCGGTACCGCACGCTGGATCACATGCTTGAAAGGCGGGCTTCGGCCGCGCCGGCATTGCAGCATCAAGAATCCGCTCCACCGCGTCGGGCGGCGTGTACCAAGTGCCTGCGCGCCGCGCTGTGCCCGCAGTCTCTGCATTGCGCTTTACTTCTTCATAGCCGGAGGCAATGCCTTCGATCCACGCAGCTTGTTCTGCACGAGGAAGGACAGCGCACGCCTCTTCGACGGCATCTGTCAGCAAGTCCGCGTGGCGTGCATCCATGGGTTGGCAGTATGCCGCCTATGTCGAATTAGTCGCCTGCGAGAGCAGCCTCGCGGTCGCGTGCGGTCCGCTCATTGCGGCGACGCTCTGCTTCGCGAAGGATGCGCTTGCGCATGCGAACGGCGATCGGGGTGATTTCCACCAATTCATCTTCTGCGATGTATTCGAGGGCCATTTCCAGGCTCATCGAACGCGCAGACTTCAGAACGAGGGTTGCTTCTTTGTTTGCTTCGCGCACGTTGGAGAACGGCTTCATGCGCACCGCGTTCACAACAAGGTCGTTGTCGCGGGCGTTCTCGCCAACGATCATTCCTTCGTAGACCGGATCGCCAGGACTGACAAACATCGAGCCACGCTCACAGAGTTGCAAGAGTGCAAATGTGGTTGCTGGACCGGAATCGTTGCCGACCATCACTCCGCACAGGCGCTTACGAACGGCGCTGGTCACCGGTCGGTAGCCGAGGAAGGAATGGTGCATCACTGCCTCGCCTGCAGTGGCGTTCAAGAGGCGCGTGCGGAATCCAATCAGACCGCGCGCAGGGATATCGGCATCGATGTGCATGCGAACTCCGCGCTGATCAACCTTGAGAATTTCGCCGCCGCGTTGGCCCAAGAGTTCAAGTGCTGAGCCCATGCTTGCAGTGTCGGTATCAAGACTGACGCGCTCATACGGCTCATGGCGAACGCCATCGATTTCGCGCTCAATGACTTCTGGCTTACCAACGGTCAGCTCAAAACCTTCGCGGCGCATGTTCTCAAGAAGCACGCCCAAGTGCAGCAAGCCACGACCTGAGACGCGGAACTCATCCGAGCCATCGCCGGGCGAAACACGCAGTGCAACATTGCCGCGCAATTCGCGCTCAAGTCGCTCAGCGATCTGCCGACTAGTGACAAACTTGCCTTCCTTGCCGACCATTGGGCCGTCATTGATACGGAAGACCATGTGCAGCGTGGGCTCGTCAACCTTGACGCGGGCCATCGGCACCTGGTTCTCGATATCCATGAGTGTGTCACCGATTTCAATATCGGGAATGCCTTCAATGGCGCACAAATCCCCGGCTCGAATTTCAGGAACCTCTCGGCGACCCAAGCCTTCAAAGCGGTTCACCTTCATGACCTTGGCCTTCTTCACCGTGCCGTCCGACTTACTGACAGCCACCTGCTGGCCGGCCTTCAAGATGCCGTTGTAGACGCGACCGATGGCAATGCGTCCAACATATTCGCTGTACACGAGGCTGGTGACGAGGGCCTGCAATGGCTGGTCAACATTCTCTGCAGGTGCCGGGACATGCTCAGCAATCATGCGGAACATGTCATGCACGCCCTTGTCGCGCACATTGATATCGCGGTTCGCCCATCCGGCGCGCCCCGACGCATAGATCACTGGGAAGTCAAGCGCAACATCATCAGCGCCGAGATCAACCAACAGATCGAACACCTCATCAATGACTGCCGATGGTCGACCATCGGGTCGATCAATCTTGTTCACAACAACGATCGGACGAAGTCCAAGCTCCAAAGCCTTGCTAAGAACAAACCGTGTCTGCGGCATCGGGCCTTCAACTGCATCAACAAGCAGCAGACAACCGTCTGCCATGCGCAATACGCGTTCCACTTCGCCACCGAAGTCGGCGTGGCCTGGCGTGTCAAGAATATTGATACGGAACTCTTGTCCCTCAAGGTCGCCAGTGCCGGCACCGAAGACATAGTTCACTGCGCAGTTCTTCGCCAAAATAGTGATGCCACGCTCGCGCTCGAGCGGGTTGGAATCCATGACGCATTCTTGATCCGGAGCGCCGACCTTGAAGGTGCCGGCCTGCTTGAGGAGGGCGTCCACCAGTGTGGTCTTGCCGTGGTCAACGTGAGCGATAATGGCGACATTACGAAGCGGCATGCGATGGGTCCGTTGGTGAGTGCGATGCCACTTCCGTGGGCAGCGCGGGGAGCCCCGTAGTGTACCGAAACAATGCCTATCGCCCAACTTTTTGTCTACATATCGGCGGGCGGGATGATTGGCGGGCGGTGTTCATATGGCTCAGGCGCTGTTAACTCTTCACAAAGCCCAGGCGGCTATAGGGGTCCGAGCCAAGCAATTCAGGCGTTTCTTCGCATCTAGACAGGTACAGGCCGGGGATTACGGCGCCGACAGATCCTCCGCAAAGAACACCCTCGGCTGCAACCCGGTCACGCTGGTGTTGCGCATCAAAATGTCGGAGAGCCGCGTCCTCTCAATCTCTCCAAGCTGCTGCGGATTGAAGGCGAAATTTTGGTACCAGAATCGATCACCATCGCGAAGCGCCATGAACTGCGCGCGCAACACGGCATTGTGCGTTGCGCCAAGACTTGAGCCTGGCAAGTGATCCTCGGCAAGCATGCCGACCCAAGCGTCAACGTTGTTGACATCCTTGTAGAGCGATGCCAAACTCGCCGCGACGGACACATTCGAAGTGATCTGCGCAAAGGAGCGCACCGGCTTCAGTCCAAAGTCTCGACGAACTGTGTTGTAGTCCGGCAGCCCGTGATCGCGCCCGCGCTGGATATTGAGAGCTCCAAGATCAAATCCGCCAGCACCGGGAGGACCGAAAAGAAAGTTTCGCAATGGATCAACAATCATCGTGTCGTTGAGTTGCTGGGTGTCCACAGCGAAATAGCGCACGAACGGGTCGATGCCTTGCACCGAAGGAATCACGCCGGGATTGAAGAACACGGATTGCAATGGAAGCGAATCGATCTCCACGAAGTGTTCATCAATCACGCCAATGTCTGGTCCGACCATGGAATGTCCATTGCGGTATGCGGCGGCAGCAAAGACATTGCTCAGCCCCGGATTCACATTCGGGCGGTACCCCGCGTAGCGCGGTAGCGGTCGCCCCAAGAGTGCCGGCAGGAACTCGTTGTTCACGATCGCCTGTAGTTCAGCAATGACAATGCGGCGCGCTTCCTGAAAGATGCGTTCGTCATCCCATTCCCGATGCCTCGTCGCGATCCGCCCAGCCTGCATGTTGTGTTCGCGCAGGAATACTGTGTGGAAAGTGGTGAGCCCAGGTTGTTCATTGGCCCGAACATCGCCGGCAACGACCAGTGAAGTGACGGGATTACCCAGCGGATCATCATTCGCTAATGTCCCGTCATTCAAGGGCAGCATGTCCCCGAACTCGGTTGCGCGAACTTTCAACTTTCCGCTGGTCCCAGCGCGAAGCCACGCCGCGCGTGCGCGGTCAACACCATAGATCTGCGATCCGTCGATGAACGAAGTCACGGTATTGAGCTGCTCACGCGGATTGCTTGTTCCAGTGGCCGGATTGAAAGCAGACCGGTCCATCCAGATTTTCTTCGTTCCCGTGCTCGCTGGATCAAACCACGGATCTCCAGCAGGAACGCTGATATCGAAGGCCTCGGAAAACCCGCCCGCGGCCAATCCGATGTCATGGTCAAGAAACTGCCCGAACTCGTAGAGACATGTGGAGAGTCCGCGCTCGTCGGCTGTTGATACATCGCCTTGCGCGGCGACTGCATTGCTTATGACCCGCGCGCTGGGTCGATTCGCTCCTGCGGGTGCCGATTTCCCGTCCGCGTAGAAGGCTCCGCTTCGCTCGCGCAGGTAATTGACGCCCGGCGTACCCCACAACGGATGCTGCGCATTGTTTCCGCTGCCGTCATAGGAACGAAACTCCGGTACGGGTGGCACTGCAGCGCCCGGCACCGCAGGTGGACGGGGAATGGCACCCTGCCCTTGAACTGGCGGCGGCGCGCTGCGATTGCGGCCCTCGCGGCGCCATCCATCACGGGAGCCACTGATGGCTGGGTCGACGTGCGGCGGTTGTTGCGCGGCGGCCTCGGTGACAGCTGTAGCGATCGCTCCCAGTGCCATTCCAAGGCAGATTCCGAGTGACTTCCGCACGATTCGCTTACGCGACTTCATGTCGTCAAACTTCATGATGGCAGTCCTTTCGTACCGGCGGGTGGCGGCGTTGGCCTTGCCGACGAACGGTTCGTCGATGGTGCAACCAGCAGTCGTCCTCGCCATAACTAATTGCTTTGCAATTAGATAAAGGGACAAGCGATCTCAGCGCGTTCTACGAATTTTTGGATTACCGCACCTTACGCCTCGAGCCCATACATGGCCGGCACCTTCGCGTGAAGGTGTCGCATGAACGGCTCTGCACTCAACGGCGCACCAGTGACATGCTCGCATAGGGCCGCACTCAGATGGCGACGCCCATGGCGATGGATGTTGGTGTTCAGCCAGTTGAGGAGCGGGCGGAATTCGCCGCGCGCAAAGCCATCGTCCAGACCAGGGATCACCTCGCGTGCGCGCTCAAAGAACTGCGCCGCGTACAAAGTGCCGAGCGTATACGTTGGGAAGTAACCGATCATGCCGCCCGACCAGTGAACATCCTGCAGGCAGCCACGACGATCATCGGGAACAGTGAGCCCCAGATATTCCTTGTACAGGCGATTCCATTCAGTAGGCAGATCCTTGGCGTCAAGGTCGCGCGAGATCATGGCGCGCTCAAGCTCAAAGCGAATCATGACGTGCATGTTGTACGTCGTTTCGTCTGCGTCGACGCGAATGAAACCAGGCTCCACAACATTGGCTGCCGTGTAAATCTGCTCCGCGGAGAATCGATCTGCAGCCTTGCCAAAGAACTCTGGCATCTGCTTTCTGGCCCATGTGCAGAACTGCAGGCTGCGACCAACCTGGTTCTCCCAAAGGCGACTCTGGCTTTCATGGATCGAGAGGCTGACGGCCTCACACATCGGGGTGGAAATCCAGTCTTGGTCGAGCCCCTGCTCGTACATCCCGTGGCCGGTTTCGTGCATCGTGCTGCCGAGGCCATCGAGCATGCAGTCAGCCGAGTAACGGCTGGTCATGCGGACATCGCTGCCGTGGCTTCCACCACAGAATGGATGGGTACTTCGGTCGAGGCGACCGCGTTCAAAGTCGAAGCCAATCGAACCGCTCACAAAGCGCGCGAAACGCTCCTGTGCGTCGATGTCCATCGGATGAGTATTGAATGAGTTGTCCGGGCGACGCGGCGCGTCCTTGACTGCGTCGATGAGCGGCTGCAGGCGCTGCCGCAGCGGAATAAATACGCCTTCGACAAACTTGGCCGTACAGCCGGGCTCAAATCCGTCAGCGAGTGCGTCCCATCGCTCGCCGGTGCTGCGATCCCAACCAAAGCAGTCTGCCTTCTGGCGATTCAGATGAACGATCTTCTCGAGCCATGGTCGAAACCGTGCGAAGTCGCTCGCTTTGCGTGCCTGCGCCCACTCATGTTGGGCAACGCTGGACACCGAGGCAAGTTCTTCAACGAGCGTTGCAGGAAGCTTGTTCGCGCGCTCCCAGTCGCGACGGAACTCGCGAATGTTCACTCGATCAGGGTGCGTTTCTGGAAGTGTTGCAGTGGCGTCGGCGGCTGCTTCAAGCATTTCCCCCAAGCGCTGATCGGTGGCCATCCCGTGCTCAAGGCGCGCTAATTGCGCGAACTGCCGGGCGCGGTGCGCGAGGCCTCCGTTTGGCATCATCGTTTCCTGATCCCACCCCAAGATTGCCGCAGTGCTCCCCAAGAGTCGCGCTTCTCGGGCAAGTTCAGTGGCAGCAATGACGGTGGGATGCGATGCGGCGGTTGGTGCGGCGGTCGGGCTCATGGTGCTCATGCGCGGCATCATAGGAGCAGCGGCATCTTCTGTTCCATGAAACACACGATGCGCGTCCCGTTTGGAACGCGCATCGTGGAATGCTTCAGAGAAGTGAATGACCCCCGGTCACCCCATCAATTCTTTGGGGCGACTGGCGCGATCGGTGCGATCGGGGTGCTCGACGACGTCTGCGGAGGCGCAGTGGAGGTGCTTGCAGGCACGATCGGCTCCACATACTTCACCACTTCCTCGCGTCGGGCATCAACGCGATTGCGAGCGTGATCAATAGCGCCCCAACCACGGGAATCCTTCACGGTCTTATCTGCACCAGCATCGACGAGCATCTTGACCTTGTCGACGTCGCCGTATGCGCATGCCACCAAGAATGGCGTCATGCCGAGCGAGTTCCGAACGGTAATGTCGGGGTTCGCCACGAGAAGGATCTTGACAGTCTCGGTCTTGCCGGTGCGGAGCGCGCGCATCAGCGCAGACTCGCCGGTCAATCGATCGATCGCCTTGCCATCTGCGCCCTTGGCCAAGAGCACGGTGACTGTCTCGGGCTTGCCAACGCCTGCAGCCCACATGAGGGGAGTCATACCGTTGACGTCCTGAATGTTGGGATTCGCATTTGCCTTGAGAAGGATGACAACAGTCTCAGTGGTGCCGAGACCCGATGCCCAAAGCAGCGGCGATCCTTGAACCTGATCACGTGCGTTGGCGTCGCCACCCGCAGCGAGCAGTGCAGTGAGGACATCAGTCTTGCCCCGTTCAGCAGCCACGGTCACGGGCGTCTTGCCTGTACGGTCCTGCGCGTTCGGGTTTGCCTTTGCATCCAAGAGCATCTTGACGATGTCCATGTTGCCGCTCTCAGCCGCAAAGTGCAATGCGGTGCGCTGCGACATGCGTTCTGGAGATTCAGTGCCACCACCAGCAGCAAGTGCCGCCTTCATAGCAACTGGGTCAGCTGAGCGAGCCGCCAGCACGATAGCTGGAGCTGCTTCGGTTGGCTTGGTCGGAGGCGGAGGATTCATGCCTGGCTTGAGCGAGCGCTTCACCAACAGCGAAAGCTGTGGAGCCTTCGGGCAGTCGGTCATGATGGAGATCTTGACTGAACTACCAGTGGCTTCCCACTTCTTCCAGTCGATCGACACTTCATGTGAGACGCTTGCTTCAGTCGGGACGCTGACGAGCACTTCCGGAAGAACGCTGGTGATCTTGAACGGCACATTCTCAACACTGACAAGCTTGACGACCATCGGAGGTGCATCAGGCGATGTTGGGCCATCAAGCATGTCCTGCGAGATGGTGATGTACGCCTTGACGTCGCCCTTTACGGTCAGAACCTGCGGTGCGTGGCCCTCGACTTGGAAGGTCACCATCTTGGTCAACTGAATGCCAGCCTTGGCGCCCGGCTTCAGTGTGATGTCAATCTCAGCAGATGCGCCCGGGGCGAGTTCTCCCGGAGGAGCAGTCGTGGTCGTGCAGCCGCAGCCTGGAACGATCTTGGAGATCTTCACCGGCGTGTCAAGAATGTTGATGACTTTGATCTTGCCTGTCTTGGCAACTTCAGCGGACATTTCACCGAGGTTGAGGATCTCTGGCTCGAACTTAATCGCTTGACGGGAATCGACGGGAGCCACGGATTCAGGTACCGCGTTGACCGGTCCTGACTGGGACATCGTTTCGGCGGCGGGAACGCCCTTGAGGTTCACACGCTCTGTTCCTTGCTGTGGAGCGGGACGAAGTCCAGAACCGTCTGGAGCTGGAGCCGGTGCCTGTTGTGCGGCGAGCAACGCCACGCACGACAGAATGGTGAGGCGGGCGATGGATGTGGTGGTCGACTTTGAAGTGTTAGCCATGGGTCGTGCTGCCTCTATCAGAATGAGGTCAAGCGGTATACGAGCCGCCGAACCTGCTGCTGAACGCGCCAAGCGCCCAGCTCATTTCGTCAAAGTCGGATCGTACCGCCACCTTCTTTGCCGCCGCGTTTCTTTACACGGAAGGTGTAGGTATCGGCGGGTTATGCGTCTGGTTCATCAAAATTCCGCGCTCGATTGCAAAATGCAGTGCCCTGAGGTTCCGTACACTGCCCCTCCCATGTCGATCCGCTTTGATTCGCTCCCGGAACACGTTCAGCGTCCCCACGTCCGCCGGTTCATCCCGGTAGTGACCCCCGCCAAGGCCAAGGACCAGGATGGCAAGGAGCACGATGTCACCCTGCTCGTCCTGCAGGACCCGCTCCGGCTGTCGCCGCAGCCCTTCATGATGCCGCTCCAGGGCGCCAACCCGCAGCAGATCCAGGCGCAAGTCAATCAGTGGATCGGGCTGCTACTCGCCCTGAATGGCGAGCAACACATTGAAGAAGTCTTCGAACGCCTTGGCGTGCCCGCTGAGGCACAGCAGCCACTGCTACAGATGCTCGGCAAACTCGATGAACTTGGTTACCTCTGGGGTCCCACCAGTGAGGCACTCGAGAAGTCCAAGATGGATGACATCCGTACGCGTGGTTCATTCCCACTTCCCGAAGAGGCGCGTCGGCCGGAGATTGTGGAACAACTGCGGACATTCATGAAGGAGCAATTGGCGAAGGCTGACGATCCGGAGTTTGACAGCCCGGTGGTCGGAATCGTTGCGCCCCACTTGGATTATGGACGCGGAGCGAGCAACTATGCAGCTGCGTACAAGTGCCTTGAGACCGGCGCGCGCGAGCGCCCCGATCGCGTGGTGGTGCTTGGAACCAATCACTT
>Ga0114966_10002799_pt1 | contig 15461 bp, 18 predicted proteins | sample M_130207_XF_Meta_FD_87029 | JGI IMG/M metagenome (GOLD analysis project Ga0114966, IMG submission 87029) | Freshwater microbial communities from Lake Montjoie, Canada to study carbon cycling - M_130207_XF_MetaG | ecosystem: Environmental > Aquatic > Freshwater > Lake | place: Lake Montjoie... | reverse complement strand
CTTGATCTACTTTGCCTGCAAGTTCACTTCGTAGCGAGCGCGCAGTGCGCTTCATCCAAAAGACCATCCAGGTAACAACACCAACTGCTAAGAGGGATGTTGTACCGGCAAATAACTGCTCACCCTTGGGGGTTAAGGTCAATGAGGTGTAGGAGAGAATCGCACCGAGTGCAAAGCTTGAAGCAACTGCACCTGCTACCCCACACCACAGCGGCTTGAGATAGCCAGTGCGCTGGCTCTTATAGATATAGGCCACCAGGATTCCAACGATGAGTGAGGCCTCAAGGCCCTCGCGCAGGGCGATGATGAAGGTGCTAAGCATGGGGAAACTCTAGGGTTCGGGAGGTATTTACGCAACTCTTTCGTTGCGTAATTCACCCACCCTCTTCAATGGGCTCGCCCGGAGGCTCTTCGATCACTAGAGCTTCACGCTCAAGAAGGGCATCGGCTAGGGCGCCGGCCACTAAGTCGATCTGCCAGGGGCGTGCCCCGGCCGCAACTAGAGCGGCTCGCACGGCCGCCTCATCACGGTTGATGGTCGCACCGGATGGGGGAGACCAACAGATGCGACGAATGGATTCAGGAGAGATCAGGTTTTCAACTGGAATCGAGTTGTGGGTTGCAATGGAGTCGATGAGCGCTCGCGCATGAGAAAGCGGAGCGAATTTTTCAGGAAATCTTTCGCGCCATAGTTTAATCGGTGGAAGCGTATCGCTTTGTGTACGCATCACTGGCCACTCCTGTTCAGGCAGTGCGACAGCGCGTGCTACTGCCTCTAGCCACATTGTGCAGTTTTCTAACCAGCGCGCACGGAGGCCAATAGGGCGCAGAGCCTTTTCAAACTCTTTCTTTGTTACTGGAGCAGCTATGCAGAGTTCGATGATTGCCGAATCATTAAGGAGTTTCCCGCCCGCGATATCTTGGGCAGATGCAAGTTCATCACGAGCAATCCATAGTTCGCGAATAATGGCTAAGTGGTCACGGCGTTTTATCTTATGCATTCCAGATGTCCGCCGCCAAGGATCAATGCGAGGCGGTGGTGGCGGTGCATTGAGAATTGAAACAAACTCTTGTTCAGCCCACTCCAATTTTCCAGCAGAGTTTAAAAGCTCATGCATTAAATCTCGGAGCTCAACTAATAGTTCAACATCAAGTGCTGCATAAGTCAGCCACTCTTGTGGAAGCGGTCGAGTCGACCAATCGGCTGCGCTGTGCTCCTTTGCCAAAGTGACACCCATAAGCGACTCCAGGAGTGGTCCGAGGCCAACTCTCGGTAGACCTGCGATTCTTCCGCCTAACTCAGTATCAAAAAGATGAGTCGGATTAATTCCAATCTCGCGCAGACATGGAAGATCCTGAGTGCTGGCATGCAAAATCACTTCATCGGTATTGAGTAATTCATTGAGCTTTGCAATCAGTGGGTTATTTAGGCCAAATGAAATGGGATCGATGAGATGTAATCCGCCACCTTTTCTTTTGATCTGGATTAAATACGCACGAGCGCTATATCGAAAGCCCGACGCGCGCTCGGCATCTACTGCGAAGGGGCCAGTGCCAGAACTCAACTCGTGGATTGCAGATTCGAGGGCACTCTCACTCTCTATGACTTTAGGCGTCCCGCCTGCGGGCGCGAGCAAAGGAACTGGTTGCAAAGTATCTTCCATGAAAATTACTGTCGTGCTCGAGAGAGATTTATCGAAGATACTCCCTCAGGAACGTCTTCAAGACCTGCAACTTCAGCGACTAGCGTGCACCAACCAGAGATATGTTTGATGAGTTCGCTAGGGGTAGAAATAACAGGCGTCCAAGAGGCGCGGATTTCAATCTCGGACTCATCGTGTCGAGGAGAGAGCTTTCCAAATGAGGCGCTCGATACTCGAGTAACCGTGCCGCTCGGTGCTGCGATTGTGCAATCAGCGTTTTCTAGCGCAGCTAAAAACCAACTCCAACCGAACTCAGGTAGAGAGGGGTCTTGTTGCATCGCAGTATCGACCCCTGCGCGTACAAAGGTCACACATCGGAACTCACCCTCCCATGTCTCTTGCCCACCAGGTTCATGGAGCAAAACAAAACGACCTGATGCCAATTCATCCTCTTCGTCACCGAGTTTTCCATTGCTGACATCGGCAGAGAATGCGAATGCGTAGCTAGCCAGTTTTTGTGGAGCAGGAACTTCTTCTAGGACAACCTCAAGGCGTGGCGTAAAACTTCGAAGCTGCTCCAATAATCGTTCGAATCCATTGGCATCCATGCTCTTAGAGTAATTATCACATTCACTGTTCTGGGGAGGCAGGGCGGTAACCTTGGCTCTATGGCATCACTTTTGGCACTTCTATCGAGTTTTCTGTGGGGGACCGCTGATTTTGAAGGCGGGCGTTTAAGCAAGAAACATGCACCTATAGCCGTCTTAGGTTTCTCTCAGGCAATTGGATTGATCTTTGGAATCTCTATTGTCATCGTGTCAGGTGATTGGAACTCGCAGTTTCTTGGTAACAGTGGATTTCTTATTCCCGGAGTCTGCGCTGGCTTCTTGGGTTATTTTGGTCTGATCTGTTTATATGCCGGCCTTGCATCTGGAAACATGGGAGTGGTTTCACCAATTAGCTCATTGAGCGCGGTAATACCTTTGAGTTATGCGCTCTTTCATGGAGACTCGTTATCACTGATTACTTCGATCGGTGTTGTAGTAGCACTTCTCGGAGCATTTTGTGCAAGTGGCCCAGAGCTCTCGCAGGGTCTACCGGTTCGACCACTTCTTTTGGCAATCGGTGCAGCCTTTGGTTTCGGAGCTGCGCTTACATTTATCTCCATTGGTTCGCAGTCGAACGCATTAATGACCATGGTCACGATGCGTGCGGCAACTTTTCTCGTCACAATTGCGATAGCGATTCGTTTCCGCAGTATGGGTGGCTTTACCAAGAATGAGTATCCGAGTTTAATATTTATAGGAGTATCGGATTTTCTAGCAAATCTTCTGCTCGGAGTCGCATGTAACAGTGGTTCAGTCTCCGTGGCGATGGTATTAGGTTCAATGTATCCGATAGCAACGGCAATGTTTGCCTTTAAGTTTCTCAATGAACGATTGCATAAGATTCAGTACGTGGGGATTACTCTTGCAGTAATTGGCGTTGCTCTCATTTCAGCATTCTAATGAAATGCGTGATAAAACAACGTTCCCTCTAATTGACGTTTCTCAACGAATTGAAAGTTGTCGAGAATTGCTAGCCAGTTAACTACATTTTCTCCAACTTGAATTGGTGTAACTGTCAGGAAAAATTCATCGATGAGATCTCCATCGAGCATCTCTGAAATCAAAGAGGCACCGGCTTCAATCAAAATATTCTCCCCAAACTCTTTACTTGCTCGCTCAATAGCCAGTGCCGGTTCCATGCTCCAGATATGCGCCTTTGGGTTCTCGGGAACTGGGTTTACACCAGATCGAGTGAGTACGACTAAAGGAACAGGAGTCCTTTCATATGGCTCAGTGCGCGCTGTATTTCCACCGATGATAATGACATCAAACTCTTTGCGACGGGTGAGAAAAACGCTGCGATCGGCCAACGAACTCACACCCTGGGAGGTGCCATTAACTGTCGTCGATCCATCAGCGCCTACGACCAGTGAGGCTGCGGTACTCATGTAGATAGCATCTCAGTTCTGCCGGTATTCACAGAGGTTTTCACGCTCATAAGTTGAGTCGGAGCGGTATGTGTAGTTAGCCTGTGAGGTATGGACGTCACTAAGCGCGTAGCAGCGCTCCTTCTGGCCGGGGTAGTGGGCTCCATCCCAGTTCTAGCGCTACCTGCCAACGCCGCACAAACACTCCAGCAGGTACAGTCAAAGGTGCGCCAACTCGAAGAAGATGCAACGACGGCCGCTGAAGGTGCACAAGAGGCGAAGGTGAAACTTGCCTCCCTCACTCAAACGCTCAATGGAATTAAGGCCAAAGCGCAGGTGCAAGGTCAGACGCTCTTACTTCTCCAGAAATCCCTGGGCACCATTGCAGTGGAAGAGTACAAATCTGGAAGTTTGAGTCAGGGTTTAGAGCTGCTCTTTTCAAGTGACCCGGCGCTGTACTTATCATCGGCAGGAGCCCTGGATGCAGTCACTCGTGGAAAGAGCGCCCAACTTCGCAGGTACCAAGCTGCTTCCCAACGACTTAGTGCTACGACTTTAACTGTTAATGACAAGTTGGCACTTGTTAAGGCTGCGCAAAAGAAATTCGCTGCACAATCAGCGTTAGCTCTATCAAAACTCAAAGAGGCCGAAACCTTATTATCAAAGTTAAAAAAGGAAGATCGCGCACGATTAGCGAAGCTAGCAGCTGCAAAAGAAGATGCAGATCAAGCATCATCTCTAGTAGCTGCAAAATCAGCAAGCGGGGTATCGGGTAGAGCTGGTATCGCACTCAAATTTGCTCTCAAGCAGATTGGTGATCGTTATGTTTTCGGTGCAGCGGGCTTAATGACATGGGACTGTTCGGGTTTAACTATGCGGGCATATCAGGCAGCAGGAGTTTCATTGCCACACTCATCAGCGGCTCAGTCTCGAATGGGAAAGAAAGTTTCATTTAAATCACTTAAGCCAGGAGATTTACTTTTTTATGGCCGTCCTGTTTCTCATGTTGGAATGTACTTGGGGGGCGGAAGGATGGTGCATGCACCGCGATCAGGTTCTCGTGTAAAAGTAACTTCGAGCGGATCACTCGGTAGTAAGCCCTTGGTGGGGGCGCGTCGCTTTTGAAAAATATTATCGTCGTCACCAATGATTTTGGGCCTCGTGCAGGCGGCATAGAAACCTTTGTTATCGGACTCATCCAGCGGTTGCCACATGGCGTAACTACGGTTTATACATCTGCGCAAGAAGATACCCGTGATTACGATGCCACGTGGCTACGGGACTATGGAGTCCGAGTGGTCAGAGATCGCGCAAAGATTCTGCTTCCAACTCCACGAATAACCAGGCGAGTTAAAGAGCTCATTAAAGCCGAGAAGATTGAAATAGTTGCCTTTGGGGCAGCAGCGCCCCTTGCCCTTATGTCTGCCGCGCTTCGCAGAGCTGGTGCCGCAAGAATTGTTGCACTCACACATGGACACGAAGTCTGGTGGTCATCCGTATTTCCCTTTTCTTTAGCCATGCGTCGTATTGGATCTACCACCGATGCACTCACTTATCTCGGAGAGTTTACTCGGCGGGCGATTTCTCAATCATTATCAACGTCGGCGATTGCCTCCATGGTCAAAATTGCACCAGGTATCGATTCAGAACACTTTTCGCCAGTCGACTCAGGAAGGTTAAAAGAGTCTTTAGCTTTGCGTGATAAAAGAGTGATTGTCTCAGTAGGCCGATTAGTTCATCGCAAAGGTCAGGATCAATTAATTGAAGCGATGAGTGCGATTATTGAAGAAGTTCCGCAGGCTCATTTACTTCTGATCGGCGAAGGGCCTTATCGCAAAAAATTAGAGAAGTTAGTTCGAGATTATGGCTTAGTGGACCGCGTCAGTTTCATCGGGCGAATACAGTATGAAGAACTGCCTCGATACATCTGCATTGGGGAAGTGTTTGCTATGCCATCACGGTCGCGATTTCGAGGTCTAGAAGTGGAAGGTTTGGGGATCGTATATCTCGAGGCAGGTGCATGCGGGCTTCCAGTCATTGCAGGTTCATCAGGCGGTGCGCCAGATGCTGTCGTTGAAGGCGTTACTGGAGTGGTTGTCAATGGTTTAGATAGTGCGGCGATTGCAGTTGCCGCAATTGAGATGCTCAAGAATCCAGAGAAGTCAGCGGCAATGGGAAGATCTGGACGTGAATGGATAGTTAATAATTGGAGTTGGCAGTTTTGGGCCGATGAGTTCCAATCTTTATTGAACAAATAAATTGTGTCTGCGTGCTGCATTGACTGCTGCCGTACGGTTGCTGACCTCCATTTTTCTGTAAATAGCCGCTAAATGGGTCTTAACCGTCGCCTCACTTAAGAAAAGAGTGAGAGCAATCTCCTTAGTAGAAGTACCTTCAGGTAGTAGAGCAAGAACATCAAACTCTCTCGCCGTTAAGTTAAATCTTGTAGTTGCCGCGTTGATCGCAGCTTTGAGGCCCTTTGCACTAAAACTCAAGGGCGAAGCGAGCGAGAGATTAATGGCGGCTATCAACTCTTCAATGGGTGCGCTCTTAACTACGTATGCACTGGCTCCAGAGTTCATTGCCGCTAATAAATATCCATCAGTCTCGTTAAGAGTGAGCACTACTATTCCAATAGTTTTGGAGATATTGCGCGCCCATGTGATTACGTCAAAGCCACTTCCATCGGGCAGGTTGAGATCAACAATGATTGCATCGGGATTGACATGTGCAATGTGTGCTCGCGCCTCTGCTGCACTTGCCGCCTCTGCTGCAATCTCATAGCCATGTGTTCGTAAAGCGGTTTTTAAACCCTCGCGCACAACGGCATGATCATCGATGATCACGATCCGAGTCATTGCTGCTCCATTGGTACGGTGATCGATACGCGAGTTCCTAACGCATTTGATTCAACTTCAATTGAACCCTCTAAACTCTGCACACGCTCTGCAATACCCAAAAGCCCATAATGACCATCTCTTGCAAGTGCACCGCCAATCCCATTGTCTTTGACGCTCACCGTTAATGAAGTTGCATGTGAATGCTCCTGTGAATTTCTTAAGAGCTCGGCAAAAATTCTCTGCAGTTCAAAATGAGTCGAAGTTGCATACTCGGACGTCAAAACTTCATTGCTCGATCGCAGTATCAGAATCTCTGCCCTGATCTTTTCAACAAGTTCGCTCAATCCAAAGCGAAGAGAACGCAACTCCGCACGGATTTCTATGGGAGTCCCTAGTGCACCAACCAGTGAGTCGACACGATAACCCAAGCCCACTAGGTCTTGGGCGATTCCATCATGTAACTCTTGTGCGAGCTTGACTCGCTGATTTGTGCTCACATAATTACTTAGTAAAGAGTTGTTCAATCTCCTTGGCAAACTCTTTTGCAATCACTGCACGCTTCATCGAAAGCTTTGCAGTCAAGTGGCCGCCGGCTATTGTGAAGTCAGTTGGCAAGATGGTGAACTTGCGAATCGATTCGGCCTTACTTACCGCTTTATTGGCTTCATCAACTGCAGTCTGCACGACTGAGATGAGATCTGGATCGTGAGCTAGGTCGGCCATCGAAGCGCCCTCCTTCTTATGGCCGGTGACCCAAGATTTCAAAGCATCTTGATCAATTGTTACTAGAGCAGCGATGAATGGTTGATTATCGCCGACAACCATGCACTGACTTACGAGTGGATGCGCACGTAGACGATCTTCAAGAACTGCTGGTGCAACGTTTTTTCCACCTGCTGTGACGATTAGCTCTTTCTTGCGTCCAACGATATATAGGAATCCCTGGTCATCTAACTTTCCAAGATCTCCTGTCTGGAACCAATGATCATCAGTAAATACTTCCCGGTCAGCGTTATCGTTGTTCCAATAGCCACGCATGACAATCGGACCTTTGATAAGTACTTCACCGTCTTCGGCGATTTTGATTGATGTTCCGGGGACTGGACGTCCAACAGAGCCCACTCGGTGTGCACCTGTTAGATTGAGAGTGGCACCTGCTGTCGTCTCAGTGAGTCCGTAGCCTTCGAGAATTGTTATTCCAACACCACGATAGAAGTGGCCCAAGCGGACACCAAGTGGGGCACCACCTGAAATCGCGGCCTCAACTTTTCCGCCCATACCGGCACGAATCTTCGAGTAAACCAACTTGTCAAAGAGCTTGTGCTTGAGAGTGAGAAGTGGTGAAATCGATTTTTTATCCATGCTTTCAGAGTATGCAATTGCAACATCGGCTGCTTTTCTAAAGATCTTTCCTTTGCCAGCAGCCTCTGCGCGAGCTTCAGCTCCGTTAAATATTTTTTCAAATATCCGAGGAACGGCTAATACGAAGGTCGGTTTAAAGGATGCAAGATCCATGGGCAGGCGACCGACTGGATCACTGCAGTGCGCTAGGTGTAGTCCAGCAGCGATTGAACCGATTTCAACCATACGACCAAAGACGTGAGCCACTGGCAAGAATAGAAGTGTTGATCCACCTGGTTTTAAGAATAAATCCGCGGCACCCTGGACGACGTTGCCACACTCTGACAAAAAGTTTGCATGCGTGAGTGAGACCCCTTTTGGCTTTCCCGTTGTTCCAGATGTGTAGATAATCGTGGCGAGCGTGTCAGGTACCAGGGAGTTTCGGCGACGGTCAATCTCATCATCTCCGATATGAGAACCAGCGGCTTTGAGAGTACTGAGTACATCTTCTGTAATCGTCCAAACATGCTTGGTGTGTGATGGCAATACACTCTGGACTAACTCTCTGAGCGCGGGAGTTTCAACGATTATTCCAATGGATGATGAGTCGTTAAGAATCCAATCAATCTGTTCGGCCGATGATGTGTCATAGACAGGAACAACGACACCACCAGCAAACCAGATGGCGAAATCTAAAATTGTCCATTCATATCGAGTGCGCGACATGATTGCTACGCGATCACCAATCTGTACCCCTGCGGCGATCAAACCTTTTGCTGTCTCACGGATCTCAGCCTCGGCCTCCTTAGCCGAGACGCTCTGCCAACCATCACCAAGCGGGCGAGACATGATGATTCGCTCGGGTTCAAACCAGGCACGCTCTGCAATCAGGTTTGTCAGATTGCCGGCAGTAGCGGCAGGGACAAGGGCTGGATTAGTGATTTCATTCATAGTGGTAACGCTAGTGCCTGATTTGTAAATTTGGGAAGAGGGGTAACCTTGAGCCATGAGCGATTCGAGCCGATCAACAATCACGATAGATGCCCCACTAGCCACCGTCACTGAGGCGCTCTTTGCCTTAGAAAAGTACCCAGAGTGGTCGACGTCGATTAAGAGCGTTGAGGCCGTCGCACGTGATGGTCAGGGGCGCATTACGAAGGTGAAGATGACCATAGATGCTGGAATGATGAAGGACCGTGTCATTTTGGATTATGACTGGTCGGGTGCACCCGAGCGTTTGTCCTTCTCTCTCGATGATGCAGATTTACTCACCGGCATGGATGGTGCATATATCGTCAAGAGCATCGATGAGGATACGACAGAGATTACTTATGAGCTGACAGTGTCGCTCTCGATGTCGATTCCAGCGATGATGCGACAAAAGGCGGAGAAGACAACTATCGACATGGCGCTGGCCCAACTTAAAGCATCGCTAGAAGCATAGCTTCAAAATATGACATACACGATTGGTATTGATGTTGGTGGTACCAAAGTTTTGGGTGGCGTTGTAGATGAGTTTGGAACTGTCTTAGCAACAGAGCGACAAGACACACCGCGTCAAGGTGGGAGTGCGTTAACACAGACAATCGCCGATATTGCACGAGTGCTAATGAAGCTACACGATGTAACGTCGGTAGGAGTATCTGCCGCAGGATTTGTCTCCTCTGATCGAAAGACAATGCTTGCAACTCCTAATATTGCCGATTGGAACGGCGTCAATCTCGATAACGAGTTAACAAAACTGATTGGTCTTCCAGTTATTATTGAAAACGATGCGAACGCTGCGGCGTGGGGTGAAGCTAAGTTCGGTGCCGGTCAAAACAAAGACCACATGATGATGCTGACGGTTGGCACGGGCATTGGAGGTGGAATCGTCGTTAATGGTGGGCTGTACCGAGGAGCATTTGGAACCGCGGCAGAGTTTGGACATATGCGAGTTGTTCCTGAGGGGCATTTGTGCGGTTGCGGAGCACGCGGATGTTTCGAACAGTATGCATCGGGAAATGCATTGTTGCGTCATGTACGCGAAGCGATAAATGCGACTCCTGAAGTCGCGCGCAACTTACTTTCTCGTGGTGATGGAACTATTGCAGGTTTAACGGGAAAGGCGATTACTGACGCTGCGCGAGATGGCGATCCAGTTGCACTTGCAGCTTTTAATACAACGGGGCAGTGGTTAGGTGCTGGTATCGCAACTCTGTCGGTGATCTTGGATCCGGCATGTGTTGTGATTGGTGGAGGAGTAATTGATGCGGGTGAGATTCTATTGAAGCCAACTCGTGAGGCGTTAGAACGGACAATGCCATTTGCCGGCAAGCATCCATACCCTGAGATTATCGCCGCGCAGTTAGGCAATGAAGCTGGCCTTGTCGGCGTAGCTGATTTAGCTCGCCTATAACTCTCTATTCTTCTCTATTTTGCTTTATTTTTTCTATTCTTCAAAGGGATATGTAAGACCAATCTGATGACGTATTTCGTCCATAGTCTTCATGACAGCTACAGTCTCAGACCATGGCATCAGAGGAGATTCCAATAACCCTGCACGAACAACTCGCGCCATCTCGATTGCCTGCTCACGCAGACCGTGTCCAACGTAGGTGTTTGGATACTCGGTGATTGTGCCGTCATGTAGAACTATTCGCATAGATGTTGGCGCATAAAAATAACTCTCGATTTCTAGTCGACCTAATAATCCGCTTACGACTGCTCGACAAGGGGTTCTAGCAATCATCGTTGTATTGATAACTCCTTGAGCTCCATCTGCATAATCCAGGATTGCACTTGTCTGGGCATCGACTCCTCGAGCGGTAAAAACTCCTCGAGCAGTAATAGCTGTTGGTGTTCCTAGTACCAAGTGCGCAAAAGAGATGGGATAGATACCAAGATCTAATAGCGCGCCTCCAGCCAATGACGGATCAACTAAGCGATTGATATGTTGATCTGATAGTCGTTGACCATGATCTGCCTCGAGCGTTTCAATCTTTCCAAGTACACCGCTATCCAAGATCTCCCGCACCAGTGCGATATGCGGCAAGTATCGTGTCCACATCGCTTCAAGAAGAGCCACACCATTTGCTCGGGCGCAGTTAAACATAGCCTCCGCTTCAATCGCCGAAATTGCAAATGGTTTTTCGCATAACACTGGTTTTCCGGCGTTGAGTGCTAATAGCGTGTGCTCGCAGTGCATCGGATGTGGTGTTGCAACGTAGACGGCATCAATATGTGGATCATCGACCAACTCTTGATAGCTCCCATAAGCAGCGGCTCCAGGAATTCCAATAATGAATTCTTGTGCTTTACTCAGCGCGCGCGAACCAACTGCCACCACTTCATGGCCACTTGTGTTATTCAAATCTTTTACGAATGCCGAAGCGATTCCACCAGTACCTAATATGCCCCACTTAAAATTACTCATAGTTCAACTCCATCATCCTCGTGATAGCCACGTTTGAACCAACGCACGATTGCATGTTTGGCTGAAAAAAAGAATGAACGTGGAGTTTGGGTTGGGGGATTAGGTGCTACAAATCCATCACTGTTATCGAGAGTATCTAAACGCTCGATCTCATCAAGGTAGGTAGATGGGCTCGATTCATCCAGAGAAAGCCCAGAGACTATGGAGTCAAACTCGCTACGAATGAGCTCTTCTTCGTCGAATGCATCTTCGTTTCTCCCTGGTTCATCTATGTTCACCCTCAGATAGTGTCATACCGAGCAATAACGGCTAAATTAGGCGGGTGCTCAACAACGTCCCTTATGGGATTCTCCGTGCCTTCCTGACACCATTCTTGATGAGCGCATTTCGCCCCAAGGTCAAGGGTCTGCGTAATGTTCCAGGCAAAGGGCCAGTAATCATCGCCTCGAACCATCTCTCATTCAGCGACTCAATATTTATGCCGCTAGTGGTTCCGCGCAAAGTTACATTTCTGGCCAAGAGTGAGTACTTCACATCCCCAGGGCCTAAAGGGTTGATGAAGAAGTTGACCTTCATCGCACTTGGACAAGTTCCAGTTGATAGATCTGGTGGACGCAGAAGTGAGGCTGCATTGATCACGGGCCTAAAAGTTTTAGCTCAAGGTGACTGTCTAGGAATCTATCCTGAAGGCACTCGCTCACCCGATGGTCGCTTATATAAAGGTCGAACAGGTATCGCTCGATTGGCGATTGAATCGGGTGCGCCAGTCATACCAGTTGCGATGTCTAATACCGACAAGATTCAACCTACGGGGAAAGTGATTCCTAATCTGCATCGCGTAGGAATGGTATTTGGTAAACCTATGTACTTCGATGGTGACTCTACAGATTTGCAGTATCTTCGCACCGTTACAGATCAGATTATGAACGTTATTCAAGAAATGTCGGGCCAAGAGTACATAGATATCTACGCACCCAAGAAGAGCAACCCAGAGGATATCAACGTGGCGGGTGAAGAGGACTAAAGACTATCTAAGGTGTTGCGTGCAGATAGATAAGAACATGTTGCACAATCGCTCCCAGCATCAGGAAGTTCGCCGTCGAGTACGTCGATGAAATCACCGATCACGTGCATGAAATTTTCATTGTCTCGATCAACTGCTACATATTTTTGATAGACACCAAACCCACTGTTGTCAGAGTTTTCCCCGACCGTATGTGTTGGTTTCCATACGAGTAGCCCCATCGATGCAACTGATACAGATTTTCCTGCAGCTGGATTTTCAAGGGCATAGGCATAGGCTTCAAGTTGGGGAGAGTAAAACGCTCCACTGTCTCTTTCGGAGTCCGAGACTTTGCAATCGATGAGTCCAACAGTTCCATCGTCGTTACTTGAGAGAAGATCGTACCTTCCTAAAATGCGCCAACGAGTGTCTAGGCCGTTAATCTGCAAAGGCTTACTTTTAACAAACTCGCTCCATTTACTGACCTTTCCTGGGCGAAGCGAGGGATCGATACTAGGCATATCAGCTAGTTGAAAATACTCTTCCTGCAAACTAGATAACGTGCCAACAAGGGGCATGGTCATGGGAGCACTGAGTTTAAACCAGTACTTAATCCACAAGCAGCGCTTGCATGTTGATAGACCAAAAGTTAAATCAGAGGGCGAAATATTTTCGCGTGCGGGCTTAATGGGTTTTTTCATATACGTAGTGTGCTCCTAGCCACTGACAACTGCTGAGATCAATACGGCGGTGCCTAAGATAATCATGATGGCCCCACCCGTTGCACGGAGTTTTTCTAGCCTTTTTGGGTCGGTCGCCAACCATGCGCGAGCCGTTCCGGCCAGCAAGCCCCAGGACCCATCGGATATAAAGGCAAGCATCGAAAAAATCCCACCAAGAAGGATTAGCTGAGCTGTAATGCTTCCGCGATCACGATCGATGAACTGAGGTAGAACTGCAGCGTAGAAAACTATCGCTTTGGGATTGAGCGCTCCGACCCAAAAGCCATCCCGGATGGATCGGGCAAGTCCAGGCGCCGTATCACCTTGATTGGTCATATCAGCGGCGTGGATTCTTCGATGTCTAATCGCATCGATACCTAAGTAGATCAGGTAGAGACCGCCGGCCCACTGCACTGCGGTGTAGGCAAGATCTGATCGCTGCAGAACTGGTCCAAGACCAAGGGCGACAAAGACTGATAAGACAAATGAACCACTGACGTTTCCCGCCACAGTAAAGACCGCTGTTTTTCTTCCCCATGCAATGGCACGCGCGATCACAAATAAAACGCTAGGCCCGGGTGCCAAAATGATTACCATCGCGGCCACGATGTATTCAGTAAGCCGCGATGGAATCACCATAACTATAGTTTAGCCAAAGTTTCTAGCTATTTGTTACCTCGAGATGATGCGATTGAGTGGAGAACCCTGTAGCCAATAATTGCAACGAGGGTCGCATTGATGATTCCACTAAATGTGTAGTCACCACTGCTCCATGACATATCTGAGATACCGATAATCAAAGCAGAGGCTGCGATGATTAAGTTGGTTGAGTTAGCAAAATCAACTTTGCCCTCAATCCAAATACGTGCGCCAAGGACGCCAATCATTCCAAAGAGGGCTACGCCAACGCCACCGAGTGCACCAACTGGAGTAGAGCTAAGGACTGCGCCGAACTTAGGTGAGAGTGATAATCCGATAGCACCAACCCCTGCAATCCAGTATGCAGCAGTTGAATACACGCGGGTTGCGGCCATCACACCGATATTTTCGGCATAAGTAGTTGTACCAGATCCACCACCGATTCCCGCTAAGGTCGTTGCAAGACCATCGGCCATCAAAGCAGTACCCATCTGATCATCTAGATCCTTACCAGTCATTGCCGCAACGGCCTTAACATGGCCAACATTTTCGGCGATCAAAACGAGGACTACAGGTAGGAACAGAACGATCGCCTTGCCATCAAAGGTTGGGTGTGCGAAAGTTGGAAGTGCAAACCATTTTGCAGCTGAAATTCCATCGGTGGTCACATCTCCCATTACATAGGCAGCTGCATAACCGATGACAAGACCCGCAAAAATACTAATCCGGCTCAAGAAACCACGAGATGCTGCAGCGATTAATGCAATCGAGGCAAGAGTAATCAATCCAACAACAGGTCCTGCAGCAAAGTTATTCTTCGCAGCACCTGCCAAGTTAAGACCAATAACCATGACAATCGTTCCTGTTACAACAGGGGGAAGCATCCAGTTAATCCAACCGATTCCGGCCTGGCGAACAATTAATCCAACTGCGGCCAAGATTAATCCTGTGACGACTACGCCACCGAGGGCTGCAGACATTCCACCACTTGTCTTTGCAGCTGCGATCGGTGCTAAGAAGGCAAATGAAGATCCCAGGTAGCTCGGCACTTTATTCTGGGTAAGTGCTAAGAAGAGAAGAGTTCCAACGCCCGAGAAGAAGAGTGTGGTGGTTGGAGGAAAGCCGGTAATGATTGGAACGAGGAAGGTTGCACCAAACATCGCCGCGATGTGCTGAAGGCCCACACCGATCGTGCGAGGCCAGGTCAGGCGTTCATCGGTCGATACGACCGCACCTTGAGATATTGATTTTCCATCTCCATGCAGTTTCCATGTAAGTAGAGACATCTATCGTCCTATTCCTAAGGGCTCATCGGCTGTGATGAGCGCTAATACGAGGGTAGGTCGCCTGGGTGGGCTACTGAGGCGTACGCCACACCCTTTTTCGCTCAGATTGCGCTCGGTCAACTATCGCATTACATTACGCTTGGATATATCGATTCGATATATAGCCCGATAGTAAGTGGATGGAGGCAGGCCTGTGCGCTCTCGTAGTGACTCTTTAGAGTTTGCCCTCCTAGGCCTGCTCTCTCAGAGCCCTCTGCATGGCTATGAGCTGCGAAAGCGCATAGGGACGATCGTTGGTCCATTCCGTGCGCTCTCATTTTCGGTTCTCTACCCTCAACTGCGTCGAATGATGGAGGCAGGGGTAATCGCAGAGAGCGTGGTCGAAACTACCTCTAGGCGCTCGCGGATTGTTTATGCGATCACAGATAAAGGTGCGGCTCGATTCTCAGATTTAACGGAGACCGTTAGTCCCGATACTTGGGAGGACGAGGGATTTGAAATCCGTTTTGCATTTTTTTCCCCGACATCATCAAAGAACAGAGTAAGAATTCTTGAGGGACGCCATCGTCGTCTCAAGGAGAAGGCAGAGATTCTGCG
>Ga0114966_10002798_pt1 | contig 15462 bp, 9 predicted proteins | sample M_130207_XF_Meta_FD_87029 | JGI IMG/M metagenome (GOLD analysis project Ga0114966, IMG submission 87029) | Freshwater microbial communities from Lake Montjoie, Canada to study carbon cycling - M_130207_XF_MetaG | ecosystem: Environmental > Aquatic > Freshwater > Lake | place: Lake Montjoie... | reverse complement strand
CTGCACACTCCAACAAATTAAAGAAATTGTATAATTCTATTATAATCATAATATTTTATATATAAAAATAATAGAGAGATGAAAACTCGCAAAATGAAACGGTTAAGTTATAGAAAAATGAAAAAGATAAATAATAATAAATATTTGAAAACTAATAAATATGTGAAAAAAACAAAGAAACAAATAAAAAATAAAACGCGTAAAAATAAAACGCGTAAAAATATGATACATAAAAGAATGATACATAAAAGAATGATACATAAAAGAATGACACATAAAAGAATGATAGATAAAATAGAGGGAGGTGGAGGAAAATATACATATATTGCACCGTGGTATACTAAAAAAAAAATAGAAAAAATAAAAAAAATAAACGCTTACGAAAATATAAAAGAAAATCATAACAAAACGTTAGTAATGGCTGAGGATTTAGAAGTAGGCAAATATTATAGGTTTTTAGATAATTCAGAGAATAATGTAAATATTATTATTAAAGATGACTATAGTAATGACTTTATAAAATTAAATTCACACAATAAGCAAGAAAATATAGTAGATATAGAAGATATACAAAAAAAAAATATACTTGAACTTAGTTCTAAAACGAATGAAAACTCATTATATGATTTATCTTTTTCTTATGGTAAAGAAATATTTTATTTTACAGTCAGCCCTTATTATGTGTTTGAATTAGTTACAATATTCGCTAAAGATTTAGTAGTAGGTCAGGAATATATGCTTTTAGATGATGATGTAATAAATAAGGAGAATGACATAATTATAAGGGATACAACAAGTATGGAAAATAAAAAAAAGGAAAACATATTACATTATCTAAAAAAATATAAAGTAAAACTTTTAAATAAAAAAAAAGAAAAAAAAAATTATGAGTTAAATTTTAAAAAAGAATCTATACAAATTGATATTACAGTCAGTCCTAATTATGTGTTTCAGATACCCCAAAAAGAAAAAGGAGAATCATATACAGAAGCAGTACCAGCAGTAGCAACAACAGAAGAAGAAGTAGCAGAAGAAGAAGAATCAGATACAGCAGTAGTACCAGCAGTAGAATCAGCACCATCAGCTTTACCCCTCAGCCCACGCGAACAAAGACTGTTAAAGGTGAAACAAAAACGCGCCAACAAAAAAAAATATGAAGAAGAAGAACTCAATTCAGCATTAGAATCGCTTGATGAAGCTTTAGCAGAATATTCTACTTAGAAATCTCCCTTACACGTATAAATTATATTTTTATCTCCCAAATATAATTTAAAATGGACGAAGCGGATAATGCCACCCTAGCTTTTTTTACAAACCCTGCTTATTTAGGGATGCTACAACGTAAACTCACTCCGCTCGTCAAGGACGACGCAGACCTTAAATTTTACCGTAAACGCATCATTTCGCTCTTTAAGGATTTATGCAAAGAACAAGCGTCAGCGGGACAACAAGCGTCAGCAGTACAACAAGCGTCAGCGGTACAACAAGCGTCACAAGCGCCACAAGCGCCAGCAGTACCGGGGGAAACACAAGCGCCAGCTGGACAGCAAGCGTCAGCAGTACCGGGGGAGGAAGCAGTACCAGGAGAAACACAAGCGCCACAAGCGCCAGCAGTACAACAAGCGCCAGCGGTACCAGGGGAAGCACAAATAGCAGAAACAGTCCCAGCCCCCGTAAACCAAGAATTAAAAGAAGCATACCGGCGGTTTGTTTCCGCCGCGATTAAACATTTTGAAATGGTGGATAAGAAAGACATAGTACAAGGTCAGCACACATGCGCAAGCGGAGCAGACACAAGCGGAGCAGACATATCCGAAGGTGGGCACACAAGCGCAAGCGCAATCGGAGCAGACACAAGCGGAGCAGACACAAGCGCATACACAAGCACACCCGAAGACATCTTAAACGCTATCGGCAACGACGCCGATTATACCTCAGCTGAAGCAAATGCCCTGATGATGCGTAAAACCTTAGCCGTCCCGAATTTAGATAATTATGTGATTTCCAAACCGGATCTCTCAGCTAATAATGTGCGTATTATTCCAATAAAATTAGAGTTTGATTTAAAAGCCCCCGAATTAAAAACCAAAGGTTTAAAACCGAAAGTGAAAAAAATCAAAGAAGAGAAAAAATCAAAAAATACGAAAGAAGAATTATCTCAATAAATAGTAGTATGGTATATAAAACACGAAAGTATAGACAAAAAAAAAGAAAAACAAAGTTTAGAAAAACACAACGGTATGGAGGGGCAAATGCGATTGCCGCGGAAAAGGCATTTAAAAAAGCCAAATGTGCCCCCAAAGCCAATAAAAATAAAGAACTCCAAAAATTTACCTGTTATAGCGAAAATGCGCTCTTTAAAATGCGCGACCAGTGGAATACACGGCATAAAGATGCCATTATTATTGCCACGGATCCGAAAGAGATATGGCTACAATTGAAAAATAAAATGGAAAATGCGTGTCATAATGAAGCGTGCTGGTTAAAACAAAAATTCGCCGAAAATAATTTAGCCAATGACAAAGAATTAACCAACTATACGTTTGCCCCTAAATCACCCGAAAAATGGAAAGTCAACCATACCACGTGGTTAAACAGCACGGATATTGAAAAAGTAATGAAACAATATGAACACGCATTTCCATTTTTTCGGTTTATTGGCCCGACGCCGATTGATTTTGATAAACAACTTTACGATAAGACGTGCGTGTGGGATGATTTATGTAATTTTGATTTGGCAAAATTCGTAAATGCTAAACCGCCTGTGAATAAAATCGGCATTATTTTTAACACGGATCCCCACGATAAAAGCGGGGCGCATTGGATCTCAATGTTTATTGATTTAAAGAAAAAGTTTATTTTCTTTTTTGATAGCAACGGCACAGAAATGCCGAAACAAATTGAAGAATTTAAAAATCGGGTCGTTTCGCAAGCATTAGAATTATATGATATGAAATTAGTATTTGATACTAATGAAGGAAATGCGCATCAAATGGGCAATACAGAATGCGGAATGTATTCGTTGTATTTAATTGTGACGTTATTAAATGAATTACATACGTACAAGTTTTTTAAAGAGAAGAAAATCAGCGATGAAGCGATGGAAAAATTACGGGATGAATATTATAATCCGGATATCTAATTTATAAGATAAAAAATAATATAAAAATAATATAAAAAAGAATAATAATATAAAAAAATAATGACATTTTTATATTATGCAACAACAATTTACGGATAATAAAAATAAAGGCTATATATGGAATCTGATGTGTAATAATAATATATTTAATGGTATTCCCGAACATAAAGCGAGTTTAATGAAAGAGCTACTTGATACAAAAGTAGCTACCATTAGTTTACAAATCACGCCGACCGACCAATTGGTAAATTTAAATAAACGTGTGATTAGTGAAATGGTATTTGAAATGACCAAACTACGTGCTACGACAGAAGCCCCGCCACAAATTATATATAATTCAGCCGAACTATTACAACAACGCCAATCCAAATTTGATTTACAATTAAAACAAAAAAAATCAGAATTTGAAAAATTAAATAATATTCCAGTACCAACCAAGATTGATTTTACAGATAAAATCGAAGACACGCCAATTGGAGGCGAAGAGATAGATAAAATATTAGCACAACAGATTTCTTCGCGTGAACGGGAATTAAATAGCGTCTTAGAAACACAAGATAAAACAGCGGCAACGAATTGGCTTCAGGCGCAAAAGACCACGACAATGACCACGTCATCGTCAACGACATCGTCAACGTCAACGACGTCTCCGGCTCAAAAGCCGACCACAGCATACATACCAACCGATTTCATAACCTTAAAAATAGGAGAAAATATTCATTTGGAAGAAAAAGAAATAATAAAACCCACCAAAAAAGTCACTTTTAATAATGACAACCAAATGATAAAAACGTCGGAGGTATATACAGAAGAAACTTATAAGGATACAGCAACCTATAGTGATGATTTTATATCTTTATTAAAAAGAAATGATACTATTTCGCAAGCCCCCGCCCCATCCAATGATAACATATTTACCAACGAAATGAAGGCAATGCTTTCCGAAATACTACGTAAACAAGATATGATTTTAAATTTGTTACAGCGAAATTAAAAGCATGTTTTTTTATACATTTTACAAGCATTATTATAATATATATACACAAAAAAAAATTGAACAAAACAGTCTAATAAAATTATGATTCACATCAAAGAAGAAGAATGCGTACAACAGATGACAATGCGAGCACAACAGATGACAATGCGAGCACAACAGATGACAATGCGAGCACAACAGATGACAATACTTTTACAATATATACCCCACAAGATTTCTGCTGTACCAAACAGCAAATCAAAATAGTGATTCAAAAAGTGCATGATTTATCCCTTCCTCTAATGGTGTGTAATATCATCCACCTCTTTCTATTTGTTACACTGATGAATATTCTTTATTACACTGTCATATATGAAACCGTATACCTCTGGATTGCGGTTTTGTTTGGTAAGTTTCTGGAAGTTACTACCATTTGGTACTGTACAAAAATAATAAATATCTTCTTAATTCTCATCGGACTAAATGAATTTTGTGATTTAATAAAAACGATGAGATGTAAATTATGTTATATATATATATGAAAATTATCTCTTGGAATATCTTGGCAAATGAATTTATTAACAAAAGGTATTATCCAATGATACCCGCCAACATTTTATTAAATCGGGCTAATCGGCAAAACCAAATCATTATTACCCTCAGAGAAAATGATGCCGATATCATGTTATTACAAGAAGTAATGCAAGCCGAATATAATTTACTTGTCCATTATTTTGGCAAAACGCATCATCTCATTCGCGGAAAATACATCACGTGGCAAAATAAACGCAGTTATAGTGGAAATGTGACCTTATTAAGGAAAACTTTCTTTCATCCTGCTTCTATTTTTTTGGTGAATTTAGATTTTGGTCTAGCCGTTCAATGTGCTACAAAATCGGGGAGCCCTCTTCTGATATTGAATATACATTTGGACGATGTAGCCCATACAAAACGTATGATACAACTCACCGAACTCGAACTAACTATATTCAGTCAGCCCAATGTCATTCTCGGCGGCGATTTTAACGAACATTACAATCACGCTTCGCCATCTGAATTATATGAAAAAATGAAGTCGCTGGGTTTTAAAATAGGTAATCGGCACCCGACTTATGCCATTGAACGTCCAATGTGTATTGATAATATTTTGCTCAAGGGTATATCGGCAAAAAATATAAAATTAATAACCAAAAAAGATGACCAAGATGTAGTTGCCCAATATTTAACGTACGGCTCAGACCATTTGCCGGTGATTCTAAAATCATAAAGGTTTATTATACGATGTTAAAGGTTTATTATACGATGTTAAAAGTTCACTCTGTTAAAGGTTTATTAAACTATGTTAAAGGTTTATTATACTATGTTAAAAGTTCACTCTGATAAATGTATTTAGAGTTTGCTAGATTATGTAGTTCGGCAATTTCAAATTGTTGTGCTCTTATAATTCTGTAAGCTAAATAGATAATAAAATCATCGGTGGTGGTTTTTAAAATTCTTTTACTCATATCAACGGCTACTTGATGATGCGGTATCATATGGTTTATATACATATCATCGGTCATATCATATGTCATATCATATGTCATATCATGCGAACTATGCGAATCATGCTTAATATTAAAAAAGGTGGGATCACAAAATGTATTTGTTATCGCATACTTGTTTGGAGGTGTAAAATCTCCTTGTGACGCTTTATAGGTCTTATTCATTTTTACATCATTTACACTCATTTCATCATTTACACTCATTTCATTTACATACGCATCTCTCATCATATTTATTTCATAGGTTTGAATTCGTATAATATTTCGTAAAATATTTAAAATAATTGGATTAGTTGTATTATTCAAATGGTTTTGACTCATATAAACTGCAACTTCGTGATGGGTTATCATATGTTGTAAATATTCATTATCTGTTAATGTATATTTACAAGGATTAATCATAAATGATTTATTAATCAGAAATGATTTATTAATCAGAAATGATTTATTAATCAGAAATGATTTATAAATTAGAAATATAAATATAACTATAATAGGTATAATAATAAATAATAAAAGAAATAGCTTCATTATATTATTTTGTAATATTATTTTGTAATATTATATAAATTTGAACTCAATCGTGGCATCTTTGCCTTTGCCCTTTATGATTAAATCGCCTACTTTGACAGGTTGTCCATTCTCATAACTGTCTAAATCGTATAATTCATTTGTTTTTTGATTTAAAGCATATTCAGTCCCATCTTCCGTTGTGATTTTGGTAGCTTTTATCGTGATTTCCTTTTTATTTATATCCGCAATAGCATCCGATTGGCCTTCTTCAAATGCCGTCTTATACGCAAATTTTGCGCTGTCATTTGAACCAAACGTAAAGCATTGTAATTTTTCGGTCGTATTCGATTTTATATGAAGCGCACAATCAATAGAAGATTCTTTGACCGCCGTCATAATATTTTTCGTGATTTCTTCTTTAATAGAAGCAATTTCGTATAAAGCTTCATCCGTAGAAATGGGTACTTTAATTTTGCTATCGCGACTTCTATCATTTAAACGCAAATCTTTCGTTAATTTGCTTTCCAATTGGTGCGCCGAAAAAGTCATTAAATATAAAAACACATTCACCGTGCGTAATGCGGCCGGCAAAGCTTGGTGACTGCAAATACGGCGCGCCCGCCCAATGACTTGCTCCATTCGCACGGGATGCCAATAAGGCTCGGTAATATGGACATAGCGCACATTTTTCAACGAAATACCTTCGGCCCCCGATGACGTAATCATCAGGACTTTAATAATTTCGCCCATCGTGTTGTTGGGAGCAATTTTTTCTATTTTTTTCACAATGGTTGCCGGCACATATTTCCAAGCATTATTTAATACATTGCGGATAATTTCTTTTTCTTCGGGCGTTTCTGTGCCCGTATAAAGTGCAAACAGGGGTTTTCCCACATCGGCTTCATTTAAAATGAAATCCCACGTTTCCCCCATCTTTTTAATTTTAAATTGCGCAAATCCATTTGTTTCTAAGACCAATTTCAGGATGCCGATGCCTTCTAAAGCGCGAAATTGTGAATAAACTAAATGTATACCCGCGTGTTCTGCATCTTGGATGTTTTCTAAAATATGTAAAAACTTTGGACTGTACACTTCTAATCCAGTTGGTGTCAAATATTTGTCGCGGTCTTTTTCTAACATTTCTAGGGCGTGCTGAATTCGCTCGCGATAAGTAACGCGGACGCCTTCGGCGCCTTCAGTATCTTCGGCGCCTTCGGCCCTTTCGCCTTCGGCCCTTTCGCCTTCGGCCCTTTCGCCTTCGGCCCTTTCGCCTTCGGCGCCTTCTTCATACGATTCATCCCGATTTTGTTTTTCTTTCGTTGTAACGGCATCTATAACATCCTCATCAATTACATCAGACAAATCCGTTTCTTCGCCGACTTGATTCTTTTTATCGGGCATCGGGCGTCTAATGACCGGACGCGGAAACACAAAATTACAAAATGCCCGCGAAAAAATACGGTAGGTGGAACTCGTGTTTTCGTATACACCGTCTGCGCCAGCTTGTTTAAATTTCTTTTTAGAAGCATTTTTCATATCTTGAGTGCGTTCTTGGATCCGCGCTTCTTCGTAAATTTCCAGCTGAAAATCGCTCATCGGAATTTTAATAATCTGAAAATCCTTGGGATTGGATTTAACATAACGTGGCATTAAACTTTCTTGGGCGCTGCGAAAATAAGAAGTTAACCCTAAGATGCGACGTTTAAACATCCCGGAATTTTTTATATCCCCATTTGCTTCAATAAAATAGGATTTAAATTGGTCTAAGGTATCCGGCAAAGCTTTATATTCTTTCATTTGTATACCATTCGCTTGTACTTTAATATTATTCTTTTGTAATATTTTGGTGACCAACTCAATAAAAGTGGCATCACTCATTTCACCGCGTTCCCCGATTTCCAATTTCACGCCGGCATAGGTATCAGTCGTCGTCGTTTTATTCACAAATCCAAAAGGGTTGCGCGTAATCACGAGTGTCGTGCTCGTGGGATTGTATTCTATTAAATCAATGACATTTCCGCCGAGAATAGTGCTTTTAAAAATAGATTTAAAAAATTCCGTATTTACTTGCCGTTGAGCTATCACTTCTAATTTTAAAGACCAACTGATAATATAGCCCCGCAATATATTAAACAAAATACTAATTTCGTTGGGGTAATTGATAATCGGCGTGCCCGAAAGCAATATGATTTTGGCATTCTTTGCTTTCATTAATAAAGAATAAAGAGAGATCGCAATACTGCCCGTTTTTTTTCCGATCTTGTTCACAATGCGACTAACCAAATTGTGGGCTTCATCTACAATAACGACGGCATTATCAAACGGATTCACGGTATTGTTTTGGGTTAATTCGACAATGCGTGTAGCACGTAAACCGTTATAATTAATAAATGAATATTTATGGGCAATCATTTCATCAATTTGTTTCTCCAAAGATAATTTATTAGTAGGGGACAAAGAATCATAATTGGCGGGTTTAGACATATTCACTAGCCAAGCGCCACCCGCTTTAATGATAAAATCCACGGGGAGTCCTAAGATCTTGGATAAATTCTCTATTAATTCGGCTCCTGTGCCTACTGCGCCCGCGCCCGTCGGAATAAATTCCCAGAATTGATTTTTCCGATACAAGTCATCACCACATTTTTTCAATTCTTCACGGTAGTTGACTTGTAAAGAAGCAGGCGTCATTACGATAATCGGTTTTACACTTTTCAACCCCTCGGCAATCGCAATAGACGAACAGGTTTTGCCGGACCCTAACCCGTGGTATAATAATAATCCCCGATAAGGACTATACAAATTCAAATAATCTCTCACAATCCTTTGGTGGGTCATTAAAGAAATTTCATTCCCGACGTCGTCGCCGGGACAACTGGCAGGCGCCGCCGCTTCATCGGCTAATTTTTTCTTATATTTATTAAAAATAGAGGTCATAAAATTCACGAAAATTTCGCGGTTGTTTAAATAATACGCCGAGGCAGCGACAACGGGCATTTTATCTGGATTTTTTTTCTGGAGCCGGGTTTCAATCGCCGTATCGCCAATTGTCACTAGACTTAAAGGCCCTTCTTGGACACCTACAACGGGCTTTTTAGTGCGCCGGGCAGCTGTCACTTTCATAGCAGGCACAGCAGGAGCATTAGCAAGAGCAGGCACAGCAGGAGCAAGAGCAGGCACAGCAGGCACAGCAGGAGCAAGAGCAGGCAACTCCTCTTCTTCAACTGTCACTGGCACGGCCTTTACTGTTTTATTTTTTCGCGTAGTTTGTTTTTTTTTTTCAACGGCCGGCACAGGCGCAGGCGCAAGAGCAGGCACAGGCACAGGCACAACAGGCGCAAGAGCAGGCACAGGCACAACAGGCGCAAGAGCAGGCACAGGCGCAGGCACAGCAGGCGCAAGAGCAGGCGCAGGCACAGGCACAGCCGGAGCAAGTGTATTTATAATTTTAGATCTATGAAATCTCTTTAAAAAAGTAGCACGATCAAAATCAGTTTGTTTAGACTCATCTCTAATTTTAACTACTGGTTCTGGCACTACTAAGACTTTACCGGGTTGTGGCGCTACGACGGCTTTACCGGGTTGTGGCGCTACTACGGCTTTACCTAGTTCTGGCGCTACGACTTTACCTGGCTCTGGTCTAACATTAATCACAAATTCTTGGTTTTTTTCTGGCGGATTATTAATTTTTAATTTAGCTAAAAGAGCAGAAGCCATCTTATATATTATAAACTCTAAAAAGTTTGTAATATATTATTTGTATTATTATTAATTTGTATTATATATTTTTTTGTATTATATATTTTTTTTGTATTATATATTTTTTTGTATTAACTTATTTACGGCGTCTTGTACGATTATGGGCACGCTCTTCAAGTAAATTTCTTCGGGTCTTATTTAACGAACTATTACCAATACTACTACTGCTTCCATTATGATCATCTCCCCCAAAACTTAAATCAGCATAATTTTGGTTCATGGCTTTTAGTTTTAAATATTTTGTTCGTTCTGAAGCAGGGACTGAGCCAAATTTTTTACTTTTACATCCACTGTTTATTTTTTTACAATTATTCGTACTTACATTTAAAGGCGAACAACCATCCTCGGGTATGGTGTTAAAAGCCGAACGCAAAATACGTCGTGTCATTGCCCGGTCATTACCGCCATCCATTAATTGGACTAATTTCGGGTTTATAACTCGTCCACTACTACTTGGCGTGGGTGGGGGCGGGGGCGGTTGTGTACATTGTTGCTGGATTCTTGAATTGGTATCAATATAAATAGAAGCATCAAGTGCATTATTATCACCTAAAATAATTAGCGGGGTAATAGCATTTTCATAACGATCATAAAAATAAAAGTTTGCAATAATAAGAGTGTTATCATAAGTAAATAAAATACAATAATATAAAATACAACGCGTAAAAGTGATTGTGGCTGTGCCACTAGTGATCACTCCAAAAGCATTAACTCCGCCACAAATACCGCCATTAGTAGTACCTGCATCAATCGTAATATCGCCAGCGGAGGCAGTAACTGTACAGATCGTAAAAGTTAAATTTGCCGTGCCACCGGTGGTGTTTCCAGCAGCATTAACTCCGCCACAAATACCGCCAATAGATTCACCGCTAAGCGTAATGTCAGAGGAGGCAGTAACTGTACAGATCGTAAAAGTTAAATTTGCCGTGCCACCAGTGGTAAATCCAAAAGCATTAAATCCACCACAAATACCGCCATTATAGTTACCGCTAAGCGTAATATCGCCAGCGGAGGCAGTAACGGTACAACTTGTAAAAGTTAAATTCGCCGTGCCACTGTCGCCAGAAGCATTAAATCCGCCACAAATACCGCCAATGCGATCGCCTAACGTGATATTAACATTGGAGGCAGTAACTATACAAACCGTAAAATTTAATATGGCCGTGCCATTACTGCCACCAGAATTTTCTCCCCCGCAAATACCGCCATTATATTCACCGCTAAGCGTCACAATACCAGCAGAGGCGGTAACGGTACAACTGGTAAAATTTAATATGGCTGTGCCATTAGTTCCATAAGTGTTACTTCCTCCACAAATACCGCCAGTGCCACCACTGCTAATCGTCACAATACCAGTGGAGGCGGTAACGGCACAACTTGTAAAAGTTAAATTCGCCGTGCCACTGTCGCCAGCAGCATTATATGCGCCACAAATACCGCCACTACTAGTGCGAATCGTAATACTACCGCAAGTAACTGTACAAACTGTAAAAAATAAGGTGGCCGTGCCACCATTTGTGTTTCCACCAGCATTATTTCCGCCACAAATACCGCCACAACCATCGTAAATATCAATGCCACCAGCAGAGGAAGCAGTAACTGAACAACTTGTAAAAGTTAATGTGGCCGTGCCACCATTAGTCCCTCCATAAGCATTACTTCCGCCACAAATACCGCCACAACCATCGTCAAACCCAATGCCACCAGCGGAAGCCGTCACCGAACAACTTGTAAAAGTTAAATTCGCTGTGCCACTATTGCCATAAGCATTTTCTCCCCCACAAATACCGCCACTGGCACTGTTAATCGCAATGCCACCAGCGGAAGCAGTAACTGAACAACTCGTAAAAGTTAAATTCGCTGTGCCACTTTCGCCATAAGCATTACTTCCGCCACAAATACCGCCACAACCATCGTCAACCCCAATGCCACCAGCGGAAGCCGTCACCGAACAACTCGTAAAAGTTAAATTCGCCGTGCCACTGTCTCCATAAGCATTTTCTCCCCCACAAATACCGCCACTGGCACTGTTAATCGCAATGCCACCAGCGGAAGCCGTCACCGAACAACTCGTAAAAGTTAAATTCGCCGTGCCACTATTGCCACTAGCATTATATCCGCCACAAATACCGCCACCGCCACCGACAATCGTGACATCACCAGCAGAAGCAGTAACGGTACAATCCGTAAAAGTTAAATTCGCCGTGCCAGCAATAGTGAATCCAATGCCATTACTTCCGCCACAAATACCGCCACTGTAACTGTAAATCTCAATACTACCGCAAGTAACCACACAACTCATAAAAGTTAATGTTGTAATACCACTGGTAATTCCACTCGCATTACTTCCGCCACAAATACCGCCAGAATAGTAACCGTTAACCCTAATAGCGCCACCAGTAACCGAACAACTCGTAAAAGTTAATGTGGCCGTGCCACCAGTGGTCCCTCCACTAGCATTAAACCCGCCACAAATACCGCCACTGGCACTATCAAGCGTGACATCACCAGCAGAAGCACTAACGGTACAATCCGTAAAAGTTAATGTGGCCGTGCCACCAGTCGTGTCTCCATAACTATTTTCTCCCCCACAAATACCGCCAGAATTGTAACCGCTAAGCGTAATACCGCCACCAGTAACCGAACAACTCGTAAAAGTTAATGTGGCCGTGCCACCGTCGGCATAAGCATTAAACCCGCCACAAATACAGCCATTATCTATCCCGTAAATCGTAATATCGTTGCCAGCGGAGGCACGAACTGCACAATTCGTAAATTGAATTTCAATGCCATCCACCATTTCCCCGTGACAAACCCAACCATTATAATCCCCGTATAAAGTGGAGGATCCATCAATCTCAATATTTATATTTTTTATTTCTACGCCTTGATATCCATCAGCAACCGAAATGAGTCCTGTATAATCTATGATGCCGGTTAAATCTAAGGGATTATTTGATCCATCAATTGTAATTAGATTCCCGTCTATGGAAAAGACATTCGTTGATTCAAAATTACTAAAGGTAATTGTGGCTTGAACGAGTGAACCTCCGCCATTATCCGTATGATTTCCAATTTGGTATTGTGTATCCGTATTTCCAGTCATATCAATATTATAGGTATTGCCGGTAGAATCATATACGGAATTAACCCACACTTCATTGCCACTAAAATCAATATAAATTGTAGAAGTAAATAAAGTTGCCTGATATTGGTTAATGCTTTCATTAAAATAAATGCGCTGCACATCTTCTTGGGTCGTTTCCATCACCCAATCCCCGCCGGCGGTTAAATTGCCCGTCAAGTCATTCGATGCGCCGATCTGCAGTCCGCCCTTAGTGGCCAATAAAGCATAATACGCGCGCCACTGGGTATCCTGCAAAGAATTACACATCAGAAAATCTATTTTTTTATTTTTTATAGGCAACTCTAACATAAATTGTACATTGGCAGAATACGCCGTGTCCAAAAGTAGATCCTCTTCCGTAAAAAAGAGTTCGTTTTGTAAAAAATATTTCTTGGACAACGAACCGTTATGGGTGACAAGCGCCATTCGCTCTAAACTCGGCTGGGCTACTAACAAAGCTTGTAATTCACTGCGTAAGGTTTGTTTATAATAAACTACTGGCAACGTATCGGAATTCGCGGCGGCATAAAACAAAGCACGGGATTCAGACTTTAAATCTGCTTCACTGATCAATAAAAGATTTTTACAATTGAGTTTATCGGCAGGAAATAAGAGGGGTTTATACCGTTTCAAAAACGAAATACTGTATTTAAAATACTTTACCTCGGAGGTGAAACGAATATTGGCAGGCACAGCATTAGCCACCGGCGCATCAGCAAGAGCATCAGCATTAGCATTAGCATCGGCAAGAGCAAGAGCATCAACCACCGGCGCATCGGCAAGAGCATTAGCATCAGCCACAGCCTTTCTAATTGGGAAAAAATTTTTATCTAGTATTAATTTTTTATTGTCTCTTATTACATTATAATCTTCTCTTCTAGCTGGTTTCCTCATTTTAGGTTGGTTTAAAACCATTTTTTCATTTAAAAGATCAACAAAAGCAACGGCGGGATAAAGGGCTATAATTTTATCAGAAAAATACTGAAGTAATGTAATCTCATCATTTAAATCCTTAAACATATCTAAACATCCTAAGGTACTTCCTTCTGCTAATTCTCTAAATAAAACTTCATTTGCGGTAAAAAACAAATCTATCTCTCCCGTCGTAAGAAACTGAACGTTTGTTATACACGACGAACAATCATCAGCTATATTTAATTTAAAAGTATCTAGATTTGGATATGCCACATTTATACAAACTATTTTTTTTGGGGGGTGGTGGCTCATAATATAATATAAACAAATAATAAATTATTAATCTATTATTTGTATTATTTTTCTTGTAGCTTATGCTTATTGCTTATGCTTATTGCTTATGCTTATGCGTTTTCTTATGCGTTTTCTTGTGCTTATTGCGATGCTTATGCGTTTTCTTATGCTTATGCTTATGCGTTTTCTTATTTGTTTTCTTATTTGTTTTCTTATTTGTTTTCTTGTGCTTATTTGGTTTCTTGTGCTTATTTGGTTTATTGTGCTTATTTGGTTTATTGTGCTTATTTGTTTTATTGTGCTTATGCTTATTATGTTTTTTTGTCATATGCTTATGCGGTTTCTTATGTTTTTTTGTCTGGCGATTGCCACCGCCAAATGCTTCTTGTACTAGTTGAGAAACTACTTCTAGTTGAGATGTCCTCTCATTTTTGTTGGTGTGAGGCTGAACAATCTCAGTGGAGGGTGTATTAAATAAATTTTCATCAGTTATATTTAATAGTCCTTCTTCATCCTCTTCTGCTGGTCCTTCTTCTTCTTCTTCTGCTGGTCCTTCTTCTTCTTCTTCTTCTTTTGCTGGTACTGGTGCTGGTCCTTCTTCTGGTAAAAACATGTTTGTATTTGCTGCTGCTGCAGCTATTTCTGCTGCTCTTTTTTTTTCTGCTTCTTCTTTTACTTCTTTTTCAGTTAGTTTTGGACAATCATACTTAAAACAACAAAATCTCAATTTTGGGTTTATTATGGGGTAAAACTCATCGGGTGGGGTATATGGTATTATTGTGACTAATTGTTTTGGTCTCTTCGGGCATTCTTTAAATATAAATAATGTTTCATATATAGAATCTGTTTTTACTTCATCACTTATTTCTTTATGTCTAATTCTAATATTATACATAAATTGGTAAAGATGTGATAGATTATTTTTTTTTGGGTCATTTAGATATTTTTCAAAATTTTCGTCTGAATAATCATAAAAAAAATTTGTGTTTTCATCAATATCTTTTAGTATAACACGTAATTGTGATATAACATCATCATTATAAGGATTAACATTTTTTTTCATGGTGACTTTGTCATCTTTTTCACTCACATTATAATTAATTGTTTTCTCTATAGAGTCTATTATTTGATTATAATAATATGAATACAACTTTTTACGGAATGTATTTAATGCTGGGTCCGGATTGTTTTT
>Ga0114966_10002796_pt1 | contig 15467 bp, 11 predicted proteins | sample M_130207_XF_Meta_FD_87029 | JGI IMG/M metagenome (GOLD analysis project Ga0114966, IMG submission 87029) | Freshwater microbial communities from Lake Montjoie, Canada to study carbon cycling - M_130207_XF_MetaG | ecosystem: Environmental > Aquatic > Freshwater > Lake | place: Lake Montjoie... | reverse complement strand
CAGTTGACTTATTTGTCTTATAATTTCTATATGCTGTTCAGTCAAATTGCTCACTTGATTTATTTTAGTTAATTGATTGATATTATCTAAAAGTAAATTAAATTGTGAAACTTTAATATTATTTAATTTAGATATATCAATCTTATTGACAGTATCCACATTTACTTGATCAACATTTTTTGTCAAGTTAATAAGATTTTTTAAGTTTTGTATTTCAGTCTTGAATTGTGTTGTACTTATATTGTTTTCTAAATTTGTAATTTCTTCAATATTTTCAGTTATCTGGTTAACATTATTGTATTTTGCCAGTCTTGTAATTTTTCTTACTATATTTTCAGTTTTTTTGATATCTTGTGAGATGTTTATATTTTTCAGTAAATTAATTTTTTCTGTAATATTTTCTGTGTTGAAGTTTGATAGTTTTTCCACCACAAAACCAATATTAGATTTATTTACAATTTGATTAAAATTTTCAATAGCTTTCTGATCAACACGAATTGTAGATATTTTGGGATTTATTGAAGTTGTATTTATATTTTCAATTACATTTGAAATATTTTTATAACTTTGTGCTATTCTGGTAAATGATTTTGATTCTGATAAATTGACAAAATATTTTAATTCTTCAACATTTAAAGAAGATAATTTATTGACAATCTGATTTTCAGTATTGTTATAGTCAACTACGTTCTTTGAAAGACTGACTAAATTTTTTATATTTTCTACTGTGGAACTTGAAACTTTAGTAATTTCTAAATTGTTATTTTTAGAATAATTTAGAATATCAACTAAGTTCTTGATATTGGAAGTGTTGATATTACTTTGCCTCAACACTGTGTAAATACTGTTTAATTGTTCTTCATTTGTAACCAGAGATAACAAAGCTCTAACTGTTTGATTGTTAGATATATTACTTATTTTGTTAACAATTATATTTGAATATTCATCAATGTAATCTGTATTATTTAGAACATTCTTAATTTCTTTTGCTACAAAATTGCTAGTTTTTTCTTGAATATGAACCATCCTGTGATTGACAAAAGAAATATTTTGTTGTGCTACATTTAAGTCATTCTTGATTTTGGTAATTTTACTTTCAACATATTGATTACTATTTTTAATCGTCTTCAAAACAGCATATTGAAATTCATAATCGTTGGCAGTGTATTCATAATTAACATTTTTAGTTAAATTTAAAATATTTTTGTAATGATTATTTTTAAGAGTAACACTGTGTCTATGAATATTCTGATAAGTGTTTTTAAGGTTAACTTCAGTTTGTCTAATTTGCTGGACTGTGTCATTGAAAAAGTTTAAGTTTTGAATAAATTCTCTATATCTATTTTCAATGTGTCTATAGAAATTATAAGAAGAAGACAAGTTCTTAAGATTTGTCTCATAAACAGTTTTTTCAGAATGATTGAGTATTTTATTAAACTCAATACTTAAGTTCTTACTATGTTGATTGATTATCTTAAAAAATTGGTTTTCAACATTAGGCGCAATATTTAAGTCTTTTAAGAAAGCTTTATATAAATTTTCAAAATCAACTTTAGTAGATTCAGAAAAACTACTCAAATTAGTCACTTGTTGATTTACAGTTCTGTTGGTAGTGTTTATAAAATTAAAATCAGTTTTGTTTGCAGTTCTGATATTGTTTACTGTTCTAGAAGATCTAACTTGTAATTCTATTTTGTTATTATTTTGTAAATTGAGTTGATTTACATTTGTAACTGAATTATTGTTTATAGACCTTGTGTTGCTTTCAACATTATTAGATAAAGATATATCTTGAAGATAAGCATTTACTTCATTCTTTTTAGCATTACCTGATCTTACTTCAAATTTTTTTTTTACTCTTACTTCGCTAGGATTCAGTCCTAATTTCTTTATAGTGTCATTTATAAGATTTTCGTTTTGATTTATTGAGTCTGAATTTTCCGTATCTTCAAAATATTGATTGAATCCTCCAGCACTAACTCCTGAAGTAAGCATTTCCATAAATCTTGGATATAGTTGAAAAAAACCATTCATTACTTTTTCGTCAACTGATTCAAACTGTTCAATGTCTAATATTTTATTTGAATCATCTGATTTTAAAGATTTTAAATTTTGTAATGCCATCATAAATTCAATTTGGTCAGAATTTAAACCAAATGAACTATAATCTATAATTTTTTCTTTATATTCTTTTATTTTGGTTGGATAAATTATATCTGGGTCAATATTGACTTTATTGAGTTCTAAATTTTCAGAATAATTTGAATGAAATGCATTTATTCTGAAAAGTTTTCTGGGCATAATTTTACCAGAAACATCAGGGATTTTGTAATCGTCAGGATCTTCGGTTGTACCAGCAGTGTGAAGCTCTTTCTTAATGTTATAAGAAATTGCTTTAGTAGATGGTATATATTGAAAATAACAATTTAATTCTGCAGACGTAACAAATGCGTCTGACTGAATTGAAATTTTATCATAATCGATAAAATCAATGTCTGTCATAAATTAATTGTAAAGGAGATTATTTTTTTTTGAATTTTGGTTTAGAAGTTTGCGTTGAAGCTTCCGTTGATAATTCATTTCTATGTTTTTCAGGATGAGTGTAAAGTTTACCCATATTAGGACTACCAGGAGTATCATCATAAAGTTCGTTGAAATATTCTTCAACTGGCTTTAAAACTTCTTCTTCAGTTGGTTGATATGCAATTTTTATAAACTTAGAATTAGTATGCGCAATATTCAATTGACCCATTTCCCCAGACAACAATGTAACAACATAATTATCTATTTGAGCTAAAGTTTCTTCTTGAATTTGAATTTGTTTTTCAATAGCAGCTAATTCTCTCTTGACTTGATCTTGGCTCTCTTGAGTAGAAACATCAACATTTTTTCCTCCAATATTATGGAATAAAAATGAATCATATCCGCTCTTAATATCTTTTGTTTCAGTTGCATCAAACTTAGCTTGTTTTAATAATTTTAAGAATTCATCTATAGTTTGTTCTTTATTATCAAAAGTGACCTTGACTACTATTTGTTCATGCAAAGGATACTTTAATTCAATGTCCTTAATTTCTTTATCAATCTTAGAAATATTATTAAAATCTGCTTTAGTAAGTTTTGTAGTATATTCAGGAAGAATATCAATTTGAGATGTAATTTTTCTAAACATTATATTGCTCCTGAGTTTAGAATTTGTTTAGCTTTAAATTGTGAATCTTCTGGAGCTTCAAAAGGTGATTTTTCTGAATCCGATTGATCTAAAGACTCTGGTAATTTAGTTACTCCAGTGTCTGTTGGATATTTTACTAAATTTGAAATCTTATCAGGATTTTTGATAAGATCAGAAAGTTCTTGATGCTGTTTTCTTAATTCATTTAAGGAATCAAATACTTCTCTTCTAATTGATCCCGACAAAGCTAAGATTCCATTTGGAGATGCTATGATGTTAGACATAGGAATACCTAATTTTTTCATAGTGTCCAACTGAGTTTGAAGAGGTTTTAATCTTTGCATTAAAATTCTTTTACGCAAATATCTTGCTGCATTTTTTTTCAAACTAATCCAATCAGCTTTTTTCTTCTGAACACTAAGCAAATCAGCTTTATATTCTTCTAACTCACCTTCAATATGAGTTCGTTGAGTAGTGTCATATTGCTTATTAGCATTAGTAATGCCATTTCTAAATATATTTAAGTTTGACATAAACATTTTTTCAAGCTTTTCGCAAAATGACAAGAATTCAACAATTTTTGTTTGAAAATCTTGAGGTAACGTTCCAACAGTTGATTCAGTTGTTCCGCTACCTGTTTGAACAGATTGATTTTCAAAATCTTTTAAATTTTGTTCTTTTTTACTTAAAAATTGCATTAAGTAATCTTTCTCTACTTTAAATTTACTGAGGGCCATTGCATCTTGATCTGCAATTCCCAAAGAAATCATAGTTTCTCTAGCGTTTACAAGTCTTTGCTTTCCTTTGTCTGACATAGTGCCATCAGAATTGTAGAATTGACTACTTACTGGAGCGTTTTTTCCAGCAAAATTTAAAGTAAAGAAAATTTCTTGAAAAATGTTCATTAACATCTTTAACAAAGGAGCTACTGAATTTAAGATATCAGCAATATTTCCTGACATTAATGAAGATGTAACAGCTCTACCTACACCAATACCTGCCGCAATTGTAGCACCTATTGTTATTGCAACTCCAATTGTGCTGTTAATAAGATCCTTTGTTTTGTCTTCTGAAATATAAGTAGTACCTTGTTGAGGAGATCTTTGAGCTAGTCTTGGTCTATTCTGACTGACTAAAATTTGCTGTTCGACTCCATTTCTTTTTATAAACCACAATCCATTGGGCTTTTTATATGCATCAGGGAAATTTTGCTTGACAAGTTTTTCTTCATCAAGATTTGAATTGACAACATTAGCCGGGGTCTGCTGATTATTTGGGCTTTGTTCAATATTTGTAGATCCCATTAAACCCTTAAAAATTGGGTCAAATGCTTGAACTATAGTATCAGAGTTTATTTGCCCAGATTTCATTTTTTGAAATAATGTTTTTACTGATTCATACAGACTATTAAAAAATTCAATTATTTGACCCACAAATGGAAGTTTTTTAGCAGCACTTACAATTTTATTTTTTTCATTTTCAATAGTTTGCAATAACTTAACAAAACCACTTTCAGCTTCTTGTAATTGAAATGGAGAGGCTTTTGGTGCAGTTTGAGAATATATGTATCTTGAAACTTCTGGACTAGCTAACTTAACAAATTTATTTCCTGATTTTGAAAAAGGTTGTCTTTCCTCACTAATTTGTGGAAAAGGATTATCACGCAATATAGATTGTTCTTGAGGTGTGGAACTTCTTGTCTCAGGGCTTCTATCACCAGTAAATATTGAAGCTGCTTGATTCATTATAATCTTGCCAGCTCTCAAATCATAAAGCATATCTCTTAAAGCTCTATACATTGGTTGTGTAAGCAAGAATTCAAAAGTTGTGCCAAGAATTTTTATCTGTTCGACTAATTGTTTGTTTGTCTCTTCGATTTTCATCATATCGTAAAGAGCACGTTGCATATTCAATTTCTGCTGTTGAGCTCGTAAAGCTTCTGCGCTTTCTTTTAATCTTCTTCTGACTTCCTCAGATTGCTCAGGTGCATTAGATTGAGATAGCTCAATAAGATTATTAAATGCCTTCATAGCATCTGGATCTTTCAAAGCATACATCAAACCAACTTCAGGTTGATTGCCTGATACAGCATCAGTAAGAACACCAAAAATATCAACAACAGGATTTATTTTTTGTAATTCGCAAGCATCTGAAATCAATTCTTTTGTAAGAGTGTATTGTCTTTTTTGTCCGTAATGTGTAATAAAAAATCTAATAACTTTATCAACTTCGGCATTACAAGAACGTGCTTTACCAATTACATCCTCTAATATTCCTACGACTTCAGTAAATGGTAATTTCACATTTTCTTCTAATTCATAAAAAACCTCGCCTATTTTCTTATCAGACATAAAAGGTCTAAGTCTTTGAATAATTTGATCCTTCTTTTCCATAAATGGACCAAATTTAGAAGCAGGAGCACCAGCAAATTCGGCTTCATCTATACCAAACTGAGCAGCATCAGAAACTAAATCTCCTGTTTTGCCTTTGCCTGGTTTAGATCTTTTAAAAAAATCTGTTTTCTTGTTAAATTCTTTTCTACTTGCAGGATCATTCAAGATTTTTTCAGCTTCTGGACTTTCGTACAATTTACGTCTTTCATCTTCATTTGATATCTTTAAATAAGCATCAATCAAATCTTCCACTGTATTGAATATTTGAGAAAATACTAATCTTTTCTCAAATATCAAACCAGATGAAATGAACTTCATTTCGCCAATAGATTCTACTGGGTAAGAAGATGATGAAAGTATGTCGTTGAAAATAATCTTCATTTTATGCTCGAATGTAAAGCTAATTATTCTGCTTTTGTAATTTTAAAAGTAGATGTTGAACAGTGAGGGCATTTGCCTTGAAGTGCGTGTCTGCTGCTCTTCATCACAATTTTCTTTGGAGATGAAACCATTACCATCGTTCTGCACTTTACACAATACATATGATGTGTTATTCCTGCGTTTGTAATTTCTGAACTCATTTTAGAAAACTCCTTCTTTAAGATTTCAAAAGATATTGTACAAATACCTCTATATCTCTTACTTAAACTAATAAAATATGCCTAGATACGAATACTTATGTGAATGCTCAATTGAACCTAAAACATTCACAATATCTCTTTCTTATAGTGAATATCAACCTGTAATTCCTTGCCCTTGTGGGGACGGTGAAGCAAAAAGAATTTTTAACAGCTTTACTGTTCAAGATGGACTAACAGCAAAAGAAAAACAATTTGGTACCACTGTAAAACGCAAGCAAATGACAGAATTTGTGAAAGATCAAAAATCTGTAAGAAAAAACTCTTATGATCCAACTTCAAGAGAGGCAAAATCAAACGAGTATTGGACCGGAAAAGAAGGTTTGGACGGTATAACATCTTTACCTGTAAATAAAAAGGATTAAAATATGAATGAAATTGTAAATCAAGAGCCAGAATCATTTATCGTGCAAAATGTAACTCTTGGCCCGCATTATGTAAGCGATATTAGATTAAACTTTGGGCCTCTACAAGCTATTGACTTGACTTGGGAAGATACTAAGGTTGTGAAAGCATCAAAGGACTTAAGAAATTCTATACGCCTTGGATTATTAAGAAAGATTACCCCTGATCAATTTGACTCTATTGAAGAAAGAGCTGCTATTAAGGGAAAGAAAGAATTACTCAAGCAACAAAATAATAACAATCTTCGAACAGTTGATATCGATGGAAAAACTATTGAAGCAGAAAGTATTGATGCAGAAAAGGCTTATTCAAATAAAAATAATGTTACAACCGCTGGATATGCTAATGATTCACTTTCTTATGCAATGGCTTTGGATATTGCACAAACACAAGCTGAATTACAAGGCGAAGATTTATCTGTAGAACAATTTGCTGACAGAGTTCAAAATAATCCAGGCATTATTAACCAACTTTTAGCTCAGCAAAAAAATCTTGATGCAAATAGTTCAGTATCGGGAGTTGAAACAAGAGGAAGAGCATTTGTAGCTGAACCACCAGGAGATGCTGTAAGAGGTTCTACAGTCAGAGAAATTGAGATGACTAATTACAATAGAGATAGAAGAGTTGCTGGTGCAGACTTCAATTATCTTGATACGCCACAAGACGATGGCTATGATGCAATTGCTGATGCGATTGATTTAGAAGCCGATATGGGCGATGGAGAAGAGGGCTCAATTAGAAGAGTTTAGAAAGTTTAATCTAGACTGAATAAAGGCTATCCAGTTGGGTGGCCTTTATTTTTTTGGAGAAAATATGGCAAACAATTTTTCAGCTCAATCTTTTAACAATAGTACTCTAGTTTATTACAACTCTCAACCGACAAACCCAGGAATTTTTATAGAATGGGAAAGATCTGGAGCACAAAATGTTTCCTTTTACAAAATTCAAAAAAGCACTAATTTTGAAGGCACATACACAACAATTGCTACTGTTACTTTCCCAGCTAATGAAGGAGTGGACATTAATGGTTCTCCTTCAGATTACTACAGAATTCAAGAAGTAGATTCAAACGGAAATGTTCTTAATACATCCTCTCCAATGCTAGGAGATGAATTACTCGTAAAAAGTAGTTTAAGGTATGAATTAGAGCATCTTTTGAACATTCCTATCTACGACGAAGAAGTAATTTTCAGAAGAAATAGAAGTGTTGGCTCCGTAGCTTTTACTTTTTGGAATTCTGTACCTAAACCAGAAATAAGAATTTCAGGACCATCTAATCAAGGTGACAGAGATCCATTAATTCAATTATCAGAAACAGTACCAATTTATTCAACAATCAACGCTACCTATGATCCAATTATTAAAAATAGAGATGGTTATGAATCTCAATACACTAATGGAAACAATTATCCTGACGGCTTGATGGTGAAATATGATTTTATGGGAAATATCTATTTTATCGATGCAAATGGCAGCCCTGTAAATATTCATAGCTATGACAATGTTTTAGTTTCGTATAGCATTAAAATGATTACAAATGATCATATGAACAGTAGTCTTTATATGGCATTACAAGCAATAAATTCTCAACCTGGTGCAAGTAAATACCCGACAGTAGCATCTGCCCCTTACTTTTATGATCCAGCATTAGTTTATGGTGCAGCATATTACATCTTAAGAAGTTTACTCGTAAGCCTTACAAATAGGCAAAGAAGACTACTTATTGAAGATCCTGATGCAAAAATAACAGACGACATAAGGCAATCAGCAACTATGTACAAAGAAGATTTTGAAAAATTATTAGAAAAATTACCTATTGCCACATACCCTGGAATTAGATCAGTTGTTGTACCAGAGTTTAATATGCCTGGAGGAAGAAGTAGATTTTTCAGATATATCTGGAATATTGGTACTGGAGGGTAAATTGTTCTGTTGCTTATTATAGCAACAATTCAATTAAGAATTTTGAATTAACAATTTTCTTTTAAGATTAACGTTAATATACATTTTAATATTAAATGTTAATTCCCATTATTAATGGGTGTAAAAAAACAGAGAACTAAGAGGATGAAAGATGAACAGAGTTATTAAGGTTTTGGACAACATAAAGACAAGAGTAGCACAAGTCAACCCTGAATTGGGCAACAAGATAAACGATGCTGTATTTGATATGGGAAGTACAGTTCCTATGGAGACAGAAGATTCAATCATTGATACAGGAAGCAGTCCAAAGATTGAATCTTTTGCCAGACCACGTCCTAATGTGAGTGTTGTAAGCGATGATGGAACGGTACACAGCTTTGCAGTAGAAATCAAAGCAAAACACAACGGACCAATTCCAGACACGCAATTGATGAGCAAAATTTTACAATCAATTGAAAGCCATTCAGATACCACCAAAGAATATGCTGCAGGAGATGAAGCGGAATCAAATTCATTTGAGGTTGTAAGCTTCAAATATGAAAGAAGAGATGACAAAAAGAAGCAATAAATTGTAAAATCAGTTTATGGACGAAGATCAGATCAAAGTATTACGACATTCATTCACCAACCCTCATCGTGAAGATCTCCCCAAGCCAAAAGTAAACAAATTTGGACATACAGTGCTTGGGGATGAGATGGAAATGGCTAATCAAGAAATTGTCCTCAAAATCAATGAATTTGGTGATGTTAGCGCAGAACCAAAGCAAAGCCTTTTCGATAGCCCAAAATTTCAAAAATGGGCAGAAAATCAGCCTGTTTTGAAACCATCTGAACCAGAAGAATCAGTTAGAGAAGTTCAAATTTTAGAAAATAGTTCAATTTCTCCAAATAGTGTAGATATTGCAGCCCTAATTTTAGAACTGGATGATATGGACGGAACATCTGAACGTAATCATGTTGATAATCAGTGGTTCAAGAATTGTCTTAATCAAGATTGTATGTACAATCTTCCAAAAGATGCAAAATTTTGTCTAAAATGCGGAACTGCTCAATTACAAAAGTTCTGCACTGAATGTGGCTTTAAGTTTCCTGGAATGGAAAAGTTTTGCCCTGATTGCGGGAATAGAAGATAGGTAAAAAGCTTCGATACCTAGTATTTTCTTTATTATGGAACGCTCCTGGTATCACATAGCAAAAGAATGCACAGCCCTTAGAAAAAATGTCTTAAGAGTTGATTTATGCTTATTTATTGACAAAGAAGAAGCTTTTTCAAATGAAGACTATTTAAACTCAACTATCAAATCTATTCTTACTTCAGCAATTATTAATGGATTGGATATAGTAGGTGTTCTTTCTCCAGATATACCCAGCGTAGGACTAAGAGCAAAACAGATGGCTCAACAACAACAGATGGATATATCTGTTGTGTCTGGTCAAACTTACATTTGTTCTGGTAAAGAAGAATTGTATATATATAATTTATTAAAACCAGTACCAAGAAATCTTTCAATTGATAAAGCTTGTGGGTATGTACATGATAATAATGGATTCGTACTAGCTACAAATGTAAATTCAAAATTAGCCCTAACCTTAAATAAATTGCAAGGAAGTAAATATGCTCCTGATGGTGTTGAAATTTTTAATGCCAAATCAGGTGGATATAGAGATGTTGATATTGATTTTCCAAGATTCGTTAATTCGGGGGCAACTTCAGCAAGTGATCTTGATAGTTCAAACGTTTTTACCTTAATACCTAGAAAAACAGCACAAGAAATGGGATTGATACAAGGTGATCAGGGTGTTGATTTTATCCCAAAATATTTAAAGCCTCAAACAGGAGTAATATAATGCCACGTTCTTACTGCACAACAAATGATGTCAAGCAATATCTTCCACCTAATGTTGTAACAGAGGGTGATAATCCAATTCCTAATTTTAGAAATCCTACCCCTGAATCTGCTTCAAATATTAATTTAGATTTCTTTATTCAGCAAGCATCAGCAGAAATTGATGCCAACCTTGCTACTATGTATGATGTCCCTATGAAGCAAGTAAATATTGGTGGAGATGTTTCATATCCCCACCCAGTTCCAGTTATTTGTGCTATTCTTGCTGCTCAAATGTATTATATGCAAGCACTTCAAGGAGCTGACCCACAATATTCTGAAGCTCAAAAAGTAAGATTTGACTTTGCTCAAAACGAAATTGTAAGAATCCAAAACGGTGAAATAAGATTATTTGGCCAAAGAAATACTCGTGGAGATAGATTTGTTAGATCCACATTAAGAGGTATTGTAAGTAACCCAACTGAAGGCAAAAGATCAAAAGGCCAAAGTCAATAGGTGAAATAAATGCTTGAACGAGTTTACGATACCTTAAGGGGCATTTTGTTTTACGAATTACCCAAAAATGCTAAAGGTGAAGCAGTAATTTTTGACCGACCTGTTTCAGGTTTCTATATTGGTGAGGCAGCTGTAAGGCCAAATGGTATTGCTGTAATTTTTAAGGGTGCAAGCTCTCCATTAAAAGATATTTCATTTGGTTTGCAAGAATATGAACATAACGTTAATATTGAAATTAATGCTGGTGCAGACAATATTGAAACTACGGAAAGAGTAACTCAAGAAGCAACAAGAATTATTTTATCAATTTTGAGAAAACACAGAAGAATCTGGGTAGTTGATATTTGCCCAATGTGTGAAAAATTTACTCTTACACCGGCACATTTTACTGTAGACCACAATAGTGTTTTAAGTCCATATGCTACAACGGTAACAAATGAATTTAATACTCTTTGGTCAGAAACCCATCCAGCAAATTTAGCAGCGCCATCATTGCCTGATTCTGGTAAAGCAGCAGAAGCGTTTATCAGAATGTATAACGATGTTGGAGTTGGAACTACTGTAGTAAACTTAACAATAAAAGCAAGAAATAATATTTTAAGAATGCAAGCTGATAATGTTGAACCTGTAAGAATGCTTTACGATGTACTTTGCAATGACAATAAATCTTCAGATGATGCCACAGGTAAACAACTATTTAGAAGTGGTACTATAACAATTAGTGCAAAAGAATTAGTAAGACAAATTTATTTTGGTCCAGATAACGTACCAACAACTGCATATTAAAAATGAGTCTCGTATCCAAAAAAGGCCTTGAATTTATTATTAATCAAATCGGAAAAGCTAAATACGCTTACAAAGATTTGGTTGGTGATTTGTCTTTAAATCACGGATACTATTTGGATTATGAAAGAGTTGTAGTTAAGTTTAGAGGTTCTACAATTTTTCACGACTATGATTTAGCTGGAAAAACACCTCAAGGATTAACAACTAAACCTTATCAAACCTTCGACACTACAGAAAATATTTCTTTTGGCTTCCAAGGTGGTCAATATACAGTTAATCCTAAAATTGCTAGTTTTGCTAATACAGGTGGATGGACTCCTCAATATTATAATCCTCCAGCAACAGAAGGATGGGATGTTTGGGATTATAATGCATGGCAGTATTTTATTCCACCATATAATGCTGCTGGTAATGCTAATACTGCTTACATAATTTATAATATAAATTCTGAACCTAGTAATGGATCTGAAAGAGCAAACTATGACTACCCTGTAAGATGGGATGGCAGTTTATATAGAAGAGTAAATTTATTTAATTCTTCAAGATGGATCTCAGTAAAAAATACAGGAACAGTATCAAATAACGAAGCACATATTGTAATTCCAAAGTCTTATTTTGAAAGCGCACAATACATAAATCCTCTCACTAATACTCCAAAAGATTTAGGTATTGCTTCTCACGTTAATCTTAAAACTCAAGGTATAGGATCAACTTTTTCTCTTGGTGGAAGTATGGCAGGTTTAGCTTTAACTTATCTTGCTTACAATGTTTCAGAAGTTTCATCCACTGGTTCAACAACTGCTAGAATAAAAGATCATTATTTATTTAAGGTAAAAACACCAGCAACTTGGACAGCAAATTATTGGTATCATTTAGCCTTCTATTGGGATACCCACGATACAAATTTTCTTTCTTCTTATCCAACATACACTTCTGGAACTGCTACCACTTTCAATTCTAGCAACTTAACTTCAACTTGGAATATTTATCCTAGAAAAACCTACTTACAAAAAGATATCCAGAATTATATTGCATTTGATAAAACAGGTGTTAATGATACTAATATTTATCTTTTTTCTAGAAGTAAGACAAATCAAAAATATTATGATGGTGACTACATAACGACCATTGAGCCTTTTAGGTATTTGTATCCTGAAACATTTAGCGCATACGGAGACACAAATTCTTTAGCAAATTATGTTTCCTTAAGTTCCTTTGAATATCTTCCAATTATTATTGCTACTAAAAATATTATATCTGGAAATCAATTTGAAAATGGAGACATTGATTTTTATTTATTTTTTGGAAAAGCAATGCCCCAAGAATCTGTTCCTGTAGACTGGGATGATTTTAAAAACTATCCAACAGTAGATAGTGATTATGACATTATCGCAAGAATTATTCTTTCTTATCCATCACTTAAGACTTCAGGAACCATCAAAAATAAGACAAGTATTACATATAACTTAAATAATGCATCAATTATTTATATTGATAGAAGAGCAGACAATTTTGTTGTTACTCCAATTGGTGATAGTGATTTAGTAAATGACACTTTGCAAGATGTAATTGCAATGACTACATTTACCAGAAGTGATGAATATAAAAATATTTATGACAAATTAGGTGCAGATCTTGTAGCTCCATTTACAAATTTTAAATCTTATGGAACAAGCAGCTATGTTGATATAAAGAATAATAGTTTTAAGAAAACAAAACTTTTACACAATTTACTAAAGTATCCAATTGCCCCAGCTTTAAAATCTAATTTTCAAACAACAAAAGGTTCTGGAAAAATTACAATTACTTCTGGAAATAATGTTGTTGTTGGTAATTTATCTAAATTTACAACAGAAATTACTGAAGGTGATTATCTTTACAGCGCTGATGGCACTATTTTATATGGACAAGTGCTGTCAATTATTACAGACACTTATTTGACCTTAGAAGAAAATTACAAATCTTCTATAGACAACCTAACATATGGCATTAAAAACAGTCCATTAGAAACAGAACCAATCAATATAGAAGTTGAAGAATCTGGTGCAAATGCAATGATTTCTTGGTTATCAACTCCTCCAACAAAAATAGTTTTCAAATATGATGAAAATGGAATGAAACTCAATGATGTAAATTTTGAAAATAATACAGAATTTGAGTTTTACCAAGAATTTTCAAACATACCAGATTTATTAGATCAAGAAACAACAGGGACCAAGTTGACAAAAGATTATGCTTTTTCAATTGTGTTCCAGAATATTAGTAGTGATAAATTTATAAAAAATATTAAATTAAACTCTTCCAAGTTCTTTATTACTGACGACGAATACCTAAATAGACAAAAGAAAAAATTATCGATATCTGGCTATTTTAAACAAGGCTCTCAAACAGAAATAAATAATAATTCTGCTGGCACTTTTAATTCTATGGAAGAATATAGACTTTATGGTAGCGCTGCAATTATTCCAAATATGCAAATGGGAGAAAGCAGAGCGATATTGACAAAACAAGTGCAGCCTGAAGATCCTACTAAACAAACAGAAACAGAATTTATAGCTAATTTAAGATCTGCTAATCCAAATATTTCAGAAACAGAAATTCAAGATTTGGTTAGTGAATATGAATTAACTAAATCTTTTTACACTCCAGATCCAAGTCAATTCTTAAACACTTTTTCAACGATTAAAGAAATGGGAATGACTGTTTCTAATTATGCATACAACAGAAGTAAATACTGGATTTCTAATTATGATGAAGTGGTTGGTGCTGAAAAAAACAACAAAATATTTACAGCGCAAAATATTTTAGATTTGAGATCCGATTCTTTTATCATTTCTATAGCTGGATATTCAACTTCGGATGCTTCAATAAATAGTATTGAAAATATTTACAAACAACAGATATCTATAGTTGATGCTACAAATATTAATCAAACTACTAAGGGTAGCTACAAGAGTGTAAATTATAATAAATTTGCTTTTAAGATTACACCAAACGAATATCAAGATATAAAATCTCTCAAAGTTAGATTACAAAGCTTAGCAGTGTGTAATAATCCTGATTCTTATATTCAGGTAAGTATTTGGGATAACTACAATGGTCTTCCAAATGCCAAATTAATTACTGGTTCTAAAGTTTTTTACACAAGCATAAAGAATATACTTGATGATATTTATTTCTATGTAAATTATTCATTTACAAAAAACAGAACTTATTGGATTGTTTTTGAATCTAACACAAATCCACCCAATTATGATGCAAAAACACTTGGATTGGTAAGTGTAAGCGGAACAGCAGTAAGCGGACTTTACAATTCAACTAATAACACAACTGCAGATTTTAATAGATATCAAAAGTATGCTTCGATTGGGTTTGGAAGTACATTACCTAGTTCAATTTCCACTTGGTACGAAATATCTTCTATAGGTTCTTCTTCAGTTATGACATTATCTGGAAGTGCTGGAACAAGTGATAACCAAAATTATGTAATTAAATATGATCTTAGATTACAAATACAAGAATCGTCAACTCCAACTGTTTCTAATATGGCCTTTTATGATGGATTTTCTTGGACATCATCTACAGGCACACCATATGTAGTATTCTATGACTTAGATCACGAAATTTACGCTGGTTTCAATAGAGATTTTAAGGATTCTTCCTTAATAATGCCAGCACCTAATAGTACAAGAGCAAACAATACTGATTATTATGTAGATGAATTTTGGACAATTAATAATCAAAATTTATTTACACCGTCTCAACTTTACATTTATCCAAGATCTTTTGTTTCAAGAGTAATTGCAAT
>Ga0114966_10002795_pt1 | contig 15469 bp, 10 predicted proteins | sample M_130207_XF_Meta_FD_87029 | JGI IMG/M metagenome (GOLD analysis project Ga0114966, IMG submission 87029) | Freshwater microbial communities from Lake Montjoie, Canada to study carbon cycling - M_130207_XF_MetaG | ecosystem: Environmental > Aquatic > Freshwater > Lake | place: Lake Montjoie... | reverse complement strand
GATCACTGGTGGTCCGTGGTATGCGGTGGTTACATTGGGGATGGATGTTGGTCCAATTCGAAGCGGTGAGCCGTGCACCGAGCCAGACCCAGCGAATCCGCCGCCACCTGATGATCCACCCGTGCTTCCTGGATTTGATGGAAACAACTACTGGCTGCGGCATGAGTGCCTCTCATGCGCTCCGATTGCAGATCTCAATCAGGACGGCTTTGTAAATGGCGCCGACCTAGGAATCCTGTTGGGCGAGTTTGGAACGGCGCATCCGCTCATCGGTGACCTGAATTTCGACGGACAGGTGAATGGTGCCGATTTGGGGCTGCTGCTCGGGCTTTGGTCTCAGGGGTAGCCCATCTGATTGGTCTGAATGCACCCCTATTGTTGGATTTTCTGAAGATTTGTGCTAGGTTTCACCTATGACCAAGATGCTATCAACCGCGATTGGCACTGGCATTCTGTTCATGGCCGGTAGTTCCGCCAACGCGACCGAGACGAGATGGAATTGCACTGTTGCGCCGGCGAGTACCTACTCGCAACAGACACTCATTCAAATTCCGCTTGCTGGTACTTGGATTGGAAATTACGTTGCAGTCACCAACGAAACCGGCACGCGCACGCTGCCCGGCCTCTTTGGTGGCTCCGGCAATAACGCGATTCCATTCTCATCAACGGTGAAGCCAAAGGTGACTATCACCAATACGCATCCAACGGGAGCGTTTCAGTTCGGCTTCAATCCAGCAACAGGTATTGTTGATGTCACGAACCTTCTCGTCGACACGCTCGCTGGTCAGACCGGAACGATCAGCACCTCGATGCTGCTTACCTACTCATCGTTTCACACTGCGCAGCCAACGTCGACTTTCATTGGATTGACAAATGTGGAGATTCCGGTTGACAGCGGATCATTGACCGCGGCGACGGCCGCGCAGTCTGGTCCTGCGATTGGTGCCGCAACACTCAATACGGACGGAACATGGGCGTTCGCCGTGACCGTTCCAGTGACGGTCTCAGTATCCGGGACGGCGCTTGCACAGCCATTCACCAACAGCTCGCCAGCAGCAATGGCTTTGACTGGAACATTCACCATCGTTGGTAACACCATCAGCCTCACATCGCAGGGGTCCATCAATGAGACCGTTCCAGTTCCTGCGCCCCCGCCGTTGGTAAGTGCGCCGTTTGACCTTCCAACCGTCTTTCCTTCTGGCCAGGTGGCTCACCTACTGAGTAGCGGCACGTTCTCCGATGGAACAAGCGCCACCGTTGGAACTTCCAGCTTGGTCATGAATGGAATCCCCGCCCCGATCGTTGGCGACATCAACCACGACGGCGTTGTGGATGGAGCCGATCTCGGTCTGTTGCTTTCCGGTTGGGGTCAACCAGGACCAACGGATTTGAACAACGACGGCACCACGAATGGTGCAGACCTTGGGTTGCTTCTGTCGCACTGGAGTTGAGTTCGTAGCGCCTATCAGGCTGGCAGTGCTGACCACGGTAGGTGCATCAAGTCAACATTCCCTCCGCAGAGAACGCACACCGTGGGCGCGTTCATGTTGCCCCCAGTACGACCAGCGAGGATTGCTGCAACACCCACCGCTGCGCTCGGCTCAATGACCAACTGGGCGCGCGTGAAGATGATGCGCATGGCGGCAATGATCTCGTCCTCGGAAACCAAAGCAATGTCATCCACGAGGTCTCGGATGACGGGGAACGTGAGTTCGCCAAGCGATGTTCGCAGACCATCGGCGATAGTCACGGGCGGTCGTTGCGGAGCACGCCTTCCGGTGCGCTTCGACTCGGCGGCATCACCGGCGAGTTCTGGTTCCGCGCCAATGATTCGAATGTCTGGTCGCAAAGCACGAGCAGCGATCGCCATTCCTGCCAACATGCCGCCGCCGCCTACGGGAATCACCAGCGTGCCGGCGTTCGGAATCTGCTCCAGAATTTCCAGTGCGATTGTTCCCTGTCCAGCCATGACCCATGGGTGGTCGAAGGGTGGGACCATAGTGGCTCCAGTGTGCGCCTGAACTTCGGCAGCCATCGCCTCGCGCTCTGCTCCAGAATTTCCACAGGTGACCACATGCGCGCCCGCTCGCACGACGGCGGCGCGCTTGGATGGCGAGGCGTTTTCAGGCATAACGACGTGAGCGGGCATGCTTCGCTCCGCCGCTGCTGTAGCAAGCGCTAATGCGTGATTGCCTGAACTATGAGTGACCACGCCGCGCGTGGCATCGGCCTCCAGAATGCTGCGAACCGCGTTGGTTGCGCCGCGAATCTTGAAACTTCCGGTGCGCTGCATCGATTCGCACTTCAATACCACTGTCCGCCCGGTTAACTCCTGCAGTGCATCGCTGTCGATGGCGGGCGTTCGCCATACGTGCGACGCGATCCGATCGGCTGCCGCAGTGACATCCGCGAGAGTGATTGCGTACGGGCTATCCGGCGTACTCATGAGGTTGCTTGCGCGAGTTGTTCGCGCCGCCACACGATCCAACTTGAGTCTGGAAGCGAGTGCCCCATCTGTCGGAACATGAATGAAATCTGTGCGTTGTGATACAGCGCATGTGTTGGCAGTTGCACCAAGACATCGCGGGCGAGCTGGCGGAACTCCTTGCCGTCTCGAACACGAACGACGACCTGATTGCATTCGGCGTTCGTCAATTGATGGAGATATTCATCCCACCGCCCGCGGATCAATGGCCACGCTGTCCGAATCGCGGAGATGGTTGGAAACTCATTGGGAGAAGCCATTGTTGCGGTTGCATCGCCCTGTAGAGCGCCGATCCAAATCCGCTCCGCTCCCATCAAGTGCGTCAATGTGCCGTGAATGCTTCCGCATCCAATCGGGAAGTCCCGCCGGAAGTCGGCTTCAGGCAAGGCAGCGGCGGCATCAAGGGTGCGCCCGGTGAGCCAGCGCATCCAAGTGTGTGTTTCACGAATGAGTGTGATACTGTCCATGCGACAAACGATAGCCGCAATGTGCGTAGCCGCGCGCCAAGCATCTTCGGCGCAGTATCACTCCGCGTCCGCAGTGCCCCATGAGAAGTGCTGTCGATACAACTTTCTATGGATGGAAATCTCAATCCGATGGACGCCAGGCGTCGCGAGGATTTTCATTCGCAGCTCGTCAAAGTGAGCGTCGTCGCGGACGTTGAATTCCGCCGCAATCTGGAACCGCCCGCTCACTATGCTAAGAAACGATAGTTCTGGCAGTTTGGCGAGTTCAGCGGCCAACTCGCGCGTTGGAATACTGGTGATGATGTTCACGAGCCCAGAGAGATTCATCGCGATACGCGTTGGATCCGGAAGTGTGATGACACGGAGGACTTGGTCACTCATGAGCTTGCGTAATCGATCAGCTGCACTCGTAGCAGAAATATTCGTGCGAAGCGCGATATCAGTGAATGACATGCGCGCATCCTGTTGGACGTGGCGAATGATCTGTCGATCAGTGCGGTCGATGTTGCGGGGCTCGCTCTGCGCGATGGGTGACGGGTGACCACGTTGCGCGTCGGGAAACTCAAGGACAATATGTAGCTCGGAGTCGTGGATCAATCGGTTGGCAACAATGGCATGATCGATGAGCGAGACCATTTCGATCGAGTCGCACGCTGTTCCGTAAACAATTAAGTCCCACACTCCTAGTGCGGCACTGATGTACGAGAATTGCGGGTGCGCTAGGAGACTCGCGGCGGCTGCATCGGTGCTGCCATTGACGCGGAGATATGCCATGAACTGTGTCTGTAGCCCGAGGAATTCCGGCGGTACGAAGCCAAGTACTCGAACCGACTTCTCTTCAATTAAGCGCGCAAGGCGCCGGCTGACATTCGCCTCTGAGATGCCAGTTTGTTGCGCAAGCTCGCGTCCAGAGGCGCGACCATCAAGTTGCAGGATTCCAATGATCTTCCGATCCGCTTCGTCGAGTGGTGGAAGTGAAGGGTCTGAAAAGCGTGGCGGGCTGTGAAGCATGGTGTTGGGGGATTGAGCAACGGGTCCACTGCCAGGCGCGAAACTCGCCCGCGATTGCGGACGCTGCGCCGGCCCCCGGAATTTTCTTGCACTTGATACGAATACAAGTGCTCGAAATGCCCCCACTGGATTTCTCCAGCTCCCCGGACGTGGAATACTGTGACCATCAACCGACACCAATAAACACGTATCAAAGCAAACAAATTTGGCCTCACCACGTCAAATGGAGGCCTTTCTTAACAAGCACGAATTGCTCGTATCGGACGTATGCGAAAGGCACTTGAATACTATTCCTATCTGGATAAATGTCAAATTGCAAAGCGTAATACCCTTGATAATTGCGCATTCAAGCGTGACTCGTGACCCATCCAACGTGACCTGAGGCATAGACTTTGGTCATTCGCTCGGGGCGCGGCCGCACTGGTGGTCCGCTGAGAAGTACCCGCGGAACCTGACCCGGTTCGTACCGGCGTAGGGAAGCGAATAGCAGTTTCCGCACGCACGCGGGTTGCTATTCATCCTCATGCTGGTTTGTCTCGCGGTGAGTGTCGCTTGACCACCATTTCCATGAGGATGAACACATGATCAGCACCGCAACTGGATACGCCCTTCCCCTTCATGGGGCATTCAACCCATCAACCGACGCGCAGGGCACATCGCCTGGAAGCTTTGCGCGGAGCGCTGACATTGGCGGTCCATTGGCCTTCAGTTCACCCGATACGCCCGGGATGCCTGCGCCAAGTAGTCAAACGGCGTGGGATTTCTTGCCACCAGGGTGGTCATATACGCGCCTGTCCGCGCCCACAACTGGAGGCGCCACCAACGGCATCCATGGCGCCTCGCATAGTTCGGTGGACTTTGTCAGTGCGCGCGGTGAGTGGATGCGTGTTGCTCACCCCAAGGGGTTTGTGCCAATCACACAACTCGAAAGCGCACGGCTTGGCATCATCACCGCACAGATGCGTCGAGTGGCAGAGCGCGAGCCGCACCTGTCCGCCGTACAGGTGCGCGATGAGATTGCCGCGGGTCGCATGGTGATTCCCGCGAACATTGCACACCTTGGCTATGGACTTGATCCGATGGCGATCGGGCGTGCATCGAAGACGAAAATCAATGCCAACATGGGTGCGTCCCCAGTTTCAAGTGGTACGCATGAAGAGGTGGAAAAGCTGAAATGGGCCGAGAAATGGGGCGCGGATACGGTCATGGACCTTTCCACCGGCGGCAACCTTGATGAATGCCGCGACGCGTTGATTCGCAATAGCACGGTACCGATCGGCACTGTCCCGATCTATTCCATGATCATTGGGCGCAAGCTGGAAGACTTGGACGAGGCCATGATCCTGGAGACGCTTGAGCACCAGGCTCGGCAGGGTGTTGACTACTTTACTATTCATGCCGGCGTGCTGCGCGAGCACTTGCCATTCATCAAGCGGCGCCTGATTGGGATTGTCAGCCGCGGTGGGTCGCTACTAGCAAAGTGGATGCTGGTGAACAACAAGCAGAATCCAATGTATGACGGTTGGGAGCGAATCTGCGAAGTGCTGCGCCGGCATGATGTCACCTTCTCAATTGGTGATGGCCTTCGACCTGGCGGACTGGCCGACGCAACGGATCGCGCGCAGTTGGCGGAGTTGGAGACCATTGGTGAACTCACCGAGCGCGCGTGGCGCATGGGCGTGCAAGTCATGGTTGAGGGGCCAGGGCATGTTCCGTTTGATCAGATTGAATTCAACATGAAATTGCAGCGCACGCTTTGTCACGGCGCGCCGTTCTATGTACTTGGTCCGCTCGTGACAGACATCTTTCCGGGCTATGACCACATCACAAGTTGCATCGGCGCCACTGCCGCGGGCTATCACGGCGCCAGCATGCTTTGCTACGTGACTCCCAAAGAGCACTTAGGCCTACCGAAGAAGGATGACGTGAAACAAGGCTGTATTGCCTACAAAATTGCGGCTCACGCAGCAGATGTCGCGCTCGGCATTCCAGGCGCGCGCGATCGTGATGATGAACTCACCAAAGCCCGCGCCGCGTTGAATTGGGAGAAGCACTTTGAGTTGAGCTTTGACCCAGACACAGCCCGCGCGTACCACGATGAGGACCTTGATGTTGATACAGACTTTTGCGCCATGTGCGGGCACGACTGGTGCAGCGTGCGCATCAGCAAGGAGATTCAAGAATTCGCCAGCGGCAAGGATGAGGAGTACCAGCGCGGCAAGCCGGTGAAGAGTGCCGCACTAAGCGCGGAGCAGCAGGAGATACTTACGAAGCGCGGCGTATTGAGTCCCGACGAGATTCACAAGCTTGCTTCAAAGACGCGTAAGGCAGTAGGCGCTGAAGAGGGCAAGGCAAATTGCCACAGCGACTATGTTGATCCCAACGCAGCGAAGGAAGTGCAAGGTGCCAAGTTGGTGCAATTGAACACTGCTCCAGCACACAACCTTTCAACTCATGACTCGGTGATTTGATATTTCATCGCTACCAGCCGATGTTTCTCAGCGCTGACTAGGCGGCAGGTCTTCCGCGCAGCCAGTTCGACTCTTGGCATTGATTCGGTCGCGCTAGGAGCGCGCTGATGGTGGAAGCGACATCGAAAGCAGCGCGTGGATTGCCAGCCGCACTCGATGCCATACGCATGCGTTGTAATCGTTGCGGGTCGGCGAAGATCGCTGCTGCCACGGATCCAGCATCGGCGGCACGAGAAGTTCGAACGGCAGCGCCGATCGCAACCAGCATGTCTGCATTTCGCTCTTCTTGGCCTGGAATTGGCTGCAACAGCACCATTGGTAGTCCTACTGCGCGCGCCTCGGTTGTGGTGAGACCTCCAGGCTTGCCGACCATCAGATCTGCTGCCGCCATGAGTTCATGCATGGTATTGGTGTAACCAAGTACGCGCAATTCTGGACCTCGTAAGTCGCCGCGACTGCGCTGTGCTTGCAGTGCGGTCATGGCGGTTGCAAGGGGAGCATTCTTCCCGCACACCACCACGATGGTGCAGTCGATGCTTGTGGCTATCAGTGATCGCACTACGGTTGGGATGTCGCCAAGTCCATGCCCGCCACCACAAACCAAGATCATCGGTCGACCGGAATTCGGCGCGGCAAATGACCGCTGATGTGTCATGCAGAAATGTGGATCAATGGGTATTCCGGTGATCTCAACTCGTGCGGGGTCCATTCCCCCAGCGATTGCCGCGGTGCGAGCGGCGCGACTGGCGACACAAGTGACATCGACGCCGGCCTGCAGCCACACCGCGTGTGGATGTTCATCAGTAACGACAGTTACCACGGGAGCGCTCAATTCCCGGCGGATTCGCATTCTTCCAAGGAGTGCGCTCGTGAGAAAGTGGGTGGATACAACTACATCAGCACTGTGAAGAGCAGGATGTGCGCGAAATTTCCCCATCACTGAGTCTTCAAAGCGGTCGAGTGCTGGTCCGAGTGTTCGCCGGTCTCGGCGCGGAATATCCGTGCTGTTATAGAGAGCACCGACGATGCGTGGTGCGTGACGGATGGCACGAAGGTAGCCATCGCGATACACGCTGCTAAACCACCGCGGCGTGTGTTCAAGTGCCTCGATGAAGGTGGCCTCAGAAAGTTGCCCTCGCGCCCGCAATGCGTCATGTATGGCGACTGACGCCCGCGTGTGTCCACATCCGACCGAACTGCTGCAGAATGTGACTCGCATGGGCGTCATGGGCGTCATGGGCGTCATGGGACGGTCGGCGAAATTTCGGCAGTCAGTACGCATGTGCACCGTCCTCGGTGATGATGCTGTGTTCAGGGATGTTGATGGCTTCGGGATGTTCCGTTGGGTCAGGCTTCCAGCCAGCAGAGCGCAGAAGGGCCTCAACATCAATGATTTCGAGGCGCCCATCCGCGTGCTCGACGAGCGCCGATGCACGCTCGATCCAGTCGCCACAGTTGGCATAGATCAGTCCGTCTGCACGCTGTTCAATGCGCGGCTCGTGAATGTGTCCGCAGATCACACCATCAAGTGAGCGCCGCTTCGCCTCATCAGCCAGAACTTCCTCAAACTTGGAAATGAAAGTGCAAGCACTCTTCACCTTCTTTTTGATCGTCTGCGAGAATGACCAACGTCCAAGACCAACGCACGACCGCATGGCATTGGCGATGCGATTTATTTGCACTAGATAGTCGTATCCATAAGTGCCAAGCAACGAAAGCAACTTTGAATGCTGCACGATGAGATCGAATTCATCACCGTGGCACACGAGTAGTTGTTGACCGCTGGCAAGGCGGTGGACCGCTTGCTTTGCAATGCGAATGCCAGCAAGTTCCGTGCCCGCGTATGGGCGCAGAGAGTCATCGTGATTGCCTGGGATGTAAATCACTTTCGTCCCGTGGCGCGCGAGCTTCAAAAGGCGCCGTATCACCTGATTGTGAGTGAGTGGCCATGTCCAGCGTTGGCGCAGTGCCCACATGTCGACAATGTCGCCGACGAGGTAGAGCCGTTCGCATTGCACTCGCTTCAGAAACGCTGCGAATTCCTCGGCGCGTGCGCCGCGAAATCCCAAGTGGACATCGCTGACAAAGACGGTTCGGTAGGCGAACATATTTGGTCCTCCCTTAGAAACCGGCCAAAGCCTGGCCGCGGCGGGAGGCGCGATCCATGCGATCTCCCATCCGGATCATCGGTTGTCTCTGTGTACATTCCGTGAGGTAGATGCCGTTCTAAGCCAAGTCTGAACAATCCATGAGCAAATTTAGTGCTTCATCGCTTGTTCAACTTCGTCGGCACTGCGCGGGATACCCGTAGTGAGCACCTCATGGCCACTAGTGGTCACTGCGATATCGTCTTCGATGCGGATCCCAACAGACTCCTTGGGAAGGTAGATGCCCGGTTCAATGGTGATGACGGCGCCGACTTCAAGCGGCGCGTCTGGGGAAGCATCGTGCGTCTCGAGACCGAGATGGTGGCCCATTCCATGGATGAAGGCGTCCCCAAAGCCGGCGTCCGCAATGACCTTGCGGCCAGCGGCATCAATGTCAGCAAGCGTTGCTCCGGGCTTTACTGCAGCAATAGCGGCTGCTTGGGAGCGGAGCACCAAGTCATAGAGCTCGCGCTGGCGTGTCGTGAACTTTCCAGAGACAGGCAGGGTGCGCGTGACATCCGCTGAGTAGCCCGCGTACTTCGCGCCACTGTCGAGGACCACCAAATCGCCGGCAGCCAAGGCCCGATCATTGGCGTGGTAGTGCAGGACGGTGGCGTTAAACCCACCACCAGCGATGGTGCGGAATGCCAGCTCCCGGGCGCCGTTGCTGCGGTACGCATGCTCCACGGCTTCTTGTAGATCAAACTCGTTCATCCCCGCTCGCATTGATTTCATTGCGGCTGCAAAGCCAGTAGCAGTAATGCGACCGGCTTCCCGTACGCATGCAATTTCTGCTGCGCTTTTGGAAGCACGCATCTTCACCAAGATATCGCTGCGGTCGGCGATTTGCGTTCCTGGAACGCGCTCAGCCTGCGCGCGCAGGATGGCGAAGTCCGCGGAGACTGGTGCGTTCCAGGCAGCAAGCGGCATGAGGCATGCAAGGGAACGCGAGCGTCGCGTTGCTTCCAAGAGAAGCCTGCTCAGCGTTCCAGTGCGCAGTACGGTGTCGAAGCCGGTGTTGGTTCTGAGCGCTCCGCCGAGTTCATCGCGGAATCCGTCCCACTTCTCGACCTCTGGGTTGAGTGGTCGCAAGAGCAAGGTGGCGCGCTTGGATGGCACTGGGTTCGTCGGGTCAAGGAACAGCATCGCCCCGGACTCGTCTGTGATGCCTGTGAGGTATTCAAAGTGCGCGTGCGGTTTCCACGGATGGTGAAGCGATGGGTCCGCCTCGCCGGCAAGTACTAGTCCAGAGGACTGGCCAAGATCGGCAAGAAGCCGGTCGCGGCGAGCCCGGAATTCAGCGTGCGTGATTGATGGCGCTGCGGCGGCGTTGCTCATGCCGCGAAGGTTACTTGCCTGCGTGTGCAGCGTCACCGTCGTCGGGACCCCAAACACGGTCGCGAATCACCACAAGGAGCGCATAGAAGACCGGCACAATGACCAAGGAAAGGAGCGTGGAAACGGCCAATCCGACCATAACGGTCACGCCGATCGAGCGCCGTGCGCTTGCACCCGCGCCAGTAGCAATTACCAAGGGCGCGACACCCAAGATGAAACTGAGCGCGGTCATGAGGATCGGTCGCAGGCGTAGTCGTGCGGCGTCCAGAGCCGCTTGTACTGGAGTCAAGCCTCGTTCTGTACCTGCTTTGGCGAACTCCACAATCAAGATGGCATTCTTTGCGGCCAGTCCAATGAGCATGACCAACCCGATCTGTGCATAGATATCAAGTGGCATCCCGGCGACTCGCAAACCTCCGACTGCTCCGAGAACTGCGAATGGAACAGCGATGACCACAAGAATCGGAAGCGTCCAACTCTCGTACTGTGCTGCCAAGAATAGGAACACCGCGATGATTGCCAATGTGAACACAATAGGAGCAGCGTTCGCCGAGGTTTGTTCCTGGAAGACGATGCCGGTCCACTCGTAGGTCATTCCTTGCGGTAGGACTTTGTCGCAAATCTGCTCCATGAATGCAGTGGCGTCTCCGGAGCTAATTCCCGGTGCGCCAGCGCCATTGATGGCAATGGTGTCGGTGACGTTGTAGTGGGTAATGTTGTCTGGGCCAGTGGTGGTGCGTTCATGAGCGAACGCGGAAAATGGAATCATTTCCCGCGCGTTGTTCATCACGTAAATCTTGCCGAGGTCCTCGGGCGCCATCCGGTAACGCGCATCAGCCTGCACATAGACCTGATAGACCTGATTGAATCGGTTGAACTGGTTGACATACGCACTTCCGAAATTCAGCTGCAAAGCAGCGAATGCGTCCGCGACGGTGACGCCTAGTCGCTGCAACTTTGCGCGATCAATGTCGAGCCAAACCTGGGGAACATCCTTCTGGAAGAAGGTGGAAACGCCAAGCAACTTGTCTGGGTGTTTGCGCGTCTCGTTCACCACATCCATTGCCGCCGCGTACAGCGCGTCGGTGCCGAGGCCAGCGCGATCGATCAATTGCAACTGAAATCCACCAACGGTTCCGAGGCCAGGGATGGAAGGTGGATTGAATGGGAATGCCATGCCGCCAGGAATTGTCCAAAGAAGTGGTTGCAGCCGTTGCACAATGGCGCTCGTCGTGTGTTGCAGGCCCTTCCGCTCGGACCATGGCTTTAGTACGGGAATGAGCACGCCGCTATTGGACTGCGGTGCATTTGCGATGAAGTTGAGACCGTTGATCTCAATCACTGTGTCAACTTCTGGTTGTGCGGCGACGATCTTCCGCGCCTCCGCTGCAACGGCATTGGTTCGGTCCAGTGGTGAACCGGCTGGCAACTGATAGGCAACAAAGAAGTAGCCGTTGTCTTCATCAGGAACGAACGCCGTAGGTGCCGTGGTCACTAACCACAGTGCGGCCGCGATCGCAACGACAAAGATGACGCCAGCTACCACCCAGCGCCGAATTAGCCAGCCAACAGTGGATTCGTACGCCAGTTCAACACCGTTGAATTTTCGGTTGAAAGCCCCAAAGAAACCACGATCAGCCATCTTGCGCGGCCGCAGGAATATGGCCGCAAGTGCTGGGCTGAGCGTCAGCGAATTGATGCTTGAAAGAACCACCGATATGGCGATGGTCATGGCAAATTGGTTGTAGAGCTGCCCAGTAACACCAGGCATCAATGCTGCGGGTACGAATACTGCTACCAGTGAGAGCGTGGTTGCAATGATTGGTCCGGCGACCTCCTTCATCGCGGTACTCGCGGCGCGGTACGGATCGGTCTCGCCACCCTCAAACTTACGCTCGACATTTTCCACTACCACGATGGCATCGTCCACCACAATGCCGATCGAGAGCACGAGCCCAAGCAGCGTCAGCGTATTGATGGAAAATCCCATCGCCAGCATCACTGCGAATGTTCCAATGATTGACACCGGAATGGCAATCATTGGGATCAGCGTCGTCCGAAAGCTCTGCAGGAAGACGTAGATGATGATCAGTACAAGGAGCGCAGCTTCCCAGAAGGTTGAAACGACTTCTTCAATCGACGCCCGGACGAACTTTGTGGTGTCGTAGTTGATTCGGTAGTCGACGTCCTCGGGGAAGTCCTTCTTCAGTGACTCCATCGCCGCAGCAACACCCTTGGCAATCTCAAACGCGTTCGATCCCGGCAACTGGAACACGCCCAGCAGGCCGGTTGCATCGCCGTCTTGCTTGCCAACAGTTGTGTAGTTCGCTGCACCAAGTTCTACGCGTGCTACATCCTTGAGAAGCACAGTGCCTTTGTCACTGCTCCGCACCACGATCTGCTCGAACTCTTTCACTTGTTCGAGCCGGCCCAGTGTGTTCACTTGCATAACAAACGCTGGCACCGCGGTGACAGGAGATGCTCCGGCCTGACCGCCAACCGCTTGGCGATTCTGCTCATCAATGGCCTTGTAGACATCCGTGGGCTCAATGCCGAGCGACGCCAGCTTTGGCGTATCCATCCAAATACGCATGGAATATTGGCGGAGACCGAAGTTGGAAACCTGAGAAACGCCCGGGATGCGTTGCAAGGTCTGCACAATATTGATGTCTGCGTAATTGGCCAGGAAGTCAGCGTCGTAGGTGCCCTTGGGCGAACGCAGACCGACTACCTGCACAAAGTCGGTTGACTGCTTGCGCACAGAGATGCCCTGGCGTTGTACTTCGGGCGGGAGCTGTGGAATAGCAGTCTGCGCATAGTTCTGTACATCGACAGTACCGATGGAGAGGTCGTAGCCAACAGCAAATGTCACGGTGATCACAGCGTTGCCACCGTTCACCGAATTGCTTGACATGTAGATCATGCCCGGCACGCCGTTGATTTGACGTTCAAGCAGTCGTGTCACTACATCTGAAGTGGTGTCCGCTGATGCGCCCGGATAGAACGCGGAGACCTGCACGGTGGGCGGCGTAATCGGCGGGAACTGCGAGACCGGCATGATGGTCATCGACAACCCACCAGCGATCACCATGAGCAGGGCGATCACCGTCGCGAAGATGGGGCGCTTGATGAAGAAATCGATCATTCAGCGGCCTTGCCCATACGCTTTTGAATCTTGCCTTCGACAGCCTGCAACATTGCCTCGGGCGAGATTGTCTGTGAGCCGTCATGGAGTTTCTGCATACCCTCGGTGACGAGCGTCTCATCGGCGCCGAGGCCGTCGGTAATGACGATGCCTGCGCCACCTCGTGGCCCAGCCTTCACAACTTTCTGATGTGCTTTCCCCTCGGCGTCGACCACCCAAACGGTGGCAGCGGCGGTTTGATATGTCAGCGCACTTTCCGGTATGGAAATTGCATCTTTGAGTTCGGCCACTTGGAGTTTGACGGTGACATACGCGCCGGGCGCCATCATTAGATCAGTATTCGGAACTTCAATTCTCGTACGAATTGTTGAGGTTTCGCGATTGACCGAGTTATCAATGAAGACCACCTTGCCGGAGCGCGTCCACGCCCCGCCAGGCAGTGATGCTTGCGTACTTTTGTCATCCGCAAGCTGCATGCGACGCAGTGCGGGAATGTCGGAGTCAACTGGTTCAAACTCCACCCAAAGCGGATCCATCTGCCGCACGGTGACAAGCGTGGTTTGTGGCGTAACGGATGTTCCCGCGTACTTGTTCGTTGCGCTTACCTGACCTGCTACCGGACTAGTGATTCGCGTGAAGGACAGATTCAGGTTCGCTTCATCGAGCGCAGCGTGGCGTGCGTCGAGATTCGCCTCCGCAGTTCGTTGGTTCGCCAGCATTTGGTCGAACGCCTCTTGGGAGATTGCTGAAACTTCAACGAGCGGGCGATTGCGCACCACTTTATCAGTGGCGTTCTTGAGTTCCGCCTCTACTACGGCAATATCAGCCTTGGCCTTCTCAACGAGCACGCGGTACGGACGTGGGTCAATCATGTAGAGCATCTGCCCATCAGTGACGGACTGTCCGTTGCTGAAGCCCTGAGTATCAATCCATCCGCTCACGCGCGGGATAATGTCAACGGTGCGCACGCTCATGGTCATGCCCGGGTATTCGCGGTGGATTGCCACATCGCTGACCGTTGGCTTGGTGGTGCGCACGGGCGACGGCGGCATGCCGGCCGGTCCCTGCGGTGCGCGGGAGCATGCGGCGGCAGCGAAGATCAGCGTAAATGCTGCAATAAATCGAGTCTTCTTCATATTCGTATCTGTCTGCTCAGCCATTTGAGCGGCTAGTAGCGGGGCCGCTTGGCGCTAGGAAGTCATTTGCGGTGGGGGTTGGATTGAATCGCTTTACATCCTCGACAGCGGTCGGCATTGGGCTGTTCTCCCAGCCGCCACCGAGCGAGCGGTACAGCTCAACGCAGTCTTGTGCAACTAAACCTTCAGCTTGCGCGAGTCCGTTACGTGCGATCACCGATGCTTGTAAGTACTCGATGAGCCGAGCAATGTCGATCGTGCCCGCGTTGTACTGCATGAACGCCAAGTCGTAGGAAGCACCGATCTCTCTTGCGCTGTCAGAGAAGTTTCCACGGACGGCTCGAGCAGCAGTAAATGAAGTGATCGATGATTCCACCTGGTTGATGGCAGTCACCACGGTCAACTGGTAGCGCAACAGTGCATCAGCAGAGCGAGCTTTCGCTTGCTTGACGCGCGCTTCAGCCGCCCCGGTCAGGATGTTCATGAAATTCCAACTGATCGCCGGCGTGATGCCGTACGTCATGTTCTTGTTGACGTCGGTGAGATCACTGAAATTCGGTGTCTGGATGACGAAGTTGCCAGTGAATGTGAAGCGCGGCAAATAGCCAGCCTCAGCCACGCCAATTTCGGCTGTCGCAGCCTGAAAGTTGCGTTCTGCGGCCTGAACATCAGGGCGGCGCATCAGCAGTGTTGATGGAATACCCACCGCAATCGGCATATCCACCGATGGCACTTTGCCATCGGTTTCCACCATTGCGCGCACGCGTTCGGGCGTTTCGGCTAGCAGGATGCAGAGTCCAGAAAGTTGCTTGGCGATCATGCCGTCAAAGCGAATGGACTCAGCCAATGCCGAAGATTGGCGCGAGCGAACCTCGCCGAGTTCCACTTTGGACCCTGCCTGATAGCGAACCTTCTTCTCGATCGCTCCGACCAATTTGCCATAACCCTGCGCAAGGTCTCGGTATGCCTTGCGCTGCGCTTGGAGTTGTCGAATGGTGACGTATGCCTGCGCAACTTCAGCCCGGATACTCACTAACGCGGCGCGGTAGCCCGCAGCACTCATTTGCACGCGCGAAACGCCCGCCTCAATCTGCCGACGGACTGCGCCCCATACGTCGATTTCCCAAGCAGCTGAGGCGACATTCCACTCCCAGTTGTTGAAACTCTGACGCAGTGCATCTGGATTTTGGATACCGAGCGCGTTACCGTTGATTTGCCGGTGGCTGTACGCCAGGCCAGTGTCCATCTCGGGGAATAATTTGGCGAAGT
>Ga0114966_10002794_pt1 | contig 15469 bp, 12 predicted proteins | sample M_130207_XF_Meta_FD_87029 | JGI IMG/M metagenome (GOLD analysis project Ga0114966, IMG submission 87029) | Freshwater microbial communities from Lake Montjoie, Canada to study carbon cycling - M_130207_XF_MetaG | ecosystem: Environmental > Aquatic > Freshwater > Lake | place: Lake Montjoie... | reverse complement strand
TGGAGTTCAGCCCCGACGAGGCGCGAGCACACCACGCCGCGCTGCTGGTCGAGGTGCTGCGCATGCTGTGCGCCGGCGTCGTGCACGGCGACTTGTCGGAGTTCAACATCCTGCTGTCGGCCGATGGGCCGGTCATCATCGACTTGCCACAGGCGCTTGACGCGGCAGGCAACAACCACGCCAAGCGCATGCTGCTGCGCGACGTCGCCAACCTGCGCGAGTTCTTCGGCCGGTTCGCGCCCGAGCTGCTGCAGACCGAATTTGGCCCAGAGATCTGGGAGCTGTACCAAAGCGGCAGCCTGCATCCCGAGACGGTTCTGACCGGTCGCTTCGTGCACCAAAGCGGGCCGGTCCATGTCGGCAACGTGCTGCGCGAGATCGACGACGCGCGGGCCGAAGACGCGGCGCGAAGGCTGCGCATGCAAAGCGCGCGCTAGCGTCGGCACAAGCCGGCCCGGCAGACGAAGCAAAGCTATAGTGCATGATGCACAGGGGTCAACCGCGTCAGGAGACAAAAATGCAGCTTCGCAAGGTTCTAGTAACCGGTCTTTTCACTGCGGCGTGCGCCTGGTGTGCTGCGCAGCCCGCATGGCCTAGCCGCTCCATCACGATGATCGTCCCCTTCCCGCCCGGTGGACTGGCCGATCTGGTCGCGCGCCCGGTGGCCGAGGCAATGGCACGGGACCTGGGGCAGCCGGTGGTGATCGAGAACAAGCCCGGGGCGGGCGGCGGCATCGGCATGGCGGTGGCAGCCAAGGCCAGGCCCGACGGCTACACCGTCCTGATGGCGCTTTCGTCGCTGACGGTGATACCCGAGGCCGACGCGCTGGTGGGCCGCGCACCGATGTTCGCGCTGGCCGACCTGCGGCCGATCGCGCGCTTCACCGCAGATCCCACCGTGCTCGCGGTGCGCGCCGACGCGCCATGGAAAAGCGTGCAGGACTTTGTCGACGACGCCAGGAAGCGACCCGGCGCCATCAACTACGGGTCCTCGGGCAACTACGGAACCATGCATGTGCCGATGGAAGTGCTGGCGCAGGCAGCGGGTCTGAAGATGACGCACATCCCGTTCACCGGTGCCGGCCCGGCGGTCGTCGCGCTGCTCGGCGGGCAGATCGACGCCGTCTCCACCGGGCCAGCGACGGTGCTGCAGCACCTCAAGGCCGGCAAGCTGCGCGTGCTTGCGCACTGGGGCAACGCGCCGCTGGCGTCGATGCCCGATGTGCCGGGCCTCAAAGAGCGAGGCCTCGACGCCGAATACGCACAGTGGTCGGGGCTGTTCGTCGCGCAGGCCACCCCCGAGCCGATCGCGCAGCGCCTGCGCGCTGCCGCGCGCTTTGCAGCGCAGGACGCCAAGGTGCGCGACGTGATAAACAACGCGGGCAGCCCGGTGCTGTACCAGGACGCGACCGAGTTTGAAAAGTATGTGCAGGCAGACGCCCGCCGCATGGTCGACGTCGTCAAGCGTATCGGAAAACTGGAATGATTCGAAAGCCAATCACCAAAGGACACACCATGCCAACGAACGCCATGCGCCGGTTGCTGATCGGCGCCGCCGTGCTCGCTGCCGCCACAGCCGCCTGGGCGCAGTCCTACCCGTCGCGGCCGGTGAAGATCATTGTTCCCTTTGCCGCCGGCGGGCCAGCCGACAACTACGCGCGCTTCATGGCGCAGCGGTTGCAGGAGGCGCTGGGCCAGTCTTTCGTCGTCGACGACCGGCCCGGTGCCGGTTCGGTGATCGGAACCGACGTTGCCGCCAAGGCGCCCCCCGACGGGTACACGCTGCTGATGATGTCCAACACGCATACCGTCAACGAGACGCTGATACCGACCAAGCCCTTTGCGCTGATGCGCGACTTTGTCGCCATCGCGCCGATCAACTACTCGGACCTGGTGCTGGTGGCGCATCCTTCGCTGCCGGCCGCCAGCCTGAAGGACCTTATCAAGCTCGCGGCGGCGACGCCGGGCAAACTCAACTACGCGTCCAGCGGACCCGGTACGCCCTACCACATGGCGGGCGAGCTGTTCAAAAGCATGGCAGGCGTGTACTTGGTGCATATCCCTTACCGCGGCAGCTCGGGCGCGCGCACCGATGTCATCGGCGGGCAGGTCGACCTGATGTTTGATGCGGTGACGACGATGGCCGAACAGGCGCGCGCGGGCAAGGTCAGGGCGCTGGCCACCACAGGCCGCGCGCGCTCGGACGTGCTGCCCGACGTGCCGACCATGGCTGAAGCCGGCGTGCCAGGCTACGAGGCGACGATCTGGCTCGGCCTCATGGCGCCGCGAGGAACGCCCAAGGCGGTGGTCGACAAGCTCAACGAGGCGGTCTCGAAAATCGTCAACCAGCCGGAGGTGCGTCAGCTGTGGGCCAAGCAGGGAGCGGTGCCGATGGTGATGAGCCCCGAGGCCTTCGACAAGTACGCGCGCGACGACGTCGCCAAATGGGCCAATGTGATCAAGACGGCCGGCATCAAGGCCGATTGAGGCGCGGCGTCCGCCTTTCGGCCTGATCCGCGCGCAGCACACCATGGGGCGACCTGATCGCCCCATCCGACCCACGCACCCCCTTCTCGCGATGCCACCATCCCCTTCCAGGCCCAAGCTGTACCTGATTGGCGGCGGCGCGGCGCAGGGGTTGGTCGCGCGGCTGCAGGAGCAGTTTGAGCGCAGCAGCGGCTGCACGATCCAGGCCACCTTTGGCGCCGTCGGCCTGATGAAGGACCACCTGCTCGCGGGCGCGCCCTGCGATGTGCTGATCCTGACGCAGGCGCTGACCGCGCAACTCGAAGCCAGCGGCCATGTGGTGGCGCACAGCGGATGCGCGCTAGGCCGTGTGAAAACCGGTATCGCGGTCAAAGACGGCGCGCCCTGGCCCGCAGTCGACAGCCCGACGGCGCTCAAAGCGGCGCTGCTGGCGGCGCAGGGAATCTATTTTCCGGATCCGCAAAAAGCCACCGCTGGAATCCATTTCATGGGCGTTCTCAAGCGCATGGGCCTTGCCGATGAACTGGCGCAGCGTCTGCATGTTTTTGCCAACGGCGCGACGGCGATGGCCGCTCTGGCGCAGGCGCCGGGCGAGCGCCTGATCGGCTGCACCCAGGTCACGGAAATTCTGTACACGCCCGGCGTGCGGCTGGTTGCACCGCTGCCGAGCGCATTCGAGCTGGCGACCGTCTACACCGCAGCGCTGTGCGCCAGCGCGCAGCAGGCGCGGCAAGCGGCTGAACTCATCACACTATTGGGCAGCAACGGGGTCGCCGCGCTGCGCCAGCAGGCCGGCTTCGAGCCGACGTCTCCGTCCCAAGGCGCAGCAGGCGTTCAAGCGGGCGCGGTGACGCTTCCGACAGGGATATAGACCAGCCCCGTCCACCATTCCCGATGCGCACACCGGGCCGAATCGGATATCAGCTGTCCCAGTCTCCGCCACCGTCGCTGCTGGCAACCGCGTTGCTGTCGTCCCAGGAGCCGGAATCATTAACGCCAAAGTTCTGTCCGCCGAAGTCATTGTTGCCGGCCACCGGCTGGTAATGGCCGCCGGCATTGCTGGCGTCTGCGCCATGCGCCGGACGCTCGTCGTTCCCCATCAAGCTCTTGCCAATGGCCTGCGCGGCCATCACGCCTGCGCCCACCGCCAAGCCGGTCGCCAGGCCACCCATCACCCGCCCGCCAAGTCCGCTGCCGGGCTGCTGCCCATAACCACCCGGGCCATACCCAGGCTGCATTGGCCCGCCCCCAGCGCCGAAGCCCTGCGGACCACTGAGCCCACCCTGCGGCCCGGCCGGATTCGGATAGGCAGCCTGCTGCATCGGCATGCCACCGTAAGGGGCCTGCTGCAGGGAGGGCGCCGTCTTCCTGCGCATCATGAAGTAGCCCAGCGCGAGCACCCCGGCACCGACCGCCAGCACCATTCCCCAGGGGAAGGGCGCGCTCGCCGGGGCGGGAGCAGCCGGGCGTTTATCGATGCTGTTGGCCACCGGCGCGGCGGGCCTGGCGGCGAGTTGGCTGCGCAGGCTCTGGACCGCATCGGGCTTGGCGAAGGAAAGGCCCGGGGCGATCTTCTCGGCGGTGGCGAGCGATTCCCGTGCGCGGTCCATCTGACCCTGACGCGCCGCCAGTTCGGCCTGCACAAAATGCGCCTTGGCGCTGTTCGGATGCGCGACCAGCACCTGCTGCATCATCTGCTGGGCCTGCTCCATGCGCCCGGCCTGGGCAGCCTCGTACACCTGATTGAGCGTGGGCTCGGTCTGCGCCATTGCAAAGCCGCCACCCAGCAGGGCGGCAACGGCCAGCCACCTGACGGCGCGTTGTCGAAACGATTGTTTGAACATCGGATGCACTCTCCAAGGAAAAATGAACTGATCCCGCATATGGTGCGCCAGCCGCCAAAAGCAAGTGACACCCTGCGAGCTTCGCATGAAAAGCCGGCTTGGCGGGATGCGCTAGGCACTGACCCAGTCTGTCGCAAGGGCATTATGGCCGCCACCGTTGCCCAATATGCCCGGAAAATGGAGGCCGTCGCCCTGGCCTGCGGCCCGCATTGCAGGCTCACGCCCTGTCAGGATTCTTATGACCCAGTCCGTCGCCATCACCCGCTTCAACGGCCACGAGGCGCTCGCCCTGCGCACCTCCGACGGTTCAAGTGCCACCGTCCTGCTGCATGGCGCCCACGCCCTGTCCTGGGTACCCGCCGGGCAAGGGGAGCAGTTCTACCTTTCGCCCTCGTCGTCGTACGCTGCGGGCGCACCCATACGCGGCGGCGTTCCCGTCATCTTCCCGCAGTTCTCCGGGCAGGGACCGCTGCAGCGGCACGGCTTTGCACGCAACATGGTGTGGGAACTGGTGCAGACCGAAGCCGGGGCCGATGGGGCACAGGCTGTGCTGCGCCTGCGCGACGACGCCCATAGCCACGCGATGTGGCCGCACCGCTTCGAGCTTGAAATGCGGGTGCGCATCAGCGCGCGATCGCTGGAGCTCGGGCTGTCGTGTCTGAACCCGGGGCAGGCGGCGTTCTCTTTTGCCTGTGCGCTGCACACCTATCTGCGCCTGGACAACCTCGCCGATGCGGCCGTGCACGGACTAGGCGGACTGCGCTACCACGATGCGGTCGCCGGTGCCGACAAGACGCAACAGGAATCCGTGCTGTCGCCCGCAGGCGATTTGGACCGCATCTATTGCGGCGTGCACCAACCGCTGCGGCTTAGCGAACAGCGCGGCGCGCATCTTCGCCAGATACAGATCGATCAGCAGGGCTTTGCCGACGCCGTGGTCTGGAACCCGGGCGCGGCAAAATGCTCCGCGCTAACCGACATGCCGCCTGAGGGCTACCGGCGCATGCTGTGCATCGAGGCCGCCTGCATCGAAAAGCCGGTGCTGCTGTCGCCCGGCGGGCGCTGGTCAGGCGCGCAGACCCTCACGCTGCTGTGAAGACCGTGCGCCCCAAGCCCATCGGGCTCCACCGACTGCGCCGCAGCCATCGGGACCCGCCAGTCCATCAATCCATGTCCACCTTGACGAGATTGTCGTCCGAGTTGCGGTCGATGCGCATGTTGTAGGGATCCACGCCGACGAACTTCGGCGCCCGGTCGAGTACCAGCGTAATGCGCTGCTTGCCCGACCGAAGGGCACGGCGCTCCATCAGCAGCACCGACGCGCGGCTGTAGCCTTTTTTGCCCGGCTCATCGGTGAATACGCCTATGTCAAAGCCCTCGTCGAGCGCGCTCTCGGTCTCCTTGCCCTTTCCGTCGGCATAGAGTTTCTTCGCCTCGACGGTGAAGCGCAGGTCGAATCGGCCGTCGGGCCGCTTGCTCGCCTTAGCGTCGGTGGCCTTGAGGTCGTACAGCGTGATGCGCTCGAAGAGGTCGGCGATCAATGGCGCATGCTGCGGTCCGGCCTCTTCCCGCAACAAGCTCAGGAAATCCTCGCTGGAGGGGTAGGGCGCAGCCTTGAAGGCGTAGCGCTCGATCAGCCTTTGCAACGCACGGTTCACGCGCGCCTCGCCAACCACCTCCTTGAGCCAGTACATCGCCAGCGCGCCCTTCTGGTAATGGATGTAGGGCTGGTTCTCGACCCGGTTCAGGGCAAGCTCCTCCACCGCCTCGGAGCCGCGCCTGCGCAGGTAGCTGTCGAGTTCGCTTTTCAAAAACCTGCGGATCTGCTCGCGGCCGTATAGCTTTTCCATCACCAGCAAGGCTGCGTACTGCGCGAAGGTCTCCGACAGCAGCCTCATACCCTGCTTGTCGGCGCCAATCACCTGGTGCGCCCACCACTGGTGCGCGATCTCGTGCGCAGTGATGTAGGTGACCATATCGATCTTTTCATCGCGGTCCTCGTCGCGAAAATTCTGGATGAATCCCAGCGACTCCGAATAGGGAATGGTGTTGGCAAAGGACTGCGCAAAACCCGCGTAGGCCGGAAACTCCAGCACCCTCGCTTGGCGAAACTGGTAGGACGAAAACTCCGCGCTGAACAGCGCGAGCGAGGCCTTCATCGCGTCAAGCATGCGCTGCACATTGGCGCCATGTTGCGGGTGGAAATAGACACTGAGCTCGACCGCCCGGCCGTCCTTGCCCAGCCAGCGGTCCCTGCGGATATCGTAGCGCGCGGACTGCAGGGAAAAGAAATTGTGGATCGGCGCCTCGGTGCGGGTAATCAGCGTGCGCCGGCCATCGGCGGTGGTGTCGCTCACGGTATAGCCGGGCGCCAGCGGCGTCTGGTCGGCGTCGGTGGTGAGCGAAATATCGGCCGTCACCCAATCGCTGTCGCGGCGCAGGTAGTGGTGCGCACTGGCGCCTTCGTCCTCGAGTTTGGCGGGACGCATTTCGCCGGGCAGGCCGTACTTGCGACGCTTGGCGCGGTCCTGCAACACCGCATGACGGTCCACACCCAGCAGCGGCGCTAATTCAAAATTGTTCAGGAAGCTCCCGTTGCCGACGATCCGCGTCAGTGGCCGTCCGTTAACGAAGCCGCGCTGCTCCAGCCGGGTCGCAAAATGCAGCGTACGCCGCTCGCCGGGTTGCATCGCAGTGCGCAGCCTGAACGTGCGGTGACCAAAGCGGTCGTACCGCTCCTCCAATTGCGCGCCTTCCAGTTCCAGTCTGAGCAGCTTCAGGTTGCGGTCGATTTGCACGTCGACCCGATCCAAGGCCTGGCCGCTGCGGTTTTCCAGCGCGTAGCTGCCTTGCGCGTCGGCACGAATCAGACGCGGGAAGAGCTCCACCTTCAGATCGACGTGCGTCACCGTCGGCTGCGGCAGATTCTCAAACGGCAACAATGTTTTCTCATAATCTGCCTGCAACTGTTCGCGCTCGGTCTGGGTCTCGTAGGGGTTCAGCACATTGGTGTTGTAGAAGATCCAGCTTCCGGTTCCGATCCAGGCCAGCATCGCGAGGCCGAGCAGCAGCCCGGGTGCCCCACGCAGACGCGCCCCCACCCGCGCCAAGCGCGGACGCAGTCGCGTTTCGGCACCACGGCGCCACAGCAGGTGTGTGCATACCAGCAGCATCAGACCGAAGGCCAGCCAGTAGGCCTGATGCCAAGCGCGGCCGATCCAGAAATGGCCCATCGCGTTCATGTCAGACAGCGGCACCGCAGCGCTTTCCGCATAGCTGTAGAGCTTGTGCTCGAATCCCAGCATGTCCAGCGTGGTGCTGGCCGCGATATACACCAGCATGACGGCCCAGCCAGCCGCCTTGTAAGGCACCAGCGCCTGGACAAAGACCGACAACACGGCCAGCAGCAGCGCCGAGATTAAACCGGGAAGCACGAACCACAGCAGCATCGACTCCGGCTCGAGCTGGGTGTGACCATGGTAGAGCTGGAACAGCATGCCGAAGACGGCGGCGGCGACGAGGGTGGCCAGCAGCACCAGCGTGATCGCCAGCACCTTCGGCAACAGGAAGGCCCAGTTCGGTGCCGCGCTCGCGTCGACTATCTCGTGCATGCGCCGCTCGCGATCGCGCCACACCAACTCGCCAGCATAGAAAATCGCGATGATCGCGGGGATAAGGCTGAAACTGCTGCTCAGCGCGTCGACCACGGCACGGGTCACCGGCAGGTAACGCTCACCGCGCACGTCAACCACCGAGAACAGCGCACCAAAGCTGTTGAAGATGCCCAGCCCCAGCAGAACCAAGAAGGCCGGGCTCCTGAAGACGAACGCCATGTCGAAGCGCGTCAGCGCGCGCAACTGCAGCCAGCGCGCCGCTCGGTGATGGCTGGCCGCGGCGAGCGCCCGGACGGTCGGCGGCACGTCGGCCGCATGCTTCGCCGGCGCAGGGGCGGGCGTACGCACGCGGGCTTCGAATCGGAACAGCCGGTAGGCCAGCGCCAGCAGCGCTGCACCCAGCGCGAGCCAGATCAGGCGGTTGTACAGCAGCAGCCCTTCGATCGGCGGCAGCAGCGTGTTGCGATCGGCCGCGGTCCAGTATCGGGTACTGCGGTTCAGCGCGCCGATACCGAAGGGGTCGAGCAACGCCGCGGCTTCTGCGTAGGCGGGGTCGCGCAGGAGGATGCGCGCGACCACGAATAGCACCAGAAACGCGATCACGCCCACATAGGTCCACACCATGGAGCGCGTGACCGTCGCAAGGGCGAAGAACCCGGCACCCGTCACCAACAGCGTCGGCAGCCCGAACACCAGCATCGCGTAAAAATAATGGCCGATCACCAGCGGCCCGAGCTTTTCGGCATCAAGCCAAGGCATGAAGGAGCCGATCAATATCGCGAGCGGTACGGCGCACAGGACCAGTGCAGCGACGCCAAAAGCGCCAACGAAACGCCCGCACAGGTAGTCGAACTTGCCAACGCGCGTCGACCGCAGGATCGGCGCGAAGCCGGTTTCATCGTCGCGCAACACCACATTGGCGACAAAAGCGGTGACGATGAAGATCGCAAAGACGCTCAGAATGCCGAGCATCTGCAGGATCGCGTAGGGCGAATTGAGGTTCACATTGCCCCTGCTGCCGATCTGGAGCTGATCCGACGTCGTGGCGCCGAATGCGAACAAAAAGAACAGGGCAAAGCTGACCGCAAACAGCGGCGAGCGGATTTGGTAGCGCAGCTCGAAGGCGGCGATATGCCTCAACATGGCGCCGATCCCTCAGCGCGCGGCGCCGGAAGTCGTTGGGCGCGCGCGTGACAGCGTCGAAAAGTAGAGGTCTTCCAGACCCCCCTCGACCGCCTCGAATCCGGCTTCGGGCGCCTCATCGGCCAGCACATGGATGACGGTCTGGCCGGCGCGCAGTCGGTTTGATATCACGTTCATCTCGGCCTGGTAACGTGCCAGACTGGAGGCTTCCACGGCGCGGCGCCAGACCCGCCCCTGCAGTTCGCGCACCAGGTCTTGTGGCACGCCAGTCTGCACAATACGTCCGGCACTGATGATGGCCATGCGCGGACAGAGGTCGGCAACGTCGTCGACTATGTGGGTAGACAGGATCACCACCACGCTCTCGCCGATCTTGGCCAGCAGGTTGTTGAAGCGGTTGCGCTCCTCCGGGTCGAGTCCCGCCGTGGGCTCATCCATGATCACCAGCGATGGATTGCCGATGAGCGCTTGTGCGACACCGAAGCGCTGGCGCATGCCACCCGAAAAGCCGGCCACCGCCTTTTTGCGCACCTCCCACAGATTGACCTGCACCAGCAGGCTGTCCACCGTGTCGCGGCGCTCGCCCCGGTCCGCGATGCCCTTAAGGACCGCCAGATGGTCCAGCAGGTCGTAGGCCGACACGCGCGGGTAGACACCGAAGTCCTGTGGCAGGTAGCCCAGCGTCGCGCGCAGCTTTTCGGGTTCGCGCAGCACGTCGATATCGCCGAATCGAATGCTGCCCGCGTCAGGCGTCTGCAGGGTCGCGATGCAGCGCATCAGCGTCGACTTGCCGGCCCCGTTGGGGCCGAGCAAGCCAAACATGCCCTTGGGTATGTCCAGACTGGCGTCGTCCAGCGCCTTGGTTCCGTTGCCGTAGACATGGCTTAGGTGGGACAGACGCAGCATCGGGAACTCTTCCTTCTACAGGGGGCGACAGCGGTCGGCGAGCGGCATTCTAGCTATCTACACCACCAGCGGGTCGTCCTGCATCGCCTCGATCTGTTCCTCGAGCATCTGGACTTGGCCCTGCCAGTAGTCGCTGGAGCCGAACCAGGGGAAATTGATCGGGAAAATCGGGTCGTCCCAGCGCCGCGCCAGCCAGGCGCTGTAGTGGATCAGGCGCAGCGTGCGCAGCGGCTCGATCAGCGCGAGTTCGCGCCGGTCGAAGTCGCGGAACTGTTCGTAGCCGTCGACCAGCGCGCCGAGTTGGCGCTGGCGCTGCTGGCGATCGCCGCTGAGCAGCATCCACATATCCTGCACCGCGGGGCCCGTGCGCGCGTCGTCGAGGTCGACAAAATGTGGTCCGGGTCCTACGCTGGCGGGCAAGTCGACCGGCGTCCACAGGATATTGCCGGGGTGGCAGTCGCCGTGCAGCCGCAGCGTGCGGATGGAATCGACCCCACCCTGCTCGAGCGCTCCGGTCGCGCATGCCAGGCAGGGATGGCGCGCGACCAGTTCGAGCGCCCGCTGCGCGACCGTTGCCCAGGCAGACTGGACATCGAGCGGAACGCGCTCGTTTGCAAGCAGCCAGTCACGCGATTCGGTGCCGAAACTGTGCAGGTCCAGCGCCGGACGGCTCGCGAAAGGCCGGGCCGCACCGACGCTGTGGATGCGCGCAAGGAAGCGGCCTATCCACTCCAGCACCTCGGCGTCGTCGAGTTCGGGCGCCCGCCCCCCGCGGCGCGGGCTCACGCTAAACGCAAAGCCACCAAAGTGGTGCAGCGTGGCGCCAGCGAGCAGCAGCGGCCCGATGACCGGCACCTCGGCCGCCATCAGTTCGTGTGAGAAGGCGTGCTCCTCTAGGATCTGTGCCTCGCTCCAACGCCCGGGCCGGTAAAACTTGGCGACCACCGCGCTGCCATCCTCGAGTTGCACCTGGTAGACCCGGTTTTCGTAGGAGGACAGCGCCGTCAGCCGGCCGTCGCCGCGCAGTCCGGCCGCGTCGAGCGCGTCGAGCACCCGATCGGGCGTAAGGGATGCAAAGGGATGGAGGCCCGACGGTGTCGGTGGGGACGTAGGCATTGCGCCATTGTCGGGCGAAGCCCAAACCGGGGCGTACGCCTGTGATGCGGGTCAAGTGAAAACGCGATGCCCGCGCTGTACAGTGTGCGCATGACCCGATGGAACCGGAGACGCTCACGGTTTTTGACCCGGCGAGGACTTCTTTACACGCTGGCGCTGTGCATGGTGATTCAGCTGCTCGGCGGCGTCGGTTTCTGGATTCTGGAACCGCGCACCGAGACGCTGGCCGACGGGCTGTGGCTGGCTTTCACAACCGCCGCGACGGTCGGCTACGGCGACATGGTTCCCAGCACCCACGCCTCCCGGGCCTTCGCGGTCGTCGTCGTTCTGCTCGGCCTGACCGTGCTCTCCTTGGTGACGGCCTCGCTGGCAGCGATGTTCGTCGAAACCGAGGAGCGCCAGATCGAGCGCGATCTGATGCAGGAGCTCGCAGCGCTGCGATCCGAGCTGCGCGAGATGCACAGCGAACTGCGCCAGGCCACGGCAAAGCGCGAAGCCAGCCGCTGACGGCCCTGCCGCCTGCTGAAGCGTCAGCGCCCGACAAAACGCGCTTCGCGCCGCTCGACGAACGACTGCAGGCCCTCGGCCGCGTCTTCGCTCGCCAGCAGCCGCTGCTGAACGACCTGGAAGTCCTGCGCGGCGGCCAGCGGCCCCTGCTCCACCGACTTGATGACGTTATGACGGGTCGCTGCCACCGCCAGCGGCGCCTGCTCGGCGATGGCCTGCGCGATCTGCAGCGCCTGCTCGAATTCCTGCCCAGCGGGAACCACCTTTTGAACGAAATGCAGGCGCAGCGCCTCGGCGGCGCCGAATTCGTCCCCCGTGAGCAAATGCAGCAACGCGTTGCCGGTTCCCGCCCGCTGCGCCATGCGCAGCGTTGCACCGCAATTGGCCATGATGGCGCGCTTAACCTCCAACTGCGAAAAGCGGCAGTCGTCCGCGGCCACGACGATGTCCGCCGCCAACATCAGCTCCATCCCCAGCGTGTAGGTGATTCCCTTGACCGCCACCACCATCGGCTTGCTGCGGCGGCGGTAGCCGGGCATGCCCAGATCCACCGGGTCGACCAGTCCCGACGGGAAGAGGGTCTCGCCACGGCGCATCATCGGCGCGACCGCCGTCAGATCCAGGCCTGCGGTGAAATGCGCGCCGGTGGCGTACAAAACGCCTACCCGCAGTCCAGCCCCGTCGTCGAGTCGGGTATAGGCTTCGGCCAGCTGGCGCAGCATGCGCGGTGTGAAGCCGTTGCGCTTGGCCGGACGGTTGATGGCCATCAAAAGCAGCGCGCCGCGGACAATGCAATCTATGCCGCCTTCGGCGTCGGCTTCAGAATCGGTACTTGGTGGCATTGGAACGGTCCTTTTCAGTCGCAGGCATTGGCCCTCTATCGTAGGGGCGACCAGCCGATGCCCAGGAGCTATTGCAACATGTTTGACTACATCATCATCGGCGCGGGCTCGGCCGGCTGTGTTCTGGCCGCCAGGCTGAGTCAGGACCCCGGGGTCCGGGTCGCGCTACTAGAAGCCGGCCCGACCGACGACAGCGTGCTGATCCAGTGCCCGGCGGGGCTCGCGCTACTGGCAAAAACCGGTCGTTCCAACTGGGGCTTCGAGACCGTGGCGCAGCCAGGGCTGGGCGGGCGGCGCGGCTACCAGCCGCGCGGCAAAGTACTCGGCGGCTCGAGTTCGGTCAATGCGATGGTCTATGTACGCGGCCACCGCGCCGACTACGACCACTGGGCCGCTCTGGGCAACGCGGGATGGGCTTTTGACGACGTTCTTCCCTACTTCAAGCGCTCCGAAAACAACGAGCGCGGGGCCGACGCGCTGCACGGCGAGGGTGGCCCGCTCAATGTGCGCGACCCGGGCAGCCCGAGCCGCTTGGCGCCCCTGTTCGTGCAGGCCGGGGTGCAGGCGGGGCAGCGCAAGAACTACGACTTCAACGGCCCCGAACAAGAGGGCGTGGGACTGTTCCAGGTGACGCAAAAGGACGGCGAGCGCTTCAGCGCAGCGAAGGCTTTTGTGCACCCCCATCTTCGCCGGCCCAACCTGCGGCTGATCACGGCGGCGCGCACCACACGCATCCTGCTCGAAAACGGTCGCGCCGTCGGCGTCGAGTACCGCCAGGGCGGCGCGCTCATCCAGCTGCAGGCGACGCGCGAAGTGCTGCTGTGCGCCGGCGCGCTGCAGTCGCCGCAGATTCTGATGCTTTCGGGAATCGGCGCGCAGCAGCAGCTGCAAGACAACGGGATCGCAGTAGCACATCATCTACCGGGCGTCGGCGCGCATTTGCACGACCATCCGGACGTGGTGCAAACCGTCGAAGCGCCGCACCTGCGCGACCTGCCCGGCGTCTCGCTGACCGGGCTTTTACGCGCGGCGCAGGCCATGCGCGAATGGCGCCGAAGCCGCACTGGACCGATGACGACCAATTTCGCCGAAGCCGGCGGCTTCGTGCGAAGCGCTGCAGGCGAAGCAATACCCGACCTGCAGCTGCATTTCGTGATCGGAAAACTGGTCAACCACGGCCGTACCACCGCCCTTGGCCACGGCTACTCCTGCCATGTCTGCCTGCTGCGCCCGCTGAGTCGCGGCAGCGTGCGTCTGGCCGGCAAGGATCCGATGCAGGCGCCGCTGATAGACCCCAACTTTCTGGGCGAGCGCGACGACATGGAACGGATGGTGCGGGGCTTTCGCATCACGCGCGCCATCCTGTCGCAGCCGGCGCTCGCCGGTCTGGGCGGCCGCGAATCAGCGGCTTCAGCCGCCGCGCAGACCGACGCACAGATCGAGCAGTTCATCCGCGCCCATGCCGACACGATCTACCATCCGGTCGGAAGCTGCCGCATGGGAAGCGGCGCCATGGACGTCGTCGACGCCGCCCTGCGCGTGCATGGCGTCCAGAGCCTGCGCGTCGTCGACGCGTCGATCATGCCGCGCATCGTCGGCGGCAACACCAACGCGCCGGTCATCATGATCGCCGAGAAGGCGGCAGACATGATCAACATGGCGGCCCAACACGCCGCGTCATGAACCAGCGGCGCATCGCCGGCTCAGCCACGAAAGCGCTTGCGGGTAAGCGCTAGCGCGATCCAAAAGCCGCCCACCGCATAGACCAGCAGCACCAGCGCATGGCGCAAGGGCTTGGCCGGCCACTGGTCCAGGAACAGCGGGCGCACGAGTTCGACCGCGCTGCTCAGCGGCAGCCAGTCAGCGACCATCCGCACCAGCGGCGGCAATTGCTCCAGGGGGAAAAAAATGCCGCTGAGGAACATCATCGGCGTCAGGAACAGCGTGAAGTAGTAGGTAAAGAAGTCGTAGCCCTTTGCCAGCGCGTTGACCACCAGCGCGAGGCTGGAAAAGGTGATCCCCACGCCCAGCAACACCGGCCAGGCGAGCAGCAGCTTCGGACTGTGGCTGATTCCCAGGGCCAGCATCACGCCCAGAATCGCGGTGACGGTAAAGATCGCCTTGAAGGCCGCCCACAGCATTTCGGCCAGCACGATGTCGTCGAGCCGCACCGGCGCGTTCATGATGCCATCCCAGGTCTTTTGCACATGCATGCGCGAGAAGGCTGAGTACAGCGCTTCGAAGGAGGCCGCATTCATCGCGCTCATGCAGATGCTGCCGCTGGCTAGGAACAAAATGTAGGGAACCTGCGTGCTGCCGGCCTCGCCCACAACAACGACCTGGCCCACCAGAGCCCCGAGCCCATAACCGAAAGCCACCAGCCACATCAGCGGCTCGGCGATATTGCCCACCAGACTGGGGATAGCCAGCTTGCGCCACACCAGCAGGTTGCGCAGGAAAACCGGCCAGAAACGCAACGACAGTCTCGGCGCGCGCCAGATGCCTAAGCCACCCTTCATGCATCCTCCCTGATCTGGCGGCCAGTGAGCTTGAGAAACAGGTCCTCGAGGTTCGCGGGGCGGTGCAGCGTTCGCAGCTGCGGCCAGGCGGCCAGCGCGTCGAGCAACGCTTTCGCGCTTTGGGTGTAGAAGAAAACCGTCTCGCCGCTGAGTTCGACGCGCGCCGCTAGGGCGCGCAGCGGCGACTCCATCAGCGCGCCAGCGCCTACGCCGTAGACTTCGACCACGTCCGGCTCAAGGTGCCGGGCTATGAGTTCGCGCGGCCGCCCCTCGGCAATCTTGCGTCCGTGGTCGAGCACCAGCAGGCGCGAACACAGGCGCTCGGCTTCGTCCATGAAATGCGTCGTCAGCAGGATCGACTTGCCCTGCAGCAGCAGCTGCTGCAGCCGCTCCCACATGAGGTGACGGGCTTGCGGGTCGAGCCCGGTGGTCGGCTCGTCGAGCAGCAGCAGCCGCGGGTCGTTCACAAGCGCGCGCGCAAGGCTCAGGCG
>Ga0114966_10002793_pt1 | contig 15470 bp, 12 predicted proteins | sample M_130207_XF_Meta_FD_87029 | JGI IMG/M metagenome (GOLD analysis project Ga0114966, IMG submission 87029) | Freshwater microbial communities from Lake Montjoie, Canada to study carbon cycling - M_130207_XF_MetaG | ecosystem: Environmental > Aquatic > Freshwater > Lake | place: Lake Montjoie... | reverse complement strand
TAGGTGCCCACCCATCTGCCCTTATTGATGGCGATGAGCGGGCGCGTCCGAATGCGTCCAACCATAAAAAAGTTGATTGTTGCCGGTTAGCATGCAACAAATGTTACATTCAAGGTAAAAATGGAAACTTCCATTTAACAGGAAAGGGCACTTCTCATGGGGATGTCACGTCACGTTCTTTGCCTAGCCGCAGCGCTTGCGGTGGGCCTCGTAACTCCGGCCTCGGCCGAGAAGGTGTTCCGCCAGGCCAATGACCTGAGTTTTGGTGGTGCCGAAAGCCTGGACCCGCTGTCGTCCAACCGGTTCATCGAGGTCGTCGCTCTGATCTATTCCCGCCTCATGCGCGAAGGTGAGAGCGGCGAAGCCTCGCCGGAACTTGCGACCAGCTGGACCGCCAATGCCGAGGCAACGGAATGGACCCTGACCCTTCAACCCGGTGTCAAGTTTCACGACGGATCGGACTTTGATGCCGCTGACGTCGCCTATTCACTCAGCCGGATAGAGGACCCTGCGCTCGAATCCCCAGTCGCATCAGTTTTGGGCATCATCGACCGGGTCGAGGTCGTGGATCCCCTGACTGTCAAGATCATCCTCGAAGCGCCGCATGCCGGGCTGCCGCTGCTTTTGCTGGACTACCGCGTGCGGATGATCCCTGATGGATCTGGCCCCACGATCAATGAAAACCCTGTGGGCACCGGACCGTTCCGTGTCGAGAAGGTTGATGCCGAAGGCACGACGACCCTTGTGGCCAATGAAGGCTATTGGGAAGGTCGCCCAAAACTGGACAAGATCCAGTTCACCGCGATCCCCGATGCCGAGGCGCGCAATCAGGCCATGCTGGCCGGTCAGCTTGATTACAACCTTTTGACCGCGGAACAAGCCCCGCTGTATGCTAACAACCCGGCCTTTCAGGTCCAGTCCTTCCCGGGCGGTCAGTGGGTTGGCGCGGTCTTTCGGACCAACGCTGAACCGTTCACCGACCCGCGCGTGCGTCGTGCGCTGCGCATCGCGGTTGACCGCAATGCCATGCTGACCTTGCTGGAAGGCACCGACGGCGGTGCCGTGGGCTGCGACACGCCCGTCAAGGTCAGCGATCCCTACCGCGCCAACCTTGAGTGTCCGCAAGACATCGAGGGTGCCAAGGCCCTTTTGGCCGAGGCCGGTTATCCTGATGGGATCGACATTGAGTTGTTCACATCGGACGTCTCGCCCGGCATGGTACGCTTTGCCGAAGTCTATCAGGCTCAGGTTGCCCCTGCGGGCATTCGCGTCAAGGTCAACCTTGCTCCCTCGGACGGCTATTGGGATGATGTCTGGTTGAAGGAGCCTGCCTTCGTCACCGCTTGGGATGGTCGGCCTGCAGACCAGTTCCTGAACGAAATCTTCCGCACCGGCGCAGGCAACAATGAAAGCTTCTATAGTGACCCCGCCTTTGATGCGCTGCTGGATAAGGCGCGCTCGACGGTCGATGTGGAGGCTGCGCGTGCGCTTTATGTTCAGGCCCAGCAAATGCAGTTTGACGATGGGGGCACGTCGATCCCCTTCCTGAAGAACAGTCGCCGCGTGCTGAATGGCAAGGTTACCGGGATCCTGCCGAAGCCCGAGGAGTTCATCCGCTGGCATCTGGTCGACCTAACCGAGTGATCTGATGCTGGGTCTGATCCTGCGCAGGATGGCTGCGGGCTGGATCACCGTGGTTATCGTGGCGGTGGTGGTGTTTTTTGGCGTCGAAGTGATGCCCGGGGATGCCTGCACCGCGATGCTTGGCCGCGATGCCGCACGGGGTGACGTGCTGGAAAACTGCCGCGACCGGATGGGCTTGAACCGCCCTCCGGTCGAACGGTTTGTGGCTTGGGCGGGCGATCTTGCGCAGTTCGATCTGGGTGTGTCGATGAAGCGTGAGCGTCCGATCGCGGACATCGTCGGGCCCCGCCTAAGAAACACGTTGATCCTTGCTGCTGCTGCAGCCCTGGCCGGTGTGCCACTGGCCATTGGTCTGGGCGTGATGGTCGCGCTGCGCCGTGAGCGGCCGTTTGACATCATCGTCTCGACCACCGCCCTTGTGGCGATGACGATGCCGGAATTCGTGGCGGCGGCCCTTTTGATCCTGATCTTTGCCATCTGGCTTGGCTGGAGTGCCGGCGTGGTGACCGCGGCCTATGATGCACCGGCACTGGCTCTCTTGTTCGCCACGCCCTTGCCTGCTGTCACGCTGGCGCTTGTCTATATGGCGCATATTCTGCGCATGGTCCGCTCGTCGGTGATTGATACTGCGGGTGCGGATTACATCCTGATGGCTCGAATGAAAGGTGTGCCCGAACGGCAAATCGTGCTGCGGCATCTGTTGCCCAACGCGATCCTGCCGACGATCCCGGTGATCGGCCTGACACTCGCCTGGCTCTTGTCGGGGGTGGTGATCGTCGAAAGCGCGTTCAACTATCCCGGCCTCGGGCGGCTGGCCGTCAATGCAGTGGCGGACCGCGATCTGCCACTGGTGCAGGCCACCGCGCTTATCTTCGGTCTGATCTATGTGAGCATGACATTGATCGCTGATCTAATCGCAATGGCGCTGAACCCCCGGCTGCGGACCAGACGGCTATGATCGGAGCGCCCATTCTCCGCGTAGTCTTGTCGAAGCCATCTGGTGCAATTGGCGTCACGCTGGTTGTGGGCCATGTGATGCTGGCTGTGCTGTCGCCGCTTGTTCTACCACACGATCCGATTGCACAAAGTGCGGACCTGATTCTGCAGATGCCCAGCCTGTCGTATCCGTTCGGTACCGACAGACTGGGGAGGGACATTCTGTCGCGGGTCATGCTTGGCGGGCGCGCGGCGATGCTGATCGCCACACTGGCCACACTTGTCGCCATGGTCTGGGGCACGGTGGTAGGGCTGTTGCTGGCCTTGATCGGCGGGCGGATCGATACCCACATGATGCGCATTGTCGATGCGCTCAGCTCTATCCCAGGAATTCTGATCGTGATGATCTTTGTCGCCGCTTTGGGTGTCGGGGCAGCGGCGCTCATCCCAATCCTTGGCTATTCCTATGGCCTTTCCGTGGTTTACATCGCGCGGGCTGCAGCGCTTGATTTCGTTGCCCGCGATTTCGTTCTGGCAGCTCAAGCCCGCGGCGAGGCTCGCTCAACGATCCTGATCCGCGAAATCCTGCCGAATGTGCGCGACACCCTAGCCGTGCAGGGTGCCATGCAATGGTCATGGTTGATGCTGGGCATCACGTCGCTGTCATTTCTGGGTCTGGGCGTCGCACCCCCAACGCCCGACTGGGGTCTGATGATTGCGGATGCGCGCGGCGTGATGCCGACTGCACCTTGGGCAGTACTCTGGCCGATGGCGATGCTGTCTACCCTAATCGTCGGCGTGAACCTTGCTGCAGATGCATTTGCTAAGGCGCTGGGTGTGGATCAGCAATTGCGGACAGTGGCCGCATGACACTTCTCAGGGTTCAGGACCTGACGATTTCCCGTACCGGAAGCGACGCGCACATCGTCCGCTCAGCCAACTTTGCCCTTGATTCGGGGCAAACCCTTGGCATCGCAGGCGAATCCGGCTGCGGCAAGAGCACGCTTCTGCTCGCGCTGATGGGTGTGGTCAAGCCGGGGCTGGCAGTGACTGGCGGACTGGTCCACGTAATGGGTCAAGATCTTCGACTGATCGCTCCCGAAGCCATGCGGCGCTTGCGTGGGCAGTCGGTTGCAATGGTGCCGCAAAGTGCTGCAATGGCCTTAACGCCCACCATGCGAGTTGGGGCCCAACTGGCCGAGGCGATGGCGGTGCATGACGCCATACCGCCCGATACTATCGCAGCCCGCACGACCACACTTTTCGCGCGGGTACGTCTGCCAGAGCCCGACCAGATTGGCGCACGTTATCCGCACGAATTGTCAGGTGGGCAAATGCAACGGGTGGCTATTGCGATGGCGCTCGCGTGCGGGCCGAAACTCTTGCTGCTCGACGAACCCACGACGGGCCTCGATGTCACCACTCAGGCTGGAATTCTGGACTTATTGGACGAACTGCGACGCGAGACCGGGATGGCGATGGTCTGCGTCAGCCATGATATTGGCGTTCTGGCACGGCTGACCGCCCAGGTGGCGGTCATGTATGCTGGCCGCATCGTTGAAGATCGACCTACAGCCAACCTGTTGACGCGGCCAGCCCATCCTTATGCCCGGGCGCTTATGGCCTCGGTACCGCGGATCGAAAGCCCCGGACTGCCACCATCGATCCACGGCAGCCCACCGCCACCAGGAGAGACAGGTCGAGGCTGCGCCTTCGCCCCCCGTTGTAGCCGCGCCCATGCTGCCTGCGAAGAGGAGCCCGCACTGTCGCCCCTGACGGAGGGTGGCCGCATCGCCTGCCACGCGCCGGATCATGGGCCGCTTGCCCCGACCGAGATGCCCGACCCCGTGGTTGCGCAAGAAGCCGGAGCCCCAATCATCGCCGTGCGCGGTCTTGTCGTGCAATATCGGCGAGCATCACTTCTTTCCCGGCTTACGCGGCGCAGCCTGCCAGACCCTGTCTTGGCCGGTATCTCGCTGACCTTGGCCAAGGGCGAGATTCTGGGGCTGGTCGGCGAATCTGGCAGTGGTAAATCTACAATCCTGCGCGCCATTGCTGGCCTCTGGCCCCCCAGCGCCGGCAGCATCACACTGGACGGTGCAAACCTGCCCGCCCGTGTCACCGAGCGCGATAGGACCGCTTTGCGGAGGGTACAAGTAGTGTTCCAGAACCCCGACGCCTCGCTCAACCCCCGCCATACTGTGCGCGAGATCCTTGCACAGCCCTTGCGTCTTTACTTCAACGCCAGCCCGACCGAGGTTGAGGCCCGTGCGCGCCGCCTGATTGCTGATGTCAGGCTGGACCCCGCCCATCTGGGTCGCCGTCCAGCCCAACTGTCAGGCGGCGAACGCCAGAGGGTCGCGCTGGCACGTGCCTTTGCAGCCGAGCCGGACGTGATCCTGTGCGACGAGGTGACCTCTGCGCTGGACGTCTCCGTGCAGGCGAGTGTCCTTGCCCTGATCCATGACCTTTGTCATGCCCGCGGCACATCCTGCCTGTTCGTCGCCCACGACCTTGCGGTGGTGGCAGCCCTTTGCGACCGGGTGGCGGTGCTGCATCGGGGCCGGATCGTCGAGGAAGGCCCCGCGCGGACGGTCTGTTCGACCCCCGAGCATCCCTACACCCGCAGCCTGATCGAAGCAGTGCGTCGCGCGTCAGACGTGCGGGCCCATAGCTTCGGTGAAAGCTGAAGACTGCCCTGCTGCTTGACCGACAATTGTTTGCTTGCAATCTAAAAGCAGCCTGGGCGATTGCCCTATCCGGGCACAAATGCCGTTAGGGGAGCACCGCCCCATGACCCACAGCCAAGGCTGAGGGCTGCACTATCACGGTGACCCATCATCCGTTCTGCTTTTGGCACTGGAGCGAAAGTCTCTCGGACTCTAGCCAGTCCGAGCCTTGAAACGTTGCAAGAAATAGAACTGGCTGTCGAAACCAACCGAATCCGCGATCAGCTTGATACTCAAGCCAGTCCGCTTGAGCAGTTCTGTGGCACGCTGCATGCGCAGGCCCTCGAGATGCTGCTACGGCGTTTGACCGGATTGCTTTCGAAAGAGGTGTGCTAGGCGCGATGTGGAGAGGCCGACAGCGGTGGCGACATCAGCGAGCGTCACTTTCCGGGCGAGGTTACGCTCGATGTAGTTCATCGCAGGTCGTATACGCTGATCGTGAACTTTGTTGCGAATTGATATTATGTGCTTTCTGCATGATGCACCATTGGCAAGACGCTTTGCATCGCTATTGTTCTTTTAAAATGCAAGGAGGCCGGCTTTGAATAGAATTATGCTATCAAACTCGCAACGCGCCCAGTTTAACCGTGACGGTTTTCTTACCATGCGCGGTCTTTTCAGTGCCGATGAGATACACGACATCCGATCGACCTTCATGGCGGCAGCCAAGGATGGGCCGGTGCCCGGTCTCTCCGACGTGCCAAAGGCACGTGAGGGGGCGCCTGCGGTGTCAAGCGACCCGCTCTCCTTTTATCCTCGAATGTTGAGCCCGCATAAACACGCGGACAAACCGGTCGGGCCACTTGCGATGCGATACATGCACGATGCTAGGCTGCGGCCGATTCTGGCCGAACTCTTCGCAGAAGAGCCGTTCGCCTGCAGTTCCATGTTCTACTTCAAGCCACCGGGGGCACGCGGGCAGGACCTGCATCAGGATAATTTCTATCTGCGCGTCAAGCCAGGGACATGCATGGCAGCATGGGTGGCGGTCGACGATGCCGACGAAGACAATGGCGGCATGATGTTTGTTCCACAAACGGCGGGGCTGGACATTGCCTGTCCCGAGATGGCCGACCCCTCTCTTTCCTTCACCACCGAGCATGTCGAACCGCCGCCGGGACTTCAACCGCAGATGATGCGGCTTAAGGCGGGTGACGTGCTGTTTTTCAACGGCAGCGTCATCCATGGTTCAACGCCAAATACCAGCGCCGACCGATTCCGCCGCTCGCTCATCTTCCACTACGTCCCAAAAAGCACGGTCGAGATGAGCCACTATTATGAGGCGTTGAGTTTTGATGGGGCCAAGCATGAGATTGCGGTAAACATGGAGGGTGGCCCATGCGGTGCCACGCAGGACGTTTTGACAGGTCAGCACTGATTTCGATGAACCCGCGGGGTCGATCAAGGGCAAGCGTCTTCTCATCAACCGTATCCATGACGTCGTAATTTCTTTGTTCATTTCTGCGAAAATGCGCCAGTCTTACTCAGAGAGAACTTGAGGGAGGACATCCATGCTAGATACGACGATGAACGATCAGGTCTCGGCGATCCTGACAGAGTTTGGCGCGGCACTCGCGGCTGGCGACATTGACGGCACAGTGGCGATGTTTCAAGAAGACTGTTATTGGCGTGACCTTGTCACTTTCACTTGGAACATAAAGACCGTCGAAGGCCGCGACGAGGTGGCCGATATGCTGCGCCATCAACTGGCGGCGACCAAACCATCGAATTGGCAGATTGCAAACGGCGAGGCGGTGACCGAGGAGGCCGGTGTTGTGACCGCCTGGATCACCTTCGAGACAGGGGTGGCGCGGGGCTATGGCCTGATCCGGCTGAAGGGCGGCAAGATCTGGACGCTTCTCACCTCGATGGTGGCGCTAAAGGGCCACGAGGAACCCTTGGGGAGCGATCGACCTCTTGGCGCAAAGCACGGTTCGGACAAGCATCGACCGACATGGGCCGAAGAGCGTGACGCCGAGGCGCGCGACCTGGGCACCCTGCAACAGCCCGAAGTGCTTATAATCGGCGGTGGGCAGGGCGGTATCGCCTTGGGCGCGCGGCTGCGGCAACTGGGGGTGCCGACCATTATCGTCGAGAAGAACGCCCGGCCCGGTGACAGTTGGCGCAACCGCTACAAATCCCTGTGTCTGCATGACCCGGTCTGGTATGATCATCTGCCCTATCTGCCCTTCCCGCCGAATTGGCCGATTTTCGCACCCAAGGACAAGATCGGCGATTGGCTGGAAATGTACACCAAAGTCATGGAACTGAACTACTGGACCAAGACCACCTGCAAACATGCCTCTTACGATGAGACAGCGCGTGAATGGACGGTGGTGGTTGACCGCGACGGCAGCGAAGTCACGCTCAAGCCCAAGCAACTGGTGTTGGCCACCGGCATGTCAGCCAAGGCCAATATGCCAAAATTTGAGGGCATGGCGCGGTTCAAGGGCGAACAGCACCATTCGTCCAGACACCCCGGACCCGATGCTTACAAGGGCAAGCGGGCCGTTGTGATCGGATCGAACAATTCGGCCCATGACATCAGCGCCGCCCTTTGGGAGAATGATGTCGATGTGACCATGGTGCAGCGGTCCTCCACGATGATTGTGAAGTCTGACACGCTGATGGACATCGGGATGGGCGATCTTTACTCGGAACGCGCCCTTCGGGCCGGTATCACCACCGACAAGGCCGACATGATCTCTGCCAGCATGCCCTACCGCATCATGCACAAGGGCCAGACCGAGCTTACCCGAAAGATGCGCGAGCGCGATGCCACCTTTTACGCGGCGCTGAAGAAGGCCGGGTTCTGGCTGGATTATGGCGACGACGATTCCGGCCTGTCGATGAAATACCTGCGGCGCGGGTCGGGGTATTACATCGACGTAGGGGCAAGTCAGCTGATCATCGACGGCAAGATCAAGCTGGCGCATGGCAATGTGAAAGAGATCACGGAAGACGGAGTGGTACTGGAGGATGGCACGGTGCTGCCCGCCGATGTGATCGTCTACGCCACGGGCTTTGGCTCGATGAACGGCTGGGCGGCAGACCTGATCGGGCAGGATGTAGCCGACAAGGTGGGCAAATGCTGGGGGATCGGGTCTGCCACCACCAAGGATCCCGGCCCTTGGGTGGGCGAACAACGCAATATGTGGAAGCCAACCCACCAAAACGGCCTGTGGTTCCATGGCGGTAACCTGCACCAGTCGCGCCACTATTCCCAGTTTTTGTCCCTGCAGTTAAAAGCAAGGATGCAAGGCATCCCGACGCCGGTTTATGGCATCCCGCAGACCCATCATCTGGGCTGACGGACCCGTGATCTGGACTAGGTCCCCGCGCCTCACCGCGCTGGGAATATCAGCGATGGCGCGATACCCGCCGCCGCGACAGGGATGTAAACCATTCTTCGCGGCCCGAAGTTATGAAGCGGCAGACAGCAGTGGACGTGGGACTGAATGGCGCAAAGGCCATTGGGGAGCGTGCTAAGCTGGCCTCCCTCCAAGGCTATCAGGTCATCTGTGATCCGCTGGGCGTGGTGTTTCCAGTTATTTGCCTCCCCTCCACCCAGACCGCGTGCAAGTCAAGCTGAGGGGTCAAAACCACAAAGCTTGCCAGCGCCCCCGGTGCGATCCGGCCAAGATCGTGGCGGTTGAGATATTCAGCTTGCCGGGTCGAGCACATTTCAGATGCCTCAGCTATCGAGAAACCCAGCGTGACAAGATTGCGAAATCCGTCACGCATGGTGATGGCACTGCCGGCCAGCGACTTTCCGTTAGCAAGCATGATCTTGTTTCCCGTTTTGATCACATGGCCATCCGTGCCCTTAGCGTGCTCACCATCTGGGCAACCGGCCAGCGCCGTGGCGTCGCTTATGGCATAAAGACGCGGGATCGCCCGGGCAGCGGCGCGTATCATCGCAGGATGCACATGGATCAAATCGCAAATCAGTTCGGCGTAGCGCCCCGCAGCCAAGGCATAGGTTGCAACACCTGGTTGACGGTGATCAAGGCCAGACATGCCATTGAAAAGATGCGTGAAGCCCGCAAGTCCACGGCAAAATCCCGCTGCAGTTTCCTCGGCAGAGGCAAGGCTGTGGCCAATCTGAACCCGGCAACCGCGCGCGGTCAACGCCTCAACGACCTCGCTGCCACCGGGTATTTCGGGGGCGACGGTGGCGATGACGATCGGGCAGATATCAGCCCATCGCAGTGCCAGCTTTACATCACCGGCCAGCGTCGCGTTGGACTGTGCGCCAAGTTTGCCGGGATTGATGAACGGCCCTTCCAGATGCGCACCCAGAACGGTTGGCTCATCGGGCTGAGGGCGGCTCCTGACAGTCTCGATGTCGGCCAGTGCCTGTTCGATTACGGCTACGGGTGCAGTCCCGGTGGTTGGCGCGATGGCAACGGTGCCGCGCGCGGCGTGAAACCGTAGGAAACGGCGGATGCCATCCTCGCCGTCGCTATAGTCGACGCCGTCACCGCCGTGCACATGCAAATCAATCCATCCGGGCAGGATATAGGGGCCATCAGGCGTGCCTGACATTGGAATTGCCGTTCCCGTGACTGCGACAATCCGGTTTTCCTCCCAGACGACATACCCTTTGACCCAACCGGATGGCGTCAGGATACAACCTTCTGGGGACTTTTGCCGAGATGTTAACACGTCATTCGCCTTTTCGTTTGATTTCCGAACACCCATTTGGCGCTTCCGGTCTTGCTTCAAATCAGCCCTTAGCGATCCGTAGGTTGGCATCATTCCAGTTCATGGCAGCCAGCATGGCTGCACCGCGGACGCCGCTGCTGTCGCCAAATTTTGCAGCCAAAATGGTTGGCCCTTCTGCCCCTTCAAGCCGGCGCAATGCGAAGCGGTGGCTTAGATCCCCAGCTATACCGCTAATCCGCGACAATCCTCCGCCTAATACGATGCAATCGGGATCAATGGTCAGTTGAATCACATCCAGCAACTCACAAAGAACATTGAGCCAGGTATCGTAAACACGGCGCATGGCATCATCGCCGCTGGATGCCAGCGCGACGATGCGTTCAGCTGATATGTCGGCACCCGTTAAATGATGCGCCAAAGCCCGCATGCCGGGTCCGGAAACCACGGTTTCAAAGCATCCTGTTCTGCCGCAGCCGCACAGCAGCGCCGGCACATCACGCAGCGCCTTGCGATATGCTGGCAGACCGATATGACCGACTTCTCCGGGAAGACCGTTGTGTCCGGCAACCAACCTGCCTTGATGGCAGATGCCACCGCCACAGCCCGTTCCAAGGATCAGCCCAAACAGAGTCTCAAAGCCCGCACCTGCGCCACCTGTGGCTTCCGACAGCGCAAAACACTTGCAGTCGTTTTCAATCGGAATCGAAAATCCGATCCGCCGCTCCAGATCGGCGCGCAGCGGCATTCCGCTCGCTGGCAAGTTCGCAGTTCTTGACAGACCGGAGTGGGGGTCGATCAAGCCCGGAATACCGATGCCAAACGGCAGATCCCCGATATGCGCAAAATCAGTGCCCGCCAGGGTGCGCAGCCAATTGTACTGCGCGACCAGTGCATCGACCAAAGCGGGATAAGAGGTGGAAGGTGTTGCAATGCGGCGCGACTTGAGCGGAACAAGATTGGCATCGAACAGACATGCCTCGATTTTCGTGCCGCCAAGATCGATCCCGCCATACATTTGATGGTTCATTCTTCCAATGGGTAGAGGATCACACCCTCGACTACCCGCCTGACGGTGCCGCCGCTGAACGGATTGTCGATATCAAGGCCCAAGACCTCCGACCAGACAATCGCCTGCATTTGCGCTGCCACCACATAAAGAACTGCTGTCCACGCGTCGTTGCCGACCGTGGGCACGTGTAGATCGACCTCGTACTGGTTGGGCCCGAGGGTCAGGACGGTGTCTGCTCCATATTGCGCCCTAATCTCGTTCGCGGCGTCCATATCATAACGCCGCGTATGCGGATCGCCCGATACCAAAACATGGACCCTCGTGTTGGCGTCGACAATGGCTTTTGGACCATGACGAAACCCCAAGGTCGAGTCCCACAGGGTTGAAATGGCCCCAGCCGAAAGTTCCAGCACCTTCAGGGCACTTTCGTGCGCTGCACCCTGAAGCACACCCGCGCCCAGGAACACCGCGCGCGACGGCGTTTTGGCACCCGCTGAGCGCGCAAGGTCAAGCGATTGTGCCATCACGGCCTCGGCCGCGCTTGCCAGCCGCGATAGTGCTTGGGCAACGGGCATCGGTGGGTGATCATCCAGACAAGCCAATGCGCTTAGCAACATGGTGCTATAGCTTGATGTCATGGCAAGCGCCTGATCATTTGTCTCGCGCGGCAATAGGACAAGACGCTGCTCACCCGGCCCGGGTGCTTTGCGCGTTGCAAGAACCCCGTCTGCATTGCAGGTAAAATTCAACCGATCCGCATCAGGCGCATGGCGGTCAAGCAGATCAAGCGTACCGATGGTTTCAGAGCTGTTGCCGCTGCGACCGAAGGAAACGACCAGAACCTTGACACCCGGCCGTATGTAGTTTCTGGGGCAGCTTACCAGATCAGTGGTCGCAACGCAGCGATACCTTGCGCGACCTGGCCGGCTGTTGAGGTAGGTGGACAGCAATTCGCCGATAAAGGCCGACGTCCCTGCACCGCAGAACCAGATCTCGTCGTAATCACGCGACCGGATCCACGTTGATATCTTTTCTGCTTGGCTTGCAAGTGCCCCGGCCCAAGCCCGCCAAACCGTGGGTTGGGCGGTGGCCTCCTGAAAGGTGCGCCACTTTGTCAGTGCGCCGGGTGTCTTGCCGTTGGCAGGTATCATAACTACATCTCGCTTGGGCTGAGGTTGGCGATCAGAAGGTTTACACCCTGATCCAGTAACTTTTTAGCGACGGCATCGGGAATATTGCTGTCGGTGACAATCGCGTCGATCTGATCGATATTGCAAAACCGATGCAGACTTGGCGCTCCGAATTTTGTCGAGTCCACCAGAACGACGACACGTTGACACGTCGCCATCATCGTGACGCATTGGTGCGCCTCGGCCTCGTTGAAGGTGCTCAGTCCCAACACGGGGTCAATGCTATCGGCTCCAAAATATACGGTATCGAACCGCATGGTTTGCAGCGAGCTTTCAAGAAGGCGCCCCGTCAGGGCCTTTGCTTCAAACCGTAAAGTTCCCCCCGGCAGGATGATCGTATGCTGAATGCAGCCCCAGAGGGCCTCGACGATATTAAGCCCGGTCGTAAGAATGGTTCGCCCTGAATGGGTGCGAAGTTGCTGAGCAAAAAGTTGCGTCGTAGATCCGGAATCGAGAATAAGTGAGCGGTCTGCTTCCACCAACTCCAACGCCTTCTTGGCGATCGCAAGTTTCAGATCGCGGTTCACAAACGCTTTGTCATCAATCGTTGGTTCGAGAAACAGCCGATTAGAAGATGTATTGCCTTCCGCCAGCGAAATGGCCAGCGCGATGCGGAAATCCGGCATCCCCTTATAGCCATAGTGCCGACAAAACCGGATAACTGACGGCTCGCTGACGCCAGCCGCCGCGGCGATATCTTGAACCGACCATGTCATGAACTTGCCGGGCACCTCAATCAGCACAGTGGCAATGCGCCCGAAAGCCTTGCTCAAAGTCGGCAGGCCCCCTTGGATCATTTGGACCAGCGACCGTACAGGGGGCAATTGATCAATGCTGTTCATAATCGGACCGTGAAGCGTTTTTGAAGGGACGACATCTTGCATGCTTTACAATAGGGCGGGCGGTTTCTTTGGTAACAGGCTGCCAGGTCAAGTTTTTGCCAAATTTGCATTGCGCCCTTCAAGATCAAAAACCAGCAGTCGATCAGGCGACAAATCAAGCTGTAGCTTTTGTCCAGCCTTGTAATCTAATTGCCCTGCAAGGCGCACTATCATCGGTTGACGACCGTCAAGATGGCCATAAAGGATCGTTTGGTCGCCCAGGTGCTCCACAACATCGATCTCCATCGGCAGTTTGCCGGCCCCGGTTACCACGGACACATCCTCTGGGCGGATGCCAATTTCAAGACCATTCGTGCCATTCAATGCGCCCCAGTCGCCTCTCACCTCCAGTTTGCCGCCGCCCGGAAGTTCAACTGTAAGGATGCGCCCATCAAGTTTTACGTCGTTGACACGGATGAAATTCATCGGAGGTTGGCCCAGAAAGCCTGCCACAAATTTGTTGGCTGGCCGATTGAACAGATCAAGGGGAGGGCCTTCCTGTTCAATCTGGCCCGCATTCAGAATAACCATGCGATCCGCCAAGGTCATGGCTTCAACTTGATCGTGGGTCACATAAATCATGGTATTGACTAGGTCGCGGTGAAGTTTCGCCAGTTCAACCCGCATTTCGGCGCGCAGTGATGCGTCAAGGTTGGACAAAGGCTCATCAAACAGGAAAATCCCCGGCTTTCGGGCCAGCGCGCGACCAATCGCCACACGCTGACGCTGTCCGCCCGACAATTCTTTGGGTTTGCGGTTAAGCAACATTTCAAGTTTCAGGAATTTAGCGATCTCAAGCACCCGTATCTTGATCGCAGCCTTGCTTTCTCCGGCTATTTTCAGCCCAAAACCGATGTTTTCGGCCACCGACATGTGGGGATAAAGCGCGTAAGACTGAAACACCATTGCCACACCACGAGAGATCGGATCGGCATCGGTCATATCCTCACCATCCAGCAACAGCGTACCGGACGTAACGGGTTCCAGCCCTGCGATACAGCGCAAAAGGGTCGATTTTCCGCAACCCGATGGCCCGACAAGCACCACGAATTCTCCATCGGATATTTTAAGGTTCACATCGCGGATCACCTCGACATTGCCAAACGACTTGCGGATATCTTTTAATTCAACGCTTGCCATGACGGTGCTAAGCCTTCCTCTGCTGGGTCTTGTCATTTACTGATGCGGGGCGGGCGGTGTGCATCTGAAAGTTCAGATGCTGCGGAAGCGGGAACTGCGAAAGCCTAGCTGTCAGTTCTGTCGACGTAGGATCGCGTCCGAGCGTGCGGCGGATTGTGTTGCGCTGAAGCGCCTGCCAAAGATCGTCCAACAGGGTTTCACCCTCGCGGATGGTGGCAAACTCGGTGGTCAGAAAATCTTCCAACGCCTCGACTTCGCCCGATTGGGCCGCAACCTGCGCGCGGGCAAGAATGACCCGTTCACGCCCTTGCACCACAGCAGGAAGATCCGCCAAAAATGCCTTTAGCGCAGAAATCTGGCCGGACTGGCGGTAGAAATCAACGATTTCATCCGCCAGTTCCGGCGGAGCGCCCGGCAGGCCCCATGCCTGCATATAGGCCCGTTCTGCCACCTCCTGCGATGGTGCAACAAGCGCGCACTGGCGATAGCCAAGCCATGTCGGCTTCAGCGCTAGGGATCCTTCAAAGAAATTTGCAGCTTCTGCCTTCCGGCCATCGTTCAAAGCAGCAAGCCCCAGCATCAAGCGGCTTAGCCATGTATCGCCATGCGCCTTGGCACTGTTTAAAATCGCAGTGCACCAGCGGGCCGACACCACAAAATCGTCAGGCACGGCCTCAAGCGATTTGGGTGAAAACTTGCCTGCCTCAATCAGATCTTCCCATGCCGACGGCTGAGGGTCGGGGATGGAAAAATCAAGCCCTGCGGCAATTGATCTGCCAGAAAGACGCTCATCGCGCCCGCCCCAAGGCGAACCTAAGGCGACGCGCTGGTCAGACGGGCGCACCGACATCTGGCGAAGGAAAAGATCTATCACCTCCAATTCCTTGGTGGGAAACCGGCGGTCGACGGCATCACCCGTTGCTGCGACCGCATCTTGGTAATCTGCGGCATGTGCTTTGGCCCCATCAACAACCAAAGCACCGTAGCATTCGGTCCAGTGGATCTCGGTATTGCCCGGCAGCGGGAACCTTTGGTTCTGAGTTGGGGCAATCCCACTTTGAATCTCGATGTAATCGCCCCGCCCTGCCTGCGAGAGGAAGTCCATCCAGTGCTTTCCGCCCGTTCCTGTGCCGAAATAGAAAAACTTACGCCCGCCCATAGCGTCGGTCGCTGTCTGCGCCAGACCGACCCCGTCTTGATCCAGCGCTGCCAACCAAAGCCTTGGGGCATCAGGGGCGCGAAAAAACACCGAGACCGCATCAACCCAGTTGGC